>FWPU01005659.1_pt1 | contig 26584 bp, 15 predicted proteins | sample 2228361 | NCBI WGS metagenome assembly FWPU01 (sample SAMEA103939777, study PRJEB20133) | metagenome
GATTTCGAGTGCCAAGAGGGGGGCGTGCGACGCCCCCCTCGAATGGTGTCCGGTCTCTTTGAAGATGCCGAGAATGAACACTTTCATGGGGTGAGTCCATTTCCAAACCCCCTTGAAGACCGCATCAATGCCGCATCTGCCGACATCGCGGTTTGTTCACCATGAGTGTCTTGATGGGTCTTTCGGGGACCATTACGCCACACTGGAAGACGCGCGTCCGGCGCGATTCAGGCGCACGCCCCCTCCAGGTCGCCCTGCCCGGTCCCGGGTCACGCGAGCAGGTCCCGGACAGGGGCAATGCACGCGGGGTCGTCCCGGACCGCGCTGTTGACGAGCGGCGAGACCTCGTACGCCACGAGGAGGTTGTCGGGACAGGGTCGGAGCCAATGCGCGAGGGCGGCGGGGTCCGCGGGGGACGGGTCGAGCCAGGGGTCGTGGGCCTCGCGCGGGAGGACGACCGGCATCCGGTCGTGGACGGGCGCGACCACCGCGTTCGCGCCCGTCGTGATGATCGTGAACGACCTCACCTCGCGTCCCTCCGGCGACCTCCAGGACTCCCACAGGCCGGCGAATGCGAACACGCGACTGTCCCGACGGCGGAAGCGGAACGGGACCCTTGACCGCCTGTCCCTGCGCCACTCGTAGAACCCGTCCGCAAGGACCAGACACCGCCTCCTCCGGAACGCCTCGCGAAACGCGGGCTTCTGGACCAGGGTCTCGGCGCGCGCGTTGATGAGGCGCGATGCGATGGTCGGGTCCCTCGCCCAGGACGGGATCAGGCCCCACCGGAAGAACGCGACCTCGCGCGGAAGCCAGTTGGGGATCACGGGCGCGGGCTGCGTGGGCGCGATGTTGTAGCGCGGGGACAGGCCCGAAGGGACCTGGATCAGCCCGAAGTCCGAGGGGTCGAGGGCCTCGCTATCCGCCAGGGTGTATCGCCCGCACATCGTCATGCCGCCTGGTTCGAGTCGCGCGCCGGCTTCTGCTACGATACCGCTGTCTTCTGGCCGGGAGAACCCCATGCGACAGAACATCGCCTTGCAGGCCGCCTGGCTCGTCGCCTCGATCGCTGCTTGCGCCGTCGCCACGACCGCCCGCGCGGACGAGACGACCCCGGTCGGCCGCTGGGTCACGATTGACGACGACACCCACCGCCCCAAGGCCATCGTGCGGATCTGGGAGGAGGACGGTCAACTCCAGGGCCGGATCGAGAAACTCTTCCGGCGGCCCGGCGAGGACCCGGACCCGACCTGCGACAAGTGCACGGACTCCCGCAAGGACCAGCGTGTGACCGGGATGGTCATCCTCCGGGGGCTTGTCCGCGATGGCGACGAGTGGTCCGGCGGGCGCATCCTGGACCCGGAGAACGGCAAGGAATACAAGTGCTATATCGAGGTGATGGAGGGGGGCCGGCGCTTGAAGGTCCGCGGGTACATCGGGTTCTCGCTGCTCGGGCGCACCCAGTACTGGGAGCGCGTGGACGAGTCGCGCCAGGTGGCTCCATGACGATCCGACCCGTCCGGCCGGACGATCGCGACTGTTTGGAACGGCTGCTTCACCGTATTGATAACTTCACACCGGAAGAGGTCAGGGTCGCGCTGGAACTGATCGGACTGGCCATCAGCGACCCGCAGGGCAGCGGGTACGAGGTCCTGGTCGCGACGGATAGCGACGAGACCCGGGTCGGGTACGTCTGCTACGGGCCCACTCCCCTGACGGACGGGACCTTCGACCTCTACTGGATCGCGGTGGACCCGGACTGCCGCGGACGCGGCGTGGGCCGGCTCCTCCACGACGCGATGCTCTCGGACCTGCACGGCCGCGGCGCGCGCCTGGTGCGGCTCGAGACCTCGTCCCAGGATTCCTACGACGGGACCATGCGCTTCTACGAGGCCCTGGGCTACGAGGTCGTCTCGCGCGTGCGCGACTTCTACCGCCCCGGCGACGACCTCTACACGCTGTTCCTGCGGCTATGAGCGTGGGTAGTCCCGCGTCATCCGTGAAAGCGTCCGCCCGCGCTCACGGTTCCTGTCAGGAGCGGGGCCGCCTCGCACCGCCGGCCGTGGCGGTCCGCCCGTCACCCTGCGGCCCTCCTCGGACCGGTAGAAGCCCCGCCTGTTGTTGCTCGGAATGCGCCCACGGACCACACGAACGGCGTTCGCAGGCCCGCGATCACAACCGGGCGGCGCGACCTCTCGCCGCGCGTGTGGATGCGACGCCTCATGAACGGGCTTGTCTGTCAGGCACGCAGCGCCGTCAAACCGTTTTCGCCGAGGTCACCGCGTCAATTCCCGGACGATGCGGGGAATGGCGTACACCTTGTCGAGGGCCTCGAGGATCGCCGGGGTCGCCACGGCCACGGCGCGGTTCACGGACTCCTCGAACCAGAAGGCCCCGCCCAGGGACTGGATGTTGCCGTCGAAGACCAGGCCCACGACCTCGCCCTGCCGGTTGATCACCGGGCTGCCCGAGTTGCCGCCCACGATGTCGCACGTGCTCGCGAAGTTCATTGGCGTGGCGGGGTCCAGTCGGTCCCGCGCGCGTTCCCACGAGGGGGGAAGCGCATAGGGGTCCTTGCCGGTCGCGCGTTCGAATAGGCCGCGGATGGTCGTGATCGGGGACACCTCGCGGGACCCCTCCCGATAACCGGCCACGGTCCCGTACGTGATCCGCAGGGTGAAGGTCGCGTCCGGGTAGGTGTCGGTCCCCGCGATACGAAACCGGGCGCGGGCCAGGATCTCGGACTCCCGGTCCTCGACGGCCTCGACCTCGTCCTCGTAGGTCTTGCGCACTGCGCGAGCCGCTGCGTCGAGGCGCCGGGCAAGGGCGAGCATCGGGTCGTCCGTCCCAGCGGTCCCGGCCTCCCACAGCCGCTTGCGCAGGCCCGGGTCGGCCAGGCGCGTCCCGCGGACGAGGGACCGGGCCAGGTCCTCGGGCGAGTCGCGGCCCAGCACGAGCCGCGTGGTCGGGTGGTCCGGCCCGAGGTGCTCGCGGACCTTGGACAGCCAGAAGGCGGTCTTGACTTCCTCCAGGTCCGGCTCGATCGGCGCCGCCGAGAACAGCGACTGCGTGAGGCTCGGCAGCGCCGACTCCCGGAACTCGCGCAACCGGACCTCGTTCGCCTTCGCACGCTCCTCGTCCCACCGGACCAGGGCGCGGGCCATCTGGAAGAGTTTCGAAAACGACGCGCCCCGCCCTTCCAGGAGCCAGTACTCGGTCAAGAGTCCGCGCAGTCGCTCCTGGACCGCTGCGATCCGGTCCAGCGCGGTCAGGGCCTCGGCCCCTTGGGGGTCCCTGGCTAGCCGGTCGCGCAGGGCCTTTTCCTCGGCCTCCTTGTGTCCCAGGAAGGCGCGGTCCAGCAAGGTCCTGTGCATCCCGTTGTATGCCTTGAAGGCGTTCTCCACGTAGAAGAGGTCGTTGCGGGCGATCCGGGCGCGCTCCGCGCCCTCCCGCGAAAACTGGGTCAGGATGCCGCGCAACTCCGCCAAGACCTTCAGGTACATCGGGTACAGGACGTCCCGCAAGAACTCGATCTGGGCCACGGTCAGCAGGCGCATGGTCCGGCCCGGGTGCCCGGTCACGAACACGACGTCGCCTTCGCGGGGTCCCGCCGGCGAAAACTTGAAGAAGTCCTTCACCCGCGCGGGCTGACCGCCCTCATAGACCCTCAGGAAGGCAACGTCCAGGTCGTAGCGAGGGAAGGTGAAGTTGTCCGGGTCTCCCCCAAAGAACGCGATGCGGTCCTCGGGCGCGAACACGAGACGTATCTCCTGATATCGTTTGTAACGATACAGGTCATACCGCCCGCCATGGTACAGGTTGACGACGTCGCAGCGCCATCGCCCGTCCTGCGCGCACTCCGCCTCGATGCGGCTCATCTCGGCCCGCAGGGCCTTGCCGAAGTCCGCGCCCGTCTGCCCACGGGTCGCCTCTCGGATGCGAGCGGTCACGTCGCGGATCTCTTGGAGGACGTTGACCTCGACCTCGGGGCAGGCCCGCTCGTCCTCGAGCCGTTCCGCGCGGAACCCGTTCGCCATCAGGTCGTTTTCCGGGGACGAGATCTGCTGGATGCACGGGGCCGCGCAATGGTGATTGGTCATCACGAGCCCGTCTCGCGACACGAACGACCCCGAGCACCCCTGGGCCAGGCGCACGGACGCGAGCCTCGCGTGGTCGAGCCATTCCTGGGAGGGTGGCTCCCCGTATTTCTGGCGGAATCGCTCCGCCGGAAACCCGTTGAGGGTCCACATCCCCTCGTCTCCCCGGGCGGCTCCCCCGGCGAGCACCCCCAAGACCCCCATCCATGCCGCCGCGCGTGTCATCGAGATCTCCTCCGACTGCCGGGTCGCCACCGGCTCCGGCGGACTACGGGACGTTCCCGGACGGGTCGAACAGGGCGAGCCCTGCCTCGGGGTCCGGGACGTGGCAGACGAACAGGGCCCGGTCGTCCCGGGCCATCGCGGACCCATAGACGTAGTCAATGTTGATCCCGTGGTCCGCGAAGCGGCGGGCAACCTCCTCCAGGGTCCCCGGGCGATGGGACAGGTACAGGCAGATCACGGGTTCCACGTCCAGGGTGTACCCGGCCCCGGACAGGAGGTCCTCCGCGTTGTGGTCCAGGACCATCCGGATCACGGAGAACTCCGCGGACTCCTTCAGGACCCCCTGGTAACTCTGGGCCAGCACCATGCGCCGGCCGCTGCGCTCCCGGGCGCGGAACAACTCCTGCACGTAGTCGCGGGCGTTCTGGATGCTCATGGCGAGGATGTTGACCCCGTTCGCCCGGAGCAACGAGCACAGTTTCAGCAACTCCCCCGGATGGTCGGGCAGGAACACCGAGACCTGGTCCGCCCTGGGCATGGCGCCTCCGCTTCAAGAGCCAGGCGTGATTGTAGGGGGCCGGGCGGTCTTGTCAATCAAGCGAGTTGCCTCCGACCTGTCCTCCCGATGACGGTGGACTGCCTGGAATCTCCCGTACCTTGACGCGAGTTGCACCAACTCGGAGAATATCTCGAGAAGAAGAGGCGTCCCGCTTCTCTCGGGCCGGGAAAAGAACGGAGGGCGAAGATGCGTCTCGGGGTCATGCGTTTCACCAAAGGGCTTTTTCGTGGTTCGACTCTCCCCATCGTTGTCACCCTCGCAACACTCGGCTGTCCCTGCGACGATGAATCGGACTGCCAGGGCCGAGAGCACCCGTCCTGCCCTGGTTCCTGGACCTGCCAGAAGGGGGACTGCGTCTGGTTCTGTTCGCCGGGGGGGGGGGTGGTGCAATCAGGACAGTGACTGCGCTGCCCAGGGTCTGACGGCTCCCCAGTGCCTTTCCGGCCAGTTCAAGTGCATCGAACACGTTTGCCGCTACCACTGCGAAGCGCCGGTGACCGACCAGGACTTTGATGGCATGGAGGATCCGGCGGATCCATGTCCCTTCGACCCATCCAATGACGAGGACCAGGATGGTGCTTGCGGGGACGCAGACAACTGCCCGCGGATCTACAACCCCGACCAGGAGGACACCGACCAGGATGGCACCGGCGACGCTTGCGAGTTCGGGGACTTCTTCCAGGCCACGGTCGAGGCCATACCGGGCGGCCTCCTGGTCCGGTTCACGACCACCGGCTTCGACATCATCCGCCATCGGACCCCGTTCGGGACCATGATCGAGCCACGGATGGACGGACTGCGAACCACCGGGGAGTCCGGTCGCCCGGCGGTGCCGGTCAAGCATTTGGTGCTCGAGGTCCCCTGGGAGGTGGAATCGGTCGTGGTGAGTTCGGTGCAGAGAATCGCGTCTCGGGAATATCCAGACGTTGTCCTCTACCCCTTCCAGATTCAGGCCGAAGAAGAGGGTTTCCAGTTCGATGAGCAGTACTACGACCAGACAAGAGGCGAGCATCCTGGCAAGGTCGCGGCGATGTCGCCACCCGGTTCCATGAGGCATCGCCGGCTGATCGGCCTGGACATCTATCCGCTCCAGTACGTGCCGGCCGAGCGAAGGGTATCCCTGATCACGTCGGGGGAGATCGTCGTCCGTTACACGGGTTACTCCTCGATGAGGACGCGGCCCCCGGCGTCCCGGGCGATGGACGCTGTGGCCGACCGGATCATTGGCAATCCGGGCATGGTGGGCCCAGGTCCTCGTGGAGAACGAGAAAACCCCAGGTTCGTCGTGATCGCGCCGGACATCCTCTTCAATCACCCAACCGAGGGCGATATCGTCCAGCGCGAGTTCATTGACAAGAAGCCGGATCGGGACCTCTACGACTGGCGGAAATGGGCGACGGAAGACCTGAAGGCCCAGGCACACGAGGAAGGACGGTTTCTTCCGGCACACGCGCGCAAGCGCCTGACGGAGGTGATGAACGATCCCGCCGGTTCTGATTTGTTTGTAATGATCATTGGAACCCCTTTCGACCTGCCCCCAGCTGCCGAAGAGGGGACCGGCCTGTTCGGGACCAACATCTCTCGCTACTCGGCGATTGAGATCAGCGGCGAGTTGCGTCTCGACCCCGCCAGCCCCCGATACCTGTTGGACTGTGGAGACTGGTGCGAACTGACTCTCGGTCCGAACGATTCTCCCATCGTCGAGCGCGTCGTCCCCTGGGCTTCCAACACGGTCTGTACGCCCCATGACCCCACGCCCAGACCTTTCGGGGTCTGGGTTGGAGAGTGCAAGGCACCCGAGAAACAGGACTGCGTCGAGATGACATTGGAGCAAGCGGAGTACTTCTCGGGTGAGTTGACTGAAAAGGAGAAGGCGGAGAAATGGCCTCACTTGGTGTCGTTGGCCTATTCTGACCCATCGACAGATCCTCGGATTCAGGAGTTCACCCTCGACGCTCAGACCGACGACGCCCTGGACCCGGATGGGGACGGATGGGTGCCCTTCCGTGTGCGACTCGTCAATTACGGAGAAGGTCTCGGGGTCAAGTTGATGAGGCGTCCGGCGCTCCCCGATGACCCGGTCCTGAGGGTCTTGGACCGCATGACTCCCAGCCAGATCCTGCGGCCCGAAGACTTTCGGACGGGGCCCGGGGAAATTCCCGGATACTACCAGGTGAGATTGCGCTTGCTGGGTGAAGAACTGGAAGGCTTCTGTGGCGTTGTTCTCGACAACGACGCGACAAGACTGTTGTGGCGCATCGTCGTGGCATCGTGGCTGTCGCCGGACAACGCGCCGGAGAAGGCTGACGTCGTCGAGATTCCAACGGTGAACTTGCACGACTGGGTTCACCTCCCCAGCCACTGGAAGGGATGCAAGCAGTGCCCCGAGGATGTTCCCGCGGACCAGGACTCCGTGTTCTGGGGGTTCCAGTTCACCGAGACGAAGTATGGCCGGCGGCTGAGCCCGCTCTTTTTCCGACACTCGCAGTTCGTCGGGGATTTCTACTACACGTTGTTGGATGACGACTTCACGCCGGACATCCCCCTTCCCGGTCGTATCCCCATCAAGGTCGTGAAAGACGAGGACGGAGAGGTCCTGCTCAACACCGCCGAGGCGGCGAAGAACGCTTTCAACAAGATAATCGCCTATGAGAACAATACGAACGGAGCGCCCTTTGCGTCACGGGTCCTTCTGCTGGCAGCGGCGCCGGACTTGAACTCAGCCCTTGCAACTGAAAATATCAGACGGGCTGAAGTCTTCCGCCGTTTTGACTCTATGCCACGCTTCGAGACAATCTATACCTTCGGCAAGACAACTTCGAACGCGCAACAGAGGACCCGGAGCGCCCTGGAAACCGGTGTGGGTCTTCTGCTCGCGTTCGGTCATGGAACACAGTCGACGATGGCAGTCCCAAAATCCGGACCCGCACTGATTTCGTCAACAACTCTTGATGACATCGCCACTCAAGCGTTCTTTCCCGTTGCGGCCGGCTTCGGATGTGAAATCGCGTCCTCGTTCGAAAGATATACCCCTGATACCTTGCCTGAGGTCTTTCTCACACGTTTCTCTTCCAAGGGCTTCTCCCAACTGGCTTCCATGAGTAGAACGGACATCTACCATAAAGGAAAAGGCATTATTCGTAGTTTCATCGAAGAACTGGCATTGGCGAGCGTTCCATCACAAGGGGATCCCCTGGAATCGCGAGCCGGCTTGTTGTGGACCACGGCCCTTGGGGATGCAGTCCACTTCGAGAGGCTCGACCAGCCGGGATTCCTGGATGATCGTCAATGGGCACTCTCCTGGCACGTCTTCGGAGACCCCAGCATGGTGGTTCGATTCGCGAACGACCTGGACGAGGACGGGATCGCGAACGCGACGGATGACTGCCTTCTTCTGTACGAGCCGGACCAGGCGGACTCGGACAAGGATGGAGCGGGTGATTCGTGCGATGCATGTCCGGAGAAGTATGACATCGAACAATTGGATTTGAACTCGGACCTGATCGCGGACGCGTGCCAGCCGGGCGCCTGCGTGCTTGTCGAAATGGATTCGTTCCATGGTCCGAGTATCTGTCGCCCGGTGGACGACCCCATTCTGGGGCCGCGTTCGAAGATCGTTCTTAGTACCGCGACGATACTCCACGGGTCCAATGACCACTGCCTGGCCTGCGAGTTTCCTCTTTGTCCCAACCGGGAATACAGAATATCATTCAAGCAAAGAAGACTGCCACCATCTGGCTTCTTCCAAAGCGCGCTGAGAGGGGTCGTCTGCGCGAGCAACGAGGGCATCCTGAACGATGAATGTCAAGAATTCGAACTCAGCGACGCCTGGACCAGCAGGTCGGTCCTGGTGAGAACCGGGAGCAAGCCGCAGGCGATTTACTTCGGTGCTCGATGGGGGGCACCGTCGTGGCCGTTGAAGGAATTATATCTACTAGACGATATTGTGATCGTCGGTGATGGATACGGTTTCCACTCGGCCTCCGATGAGGCGTGGATGGGGCCAAGCATCGACCTCTTTCCCGGTCAGTCACTGTTTGCGACGAACGCGCCGCTGGCCACATCGGGTTGGCTGGGGGAGCCAGCGGTTCGAGGTAGGTTCGTGAGTATTCGAACGGACCCGAACTGGAAGGACGGCGTGTGCCTGGAGTCCTCGCCCACCGGCTGGAGCATCAAACCCCAGGGACTCGGATACTGCACCGCCGATCAGGCGGAACCGATCGGAATGCCGATTTCTGTCTGCCCCGTCTTGTTGAACCCTGCTTTCAGGGGAGGAGACCGTTATCTCGTCTCCATGGACTACTTCACGAGGCACCAGGCGTGGACAGACGACCTCCAACCCACGTTGCCGGGCGCGTTCGTCGAGTTGGTTGATTCGGACTCGGTGTGGGGGGACATCGGCACGAGGTATGGTCTTCCCGCGAGGACCGACGGACCTGGTCGCGCGATCTTTGTCGCAACGCCCCTCACCGACGGGGCGTTCTTGCGTTTCTGTCAGATGGGCTTCGGTCACTACCTCGTGGACAACATCCGGATTTGGAGGCTGCCATGAAGGGGAGACTCACGGTGGAAAGCAGTCTGGTGGCCTTGGCTTTGACGCTGTGCGATTCGGCTACGGCGCAGACGCAATGCACGCCGGATTGCGCTGGCAAGCAGTGCGGGGATGACGGGTGCGGCGGCCAGTGCGGGGACTGCGCTGCGGGACAGACTTGTGTGGTGGACCAATGCGTCTGGGGCTGTGGGAACATCGGGTCCAGGGGGTGCTGCTACAAGAACCATGCTGTGTTCTGCGATGACATTCACAAAGTGATTGACAAGGTTACCGGCTGTTCAGAAGATAACGGAAAGGAATGTGGCTGGAAGAGCTATTCAGACGGATGGGGCCACTATGTCTGCGTCGCCACCCCAGGTCTTCCCGACCCGAGCGGGACCTATCCGATGGAGTGCGACTTCTCATGCACGCCGAAGTGCGAGGGGGTGGAGTGCGGGGGCGACCAGTGTGGAGGGAGTTGCGGGGAGTGTGCCGAGGGTCAGGTCTGCTTCCTGGGGTCGTGTTGTGAACGGGAGTGCGCGGGGAAGGACTGCGGGTACGACGGTTGCGGTGGGGACTGTGGGGAGTGCGGGGAGGGATTCTGGTGCACGGACTTCTTCAAGTGCGCCTATGGATACGGATGTGAGCAGACCTCCTTTCCTGGGTGCAAGGGCTGTGCGTGCCTCGGATGCGTCTGCGGGATGGACCCTTGGTGCTGCTCGGTCGAGTGGGACTGGAAGTGCAGTTATGAGTGTCAGTTCGATTGCGGAGGTTGCGTGCCTTGTGAGCCGCGGTGCGAGGGGAAGACCTGTGGGGACGACGGATGCGGGGGGGCGTGCGGGACGTGCCCGGATGGCCAGACCTGCCAAGAGGGTTCTTGCATGAGCCTCCCAGGCGAGGATGTCCACCCGGCGGACGACCAGTCCTCGGCGGACGACCACGCCGGGGAAGACAAGGGGGAGGTGCAACAGACCTTGGATGATCGCTTGCCCGAGCACGGAGCCGAGGGGGTGGCGCCGTTCGACTCGGGCGACGTCATCCAGTTTGATCCGGGCCCGGCCACCGATGCCGGCAGGCCTCTCGACAGGATCGCGCTGGAGGAAACCCCTTTGAACGACACTTCCAGCGGGAACGACCGAGCGACCATGGACTCGATGGCACGGGACGACAGAAGGCGCGATGGCGGTGGAGGATGCCGCCATGGTCGCTCGGTCCCTGCGAACACCCCGGGCGGGATCCTCTTCCTGGTCATCTTCGCTGGATGGGCCTTGAGACAGGCCTGCGTGGGGAGGGGGCGATGAAGGAATGGACCGAGAAGTGCCTCACGGTCGTGGCAGCGATCGGCATGATGGCTGCTCATGGTTGCGATGCGGAGACACCGCGAGGCAATCAGGACCTGCGTGAGTTGGGGCAACCTCCTCCCGATTCCGACTGTCTTGACGCCGTTCTTGAACATCAAGAACGCTGGGATCCCTACACGTACGTCCCCCACCCGCTCGACAGACTCGGACCATCAGAACGCTGTAGCCTGGACGATCTATGGCAAGGTGTGTGTCCCTGCGACCCGATCAACCATCGAGACTGTCCGTTCGATTCCGGGTTCATCTGCCGTTGTTGCATCGAGGATCCGTATCTCTGCGTTTGTGTGCGGGATGATGGGGGTCCATGGGACATCTGGTGCTGTGGTCGCCCCGCACCGGACAGCGGTCCGGACTGCTAGGCTGGAGTTCCGGGCAACCCGCATGGAGCCACTCTCGGCAAGCGGATCAATACGGCTGCGGCACCGGGGCGGGTTGCCAGGGCTGGGGGTCGCCGTGGCTGCGGTCCCCGGCCTGCGGGGCCGGAAGACACACGGAGGCGTGTCCCGCGAGCGCGGGCACGCATGGAACCGAGGAGGCCGGGACCGGGATCCCGGCGGGTTCCGGGGTCCCGGCGGGTTGCACCGGGTCCTCGTAGGTCCCCCAGGTGGTCGCCCCTTCCCCGATCCCCGCGCCGACCTCGCCCTCGAGGGACGCGGTCTGGCTCGCGGGCGACGAGGTCGTTCCCCCCTCCTCGGGCGCAACCGCGAACTCGCAGGCGGACATCGCCAGCAACACGACCGCCCCGCCGACGACACGCAATCCGGACGGTTTCATGGTGTTCCCTTCGCCGTTCCGGCTTTCAGGTCGTACTCCTTGACCATCTGCGACAGCCTCGGCCTCTTGACCCCCAGGAGCCGGGTCGCGGCTGCGGGGCGACCGCCCTTCGAGAACCGGCTTTCGCCGGTTCCCGACAAGCCGACCGGCCCAGGGACCGGCGCCGACCGACTCTCAATCCCTCGGGGCGAGGACCTTCCCCACCGTGGGCGTAAGCGTGGGCGTGGGCGAAATCAAGGACTTGGACGGCAAGGAGTCCCGCGTTTCCAGAGCAGGGGCGGTTCGAGACAACCTCCAGAAAGGATGGGCTTTCATCGATCGGTTACGAGCCAGTGGGGAAGATCCACCTCGGGGCGCAAGGACGGTTCTTCGAAAAGGTCTTTTCATAAGGCAATGAACCCTCGTTGAACGAGATTTTCACTTGACGCAACAGGTCAAGAAGCCGCGAAGACATCGTCAGGGGCACGCGCCCGCGGTGTACGAGACCGCCGCGCACTTCTGCGCGAAGCACGCGTTGGGATAGGTCACGCCGTCCGAGCCGCAGACAGGGGCGAGGGGGTCCTTGGGGTCGTCGGGGGTGCCGCAGATGACCGCGCACCCCGAGCAGACCCCCGCGTAGGCGACCGTGGCCTCCTTGCAGGTCGCGAAGCACGCGCTCGGATACGTCTTGGGGAAGCCCTGGAGGTACGCGCACACCGGGTCGAAGACACGCGGGCACTGCGGGCACTCCGAGGCGCACTCGCCCTCGTACAGCAGGGCGACCCCCGCGCAGTCGAGCCAGCACTGGTTGGCGTAGGTCTGGCCGTCCGCCCCGCAGACCGGGGGGCCGTTCAGGTCGCAATCGCACGTGCACGGGCCGTCGTACTTCTTCGCGATGCCCCGGCAGATGAGCGTGCACTCGTTCGGATAGGTCTGGAAGTCCGCGCCGCAGACCTCGATCACGGGGAGCCCCTCGCACTCGACGCAGCAGCGGCCGTCGTGCTCGATGGCGACCCCGGCGCACTGCGACGCCGCGCACAGGTTCGCGTAGGTCCTGCCGTCGGCCCCGCACACGGCCGCCTTGGGCTGGGTCATGCACTGCGGGCAGTAGTCGAGGTTCAGGCAGGCCCCTGGATAGATCAGTTTCACGCCCGGGGTCTTGGGGCAGTGCACGAGGGAGCAGTAGTTCCGGTACGTCAACCCGTCGGACCCGCAGACGGGGTCGTCTTTCTGGTCCCCGCACGCCGGGCACGGCGGGTCCTTGCACAGGCCCCCGACCCCGACCATGGCCGGGTCCTGGTAGTGCCGGCAGTGGCCGTCCTCTCCGCACACGTCGGCCGTGCAGGGGTCCCGGTCGTCGCAGTCGGCGTCCGCCACGCAGCACCCGGGGACGCCCTGGTGCAGGCAGGCCGCCACCACGCAGGTGTCCGTGGTGCAGGGGTTCCCGTCGTCGCAGGACGCGCTGGTCGAGCAGGTCCCGCACGTCGGGTCCTGGACGTGGGTGCAGCGGTTCGACGTGCAGAGGTCGAAGGTGCAGTCGTCCCCGTCGTCGCACTCCCCGGCGGTCAGGCAGCAGTTCGGGACGGGGCTGTTCGTGCACGCCTCGTGGACGCAACGGTCGTCCGTGCAGGGGTTGTTGTCGTTGCACTGCGTCGCGCTGTAGCACTGCGAGCACCACGGGTCGAAGGTGTGGACGCACTGGTTCTCCCGGCACTCGTCGAGGGTGCAGTCGTTGCCGTCGTCGCAGTCTCCCGCCCCGCCCCCTCCGGCCTCCGGCACGCAGCACGCGTCCAGGGGGGACCACATGCACACGAATTGCGCGCACTGGTCGCGCGTGCAGGGGTCGTCGTCCTCGCAGTCCGCGTCCGTCGAGCACAACCCGCACGACGGGTTCCCCCCGTGCGAACAGAAGTTCAGGAGGCACGCGTCCACCGTGCAGGAGTCCGCGTCGTCGCAGTCCGCGTCGTTGATGCAACATCCGGGGATGGGTGCGTGCGTGCACTTGCCCGACTCGCACCGGTCCGTGGTGCAGGGATTCCCGTCCCCGCAGTCCCCGTCCTGCGTGCAAGATCCCGAGACCGGGTTATTTGTACAGATGTTATTGCTACACGTGTCAATAGTCGCGAAATTATTGTCGTCGCAATCCGCGTCCGTCACGCAGCACCCGGGGTTCTTCTTGGACACGCAGTACCCGAGGACGCAGAGGTCGTTGGTGCACAAGTCGGAGTCGGCGCACTCCGCGTCCGCGGTGCACTGGACGCAGTCGTTCATGTGCCCGCAGAACCCGTAGGCGCAGTAGTCCGAGGTGCAGGGGTCGCCGTCGTCGCAGTCCGCCTTGGTCTGGCAGCAGTTCGCGAGCGGGTCGTGCCGGCACGTCCCCCCGGAACACGAGTCCGTGGTGCAGGGATTCGCATCGTCGCAGTCCGAGGCCGACACGCAGCACCCGGGCGTCCACGGGTGCGTGCAGTGGTGATCCACGCACGCGTCCGTCGTGCAGGCCACGCCGTCGTGGCACTGGTAGTCCGCGAAGCAGCAGGCCGGCACCTGGATCCGGCGGCACGTCGCGTCCACGCACTCGTCCAGCGTGCACGGGTTTCCGTCCTCGCAGTCCGCGCCGGCGGAACAACACCCCGGCAGCGGCGTCGTCCGGCAGGTGGCCTCGACGCAGGCGTCGCCCGTGCAGGGGTTCCCGTCCTCGCAGTCCGCGTCGGTCGAACAGCACCCCGCGAGGGTCTGGCTCACGCAGGCCATCACCACGCAGCGGTCAAGGGTACAGGGGTCTGCGTCCTCGCAGTCCCCGTCGGACGCGCACATCTTGCAATCGGGGTTCGTCCCGTGCAGGCACTGGTGGTCCAGGCACAGGTCGTAGGTGCACGAGTCCGCGTCCTCGCACTCCGAGTCCCGCAGGCAGCAGCCCAGGACCGGCAGGTGCAAGCAGGCGTTGTGGACGCACCGGTCCGACGTGCACAAACTGGAATCGTCGCAGTCCGCGTCCGAGGCGCAGAACGAGCACGCCGGGTCGAAGGTGTGAACGCACCGCCCCGCGTCGCACGCGTCCGAAGTGCAGACCTTGCCGTCGTCGCAGTCGGCGGCCGTGACGCAGCAGTCCGTGACGACCATGCGCAGGCACCTCCCCTCCACGCAGCGCTCCGACGTGCACGGGTCCTCGTCCACGCAGTCGGCGTCCGTCGCGCACCCCCCGCACTGGTCCTGGACGTGCGCGCAGTGGTGGAACTGGCAGGCATCCACCGTGCACGCGTCCCCGTCGTCGCACTCGAAGTCGTTGACGCAACAGGTGGGGTCGGCCTCGTACGCGCACGCTCCGCCCTCGCAACGATCCACGGTGCACACGTTCCCGTCGTCGCACCCCGCGTCGTCCTGGCAGGCGCCGCACCCCGGGACGTGCACGCACGCCTGTCCCTGACACCGGTCGTCGGTGCAGGGGTCGTCATCCGCGCAGTCCTCGTCCGCCACGCAGCACCCCGGGTTCTGCTTGCGCACGCAGTACCCCATCACGCAGAGGTCGGTGGTGCAGGGGTCCGTGTCCGCGCACTCGGCGTCGGACGTGCACTGGACGCACAGGTCCGCGTGCCCGCACGACCCGTACTGACACACGTCCCACGTGCACGAGTCCCCGTCGTCGCAGTCCGCGGCCGACGTGCAGCAGTTCGCCAGCGACTCGTTCCGGCATTGCCCCTGTACGCAGGCGTCGTCCGTGCAGGGGTTCCCGTCGTCGCACTGGTACGATGCCTCGCAGCAACCCGCGATCCCCTCGTGCGCGCAGCCCTCCGGGGTGCAGAGGTCGGTCGTGCAGGGGTCCCAGTCGTGACAGTCCGCGTCGAGCGCGCAGCAGCCCGCGACGGGGTCATGGACGCAGACCCCCTCGTCGCACCGGTCCTTGGTGCACGGGTGCCCGTCGTCGCACTGCCCGTCCGCGGCGCAACACCCCTGCTTCCACAAAAACAGACATTTCTTGTTCAGACAATCCGCGACGGTCTCGCACGGATTCGCCGGCACGCAGTCCATGACGCTCTCGCAGCACCCCGGGGCCAGGGAGTGGGCGCACCGAAACGCCTCGCACCGGTCCGTGGTGCACGCGTCGCCGTCGTCGCAGTCCGCGTCCTCCCCGCAGCACCCGGGCGTGCTCGGGTCCGGGTGGAACACGCAGAGCCCGTCGTCGCACTCCTCGAGCGAGCACTCGTTCCCGTCGTCGCAGTCCGCCGGGACCAGGCACTCGCACCCGGGGTCCGGGGCGTACTGGCAGGCGTTGTCCACGCACGACACGACCATGCAGTTCCCCGCAGGGGGGCAGTCCTCCGCGTCGTGGCAGCATCCGGCGACTGCCTCGCGGGCGCACTCGTTCCCCACGCACTTCTCGGACGTGCAGACATCCTGGTCGTCGCAGTCCGCGTCGGCGTGGCAGCACTCGGGGACCGCCACGCCCTGGCACGCGTGCTCCACGCACGAGACCTCGAGGCAGACATCCCGTCCATGCTCCGGGCAGTCCTCGGGCGTGTTGCAGCAGTCAGGGACCGGCTCGTTCACGCACGCCGCGTCCCGGCAGGAATCCGTGGTGCAGTCGTCCAGGTCGTCGCAGTCCGCGTCCTCCACGCAGCAGTCCTCGACCTCCTCTCGCGTGCACAGGTGCTCGATGCAGGCCACGGTCTCGCAAGGACCCGGGGGAAGGCAGTCCGCGACCGTCTCGCAGCACCCCTCGATCCGTCCATGATTGCACTGATGGTCATCGCACGTATCAATAGTACAGCCGTCCTGGTCGTCGCATTCCGCGTTGTCGAGACAGCAGTCCTCCTTCCGGCCGCGCGCGCAGGTCCCCTCGTCGCAGAGGGCTTCCTCGCAGGGTCCCAGGTCCTCGAACCTCCCGGCGCAGTCCTCGTCCCTCGCGCACTCGGGGACCTCCTCGCCGGCGTCGCCGGTGTCCCCGCCCTGATCCGGTCCCGGTCCCGGGTCCCGTCCGGGATCGATCCCCGGACCCGGGTCGCCGAGCAGGTCCTGTCCGATGTCCGAGACGCCCGGCCACGGGGGCGGCCCCTTCTTCCCCGACCCCGGCGAGCACGACACCGCAGCGACCAGTCCTGCCGCGATCCCGACGGTGATGACGCGCTTCATGGCCCCTCCTCCGACCGATGATGGGGATGATACCCGAATTGAGACACTCCTGCGCCCGTCACGCGGTCGCAAGGTTCGGCATCGCCTCGGATCGAGGACGAACCCGACTTACCCCCCGCACCCGATTGACAACCGGTATTTGATGGCGGAAGGTTGCGCGAACCGCTGTGGCGTGCCCGGACCGGGCACCGGGAGGTCCGCTGTGGGAGCGTGGCGCGGGTGGGGGATCGTGGGCCCCTTGCTGGTCGCGGCATGCGTGGGTCCGGAACCCACCGGGCTCCGGCCGACCCCGGACGGGGATGGGCCGCGCGTCGTGTATGACCTGACTGCCAAGCCCCTGCCGGAGGTCCCCCTGCCGAGCGACACGGCCACCCGGATGGACCCGACCTCGCCCACGGGCCGCCGCCTGAACCTGAGCCTGCGGGCCGAGACCGACGCCGAGGCACGGCTGCGCGACCATGCAAACGCCCTGGACGGCTTCGGGGTCTTCGCCCCGATCACGGTGTCCTTCGAGGCGCCCCTGGACCTCGCGAACCTCCGCGACCGGCACGCGCGGAACCACGACTTCCAGGACGACGCGGTCCTCCTCGTCAACGTGGACCCGATGTCGCCGGGTTTCGGCGAGGCCGTTCCCCTGGATGCGGGGCAGGGCAACTACCCCCTCGGCCTGGAGTGGCCCTGGCAGTACTGGGACCAGGACGAGCACGCGGACTCTCTGAACCTCGTGTTCGAGACGCACGACGAGGACGCGAATGGCAACGGGTCGCTGGACCCGTACGAGGACGTGGACTTCGATGGGGTCCTCGACCGCCCCAACACCTGGAGCGGCAGGCCCCCACCCCTGATCACGCCGCAGAACATCGGCGAGTGGCTCGCCCGCCCCGACCGCCCCGCGGACGACCTCATCACGTTCTACGAGAAGCAAACGAACACCCTACTCCTGTGGCCCGTGGTGCCGTTGCGCCAGGCCACCCGGTACGCGGTCGTCCTGACCAACCGCCTGGTCGGGGAGGACGGAGAGCCCGTGCGGTCGCCGTTCCCGTCGATCAACCCGGCGGACCAGACCCCGGACCTGGCCATGCTGCCGCAGGTCCTCGCCCGGCCCGACATCGGCCTGACCCTCGACGACGTCGCCTTCGCGTGGACCTTCACCACCCAGACCGTCACCGCCGACCTGGAGGCGATCCGGGCGGGGCTGTACGGCCACGGGTCGCTCGCGTGGCTCGCGTCGCAGTTCCCCTCCGACCTCGCGCCCAAGGTGGTGCGCGACCCGTCCGAGGACGGGACCCTCCCCGACCACCCCTTCTTGCTGCCGGGCTCCGTCGCGCTGCCGGTCTTCGACCTGGCCGGGCCGCTGCTCGGCTACCCCGACGAGGTCGTCAAGGCCCTAGCGACCGACACCAGCCATACGGCTTACTGGGTGCTCGGGTCCTTCACCTCGCCCTCGTTCCTGGTGGACCGCGACGGCATCGCCACCCCGCTGTACCCCGCGGACGACGACGAAGTTTTCGACGTGGATCCCAAGACCGGCCACGCGGTCGTTGGCCCCGGGACCGTGACGTTCGTCTGCTCGATCCCGAAGGCGACCGACCGGCACAGGCCCCCGTTCCCTGTGATGATCTACGGCCACGGCTTCTCCGGGGCGCCGTTCGAGATCTTCGGGTTCGCGGGGCGCGCCGCCCAGTTCGGCTTCGCGCTGTGCGGGTTGGACGCGGTGGGGCACGGGCTCGCCCTGCCCGCGGACGAGGCCATCCCGTATGACGAGATCGTGCCCGAGATGCTCGGGATTTTGGGCCTCGGGGCCTTCTATCGGGGTTTCGCGGGCGGACGCATCCGGGACCTCGACAACGACGGGAAGATTACGTCGTTCGATAACGGGGGTGATTTTTGGAGTTACGATATTTTTCACATGCGAGATAACATCCGGCAACTGGTCGTGGACCACATCCGGTTCATCCAGGTCCTCCGGTCGCTCGGGACCGCCCAGTGGGACGCTGACACCAACGGCAATGGCGTGGCGGACGACCTCATGGGGGACTGGAACGGGGACGGTGTCGTGGACATCGGAACGGCGGCGAACCCGTCGTATCCCACCTGGGGCCAGTCCATGGGCGGGATCATGTCCCAGATCCTGGCCGCCGTGGAGCCCACGATCCGGGCCTCCACGCCGGTCTCGGGCGGCGGAGGGCTGATCCACATCGGGCTGCGCTCGACCAATCCAGGCGTCCCGGAAGGGGCCCTGATGCCGCTCATGGGTCCCTTCGTGGTCTTCTCGCCGCTCGGGGACCGAGACGACACGATCGAGATCGCCTGGATGATCAATGACCTGCACCGCGAGTACCGGGACCGCCCGCGCGGGTGGCCCCACTACTACCCGTTCGCCCGGACCACGGCAATCCGACCCGGGGACCGGGTCGTGGTCCGCAACCTGCGCAACGGGGTTGAGGTCCGGGCCTTCCGCCACCCCGACGGCCGGGGGTTCCGCGTGTCGCTCCCGGCGGACGCGCTGAGCGCGGTCGAGAAGCGCCCGGTCCTGGGACTGCACGACGGGGACACGCAACCGGTCCCCGTGTCGTGCGCGCCGGGGACCTGGGTGGTCCCCGCGGACGACACCGGGAAGCCTGTCGGACCCGCGGACTGCCCGGCGCACGCCCTGGAGCGCTCGCTGCTGTTCGGCGACCCGGTCCGCATCGAAATCCACGACGGTTGGGACGGCCCGATCAAGCGCGTACTGGACCGCTTCGAGGTCCCTGTGACGTTCCAGGGGGCGATCTTCCCGGCCGGGGCGCCGCTGGTCGCGATCGGGACCGGCCTGGGCCGCGCGCGCAACACGTCCGAGTTCCGCCGGCTGATGGGCGTCGCCGCCCACGCCCTGACGCGAGGGGACCCCATCGCCTACGCCCGTCACTGGCGCCGCGAGGAGCGGCTCGACTTCTCGTACGACCCGGACGCGGCGCCGCAGGCCAACGTGGTCGTGTATCACTCGGTCGGGGACCCCAACACCCCGGTCAGCGCGAGCATGGCCCTCGCCCGGGCCGCGGGGATCTTGTCGTACCTGCCCGGCGACGACGGAGGGGCTCCCGCGAACGACCGCCTGCTCCAGCACTTCGTCGGGGAGGTCGTCGAGGGATTCTTCCGGCACACGAGTTCGAAATACACCGTTCGTGACTGGGCCAGGGCCGCTTGCGAGCGCAAACTCGTGGACATGCGGTGGCCGGACGAGTTCGACGCCTTTCAGGACCTCGACCCGGCCCCTCCCCTCCCGCTCCACGCGGACCCGGACGACCTCGACGCCGGCATCAACGAGTACGGCGAGGGCGGACTCTCGCCCCCGGTCCGGGCCACGCTCCAGACCCCGGACGGGGTCCTGGCCCTGCGCTTCCCCTACACGTACCCGCTGGGGGCGCACGGCGTGGAACCGTCCAATCCATCCAGGATGTTCAACATCAATAACTTTTTCGAGAACCAGGTCTCGATCTTCATGGCCACGGACGGGGTCGTGCTGTCTGACGACCCGTGCCTCGCGGATTCGCGGTGTTTCGGCGACCGGCCCGAGAGCGCGTGCTGCTGGTACCTGCCGGACAGCGTGCTCGAGGCCGGGGCGCAGAGGAAGCCCCCGACCCCGACCTGTCCGTGACCCACTTGTCATGCCCCGGGGAGTACCTTGTCGGGGTTCAGGAGGCCCTGCGGGTCGAAGAGGGCCTTGATGCGCCGCATGTAGTCCAGGCCCACCGGGTGCTCCGCGGCGAGGAGGTCCCGGTTGCCCAGGCCCACCCCGTGCTCGCCGGAGGTCGTCCCACCGTGCGCGATGGCGGCGAGGGCCAGGCGCCGCTTTTCCGCGAGGGCCTCGTCGCGGGTCCAGGCCCCGGGACCGGCCAGGGGCATCAGGAGGTGGAGGATGCCGAGGCCGACGTGTCCGAAGACGTGCAGGGTCCTCTCCCGCAGGGACGCGAGGGTCTTGGCCTCGGCCACGAAGTCCGCGAGCGTGCGCAGGGGCACCGCGCAGTCCGTGCGGACCACGCCGAGGGGCCGCGCGGATTCGCGGATGACCCCGGTGGTGCGGTGGCGCAACTCCCACGGGTCCGGGAGGTCGGGGGGGAGGCGACGGCCCTCGTGACTCGCGGCCACCTCGGCCGCGGCGCCGATGCCCTGGACGCAGTCGTCCGCGCGACCGTGGACCTCGACGAACAGCGCGTGCCCCACCGGCAGGGAGGCGTAGGCCGGCAGCGCGCGCAAGAGGGCGAGCGTCTCGGCGTCGCACAACTCGAGCGCGGCCACCTCCGGAATGAATGCGGCCATCTCGGCCGCGGCGGCGCACGCCTCGGCCAGGTCGTCGAACACAAACCCCGCCTTTCGCGCCTCGGGCGGCAGCGGGGCCAGGCCCAGGGTGACGGACGTGATCAGGCCCAGGGTCCCCTCGGCGCCGACGAACAGGTCCTTCAGGTCGTATCCCGCGGAGGTCTTGGGCACGACGCGACCCACGCGCAGGGCGTCCCCGCGCCCGGTGACCACCTCCAGGGCCAGGACCCACCGCCGCGTGCCCCCGTACTTCAGGGCGTAGATCCCGCTCGCGTCGGTCGAGACCATGCCGCCGACCGTGGCCACGTCTGCGGACCCCCCGGGCGAGGGCGGGAAGAACAGGCCGTGCGGCTTCAGGAGGCGATTGAGGCGTTCATAGACGATCCCGGGACCGACCGTGACCCGTCGCTCCGCGGGGACCAGTTCCGCGACTCCGTCCATGGCCGAGAAGTCCACGACCACCGCGCCTGGGCTCGGGATGGACGACCCCTCGAGGCTCGTCCCCGCGCCCCTGGCGGTCAGGGGGACCCCGTGCGCGAGCGCGAGTCGGACGACCTCCAGGACTTCCCCGGCCTCTCGCGGCTTCACGACCGCGAGCGGCTCGACCGGTGCCATGTCGGATTCGTCCCTGGACGCAGCGCGCGCCTCCGGCCCGCTCGTGACGACCCGGTCCGGGCCCAGGGCGTCCTTCAGCGCCTCGACCATCGCGTACGACCGGTCTTCGGGCATGGCGCTCCCCCTCCCTGGACGCCGGAGTGTACGCCGCCGAGGTTCGCGAGATCAACGCGGGCTCGCCCAGAGCCATCCGCGCTGTTGTGCGGAGGGCGACGCGACCGCAACGCGGTCGCCGTGGGAGTGAATTGGGACGAGAAATCCAAGATTTCGAGTGCCAAGAGGGGGGCGTGCGACGCCCCCCTCGAATGGTGTCCGGTCTCTTTGAAGAGTCCGAGAATGAACACTTTCATGGGGTAAGTCCAGTTCCAAACCCCCTTTGAAGACCCATCAGTGCTGCCTCTGCCGACATCGCAGATCCCTCGCCCTCCTTGATCGTCGGCTCGGCCACGGCAGGATCCTCGTCGGCGTGGGCGTGGGCGATCCCAATTACCGGGGCAATAGGATGGTTTGGCAGGTGATCCGACAGGCCGATCTCGCCCACGACCACGCCCACGACCACGAATCGGGCCACGGGCTCCTGCGTGAGCAACGATCTCGGGCCCTCGTCCTTGCATTCCGAGCCCGTTGATGCCATAAGAGGCGGCGCCCGCCACGAGAAGGAGGGACCGGATGAGATTTCTGGTGACGGTCATGATGGGGACGCTGGTCGCTGCCGGCGCTGGCCGGACCGCGAGGGCCGATGACCTGACCGCGCAGGCGATTCTCGAGAAAATGGACCAGACGATCTACGGCTTCGACGACCAGGTCATGGACGCACGCATGACCGTCGTGGACGTGGACGGCTCCCGGAAGTCGTACGACTTCACGATCTATCAGAAGGGCGCGCAAAAGCGCCTGGTCCGGTTCACCTCGGGCGAGGTCAAGGGGATGGCCACGCTCGTGGAGAGCCCGACGCGGACCTACGTCTATCTGCCCGGGTTCAAGAAGGTCCGGCAGGTCGCATCCCACGCGATGGCCCAGACCTTCGCGGGGTCGGACTACACGATGGACGACATCTCGAACCCCACCTTCGCTGGTCGCTACCAGGCCACAGTGGCGCGCGAGGACGACCGTCACTGGTTCTTGGAACTGGCCCCGAAGCCCGGCGAGACGCCCCTGTATCCGACCGTGGAGATCACGGTGGAGAAGGGGACGTTCTTCCAGATCGAAGTGAAATATTTCGATGCCAATCGTCAACTCGTGAAGACCATGTCGTGCAGCGAGCCGAAGACCTATCACGGCCGCGCGCGCAACTCCGTGGTGGTCCTGCGGGACGCCCGCACCGGTCATTCCACGAGGATCGACATCCTGGACTTCCGCGTCAACCAGGGCTTCCCGGACTCGATGTTCACGGTCCGGGAACTCCAGTGGAGCCGCTGACCGCACCGGAGGAAGCCCGTGACGCTGCGCGCGTGCATCGCGGCGGTCGCCAGCCTCGTCGCCACCCTGCCCCGGTCATCCCCGGCGTCCGATTGGGCCGACAGGGTCCAGTTCTCGGGCTACCTGCAAAGCGACCTCCGCTACGTCATCGAGGACTACCGTGGCGCGCGCCCGGGCGACGGCCACCGGTTCGAGATGAACCGCAACGACCTGAACTTTCGGTTGAAGGTCGAGCCGGACCCCCGGGCCCAAGCCGTGGTGGACGCGAGGTTCCGGTTCTACGGGTTCAACGAGTCGTCGTCCCTGCCGGAACTCGTCCGCCGGAACCGGATCGACCCGTACGACTTCCAGTTGAACGAGGCGTACCTCGCGGTGCGGGGCGCACCGTTCGAGTCCGTGGACTTCCGGGTGGGCCGGGTGATCCAGTCGTGGGGCACGGCGGACATGTTCAATCCGACCGACAACCTGAACGCGCGGGATTTCTCGGACCCGCTCGACTACACGGCCAAGGTCCCCAACCAGATGGTCGAGGTGAACTGGTACCCGACCGACTGGCTGACGCTGACCGCCGTGTGGGTGCCCGTGTTCAAGCCGTCGCTCCTGCCGCCCTCGGCCTCGCTGGGGTTCGGGGTCGAGACGACACGCGACGGCTGCTTCGTGAGCGCCCCGACCCCGCCCCTCGACCCCTCCGACATCCGCAGGCTGCAACGCCTGTTCGGGATGGTAGACCCCTGCCGCCTGTCGTTCGCGACCCCGGAGGTGCGCACCCTCGGGCCGGATACGACCCTGGCGAACTCCCAGGCCGCGGCCCGGGCCCGGTTCCAGGTGGACTTCGGGGAGCGGGGAGGTGCGCTGGACTTCTCGCTCAGTTACTTTTATGGGCGATTCACCTTCCCGGTCGCCTACACCGCGGTCGCGGAGACCGGCACGTCCCTGGAGGACCCGTCCGTGACGGGGGTGCGCTACGTCGCGGAACTGATGTATCCCCGGATGCAGGTGGCCGGGGCGGACTTCGCCTACTCCCCGCCCGTCGAGTGGCTGCCCGGCCTGTTCGGCGAGGTCGCGGTGACCTTCCCGGAGGAGGTCACCTTCGGGCTCGCGGTGGTCCACAACGGCCGTATCCAGCCGTCCATGCTGATGTCGGCGGTCAACGTGCCGTCCACGCCGTTCGTCAAGGCGACCGTGGGCCTGGATTACACCGTGACCTCGTGGCTGTACACCAACATCCAATACGTGCGCGGCTTCTTCGACGAGTTTCACGACCGGTACGGCCTGCACAACTACCTGGCGCCGGCCGTTGAACTGACGTTTTTCGACAACGAACTGAAGGTCCGCATGGCCGGTGCTTGGAACCTGGACGACCTCTCCGCCGCGGTCTTCCCGGAGGTGACCTGGGTCGTGGTCCCCTCGGTCGAGGTCACGGGAGGGGTCTGGGCTTACCTCGGGGACACAAAGCCGCTGGACCCCGAGAGTTACGCCGGGCGCTCCAAGTTCGGGCAGAAGGCGGCCGGCCGCAGCGTGGGCTACCTGAAGGCCCGAGTGACCTGGTAGTCCCGACCTGGGGGTGTGGGATGACGCGTCTTGCCTGGGTATTCCTCATTCTGACCGCATCGGCCTGCGAGGACTGGAAGTCCTCGGGCCCCGACCGGCTGCGTGACGCCTATCCGACCTCGTGCCAGGGGGAAGACTCCGGAGCGCCCGGGCCGGACGGGACGATCGCGGTCGCCCCGTCGGAACGGGTCGCGGGGACCTGGGCCGCCCGCGTCATCCAGAAGGGACGCATGGCCATCCCGACGGTGTGCGACGACTGCCTGCTAACCCTGACCGACCTCGCAATCGTGGTGGTCCCCTCCGACGGGGGGTCGGTCCTGTGGCGCTTCTGCGACCAGCCGATGGACCTGGACACGACTCCCGCGGACCCGACGGACCCGCCCGACCCGGACGCGCCGCACTCCACGGTGCCCGCCGCGCTCGCGAACGCCGGGGTCACTGCGGGGGCCGCGTTCGCGAGCCCTGCCACGGTTCGCCTCCCCTCGCACCGCGTCGTCTGGCTGTGGGGCGTGCGCGACCTGGCCGACCCCGTCCGCGACCCCCTGCCCGAGTCCGCGGACTCTCCCTTGGTCTTCGACCAGGACCTGGACGGTCACCCCGGCGTCACGATCCGCGTGGACCGGCCTCTGCAAGGCGAGCGCTACATGGTCCGCCGGGCCGTGTGGGACCTTGCGGAGGCCGCGGTGTCCGCGGACGGTCTGTGGGTCGTCGGGTCTTTGACCTTCACCGTGGACGAGAAAGCCCTGGCCGCAGACAACCCGCTCCTGACAGTCCTGGCCCCGATCACGCCCGAGACGACCGGGAACACCTACGCGATGCGGCGCGTCCCGCCCGACGTCACCTGCGAGGACCTGCGCACGCTGGCCGCGACGCTGTTCGCCGAGGCGCCGTCTCCCGGGCCATGAGGAGTCGGCGATGTCGTGGCTCGTGGCCTTCGTCCGACGCTACCCAGAGGCCGCCCGAAGACGGCGCGTCGCATTCCTGGTCGCGGCCGCGCTCGTCTCCCTGGCGGCGTTCATCGAGGCCCCTTCGATCCAGACCTCGGCGGACCCCACGGCCTACCTGCCCCGGGCGCGACCCGAGGTGGCGGCCTGGCTGGACCTCAACGAACGGTTCGGCGCCCTGGACCTGTTGATTGTCGGCCTCGAGGAGCCCGGGGAGCCTTTGTCCCTGTCCGGTCTCGAACACCTGGCGACCCTGACCCGGCGCCTCGAGGACCTCAAGGCCCGGGGCGTGCTGTCGGCGCGCAGCCTGGCCAACGTGGACACGGTGACGCCGGACGAGACGGGGACACTCCATGCCGGCCGCCTGGTCCCCACCCTCCCCTCCACGCCCGCGGAGCGCGACGCCCTGGCGCGACGCATCCTGGCGGACACCCAGGTCCCCGGGTCCCTCGTCAGCCGGGACCTGCGCGCGTACCTCATCCTGGTCCGCCCCGACCCGCGCAAGGACACTCGCGAGGTCGCGCGCCTGGTCGAGGACGTGGTCGAGGCGGGGCGCGGCCCCCTGTCCGCCTGGTTCTTCGGGGGCCCCTTCATCGCGAACTTCGTGACGAGGAAGGTCTATGACCGACTCCCGTGGCTCGTGCCCCTGTTCGCGGGCCTCCTCCTGGGCGCGGTCGCCCTCGGGACCCGCAGGCCTGGCGCAAGCGCCCGGAGCCGGGCGTTCGTGATCGCGACGGTCCTCGGGTGCGCCGGTCTGTCGCTCGTGTGGTGGCTCGGCCTGCTCCGAGTCTTTGGACTCTCCCTGACCATGAGCGACGTGAACGGCCTGCTCCTCGTCCTGACCGTCGCGACCCTCCTGTACGCCCGCTGGGCCGACGCCAGGCTCTCGGGAGCCACTGGGCCCCCCGGGGCTCTCGTGGCGTTTTCCCTCGCCTGCGGTCTGGCGCTCGCGGTCCTTTATGCCGTCGGTCCGCTGCTGCCCGCCCCGCTTTCCTTTCTGGGGCGGATGGGCGCCCTCCTCGCGGTGGGCTTCGCCGCAGTCCTGGGGCTGGGGTTCCTCGGGACATGGCCCCTCCTCACCTGGGCCGGCCCGGTCACGGTCC
>FWPU01005660.1_pt1 | contig 26584 bp, 33 predicted proteins | sample 2228361 | NCBI WGS metagenome assembly FWPU01 (sample SAMEA103939777, study PRJEB20133) | metagenome
GAGGGTGAATTGCCCTTCTGCTCCCAAAAGCCAGCCGTCGATGCTGTTTTGTGTTAATACGGGCTTAAGCTGGGCTTGAGCGGGCAGAGAGAGCCCCGCAATGCCCAGCATGATGAGGCCGACAATTATGATCCCTCTTATCACTTTGAACATACAAACGCCACCTCCTTCGGTGTCTTCACACTTCACAGCTTAATTATGTGCTACTTCCCCAGCTTGCTGGGGTCAAATAGGTCGTCGGGAAGATATTGCACTGTGACCTCAGCGATTTGGATCGTCGTCTTATGGTTCTTAAAGAGCAAATCCTCAACGATTATCTCCGCCGCGTACTCGTCGTCCTTTAGCTTGGCGTACTTTGTATGGAGCGTCTTCTTTAAGGGCTCACCGCTGAAGGCATGCAGGATCGCCTGAAGTGGCTTCAGCTCTTTTTTGTCGAGCCAGAGTGTCACCTTCGCGAACGCAACTTTATCGCTTGTGGCTTCGAGCATGAGTTTGAGTGTCTCTCGGCCGTCGAGCTTCTCTTCGCTTCTGCTCTTGAGGGCGTACCTGCCGGAGAATTGAATGCCCGCGGCCTCCGCGATCGAGGCGTCACCGAAGAGCTTCTGCTGGCCAGAAATTTTTATGGGCTGCAGGAGCCCCGGCTGCCAGAAATAAATATCGTCCCCAACGATCAGATAGACGGTGCCCCTCATGCTTTCGGGTGCCAAGAATTCTACACGCGTGCGAACGCCCTCGGGGAAGCGCTTGTTGTAGATTTTAAGCGTGGCCTCGCCCTTGCCATCCGGCCGCTCGGCAATGACCTTGCTCGAGAATAGATACGAAGGCGCCTCAATGAAGCGCGCTTGATCTGCTCTCTGCAGCAACTCCTCGTCTGTCGGCCGGCCCAAAACCATAAACGATAACCCGATAAGCCCCAGCCAGCTGATTAGCTTTGTGCCTCGCATAGCAAATCCCCCCTTTCTCATCTCAAATATAGCGCAGGGCTTGGGCGATCACAATCCGCCCGGCCCGCCAGGACGGATAAAGGCTCGAGATCAAAGTTGAGGCGAGCGCGATCACGAACGGCTCCAGCAAGGCATTGAGCGCCAAGGCGATGCGGAAGGGGATGGTCTCGTCTGCCCCCGGCACCGGAGGCATATACGTCAAGCCGAGAGAATTGATCAACGCGCCGACTCCAACCCCAACCCCTAAACCAAACAGCCCGCCGATGACACCCAGCAAGACACCTTCACCTAAGAACATCGCGAAGACTTGCGAGCGCTTGGTGCCGATAGCTCTAATCGTGCCGATCTCGCGCATGCGCTCGAAGAACGCCATCGTAAGCGCCTCCAGCACGCTGAAAAACACTAAAATAAAGATGACAAAGCTCACAAAGCCAAAGAGCGTCCCCAGAAACTCGCGCACCCGCTGATAGAATTCCGCCAAATCCACCCACCTCTTGACTTCAAGATTAGCGTGGCCGTTGTCGGCCAAGAGCTTCTGGAGCTCCTCGCGCTTTTGCTCCGTGGCTCGATCGCTTCTCAATTTCACGTAGATGCGTTCGGCCCCCTGGGTGCGCAGCATCCGGCGGGCAAAGGCCTCATGCACGACCGCGTATCGCTGCTGGTCCTTCTGAAGCCCGACGATTTGCAAATTTCCCGCGTTGTAGACGCCCTCGACCGTAGTAGTCATTACGACTAAATAATCTTCCAGCCCGACGCCGAGATTGTCAGCCAAGCCCGTGCTGATGACGGCCTTGCTGGTGTCATCACTATTGAGTGCGCGGCCTTGGTCCACTTTAGTCGTCCAATGGGGAGCGTTGCCAGGCTCTATCCCGATCGCTAAGAAGCTTGTGCTGCGCTCAGGTGTGCCGACCAAGCCGGTCAAGCGCAGCTGAGAGGCCACGGCCACGACCTCATCATCGGAGCGCAGCTTCTCTTTAAGCCAGACGGCTGTCTTCTCGGGAATGATATATTCGTAGCCCTTGAATTTGCCCTCCCAGTAGCCTCTATGAGTGATCTGGAGGTGCCACAAGCCCTCAATGAATTCCTCTTTGATGCTCTCGAAGGTATCTTGGGTGTAGCCGCGCAGGAGCACCAGCGCCGCTGTGCCCAAGGCGATCAAGAGCAAATTGAGCAGTGTCCGCCTTCTGTTGCGGAAGACGTTTCGAAGAGCAATCTTAAACATGTGCACTCATCTCCCGACTGTCATGTAGTTGGCCGTCGCGAATATGCAGAATCCGTTGAGCGTACTGGCTCACCACAGGGTCATGAGTGACGACGATAAAGGCCGCCTCATGCTCTTCGTTCAGCCGCTTCATGATCCTCATCACTTGCTCGCTTGTCTCTGAGTCTAGATTAGCCGAGGGCTCGTCAGCTAAGACTATTTTTGGGTTTGTAACTAAAGCGCGGGCGATGGCAACTCTCTGTCGCTGTCCCCCAGATAACTCATCTGGTCGGCGACGCGCCATTTGAGTGAGCCCGACCTCTTCGAGCAGCGCGCTCACCCGACGATGTCGCTCTCTGCGACCGAGCCCTAAAAGCAATAGCGGGTACTCCACGTTCTCGTAGGCAGACAAGACCGGGATCAAGTTGAATGTCTGGAAGATGAGCCCGATCTTCTGCTTGCGCAGCTCAGCGAGCTTGCTTTCTGAGAGTTTACTCATGGGCTTGCCTTCGATGTAGACTTCGCCTGAGGTGGGTTTGTCGATGCAGCCTATTAAATTTAATAAAGTTGTCTTGCCAGAGCCCGATGGGCCGCTGATCACTAAAAAGTCGCCTTCTTTAACTTCTAAATCAACTCCACGCAGGGCGTGAATTGTCTCTTTGCCCACGTGATAGTCCTTCACAAGGTTTTCGGTCTTGAGCAGCATGTTTTACTTCCCTCTCAGTTTGAGCCGTTCGATCTCTCTTTCGATGGCCTCGCGCTTCTTGACGGCCAGCCCATGGCTGAGTACGCCGATGCCCCAGCCTCCCAACGGGAACAATGCCCACGGAAACGAGGGCGATGTGATCAGATTGATCACCACTAAAAAGGCGTTAATGGCGAGATAGAGGATCAAATGGATCTTAAAGCCGACGCGCTCTTCAGCCAGCTTTCTGAGCCTTCTCTCTTCCCGCTCCTTCTCATTGGGTTCCATTTTGCCTCACTCCCTCGTGAGAGCATTATAGCATAACAATGTTACATTGTCAAGGGTGCTTGGGTCCCTCCATTAGATATGCTACACTCCGGGTGGTGAATAGGCATGGCCAAGACTTCAGGCCTCCAGAGGATCACTCTGACTTATGAAGACTATCTGCACTTGCTGCCCGACGACGGCAAGCGCTACGAAATTATAGAGGGTGAGCTTTTCGTGACTCCAGCGCCCATTACTAAGCATCAAATTGTTTCGCTTAATTTGTCAACAATCCTGCACCGCCATGTGCGCAAGCATAAACTGGGAAGGGTGCTGGCAGCTCCCACTGACGTAATTCTCTCCCGGACGAACGTCGTTCAGCCCGATCTGCTCTTCATCTCCAAGAAACGCCAGCAGATCATCACCGAGGAGAATATTCAAGGCGCACCAGATCTGATTGTTGAGATTCTCTCGGAGTTTACCGAAGAACAGGACCGCACGCTCAAGATGCAGGTCTATGCTCGCCATGGCGTTCCGCATTACTGGCTCATTGATCCCGAGCGTGAGACGCTCGAAGTCTACGAACTTGACCCCGATAGCCGCAGCTTCCGCCACCGGGCAACCTACCAGCGGGACAAGACCTTCCAGCCCACGCTCTTTCCCAAACTCAAGCTGAAGCTTGCGGAGCTGTGGGACTAACTATAGGGAGGGTAGAAGAGCTTGGCCCGGCCTTTAAAAGCTACTGGGGAAAAATCCCGCCGGGGATGCGGGCAAAACCCTGGTAGCCTGTGAATCGAGCTTTTAAGCTCCCGGACCAAGCTCTTCATTGAAGGGGTCAGGTCAGCCTTCCATGATGATCTCCAGCGGGGATTTACGATGCCAATCTTTGCGAATCCATCGGAGATGGCCCTCTCGGGCGGCCTTCTCATCGAGATAACGTTCTAAAGCGGCTATTCGGCCATTGCGCCGGTAGTAGGTGAAATACTGTTCGCCTAGCTGCTCCGTCTCGACGATGATCTCGCTTGAGACCCTCGTTTGAAGAAAGAGTCGCCCATTACTTGTGCCGCGGCCATACTGCTTCATTGCCTTTATCCCCATTATACAACAAATTATCTTAATATAATCATAGCACAAAACTGGTCGGCTGTCAAGGGGGTTGTCAACTGAACTGAGGGGTGCAACCGAAGGTTCGGGGCTAATTGAGCGACATCCCCGTTAAGGGCCCGAAGATGTGCCTCCCTTCCGGAATAGAGGTATAATGAGGCCGAAGATTCTTAACAAAGCATCAGGTGAATCCATGGAGTTGCGAAAAGTAGATTTGAACTGTGACATGGGTGAGGGTTTCGGCATCTACTGCATCGAAATCGCTCCAGAAGTGATGGAGATTATATCTTCGGCTAACATCGCCTGCGGCTTCCACGCCGGCGACCCCATAGTGATGGGGGAGGCTGTGGCGCTATGCAAGAGGTATGGGGTAGCTGTAGGCGCTCACCCGGGATTGCCGGACTTGATGGGGTTTGGGCGAAGGGAGATGAACATAAGCCCCAAGGAGGCGCGCGATTATCTGCTCTATCATGTAGGGGCGCTGCAGGCATTCTGTGCGGCTCTGGGCGTCGAACTCCAACACGTAAAACCCCATGGGGCTCTTTATAACATGGCGGCTTACAATGAACAGCTGGCCCAGGGCCTCATTGATGGCTTGATGAGCCTCAGGCCACGACCGATTCTGCTTGCGCTTTCGGGTTCAAGATTTGCGCGGCTGGCCGAGGAAGCGGGGCTTGTGGTTTGTCATGAGGTCTTCGCCGATCGCGCCTATAACCCAGACGGCACCCTGGTGTCCCGCAGGCACGAAGACGCTGTGATTCACGATCCGGAAGTTATAGCCCAGAGGGCACTCCGAATGGTAAAAGAGGGCACGGTCGAAGCCTCTGATGGCAGTATAATAAAAATAAAAGCGGATTCCATCTGCGTGCACGGGGATAACCCCAAGGCAAAAGAAATCGTGGTCCGCTTAGCGGAGGTTTTCGATAAGGGAGGGGTTAAAATTGCCCCTCTGCGTGAATTGGCATGAATGCAAATAATGGGCGCGGCTTTCAGTATAAGGCGATGGGCGATAAAGCCCTGCTTATCGAATTCGATGAGGTGATAAGCCCAAAGATAAACAAGAAGGTAAGGGGGCTGATGGAGGGGTTAAGCAAAGAGAGGATCGAAGGGATTCAAGAGGTTGTGCCCGCCTATCGCTCCCTTTTGGTTTACTACGATCCTTTTACGATTGGCTTCCAAACCCTGTGTTCGAAGATACATGAGATAGCAAAAAAATTTGATCGCTCCAAATTGCCCGAACCGCGCGTATTCCATCTGCCGGTATGTTACGGGGGCGAGATGGGGCCGGACCTCCCCTACGTGGCGGAACACAATGGTTTGACGGAAGAAGAAGTCGTCAAGATACACGCTTCAACAGCTTATTTGGTTTATATGTTGGGGTTTTTGCCCGGGTTTCCATATCTAGGGGGCCTGTCCCCCAAACTGGCTACGCCACGGTTGCCTGAGCCAAGAATAAAGATCCCCGCGGGATCGGTGGGGATCGCCGGCAACCAGACCGGCATTTACCCAATCGAAAGCCCAGGCGGCTGGAGGATCATCGGCAGAACACCCGTTGAGCTTTATACCCCGCAAAATGATCCTCCGGTGCTTCTGGCTATGGGGGATTTTGTGAAGTTCTTCCCCATCTCGCCGGAGGAATTCCAAAAAATCAGATCGCAAGTAGAAGATGGCGATTGAGGTGCTAAACCCCGGTATATTAACAACCATACAAGATCTGGGCCGCTATGGCTATCAGAGATATGGGATTCCTCCTGCGGGGGCCGCAGATCAATATGCGTTACGACTAGGGAATTTACTGCTTGGAAACGATGAGAATGAGGCCGGGCTGGAAGTAACACTTTTAGGGCCGACTCTAAGGTTCGAAGAGGCTTGCTGGATCGCGATCACTGGTGCGGACTTGGGCGCTCGCCTGAACGGCGTGGAAGTCCCGCTATGGGAGACACTCCAGATCGCAGGCGGCGATCTTCTCTCTTTCAGGTCTCCCAGAAAAGGAATGCGGGCATATATAACGGTTGCCGGGGGGATAGATGTGCCGAAGGTTTTGGGGAGCAAGTCCACCTACTTACGCGCCGGGCTCGGCGGGCTGGAGGGGCGGGCCTTAAAGAGAGGGGATCGCTTGAATATCAAGCCCGCAGCGGCTTGTAAGAGACGCCTTCCCCAAGAATACCTGCCCTCCTACAAGCTTAAGCCCATCCGGGTGATCCTTGGGCCTCAGAGGGAGCACTTCACATCTGAGGGCATCAAGACATTTCTGGCTTCTGAATATGAGGTCCTTCCGGAGTCTGATCGGATGGGGATAAGGCTTAAGGGGCCCAAGATCGAGCACGCCTCGGCCGCAGATATAATCTCAGAACCCGTCTGCACCGGGGCCGTCCAAGTCCCGGCGAACGGCCAACCCATAGTGCTTCTTGCTGATCGCCAGACCACTGGAGGCTATGCTAAAATAGCAACAGTGATCTCAGCAGATATACATAAAGTTGCCCAGGCAAAGCCAGGAGATGCGCTCTCATTTGAAGAATGCGCGCTGCAAGAAGCCCAGAGGCTTCTTTGGGCTAAAGAGAAAAAGATTGCCGAACTTAAGGAGATGATAAAGCCAGGCTAAAGAATAGCGATTTGCAGCAGCGAGAGATATCTGAACTGCCGCCCTCCGCCGCGCACGGGGCGCCTGAAGGGCTCCCGAGCGATCAGACACTGCTGATACAAATACGAGAGCTTGGTACTCGCTTCATTGACCGTGGAATATTTAAGGGCCTGCTGAAGCTCTCGGGCGGTGATGGCCCCACGGCGCATGACTTCTTCAAGCGCTTGTCTGTAGCTATTCATCAGCTTGCCCAAAATGGAAAAACTTTTAAGCTCTTTAACAATCACCGCTTTTTCAGCTATCTCCAAAGCCGTCTCGACATTCTCGCGATGCTGGGCCTTGATGTTCGAGAGAATGAAAAATTTATCGGGAAACTCTCCGGCCTGCAGCCGCGCCAAGACTTTCACCACAATCTCATCTGCACAAGAGACATCCACAAACTCCACGCGGCCGAAGTCCAGCTGAAGCACAGTATTCGGCGTCAACCCTTCGAGCTGCTTGCAAATGGCCTCTTTGATTTTTTTGCCCTCTTCTCGGCCAATCAAAAACCCTGTCTCCGTCTTCAGCTCATAATTGACCACTCTCATAATCTCTCCCTCATGAGACTTTTCGACTTTCAGACTTTTGACTTTCGACTGTCTTTTGTCGGCGCAGCAAGATCCCGATCTGAGTGCCCGGAAAGTTTCCCATCTGCTTATACGTTCTGATCTCCTTAGAGCCGCCCGTGACGATCACTTTCGCTCGGCCCGATCTAATATTCAAAATGCCCCGATGCTGCTCTACGATGCCTCTGACGCGATAAAGCCCCAGCCCTCGGCCCTCTTGGGAGGAGACCCCGGGCAAAAGCGCCACGGCGATGGCCTTTCGGTCGTCAGCGATTGGGTGCTTCCGACGCAGACTGTTGGGGATGCCTATTCCTAAATCCATCACTGCTAATTTCACTGTGTCGCGGTACGCCTGCATGGCGATGTAGCCGTGAGGGGTGCCGTTCGGCGCGCTGTGATCATAAATATTATGGCAGAGTTCTGATAGTGCGGTGATGAAGCGGGAAGCTTCCACGAGCGGGTAATCGAAATCGCCGACTAATAGCTTTTGAACTTTGACCACAAGCTCGTGCAGGGTGCTGGAGCCGTCGGTGTTCGTCGGGGCAATCCGGGTGATGGGGATGACAGAAAAGCCTTCAACGTGTTCGGTTTTAGCGGAGGTGCCGTTTAAAAACCCAATGTGCATCAGCCATGAAAGCAGTTTATTATTCTTACTGGGTAACCGAACTTCTACTGTGCCTTTGGCTTGCTCACGAAGCATTCGACGTAAGAGGGTGATGCCTAAAGCCCCATAAGGGTTGCCCCACTCGATGCTTCGCAGATCTATGATGAGCTTGCTGATCGGCGCCCATGGCTTCTGAGGAGACAAGGCCAGAAGTTGAGGCAGGATCTCGTCATCAAAAGCTCTATCAGGAAGCTCACGGGATCGGGTAACGATACAATAATCGCCCATAGACTGCTTATTCGGCCAAATACTCTGCTTCTGGCCGGAGAACAAGCTTCGCTTATACAATAATGCTTGGCCATATAAGCTGTCAAGTCAGAAGAAATCTGTCAACGGATTATAGAACGGATTAGCAAATGGCTCAGCTTAGTTTTCTGTCGCTGTATCGCAGTTTGAGGGTTGACTTGTGGGGTTGACAACACCAGCTGGCGGATGATAAATTACTGTGAGTGATCATTGAATCTGGTGGGTGATAATTTTGGAGATCCACTTTGCCGATAACATTTGGGCCAAAATCCCTGACGTCGAAGATTGGTTAATTGCCCAAGACCTCAAGCAGGTGCTACCTTCGCCAGGTGTTTATGCACTGCTCGACGATTGCGGCAATATGCTTTACATCGGGCAAGCTAGTGACATGCGTGCGCGGATTAACGAGCATCGCTCTATATCCTATACTCAAATTTGGTTCTTACCGCTTATTGATTGGAAGGCGCGGTATTTGGTTGAACTCGCGGCTATCTTGGCCTTCGAGCCCAAATTCAACAAATATCCAGAAGAGCTGATCGAAACTAGAAAAGCAAAGCTCCTAAACCAACAACGCTAGGGAGGTGATTTAGATGTATAGTGCACAGTGCCGGATTCGTGGGATTACCCCGCTCCTACAGCATCGTCTAAGTCCAGAGACTCAAGCAAAGATGGAGCAACGAGGGAAGAAGTCCACAGCAGCCCCTGACTGGACACAAGAGTGGCGACAGGCTCTCTACCACGATCCAGACAGCGGCATAGTCTACCAGCCGTCTGAGAGTATCTTGCAGGCGATGATCAAGGCCGCAGGCAATATTCAGGTGCCAGGTAAGGGGAAGAAAACCTATAAGGACTTCATCAAGAGCTTTGTAGTCATCTAACCGGATCAGATCAAGCACGAGACCGTTACAGTTGAGGACTTTAACAAGGCAGAAGCCAACGGCGGTGCGTATGGCAATGCGTGCATCGATGCACGTGCGGTCGTCGTCAATCGTAGCCGAGTTATCCGCTACCGACCAAAGATTCGTGAAGGTTGGAAGCTGTCGTTTCAGATTACCGTGCTTGATGAAGACTTAGCCCCAGAAGTCGTCCAACAAGCGTTGGAATACGCTGGCCGTTACATTGGCATCGGTGACTTCCGACCCCGGTTCAGACGATTCGTCGTAGAGGAGTTCAAAGTCAGCGGCGAGTCGAAGTAATCTCGATAATACTCCAGGGCAGGGTCACGGCGCGGCGAGGCTGGCCTTGGTGAGGCGAGGCTCGGTGCGGTAAGGTACGGCCAGGCACGGCGCGGTAGGGCACGGCAGGGTTTTGCTCTAATTGCTTTGTCACTTTTGTGGCAGGGTCAGGGCCTGGTGTGGCTCGGTATGGCGTGGCATAGCACGGTTTGGCGTGGCTTGGTTAGGCTTGGCATGGCGCGGCGTGGTAAGGTTTTTGCTAATAATAGCCTTACAGCCTTCGTGGCAGGGGCAAGGTGGGGTGAGGCGCGGTGAGGTAAGGTCCGGCGGGGTATGGTGCGGTGTGGCCGGGCGTGGTTTGGCAGGGCAAGGTTAAGTTCTTTTCGCTATAATATAATCACATAACACTTGTGGTAGGGTCTTGGCTAGGTAGGGTACGATTTGGTTTGGCATGGTTGGTTCAGGCTAGGCTTGGCTAGGCGCGGCGAGGTAAGGTGCGGTTTCTTTTGCTATAATTGTCTTGCCACTTTCACGGCAAGGTCGAGGCTTGGTAGGGCCGGCAAGGCATGGCGCGGCAAGGCAAGGTCTGGCATGTTCCGGCGTGGCATGATGAGGCGCGGCATGGCAAGGCATATCGCAGACTAAGGGTAAAAGCCGCTAGCAAATGCTGGCGGCTTTTGCATTTGCACCTGTCCTGTAAGGCGAGAATTATTCATATCTCAGTGCTTCAATGGGGTTGGTCTGCCTGCTACGATATATCATCTTGTAATATATGATTCCTTGACAAACATGGAATCCTAAAATAAAATAATGCGTGCCAAGAAGGAGGGAGCTATGACTCTTGAAAGAGAGTTCAAGTACTTCGAGACCCATAAGGAAGAACTACTCAAACACTATGAGAACCAATTTGTCCTGATCAAGGACGACACGTTAGTGGGGGCATTCACAACAGAGGTTGAAGCTTACCAGGCTGGAATCCAAAAGTTTGGTAATCAACCCTTCTTAATTAAAAAAGTTACGAAAGAAGAAGAGATTGCTCTATTCCCAGCACTTACGTTGGGGTTGATCAATGCCAATCCATAACCGATTCTTCCTTCAGGGTGGTCAAATAAATCCCAACGTTCTCATCCAAACTGGCCCTTTGCTGCAAGTTGAAGTAGCGATTCCACCAGCACTGGCACAATTATTGACAGCGCAAAATCAGCCGATTCCTCCGGCAGTACAGGGTTTTGCCTTGATAGATACAGGAGCAACAAGAAGTTGTGTAGACGCCCAAGTGATTTCCAGTTTAGGAGTTCAGCCCATTGGGCTAATAGCGACCGGCACTGCTGGAGGGCAAGTGCAGCAAAGTCTTTATCCCGCGAAATTGCGTTTTCCAGCTGAAGGCTTAGAGATCGAGTTCAGTTCTGTTATCGGTGTGGATTTAACCGGGCAAAGTATGGCTGGACGGCGTATCATTGCTCTAGTAGGACGAGACGTTCTCTCTAGATGCGTTTTTATTTACAATGGGCCAGGAGGTTTTTTCACTCTGACGTTTTAGTCAAAAACCCTATTCGTATCTCAACGCTTCAATGGGATTCACACGTGCGGCTTGCCAAGCGGGATAGACGCCGTCGAAGGTGTCCACAATCAAAGGGCAATAACTCTGATCATATAAGCATTCCCGCCTGCTATCTGCCCACTTATGCGCTGCACAAACTCAACAGCGAAGCTTCGATCCACTTCTGCCGTTTGTGGTAAAGTCGTTCGCAAGCCGATTAAGAGCCTCTCTTTGGCATCTAGATTGAGCCCGCCGACTCTAGCGGAGGGCACCGTGATGAGCAGAATGGGCCTATTTTGCTCATCGAGGGCTTCCAGCCGAATTCCCTCAAGTATCACGGACGCACCTCCCAACAACTGCTGCGTGTCCGCAGGGAATACTAATCTCACCGCAGCTTCTTGGGGCAGATCCCTAAGCGCGATGTGCAATTCTACCGAAGCGCTCTGCGGTTCGGTGTTCACTAAGAAGAAGGCCCCGATGTCGGTATCTTTTCCAGGCGCCACTTCTGCAAAGTGCACGTTCTTCTGGGCGATGTTATTATCGAGGTTTGCCTGGCTTATTTTATCTTTGAGCGGGTCTTGTAAGTTGCGAAGCCTCACCAGAAGACACTTGTGCGCGCCTGTCTCAGAGAGAGGCGGGACCCAATCAAACTGAAGCGTGATCTCAGATGCCCCGGCCAGCTCATTCACAAGTTGGCTTGCGATGGGAGAAGCAGGCTGCCAGCCCTCGGGCCACGCAATACTCCCCGCCGCATCCGAAAAGTATAATTCGACGGTGACGTCGAGTGCTGTGATATCGCTCCTATTTTGCAACGTCACGAAGACATGATTGATCTCGCCGGGCACCGGGCGTTCATCAATGGGCTGATCATCAAAGGGCGGAGCATCAACTCGAATATCGGGGCTGAGCCAGAAGAACTCTGAGTTGTTCATGCCGTCATCCGCACCGTTGTCTTTAATAAGAAGATCGGCTTGGACTTGCTCGATGAGATAAAGCACTGCGGGCAGGTTTTCTTCAAATGTTGGGGTGATTTGATTGACAGGCAGTGCGAAGCCGATCTGCTGCAATCTGCCATAACACATCACGCGCTCCCCTTCGGTGTTATTTTTGGGTCTTAGCTCGATGGTGATCGCCGGAGCCGAAGTCACGCTGTAGAACCAGTCTTTGCTGCTCCCGCTCGTGGCGTAAAGTGCGACGGACGTTTGGCCGAATGTATAAGCATTGCCGTGCACGCCCGCGATGAGGGACGCCATATCATTAGCTAAGCGCGCATAAGCAGATGCGTCGGAGATCGAGGGAAGTTCGACTGTCGCCGGGGGCGCGGTCGTAAAGCCCCACGGGTACAGGACCAATTGGCCGAAGCTGTGAAAGTCGATGAACGCCTTAAAACGGCGCGCGGGGTTCAGAACCAAATCTCTTATGGCTTGGGTTTCGGGCTCTGAAAATGGGGCCGGGCCGCGGTAGACTTCGCTCATGGGGTTCGTGCTGGTGCTGCCCACCGGCGGGTCCCACATGAAGCCGTAGTTTCTGTTTAAATCAACTCCAAACGTCCCATCGCCGTTGTTTCTGCGATTCTTGCGCCAGCAGCGCTCAGAAGTTCGGCTGTATTCGTGGCCGTCGGGGTTAACCATCGGCACCAGCCAGATCTCGTTGGTGTCCACCAAACGCCGAATTCTCGCATCGGTGCTGTAGCTTTCAGCGAGATACTTGGCGAGCAAAAAGACAACTTCAACACCGATCCACTCCCGCGCGTGCTGGCCGCCAATAAACAAAATATCGGGCTCGTTCACATCTTCTTGCGAGGCGTCATCGCTGATCTTGATCGCTAAAATGTCTCGCTTCTCCCAGCTGTCGCCGATGTCGAAGACCTTTGCAATGGCGGGATAAGTGGCTTCCAGCTGCAGGAGGTCTTGTTTGAGGCTGCCATATGAGTGATATATTTGAGCTTCTTCTGCCTGGGCTTGCGTTGCCGTGAAAAGAACAGCGATGAAGAGCAAGATTCTATATATTCGCATCTTGCCTCCTTCTAGCTCGTTAACTGTCTGAGTATCGCCCGAAGCAATTTTGATAAGTCTTTCTCTCGGCGCTTGGTCACTTCGAGCACTTCTTCATGGGTGAGCCGGGCTCCCGGCTCGATGCCCGCCGCCATGTTCGTCACTACAGAGATGCCCAAAACTTCGAGACCACAGTGCCTAGCGGCAATCACCTCGGGCACCGTGGACATGCCCACCAGATCTGCACCCATGCGCTTATACGCTTGAATCTCCGCGGGCGTCTCAAACATGGGGCCTGGGGTGGCCACGTATACGCCTTCTTTGAGTGTGATCTTCTCTTTTTTGGCCACACGCTTGGCCAGCTCTCGAAGTTTAGAGTTGTACGCCTCGCTCAAATCTGGAAAGCGCTGGCCCAATGGAAAATTTTCGCCCCGCAAGGGATTGTCTGGAATCATGTTGATGTGATCGCGAATGAGCACGAAATCGCCCACTTTGAATTGTGCGTTGATCGCGCCCGCAGCATTCGTGATGATGAGTTTTTCAACACCCAAAAGCTTCATCGCCCTCACGGGAAAGACGATCTCGCGCATGGAGTAGCCTTCATAATAATGGACCCGGCCACGTTGAATCAAAAGAGGCTGCGGCCCTGACGCTTCGAGCCTGCCGAAGAGCCATTCCCCGATATGGCCTGGGACTGTGGGCTTGGGGAAATTCGGGATGTCTGTCCACGAGAAACGCTTTTCGTCTTCGAGGGTTCCCAAAGCTTCTGAGAGCCCGCTTCCCAAGATCAGCGCGATTTTTGGGGTCTCTGTGATGCGTTCGCGCAAATAAGTAGCGGCTTCTTTGAGTCTCGCTAGCTCTTGGTTTGCGGGCTGAGTCATGGCCCCCTCACGAAAGCCCCAGTTTTCTTCGCACCACGCTGCGTACCTCTTCTGCCGTTCTCATAGCATTTTCGACGGCTTGCCTGTCTGCCTGCGCACCTGGATAGCGAGCGGCGACGCTAAAGGTGCTTAGGTTTGCCAACTGCGCTCTCAAGGGATGTAGCTCCTGGAGCAGTCCTCGCCTTAAGTCAAGCAATGCAACAAGGTCATGGGTCTTCGAAAAAGCGATGCCATGTTCTTCTAAGAAAGCCTTTAGATATTTCTCAGCACATTGCTGGGCATGAAAGCAAACCCCATTCCAAACAGGATCGGCCGCCTTTATCTCCCGCTGTGCCATCTTCTAATCTCCTTCGGCTTTCTCAGTCCACTCTTTGGTCCTCCGCTTCATACAATGTGACTCCTTTTGTTATCACTTCGGTTTCAAAGATGCCTTTCTCCGCTAAATATGCTTCCAGGTCAGCAGGTCTCCTTACAAGGATGTCCAAAGGGAAGGGATGGTCTATAGATGCTGCGATGCGAGCAGCAGTATGGAGCGGGTTTTCGCCAGTTTCCATCACAACTAACAAGTCCACATCGCTATCGGCTGACGGCTGGCCATAAGCATACGAACCAAACAAAATCACTTTCTGTGGGTGGAAGCGCTCCACAATCTGCTGGACAATCTTCTGAATGTCCTTTAAAGTTACCGTCGTTTTGGCCTCAGCCATTTTGCTCAACCTCCTCGAAAAACTTTTCGCAACCCCAAGAGCGAGTTGATTAGCCAGAGGACAAGTTGAAAATCAGGGTTTTCAACGGCTAGAGACATGGTCAACTATCCATTCCTCGTAGTCTTCGGAGAGATAGACTTCCGTAGTTTTGCCTATCTCGACCTGTATAATATTCACCTTCAAGACTTTCTCCCTCAAGAACCAATCGAGCAGTTCCTCTATGAGCGTGCATTGTTTCTTTTGCCGCAGGTTTCGGCTCATTCAGATACTCATAGCTCATAACCATAGCAGAAGAACCTGCGGTAATAATCCCGACAATCAGGCTCTGGGACTTAGAGTACTCAGTTTCGAGCATGATGGTGATCCTTGTCCAAGTCTGGACTATAGTAACAGTCGCGTCATCCTTCGTACTAAGCTTAGCAAAGGACGAAGAGACGCCCCCTTTCCAAGTGCCGTTTAAATCGGGCACTTTTATGAGGCCAATCTTTCGTAAGGGCTGTAGCCGCCAAAGGTATTTATCAAACATGGAATACAGCAACCCGTAAAATCCCATTATTGATGGTGCATCAATCCACCAAGGCATAGTCACACGCAGTGCCTGCAAGATTCCATGCAGAAGCCACGCAAGAAATACACTCATAACAGCGATCAGAAGCGGAATCAGCCTTCTCTCGCTTGAGTCAGTTGCATAGGGATGCACGTGTTTATCCCTTTACCTCCAATTGTTCCAAAGTTTGATGAGTTCTCCAATAAACTGCTGGGCTTTGCTTGTTGACCACTGTTCAGGCGAGTTCCCAAAAAGTATCAATTGCTCGTTCTGACACACAAACTGACTCAAATTTGCTTTTGCAAGCCAATTGACTACATTGCAGAACGCCTCTTGGTAGTTTTTGCCAAATTCGCCGTTCGAGACATTGTAAAGTAAACATTCTAGAAAATAAGATGGCGCCAGATCGCCGCTGATCACATTTCGGTCAACGAGATAGGTGCGCACATTTTTGAAAACTCGAACTGTTGGCTTATACCAACCATTAGTCGCATTCTGGGCATTCTTTTTCGTGCCGTTGTCATAGTGAAGCTTGGGGTAGTTAAAGACCCAGCGATCTTCACTAGGCACATAGAAAGTCATTCCTTCTATGTAGTCTTGGTGGCTGAGTGTACTATATCTTCGATACTGGACACATACCACTGCGTCAGCAGGTAAATAGCTGGTTTTAACTTTTAGAGATTTTTTGCCGATTTGGACTTTGTCCCGACCAAAGTAATTGCACAACGCTTTCTGGACATCTTCTCTGAACTCTTGCCATCCATAAGATGCGGTTGTGAATCCAAATTGCTTTTTCTGCTCTTCCGTAAGATTGCTATGGAAAGCTGAGTTGAGCTGAACTACAACATCTACATCGCTGTCTCCTCGAATGTTGGTGTCATTCTTGTATGAGCCTTGCAAGTAAACCTCATAATCTATCCCAGCTGACCAGCCATCGTATTGACTCAAAGCATTCCGAATTGACTCATGAGTTGCCCTTGCGCTTGTTACTGCCCCTTGATGAGACCATGTCTCCAGTTGAGATTCAGGAATTGCCATTATCTCTACCTCTTACGCAATTCTCCAGAAAAGCAATAACTCTGCCAGCTACTCATTCCTTTAAAGCCTCTGCCGGGGTTTTCCGCCCTCGTTCGGTGCGGTCAAAGTCTGAATCGAAACTCACAAAGGTGTAGCCGTATTTTGCCGCGGCAGCATATTGATAGGCATCATCGAAATCCATCTGGAATTGCCTTCGGACGGCAAGCACCTGCTTAAGATCCTTAGTGTTGAGGCTGATCTTTGCAACTCCAGAGTCCTCAAGCGTGTCCGACAAAAAATCCTCGAAGACGTCATCTTTTTTCAGCCGAGTCAAGATGACCCCGATGGAATAGAGGGAGAAGTCTGTGATTGCTAGTAAGCGTGCTCCCACATTTTTGAAAAAACGTCGGGACTCCTCCGCCTTCTCTTGTTCAAGAAGCAGCTCTAGCCAGACATTGGTATCCACAAGAAACACTAGTCCCCCCACCATTCAAGGGCCTTCTTCTGAAGCTCTAAGGACGTAAACTGATCACGGAACTCACGCAAAGCCCCTGCCCAAGTCATGCGCAATTTCTTTTGTTTCCTGCGCACCTTTGTCTTTAGCAAAAACTCCACAAAGTCCGCTACCTCCTGCTGAAGCTCAGGCGGCAGCTCTTTTATCTTCTCTTCAATCGTCTTCATAGTTTCACCTCTTGCTACTCCCATATCTTACCGTGCCCACATCCATCGTTACAATTCGCAAAGGATCCTGTTCAGCATTATAACACAAATCTTAAAGTAACGAAAGTCCCTCGGCTCATGATCCAAAGAATCTCCTTCGCTGATTCAGATCATTTGAAGCCATTGACGCCACCGCTTACAATAGACCTTGAAATGCTCATTTCACTCAAGCTCGCGGCGCGGAATGTGTTACGCAACAAGCGGAGAAGCGCCATCACGCTGGTCGGCACGGGACTGGGGCTGGCCCTGCTCTTGGTTGTCAACGGCTTCATCACGGGCAGCGAAGATCAGCTCGTGAATAACTTCATCGCGGCCGAGGGCGGCCACATTCAGATCAATGCCCAAGGCTATGCCGCCAAAGCCCGGTTTCTGCCGTTAGACATCGCAATTTCTGAACCAGACCAACTCGCCCAACAAGTCGCCAAAATATCCCACGTAACTCAAGTGTTACAGCGTATCCGGTTTCGCGCACTGTTGGGCACGGGCAGTGACAGCACACCAGGCCTGGGTATCGCGATTCAGCCCGAGGCCGAAAAGGACGGCATCGTAGCTCAGTCCATCATTGCGGGTAGCTTTATAGGGAATGAGCCAGGCTATGCGCTCGTGGGCAAACAGGTGGCAGAAGACTTGAAACTGGAAGTTGGCTCTGTTGTGACAATCGTCTCGAACACACCTACGGGAGCGCTTAATGCTGATGACGTCGAAGTGAAAGGCATTTTTTACACAGGCTTCCCCCAGTATGACAGCGGCACGATCATCGTCTCGATGCAAGAGGCCCAACGCTTGCTCAGACTTAAGGGCAAAGTCACCGAACTTGATGTCACGGTAAACGATACCGGCCGGACGGATCAAGTGGCCGAAGCCCTGCGTCGGGAGTTGGGGGACAACGGTTTCGAAGTCAAGACGTGGCAAGAATTAGGGCAAGCGCTCTGGCAGCTCTTAGACGCCCGCCGAAAAATTTTTGACTTCATCTCGATCATTGTGCTGGCGATCGCCGCGCTTGGAATGGCAAATACGATGCTGATGAGCGTCTTTGAGCGCACGCGCGAGATCGGCACCCTAATGGCATTGGGCAGCACGCGAAGCGAGATCCTCACCCTCTTTTTACTCGAAAGCTTATTACTGGGCGTGGCGGGTGGACTCATGGGGGCGCTCGTCGGCGGCAGCGTCGTGAACTATTTCGCGATCGTGGGCATCTCGTTTGGAGAAGGCGTCTCGTCCCTGACGTCTGTGCCTGTGGGGCAGAAGATCTTCGCTCGCTTCTCTTTGATTGAAGTGGCGCGTCTGTTTGGCTTCGTGCAGCTTCTGTCGATGCTGGCGGCGTTTTATCCCGCTTGGTTGGCAAGTAGACAAGAGCCTGTCGCGGCTCTAAGACACGTATGAAGACAGTTAACAAGTTGGCAAGTTTACAGTTTGCAAGTGCAAAGAAGAGGAGGGAACTTGATGAAGGAGTTCAAAGTGCTAAGTTTAACAGTGATGGGTCTAGCGCTACTCTTCGGAATAATAACGGGAGCACAGCCCTCGGCGACGGAGATCCTTCAGAAGGCCGTTCAGGCGCAGTTTCCGGAGAACTTCATCGCTACGGTGGAGATGGTAGGAACCAAGCCCGGCCAGCCCGGCACGACCGTTCAGCTCAAAATCCTTAAAAAAGGCTCAGATAAAGGCTTGATCGAGGTGCTGGCCCCGCCGGAGATGAAGGGCCAGAAGATCTTACGAGTCGGTGACACCGCCAAAATCTTGTTTCCCGAGATCTGCAAGCTGGTGCCCATCACCCAAAACACCTCGATCTTTGGCACAACATTTTCTGCAACAGACGTGCTGCGCGTTGATCTGGTGAAGGACTACAACGCAACGCTTGTAGGCACGGATAAGCTAGGGGACAAGGAAGCGTACAAACTCGACCTGAAAGCTAAAGATGAGACAGTGCCCTTTGATCGCGTACTCTATTGGGTGGAAGTCAAGACGTTTCTGCCGCTGAGGGGCGAGTATTTTACGATCTCGGGTAAGCTCCTGCGCACTTTGAGTTATTTGGAGCCCAAGGTGCTAGGCGGCGCTGTGCGAAACTCGAAGATGATCATCGAAGATGCGCTAGTGGCTGGGGCCAAGACGGTTATGACGATTCAAGAGCTGGAAGCTAAGAAGTCCGAAGAGCTGCCGGATGAGATGTTCACCGAAGAGGCACTGCTCAAGTCCTGTGGCAAATAAAATTAAAGATAAAGAGAGTATAGAATGGCACAAGCGGTCGTCGAAGTCACAGAGGTCACGAAGCACTATCAGCTGGGCAAGACGGTGATCCAAGCCCTGCGCGGGGTTACGCTAGAGATCGAAGGCGGAGAATTTTTGTGCATTGCGGGGCCCTCGGGCAGCGGCAAGACGACCCTACTCAATCTGATCGGTTGCCTCGATAAGCCTACAGCAGGGCAAGTGGCGATCGAGGGCCGCGAGATCACAAATTTGTCCGTCTACGAGTTAGCCAAACTGCGAAGGCACAAGATCGGCTTCATCTTCCAGACGTTCAATCTGATCCCCGTGCTCTCGGCTTATGAAAACGTGGAACTGCCGCTGTTTATGAAAGGGGTTGAGCCGAGTGAGCGCCAGCAAAGGGTACATCGAGTGTTGGAAGCTTTAGGTTTAGATGGTCTAGCCCATCACCGCCCCGATGAGCTTTCGGGCGGCCAGCAGCAACGCGTCGCGATTGCGCGAGCCTTAGTGACTGAGCCCGTGATTATTTTGGCCGATGAGCCCACGGCCAATCTGGACTCTGAGACGGGCAAAGCCATCATCGAGCTGATGCACCAGATGAATCAACAAAGCGGCACAACGTTTATCTTTTCGACTCACGATCCCAAGGTCATGGAACGCGCTTCAAGAGTTATTAACTTAAAAGACGGGCTGATTGTGGATTAATTATTCAACGGTCACGGATTTCGCTAAATTGCGCGGTTGATCCACGTCAGTGCCGCGCAGCACCCCAATGTGATAGGCCAAAAGCTGCAGCGGCACCACAAAGAGCATAGGCGTCAAAAGCTCAGCAGTCGCCGGAATCTCTAAAATATAATCAGCGATGCGCTGAATGTCTTTATTGAGCTCATCCGTAAGCGCGATCACGATCCCCTTGCGTGCCTTGACCTCTTCGATATTCGAAAAGACTTTGTCGTAGACGCTGTTCTTCGTCACGAGCACCACCACGGGCATATTTTCGTCTATGAGTGCAATGGGCCCATGCTTCATCTCGCCCGCCGCGTAGCCCTCCGCATGAATATACGAGATCTCTTTGAGCTTGAGCGCACCCTCGAGCGCAATCGGGTAAAGAATATCCCGGCCCAGATAGAGGAAGTTGGCTTTGTGGTAAAACATCTGAGCGAGCTTTTGGACTTCGGGCTCCCGCGAGAGAGTGGCTTCAATCAGCGAAGGTGCCCTGATTAAGCTCTCGAGGGCCCTCTTTGTCTCTTGAGCCGAAAGAATACCGCGCTCCCGGCCAAAGTAGAGCCCCAAAAGGGAAAGTGCTGCCAACTGGGCGGTGAAGGCTTTAGTGGAAGCGACGCCGATCTCAGGCCCGGCATGGGTGTAGATGGCATAATCGGACTCCCGAGTGATCGACGAGCCCATCACATTGGGAATAGACTTTAGCTCCCCGCTGTTTAGCCAGGCGCACGGCTGCCAGCGTATCGGCCGTCTCGCCCGATTGTGAGACAGCGATAATCAAAGTTTTTTGATTGATATAGGGGCTGCTGTGGCGGAACTCTGAGGCCAATTCAACCCCGATCGGCAGAGGCAAAAACTTCTGCCATAAGTATTTTGCCGTCAGACACGCATAATAAGCTGTCCCACAGGCAATGAGATAGACATTTTCGATGTGATCGAGTTGGGCCTTCTCAAGTTCCTTCAGCAAGATCTCGCCCTCTTCAAGCGCGAAACGCCCGTGCAAAGTATTCGCCACCGCCTGGGGTTGCTCGTGGATCTCTTTGAGCATGAAGTGCTTATAGCCGTGCTTTTGGGCTGCGATTACGTCCCAGTCGATCTGCTGGGGCTCCCGCTGAATCACGCGACCCTGTAGATCTGTGAGTTTGACGGAGTCTCTTTTAATCACAGCCATCTCGCCATCGTGCAATATTAAAATTTTGCGCGTGTAGGGCAAAAGCGCAGGGCTGTCAGAGGCCAAAAAGTTCTCGCCCTCTCCCAGCCCGATCACTAAGGGACTGGCGGTCTTGGCCGCCACGATCTCATCGGGCGAATCTTTGGCGATCACTGCGATCGCAAAGGCGCCTTGAATGCCTTGGAGCCCAGCTCTAACGGCCTCCTCTAAGTTGCCGCCATAGTGCTCTTCAAATAAATGCGCCAACACCTCTGTGTCTGTCTGTGACGTGAACTCGTGCTCCGCTAACAAAAGCTTCTCTTTAAACGGCAAGTAATTCTCGATGATGCCGTTATGAATCAGCGCAATATTCTTGTGGCAGTCCCAATGGGGATGGGCGTTCTCATCCGTAGGGCGCCCGTGTGTGGCCCAGCGCGAATGCCCAATGCCACACGTCGCGCTTAACTCTTTATCTTTCAGGGCTTCTTCGAGTTCTGCAATCTTGCCCGCCCGCTTCTGCACCCAGAGCTTGCCTTTTTCAATTGCGGCCACGCCAGCTGAGTCATAACCCCGATACTCTAGTCGCTTCAAGCCATCCAAAAGAATCTGTTTCACGCGCCTCTTGCCCACATAGCCCACAATGCCACACATGCCCACTCCTCCCCCTTGTGCGGTAGATTATATCTCGTCATGAAGCCACTTGACAACGTTTGAAAAGTTTTGTAAAAACAGCTGCGTTCTGTTATAATGCAGTTAGAGTGTATGTGGCGCATCTCACAACGAGAGGAGGTTATAGCTGATGCGCGAAGTGGAGGTCAAAGCATTAGTGGTAGATCCGATTCACAATACGCCGCTGATCTTGCTCAAGGATCAGAGCTCCGATAAGGTCGTCCCCGTCTGGATAGGCATCCCTGAAGCTCACGCCATCGCGATCGAGATGCAAAGCAAGCCGTTCCCTAGGCCGCTGGCCCACGATTTGCTGAAGAACGTGCTCAAAGTGCTGAGCGGCGAGCTCGATATGATTGTCATCGACAGCATCCACGACGGCACGTACTACGCCACCCTCTTCATCAAGGATAAAGAGGGGAAGCTCCATGAGATCGACGCACGGCCCAGCGATTCCATCGCTCTGGCACTGCGCACCGGCAGCCCCATCTACATTGCTGAGGAGGTCTTTGAAGCTTCTGCCGTGGAGTTCCCTGCCCTCGAAGAGGAGCAACAGCGCAACGAGTTCAAGCGCTTCGTGGAGCAAGGGATGAACCTGGCAGACTTCAAGAAGTTCATTCAGCAGTAGGAGAATCAGGGGCAGGGATGGGGAAGGTTTTACCCCCAATGCCGTAGGGTGTTATTTGGGTACAATGATGACTCGCGCATCTTTAGGGAGGACGAGCAGATTCTCTCGGGTGAGATTCGCATTGATCTGCATGCTTTCGATGTCGGCGATGATCTTGATCTCTCGGGTCTTCCCGGCGAATTTCAAAAGGAGTTGAGTCTCCAGCCTTCGTACAAAGAAGGTCTGTGGATCTAGCCAAATGCGCTGTGCCAGCGGCATTTTCGCGCTGATCTCTAACACGATCTGCTCTGCCGCCAGATCGCTCAACCTTTTAGTTAAAAGAGTGTGTTCAAAAGGGTAATCAAGAAGGGATAAGTTCAATGGGTTTTCTGGGCGCAGCCCAAAACCAAGTTTCGAAATACTGGTGGTTAGCTTTATATTGGACGAATTTCCAAAGAAGCCCCACACGCTGCGCTTGACTTTGAGGTCGAAATCGCCGGAGCGTAGGCGCTTAAGCGCCGTCTTAAGATCCAAACTGCGCAGAAGGGTCGTCATAACGTCCTCAGGCGACAGCTTCTTCTTAATGATCGTCTTGCTGGCAGGAAGGTATTGTGAGAGCTCATCCCCTTCGAGGGTAATGATTTGGCCATAGAGCTCCGGCGGCTCTAGATATTCAATGCGTAAGATGGCTCGGCCCGCGAGCGCCTGAAGCCTCACTCTCACAGTTTGCCCCTCCTGTCCTTCTGCACCGATCTGATTTATCGCAACCAATGCCTGCACATCGTCGATGCGGGCATACATCTTTTCCAGCCTGAAGAGAAGATCCTGCAGATCTGCCTGAAACCCCCAAGCAAAGAAGATAAACGCAAAGAGAATCGCGATAAATTGGGCCATGGGACTCCGCTAGATTTTAACAGTTTCTTCAAGGACTTGCGACTTTAGACTTGTGACTGCTAGACTTTATGCGGGTGATCTTCATGTTACGTGCGCTTCGCGAGATGGCTGTGAATAACAAGCGGGTACTGGTCAGAGTCGACTTCAACGTGCCCCTAAAATCGGGAGCCGTGGCCGACGACCGTAGAATTCGCGCTTCCCTGCCCACAATTGAGTATCTCCTCAAAAGAAGAGCCAAGGTGATTTTGCTCTCGCACCTGGGTCGGCCTGACGGAAAGCCTATAGAAGCCTTAAAGATGGACCCTATTGCTCGAGGTCTTACTGAATTGCTGAACCGCCCCGTCAAAAAATTAGATGATTGTGTTGGGGAGCAAGTCCAAAAAACGATCGCTCAGATGAGAGAAGCCGAGGTTGTTTTACTAGAGAACGTGCGTTTCTATGCGCAAGAAGAAGCAAACGATGAAAAGTTCGCGCGGAGTTTGGCCGAGCTGGCGGATATTTTTATTAATGACGCCTTCGGGACGGCCCATCGCGCCCATGCGTCCACTTATGGGATCGCACGTCTCTTGCCCTCGGCCGCCGGCTTCTTATTGGAGAAAGAAGTCAAGATGCTCAGTCGAGTTACCCAAAACCCGAAGCGGCCATTCCTAGCTATCGTCGGCGGAGCCAAGCTCGAAGATAAAATTGGGGTGCTCAAAGATTTGCTCGATAAAGCCGACGGCTTCTTGCTCGGCGGCGGGATCGCCTTCACGTTTCTCAAAGCCTTGGGCCATTCTGTGGGCAAATCTATTGTGGCCGAAGATTTAATCGGGGAAGCCGAGCGCCTCCTCAAGCGGGCTGCCGAAGCGAATGTGGAGGTCGCTCTGCCTGTAGACGTGCGAATCGCTCAAGCGTTCGACCCCAAAAGCCAAGCGGAAACCGTAAAAGTGGATGAAATAAAAGAGGGCTGGCTGGGACTGGACATCGGCCCGCAGACGGTGGCAGCCTTCAAAAAACGAATAAACAAAGCCAAAACTATCGTGTGGGCAGGGCCTTTGGGAGCCTTCGAACTCAAAAGATTTGCCAAAGGCACAAGAGAGATCGCAAAAGCCATTGCTGAATCGAAGGCATTTGCTGTGATCGGCGGTGGGGAGACAGCACAAGCCATCGAGCAGTTTGGGCTCACTCAGGCGAAAAATATTTATATTAGCACCGGCGGCGGGGCCGCCTTAGAGTTTCTGGGCGGCCGAAAGCTTCCCGCAATCGAGGTCTTGCGAAAAAAAGCCCTAAAGCACTCTTGATCCCCTTTGAAATGTCTGCTATAATTAAAAATCGAGCTTCTAAGCTCGCGGGCGTAGCTCAGCGGTAGAGTACTGGCTTCCCAAGCCAGGTGTCGCGGGTTCGAATCCCGTCGCCCGCTCCAGAAAATATCTTTGGAGAGTGAGTCATGTTCAGCAATTACGTCACCGAAAGTAGAGGACGCGTAGATTCGGATAAGAACATCAGCTCACAGAAGCTCGATGAGCTGCTAAAGCTCGTCCGCAGTAAATTGAAGTACGATGAGACGTACATCTGGGATGCCAACATCAACGGCATCATTATTAGACTTATCACTAACAGCTTCCATCAATATGACTTTTGGATGGAGAACTGGTGGCCAGCCCCCAACGATCATTCCCTTAAGCCCCATGCGTTCATTTATTCTATTAAGGGCATTGAAGGCCATAAGCCCTTTGCGTATTACTGCCCTCCCATGGACACCGCTGTTTTCACCAACACAGAATATTATGGACAGTGCAAGAGCTGGGCATTGGGCATGGCAGCCAAAATCCTAGAAGAGAGATTTCACACACACTCGATTCACGGCGCCTGCGCGGAGATCGAAGGCAAGGGGGTCGCGATTATCGCACCCACCGGCACAGGCAAGACCACTCAAGTCAATAAGCTCTTTCAACACCCTAAAGGCAAGGTCGTGGGCGATGACTGGATCTATATAAAACATCCTGAAGACGGCTGCGCTCAGCGCTTTGTCATCACCCAGCCCGAGCGGCGGCTGTATATCCGCACGGAGAACGCTCTACAAGAAGAATGGCTTAGGTCTATTCTTGATCGCTGCAAGTGCGAGAACGTCGTCACGGACCCAAAAGACTGCCATCACGAGCCCGGCGAGGTCTGCGGCTTTGAGATGGGCTACGATAAATGCTATTGGGGCTTTGCGAATGCCAGAGCGATGCTGCCGCGCGAATGGATGAAGGGGCCAGAAAAAGTAGGCGATCACGCGTATTTAGATTTGTTAGTGCTGCTGCGCCGTGACAAGAAATCCCCGCCGGAGGTGCGTTTAGATACAGATGAAGCCATCGAAGTGCTTAAAAAGGGCGAGTATCAGATCCGCCCCGGCGCGGGGCCCAAAGAGAAGTGGGGCCAGATGGGCTACGAGTCTTGGTACAATCCCTATCTGCTCGTCAAAAACGACGAGAAGCAAGAATATTTCTTCAGAAGAGAGCTTGAAGTGACCGGCTGCATTCTTCTCAATACGGGCGTCGAAGGCATCGAAGAGACGCATCGGAGAATCTTAAGAGCTTTGGGCCTAAACTAACAGTTGAGCGCCTTGCGCGTGCAAAAAGCTCCGCTTATAATCCAAGCGTATGCCTATGAAGGCTGAGAAGATGCGGTCTCTCTTTGAAACGGGCGAGAGGAAAAAACAGCCCGCCATGAGCTTCGAGGAGGCCAAGCAACGTGCCGAAGGCTGCCAGCTCTGCCGCCTCAAAGACAGCCGCACGCGCGTGGTCTTCGGCGAGGGCAGTCCCAAAGCTGAGCTGATGTTCATCGGCGAAGCCCCTGGGGAAGTAGAAGATGATCAAGGGAGGCCATTTGTGGGTCCGGCGGGGCAAAAGTTGACAGAAATTCTGGCCTCCGTGGGCATCAAGCGCGAAGAGGTCTTTATCACAAATACTGTGAAGTGCAAACCCCCTTCTAATCGGACGCCACTAAAAGACGAGATGGCGGCGTGTTTCCCTTATTTAGAGGCCCAGATCAAGCACATCAAGCCCAAGATTATTATTACGTTGGGCAACGTGCCCACTCAGCTTCTACTGGGCACGAGCGAAGGCATCAACAATCTTCGCGGCAAATTCTTCAGGTGGAAAGACAACATAGAAATATTCCCCATGTTTCACCCCAGTTATTTGCTAAGAAACCCCTCGAAAGAGAAGGGCAGCCCCAAGTATCTCACATGGCAAGATATTCAGACTGTCAAGGAGCGCTTAGATGAGCTACGTAAATCTGACGGAAGCGGAGCGGACACAAAAAGTTAAAGAAGTTCTAGAGCAAGCCGAAAAGCTAAGACGCGAGAGACGCTACGACGAGGGCATTGAGCTTTTAATTGAAGCGTTAAAGTACGGGGTCGAAAAAGCCCAAATCTATTTTCGCCTGGGCAATCTTTACTTTGACGCCCAGAAGCTGGAGCACGCGGAGTATGCGTATAGAAG
>FWPU01005661.1_pt1 | contig 26582 bp, 25 predicted proteins | sample 2228361 | NCBI WGS metagenome assembly FWPU01 (sample SAMEA103939777, study PRJEB20133) | metagenome
CGATACACTTCCTCCTCATCAACAACAATTAAAGATATTCTTAGATAGATTGGGTGGCAATAAATTTGTAAGTAGAATATCAGGTTTTATTGGTAAACAAAGTGACTTGGAAACATTAGCAAAAATACTCAAAAGTAAATGTGCCACAGGTGGGAATATCAAAAACGGAGAAATTCTTATTCAAGGCAATCAAAGAGAAAAACTGATGAATATCCTTATACAAATGGGCTACAAAGTAAAATTAGCAGGTGGATAATTCTTTGTTTCTACTCACCACCTGATTGAAATTAAGCCTGAAAAGAGAAGAGTAAGAGAATATAAATTTCTTATCTGAAAAAAGAAAACTAAACCGAAGGGATGAATTCCTATACAAATCAAAAAAAGTAAAGATGAATAGTTAGATTTTTCAGTAATCAAAACTATTAATCAAATCTGCTACTTCATTATTACTTACTTTAAATTTTTCTTTTCGCATATTATCAGTAACTTGAAATACCTGCAAATTATTATCCCCAACGCCCATTTCATTATTTAAGTGTATCATTTCATCTATTTTGTCCATTTGATAATAACTTTTTGTTTTACCAAAATACCCTACTATGCCAAAATTTACAAAAGTGGACTTTTCCCATTGGTGAACAAAAAATGACCTATATATAAAATTTCTGCTCCTATTGAAACTCAGAGAATATAGCCCTAAATAATTGTTAATTGAACTACCCAATGAAACATATAATGATAAAAATTTTACAGGTTTTACATCTACTCTTAACCCTCCTAAAAATTCATATCTTCCTAAATAAACTAATTTGTTTTGGTTTAAAAAAGCCGCATAAATAGTATCTTTATTACTAATAGTAAATACGCCACCTTGTGGTTTAGTAAAAAGAGAAACTTGAAACTTACTATGAATAGGAATATTCAAACTCATAACTCTTGGAAATTGTAAACTAAAATTTACCTTATTTAAAGCACCTATTCTAAATCCTATGTATGGTAAGTAATATCTATTCCCCCACATGAAAGATTTTGTTAACCCTAATCGCAAATTAAATTGAGAAGAAAAAGTATAACTCCACAAAAATAAACTAGCCAATCTTGTTATTCTTGTTTCTTGATACCCTCTATCTATAGTAGAAAAGGGAGAAAAGTCTGCAAAAAAAATAGATTTTCTACCCGTATTGTAAACAAAGCGAACTCCTATGCCATTTTTCGTTAAAATATGTTTTTCGGGTAGCCCTGAAAAATTTGGATTATACGATAGAAAATACCCTGTAAAAAGAAAGCTCATATTAGCCATCAAAGAATCTCTCTTTATGATATCTTTCGTGAAAACAGGAATATTAAAAGCAATCGTATTTTGTTTTATCTGATATGATTTTAGTTTATTAGAAACATAATCAGCAGTAGTAAAATCAATTTTCGGTTTTTGATAATAATCCCACAATACAATAGTATTAAAATAATGTTTAGGCACTTTAATCACTGTATCACCTTGAGGATGGGCACCATTTGCGAATAATAAAAAGAATAATATCATACTAAGTTTTCGCATTCAATCAGGTTTATCTGACTTCAATATCTTAATAAGTTCTAATCTAAAATCCGCTTCTGCTTTTAGCAAATGCGATGTCTTCACTACTCCAATTATTTGCTTAAATTTTTGAATGTATTCTTCCTTTATTTGATTTTCGATTATGTCTAATTGAATCGTTTTCTTCAGGAAATCTTCTGCATCTGATGGGTTAAGCGAGTAATTATAATTATTATACAACTTTTTTCTTTTGTACAGAACACCTTTTATTTTATCCATATACTCATTATATACAGGCCAAAACTTTATTTTCTCATCAGGTGACAGTTGTATTTTTTGAGAAATAAAATTCGCTCTTGCCTGATCTATTTTCGGATTTTGAGAAAGGCTCTTTGCTACAAAAAACAAAAGAATCACTACTATAATATGTATTCTAAAATGCTTCATTGATTAAACTAGAATTTGTATCCTTAGAAAGAGAATTATTTTGATTCAAATATTCATCTAATGCTTCATCAGATACTGCGGCTTCTATAATCTCATCATCCAATATTTCTCTAGACAGAATATCTTGTTTAGTCAAACAAGCTATCGTTTGACAAGGTTTTTGAATAATGTCATTCCTAACATGAGGCTCAGACATATAATATACATACACTCCCCATATTACCCCTATAATAGATGCTGCTGCTGCAATATATTTTACAATATTGAAATAAATAATTTTTCTCTGATACTTATTATTACTGCTTAAATCTTTTTGAAGTATATTGTTGTTATCTTGCTGTTCTAATGTCAATATCTTACCACTTAATTTTAATGCATTAGTTTCGAAATAATCCTCAGGAATAGCAAAAGGACTCTGATATTGAGAAGATAATATTTTTTCACTGACCCTCAAATAAGTCGTTTCAAAATAATCTTCAGGTACTATAAATGGATTATCTTTGAAATGTGGGTTATCAAGTATGTTTTCCTGTTTATGCATATACTACTTAGATGCAAATTATTCCGTATGGTTTAATAGATACTCTTCAATTTTTTTGACAGCATGATGATAAGAAGCTTTTAAGGCTCCCACAGAAGTTTCCATAATCTCGGAAATTTCCTCATAACTCATTTCATCATAATATCTCATATTAAATACCAATCTTTGTTTTTCAGGTAATAACAACAAAGCTTGCTGTAGTTTTCTTTGAATCTCATCCCCCTTGAAGTAAGGGTCGGATATTAAACTGTTGCTCAAATAATAGGACACCTGCTCGTATGGGATATTATTTTCTTTAGTCTTTTTCCTTAAAAAATTTAATGCTTCGTTAGTAGCTATTCTGTACAACCATGTATATAAACTACTACTTTGATTAAAATTTTTCAAGCCTTGCCATGCCTTAATAAATGTATTTTGTAAAACATCATCTGCATCATCGTGTTGAACAACAATTCTTCTGATTTGCCAATATAATCTTTTTTGATAAGTATCTATCAATAACTTCAATGCCTCATTCTGCCGTTCAGACGATGATATAAATTCTATTATTTTTTTATCTATTTCCGATAAGTTCATAAAATATAAAAAGGGCTATTCATTGATGAATAGCCCTTATCTCTGTGAGAAAGTGTTATGGTAAGGTTACATTACAATTTTGATATCCATAAGTAGGAATAGACACACACACATTAAAATCACAAGTACCACTTCCAAAATCAATAACTCTTGCTGGTTTTCCTGATGGAGTGAATGTAATAGTACCGGATTTGAAAGGATGTCTGTATGGTTTTAATGGATCGGGTGTACAAGTAGCGTCCCATATTAAATTACTCCTGGTAGTTGTGTAACTGATGCCACTTGCAGTAGTTCCAGAACTGCTTCCATTTAATTTCAATATAACCTTATTCCATGCAATAGGTGTATTTCCAGATGGGGCATATACTGTTGTATCACTGGTATTAGTAAGTTCTGTAGTTCGGTTTGCTATCCAGCTAATAGTACCTCCACCGGATGGTTTAATAATCTGTATGTTAGCAGAAGTTGTCCATGTGATATTAGTAACAGCAGGATTAAACCCAGCTGGTGTAGTATTAGTATGTGTACGATTAATAATGTTTACTGTGTAACTATCTACTACATAATTTTGTGAAGTACAAGTAATTGAAAAACCGGGTTGTCTTGGCCATTTAGCTCCATTAGTAGAAGCAGAGTAGTTATAGATAAGTTTTCCGGACCTTTGCCTACCATCTAAGCATGTGCATGGCGTAGTTCCAAAATCTACTGTAAATGTTTTAGCTGAAGTATCTAATGTAATAGTAGCACATGGTGCGGCTGTGATTCCACCAACATATGTATTACCTGATACTTTGTAATTGCTCAATGTTCCGTTCTCTTTTGCTTCCATTCCAATATTTCCAACATCATTATCCGTAATTTCGCCTAAATTATTATCCTGCACATAAGCATATTCTGTGTCAGGCTGTTCTTCATCAGTTTTTTTACTTTTTTTGCAGCTAGTTACTGTTAATAATGCTATCATTCCCATTGCTGCGCTTCCAATTAAAATTTTACTTGCTTTCATAGTTATAAGTTTTTGAGGTTTTGCATATTTGATGCAAAGTAAATAAAAAGGTTTAAAATACCCTAAAAATTTTATCACAAAAGATATTTTATTCATTTTTGCCCATTCAAATCCTAACATTATGGGGAATGTTATCTTTTTAATTATTACTTTTTTATCTTTCTTTGGAATAGCAAGAATATTTAAATTATTCAATATACCCTTATGGCATGCTATAATTCCTGTACATAATTTTTATAAATTAGCTTTGTTGCTTAAAAAACCATGGTGGTGGAGTTTAATCATGATTGTTCCCGGCGTGAATCTAATCATGTGGGGCGTATATGGTTTTAATGTCGCTCGTGCTTTAGATAAAACGAAAACAATAAACTTATTAATAGCTTCATTACTACCTCCTTTGTTTTTCATTAATCTCGTATTTGATAAAAATCTCAAGTTTGTTGGCTTAGAGAAATATACACCTGAACCATCTAAATTTATTAAGGAATGGGTAGATCCTATCGTATTTGCAACTATTGCAGCATCTATTATTCGCACATTCTTTATAGAAGCATTTACCATCCCTACCTCATCATTAGAAAAAACTTTAATGGTAGGCGATTTTTTGTTTGTTAATAAATTAGCCTATGGACCAAGGATCCCGCAAACTGTCATAGCTTTTCCATTCTCACATCACACTTTAATTGGCACAGACAACATTCCTGCTTATGTCAATTGGGTAAAGCTACCATATATGCGTATTCCCATCGGTGGCAAAGTAGAAAGAAATGAAATAGTAGTATTTAACTACCCGGATGGAGATACCATTATCCAAAATATGCAAGATATAAGCTATTACCAGGCAGTAAGATTAATTGCAATGTTAATGAAAAACAAAGAACCAGAACAATCCACTAAAGATGATAATTATTATCACCGGCTTGCATGGGAGTATGTACATAATCCTACTAATATAAATCCGCTCAACGACAAACCGTTTGGCAAAATTATAGCAAGGCCTGTGGATAAAAGAGAGCATTATGTAAAAAGGTGTGTAGCCATCGCTGGTGATACATTAGAAATAAGAAATGGTATTATTTATATCAATGGTAAAGAACAAGCTACTCCACCCCATGCACAATTTAAATACTATGTTATCACAAAAGGAGCCTTATTCGGCGAGAGAATGGAAATGAACGGAAGAATTGTATTAAGCAACTTTAAATTGCTGGATGATTTGGATATTTATATCAGCGAAGGCGATTTACTTCAAACTAATTATGATACATGCGTATATTTAATAACTATGCCACAAAGCACAGTAGAAAAAGTAAAGCAGTTAGATGGAATAATCAAAATAGAAAGAAAGATACAACCCAAAGGTGAAAGAGATATCACGGTGTTTCCACATCATGAAAAATTTTCATGGAATAATGACAACTTTGGACCGCTTGCTATCCCTTACAAAGGAATGACTATCAAAATGGATAGTAGTAATTTCATATTATATGGAAAAATACTGAATACATACGATGATTTTGGAAAAATACATCAAGTAGAGATGAGAGATGGCAAAGTATATTACGATAACCAACCTATTGATACATACACCTTCAAACAAGATTACTATTGGATGATGGGAGATAATAGACATAATAGCGCAGACTCACGTAGTTGGGGATTTGTACCATTTGACCATATTGTAGGAGAACCATTTTTTATATGGCTCAGTATAAAATATGCCGAAAACAACCCTGTAAGTGGTAAATCCATTATCTCCTCTTTATTTAAAAATTCTCATGATGGTAAATTCAGGTGGGAAAGGTTCTTATGTTATGTAGGACACAATGGACTGGTATCCTTAAAAATTCCTATTATTAGTTTAATACTTGGAATATGGTTATACAACAAATGGAAGAAGAAAAGGTTAAAAAATAATAGCAACAAACCTATCTATAAACCTTGATGAAAAATGTAAATTTCAATAAATTATTTGTACATAATAAAATAATCAAGAAAAATATTTTATACTTTTTTATTGCCTTCATATTATTTTTAATTGTTTATCTAAGCATCGGTATCATCAAAATGCCCGCTAATGACATGAAGGATACCATTCATAAAGGCACTGTATTATTATACAGAAAATTTTTATTATTACCTAATCATTATGATATTGTTGTGTACAATAGCCATTATTATGACGAAAGTGATTCTACAGAAAATTCAATATATTATTTTATTCAAAGAGTAATAGGACTGCCCGGCGATACAATTTTAATAGATAGTAATAAAGTGTATATCAATAGCAAGTTAGAAAAAACAGAACAATCTTTTCAAAAAAATTACATCATACAACTCACTGATTCCTTAGAAAAATTCAAGTATATAGATTCTTCAATTGAAGAAAAAACAATAATATCTAAAAAATTTGAATATGCTGTGAGCTTATCGCAAAAATTATATTTACAATTAAAGCAAGATGCTAATATCATAGATATAACTCATGAACTAGATAATCCTATCATAGATCGGAATGATATTTTTCCTTACGAGGAATCTATATCATGGAACAAACATTTTTTTGGACCCTTTTATTTACCTAAAAAAGGAGATAAAATTATACTCACTAAAAATACCATAAAAATATATTATCCTATCATTCAAAGAGAGGAAAAATTAAGCACAGTTCATCATGATACCTTATTTATTAATGGAAAAAAATTAACAGAATATGTATTTAAAAATAGTTATTATTTCGTAATGGGTGATAATCGTGATAATGCTATAGATAGTCGTTACATAGGACCTATAGCTCAAAAGGATATCGTTGGGATTGTATTTTATAAATCAAAATAAAAACTCCGTTGAAAAATCACTCTAATATAAGTTATAGTATATTTGTGAAAAAGTAAAATTATTTATGTCGAAAAAAAATAAAGATTTATATTCATTGGTAATAGATACCTTAAAAACAATATATCCCAAATCTCTTAATTATAAACAGATTGCATCAAGATTAAAAAATAAAATTCCTGTTAAAAAAGATGAAATAGAAAAAATACTAAAAGAACTTCATGATGGCGAAATAATAGCTGAACAAAAAAAAGGAAAGTATTCTTTTAAGCAATCAAATCAATATATCACAGGTATTATAGAATTTACAAGTTATGGAGATGCCTATTTACTGACAGAAGACGGTCACGAAGATATTTTCATTCCTATGAAGGACACTTATAAATCCTTTCATGGTGACTATGTAAAAGTAATGCTATACGACAAAAAGAAAAGAGGACAAAGAGTTGGAAAAGTGATAGAAATCATCAAAAGATCCAAAACACAATTTGTTGGGAACATTCAAATAAAAGATAACTATGCCTTTGTAATTCCGGACTTTACTAAAATACATAAAGACTTTTTTATCAAAGATAAGTATATCAATGGAGCCAAAAATGGTGATAAAGTAGTTGTAGAACTTATCGAATGGAAAGATGGTGATAAAAATCCCATAGGAAAAGTTGTACAAGTATTAGGCAAACCAGGGAAACACGAAACGGAAATGCATGCCATTATCTATGAATTTGGACTACCAACAAACTTTCCTGATGAAGTTGAAAAAGAATCTGAAAAAATATCTGAAAGTATCCCATTAGAGGAAATTGAAAATCGAAAAGATTTTAGACAAGTGCTAACTTTTACAATAGATCCCATAGATGCAAAAGATTTTGATGATGCCATTTCTATTCAAAAACACCACAGCGGATTATGGGAAATAGGTGTACATATTGCTGATGTATCACATTATGTAAAACCATATACAGCCTTAGATAAAGAAGCATTATTACGAGGCACCTCTGTATATCTTGTAGATAGAACTATTCCAATGTTGCCTGAAAAATTAAGTAATAATGTATGCTCTTTAAAACCTCATGAAGATAGATTATGTTTTAGTGCGGTTTTTTTAATGGATGAAAACGCACAGGTACACCATCAATGGTTTGGTAAAACTATCATTCATAGTAACAGACGCTTTACTTACGAAGAAGTTCAAAAGATATTAGAAACTAAACAAGGAGATTATGCCGATGAATTATTATTACTCGACAGAATGGCAAAGAAAATGAGAGAAGAAAGATTAAAAAACGGTTCTATTATCTTTGACAAAATAGAAGTAAAATTTCATTTAGATGAAAGTGGTAGTCCTACAGGAATTTATTTTAAAACACAAAAAGATGCCCATCGTCTTATTGAAGATTTTATGTTATTAGCTAATAAATCTGTTGCTAAATTTTTGAGCACAATACCAGATTATTTGGATAAGAAAAATAAAATCAAATATGCATCGGTGTACAGGGTGCATGATGCTCCATCACAAGAAAAATTAGAAGAATTTGCCAGAATATGTGCAAGATTTGGATATAAAATAGATATTAAAAATCCTAATAACACAGTACAATCCATCAATAATGTTTTGAAAGAAGTACATGGTAAAAAAGAATCTAATATGATTGAAATGCTCGCTATTCGTAGCATGGCAAAAGCAATTTATTCCACGGACAATATAGGGCACTATGGATTAGGATTTGATTATTACACACATTTTACATCACCTATTCGGAGATATCCAGATATTTTAGTACATCGTTTGTTAGAAGCAAGATTAAATAAAAATTCATACTCTAACCAGGATGAGTTGGAATACTTTTGTAAACAATCCTCTGAAAGAGAACGTGTAGCCACAGATGCAGAGAGAGCATCAATAAAATATAAACAAGCAGAGTATATGTTAGACAAAGTTGGACAAATTTTCAAAGGGGTAATTAGTGGCATCACAGAGTGGGGAATATATGTTGAAATACTAGAAAATTTATGTGAAGGTATGGTTAAGTTAAGAGACTTAAATGATGATTTTTATATTTATGACGCAGATAACTTTCGTTACATTGGAAAGCACTATCGCAAAATATATGCGCTTGGGGACCAAGTACTAGTAAAAGTAAAATCTGTTGACATACTTAAAAAACAAATTGACTTAGAGTTAGTTTCTAACAGTAGTAAAAAAAGATAATAACTCATCTTTACTCAAATCAGAAAAAGTACCAGAGCTCATTAATAATAATCCCTTATGTGTAATGCCGATTTTTTTTAATGTATTTAAGAGTTCTGTTTTATTATCAATTACTATAATGTCTTGGTCATTAAAGGCTTCTTTTATTTTATTCTTATCAATTGAAGGCAGTTTCTTTATTTGTAATGTGTGAGCATCAAAGTAAACTATTTTGTAATTAGCATCTAAGAGCACATTCTTATATTCTGACCAAAACTTTTCATTTAAACTACTATAGGTATGTAATTCAAATACGGCAATTATTTGCTTATCTCGATGTATTTCTCTGACTGCATCAAGTGTAGCTTTTACCTTAGATGGAGCATGTGCAAAATCTCTGTAAACAATAATATCATTCTGTTCTATCCACTTTTCTAATCTTTTGGCAGCTCCAGAAAAATCAGTCATACTTTTATAGAATGTATTATTATCTATTCCTATTTGATTACATACTAATCTTGCTGCTTCTATATTTTGCAAATTGTGTTTACCAAATATTCTCAGTGGAAATAATTGTCCTTCGTGATTTATAATTACTCTTCCATTTTCAATTTGATAACCAGGATATTGATATGGTAATAACTGAATATCTTTTCTATCAGATTGTTCAATGATATTTGTTATTTCCTTATCTAAGGAATTGTATATCAATATTCCATTAGATTCTATAGATTTCACAAATTCAACAAAGGCACTTTTATAATCATCATATGTAGGAAATACATTGATGTGATCCCATGATATTCCACTAATAACAGCGATGTGCGGCTTATAAATTAAAAACTTAGGTCTTGAATCTATACAAGATGCTAAGTATTCATCACCTTCTGCCACCAATATAGGAGTATGCTGAGTTATTTTTACCATTGTGTCAAAACCTGCTATTTGCGCACCTACTAAATAATCAGTAGAGATATTATTTTGTTTTAACACATGTAATACCATGGATGTTATGGTAGTTTTTCCATGGCTACCACCTATTACTATTCTTTTTTTATTCTTACTACTCTGAAAAATGTACTCAGGATAAGAGTATATCTTTAATCCTAATTCTTGTGCTCTTATCAATTCTGGATTATCTTTCATGGCATGCATTCCCAGAATTACCAAATCAATATCTTTTGTAATTTTTTCAGGGAACCAGCCTAATTCCTTGGGGAGCAATTGATATTGAGCTAATCTGGATAGAGAGGGTTCATGAATATCATCATCACTACCTGTTACTGTACATCCACTATTTTTTAAATCAATAGCTAAGTTATGCATGATACTACCACCGATAGCAATAATATGAACCTTCATGAAAATTAAGTTTATTACATTTAAAGAATTGTTTGTTACTATACCTTAATTCCAATAACAAGAATATCATCTATTTGCTCTAAGTTATTTTTCCATTCATTAAATCTTTTTTCTAATATAAATTTTTGATGTTCAATAGGCCATTTAGATACATCTTCTAGTATTTTAAAGAAGTTTTTTCTGTACATTTTCTTGCCTTTTGGTCCACCAAACTGGTCTGCGTATCCATCTGAGAAAAGATATATTGTATCTCCCTTTTGTAATTGTATCTCATGATTAGTAAACTTATTAACAACATCAATGTATTTTCCTATAGGAAACTTATCAGGTTCTAATATATTTATTTGATTATTCTGAACAAGGCATATAGAATTCATTGCAGATGCATATTCCATTTTTAATGTTGATGCATCAATAGCTATTAAAGATAAATCCATACCATCTTTTGTATCTGTATGTTCTGAATGTAATGTTTGAGCTATACGGATGTTAAGCTCGTCTAGTATTTCAGCAGGATGAATTAAGCTGGTATTATTTAAGATATCTTTTAATAAATTAGATCCTATAATACTCATAAATGCACCGGGAACACCGTGTCCTGTACAATCCACACCAGCTACATATACATAATTATCATTCTTATCTATCCAATAAAAATCGCCACTTACAATATCTTTTGGTTTATACAAAATAAAGGAATGAGGTAAAAGCGATTGAAAATATCTCATAGGAGGCAAAATAGCTTCCTGAATTCTTTTGGCATATTTAATACTATCTGTTACTTGAGTAAAGAGGTATTCTATTTCCTTTTTTTGTTTTACGACTTCCTCTGTTCTCTCCATTACTTTTCTTTCCAAAACCCTTTCATTTTCAGCAAGTTCATCTCTCATTCGAATAAGAGCGTGTCCTAATGTATCTTGCTCACTCAATGGATGAAATACAGCATCAAAATTTCCAGAACCCGTTTGCTGAGCAAATTCTGTAGTTCTCTCAAAAGAGTCAATAAGGATATTAAGAGCACGCCCCATTTCTCCTATCTCATCGGATCTAGATGGAAATCTTTCTTCTGGAATAATACCTTTTCCCATTTTAAGTAAAAGATCTTTCAATTGCATAATAGGAATAACAATAGAACGAACGGTAAAAACAGCAATGATAATACCACCTATGACTAATATAAGGCCAAGTATTTTTACAACATTTTCAAGAAATTCAATAGATTGAAACATTTGTTTTTTTACATCATCAGCTTCTTTGTTTTTTCTATTTATTAAGTTATCCAGGTTTCTACTCAGAGTGGTTAATCTTATTTCAGCATCATCTAATGCAAACTTTCCATTAAACAAAGTAAAGGCATCATTGTAATCTTCTATCGTTTGAAATTTTTCCATTATTTCTATCTGACAGAATGCAAATAATTGTTCCGTTCTTTTTAGCACATTTTCTAACTCTTTTTTATCAGTAGAACTCCATTGTTCTGATAATCTTAATAAGTTTTTCTTTTTTTCTAAATAATCTTTAGTAATAAGATAACGAAGTTCATTTCTAAATTCTTCCTTAGGGTCGTGATTGAAATACCATTTGGCAATATAAGTTTTAGATTTTTGTAGAAGCAAATTAAAATCCTTTAATTCGTTCAAGCTGGGTATTACTTCTTCAACTACTTTATCTGTTTTTTTACGAGTATCTTTTAGTACTATAAAGGTATAAATAAATGCGATTATAGTTAACAAAATGATAGAACCAAATCCTCCTGTTATTCTGGTAGTAATATTTAATTTGCCTTTTATCATTCTTTTTTCTTTTGCTTATCCAACTTCTTTTTGAATTCAAGATATTTTTCATTATCATGCAATGCATAATATATACCTGTCATGCCTTCAAGTATATCAACATCATCAGGCTTATTTTCATATGCTTTCTGCATGTATGGAAGTGCCTGCTTAAAATACTTATTGGCATTTTCCTGTATTTGTTCTATTTGTTCAATAGGTGTATCATAAGACATCTCTTTAATTAATTTAGCACCCTGATTATAATATGTTATAGCCAGTCCTTCAAGTGCTCGTGAATTATCAGATTCCATTTCTAATACTTTATTGAATGCTATTTTAGCAATTTCTACATATTGTTCAAATTGTTTTTCTGGTATAGAAGAGCTAGAATCTAACAATTTTTTCCCAACACTTAAGTATTGCGCACCAACACTTAAATAAAATTCCGTTTCTTTATCTTTTAAATCACTACCAGATACTGCTTGGGAATAGTACTTCTTATAATTATTAAACAAATATACACAAATATCATAATTTAATGAATCGTATAGATATATTTTAATTTGATTAAAGTAACTTTCAGATATAGATCTTAATAACCGCTTATTATTATGTTCTGTTTCACTATCTGGTACTAATTCCTGAGATTTTTGAACAGACTCAATGGCTATTTCTCTGTATTTAGAGTTGTATAGATTATACTCATAATTTCTAAAATAAAAATAATAAATATATGCTCGTAAACTCCATGCACCTGGCTCTTCTTTTGTTTCAGAATGTACCACTACACTATCTATTTTATCTTTTGCACAAGATAGATTTTTATTCTGATAACAGTCAAATGCTTCCATCAATTTATTGACCTGTGCATGTTGGTAATGCCAAATACCCCCTATAAAGGAGAGTATTAAAAATTGTATTTTTATCCACTTTTTCATTTTATTTTTTTAATAAACTGTATAGGCCAAATTTTTAATATCCTCGCTAGCTTTTAATCCATATTTTAAAGCATTTTTCTTATTATATTCAAATTTTTGCTTGCTTTCGATTATTACAAAGTTAATAACAGCATAGGTTTTTGCCGCACCATCTTGTTCAGTAATAAGTAAAGTACCTTTATTTTTTAATTGATTGGCATAAGTTTTAATATTTGCAGAATATGCAGGAGTAACATATAATACCTGTGGAATTTTGTTTTTATCAATTTTGTCACTATTAATAACTTCTATCTTCTGCCCACCAATTGTTTTTTTAGACACAACATTATCATTTAATTCTTTCACTAATGCATTAGCGTTTCCTACAATTTGAACAATAAAGTTACCTTGTTTTGAATCTTTAGGCCATTCAAAATAACGAGTAAGATTATAAATATAAACAGCCTTTATTTTAGCATTTATATCGTAATTCTGTTTAAAGGAAGTAAATAAAAACAAGGCTAAAAAAGATAGCAGAATATATTTAACACACAATCTCAACTTATTGCTCTTTATTGCAAGCAAAAGTAATAAAAAAAAATCTAAATGGTTATAACTATCTTAAAATAAATAATCTATGAGCATCTAATTTAAGAAAAATAAACAATAAAATAGTAACTTGCCACAAAGATGAACCTCCATAACTAAAAAATGGCAAGGGTATTCCTATAACTGGTAAAATCCCTATTGTCATTCCAACATTTATTACTAAGTGAAAAAATAGAATAGAGGCAACGCCATATCCATATATCCTTGAAAATTCAGAACGCTGTCTTTCAGCCAATAGAATAATTCTAATAATTAAAAAAGTAAATAATAGTAACACCATTGTACTACCAACAAAACCCCACTCCTCACCCACTGTACAAAAGATAAAATCTGTATCCTGCTCCGGAACAAAGTTGTATTTTGTTTGTGTACCTTTCAAGTATCCCTTACCCCAAAATCCTCCTGAACCAATGGCTATTTTAGATTGATGGACATTATATCCTTCTTTCTTTAAATTTACTTCTCCTTTACCTAATAATACATCTATTCTTTTTCTTTGATGTGGTTGTAATTTTGAATATAAATAATTACTTGAAAAAACAAATAATGTAGCTAAACTAATATAAAATAACTTTATAAAAAAATTCTTCCATGTATGTTTATCAAAATAAAACCAAAATACAAAAAATGCTGAAAAAGCAATATAAAAATAGCGTTGAGGAATAATGAGTGATAACAAGAATAATAACGCTGTAATAAACCCTATAATAATATAATTCACAGATAAACCCTCTCTGTATAAAATAGTAATGAATGCTAAATAAGTAATTGCTAAACCCGTCTCATTTTGGAGTATCAAAATAACTACCATTGGAATTCCAATGAATATAAATGAAATAATCGTGTTTTTATACATTTCAATATAATCCGCAAATGTCTTATACCTCTTGGTAGAAATGACAGACAAATTTTGATTAGATAAAAGTTTAGCCAAAGCTAAATTAGTAGCAAACTTCATAAACTCTGCCGGTTGAATACCAAAGTCTCCTACTCTGAACCACGACCTACTTCCTTTAATTTCTTTTCCTAAAAAAGGGACTAAAAAATTAAGAAGTAAAAAGGCAATATAAAAACTATAAGCAAATACTGTATAAAAATCAGCATCTATTATGAGAATAGTTACTGCCAATATAAAAGCTGTGATTATCCAAATCATTTGTTTGCCATATTTTTGAGAAATGTCAAATATACTTTGATGTTGCTCATCATATACAGCTGCATAGATATTAAACCAGCCCATTAATACTAATATCACATAAATACCAACAGTAACCCAATCTATATTTGAAAAGGGATTTTGTTCTGTGTTTCTCATCGTTTTATTTATCTTCTTTTTCTATGTTTATTATTGTTTTTCTTACTTAACCCGCTGCTTTTAATATATTCAATGTTTGCTTGAATTAAATTTGCCTCCACCATTCTTTTCTCCAAATCAGGGCGAGATATTGTACCTTTCAGATATTTTTCTATCATTAAGGATGCAATAGGTGCTGCCCAAACTCCACCAAATCCAGCGTTTTCAACTATTACAGATATTGCTATCTTTGGATTGTCCTTTGGTGCAAAAGCAAAGAATAACGCATGGTCTTTTCCGTGTGGATTTTGTGCTGTTCCAGTTTTTCCACATATTTTAATATCTGGTATTTTTGCTAAAGTGGCCGTGCCTGCTTCTACTACTTTTTCCATAGCATGTATTACTCGCTCATAATATTCATTTTCCGTAACATAAGCATAATGTTTTACCTTGAATGTACTATCTAAATATTTTTCATATCCTACTCCTTTAATAATATGCGGAATGTAATAATATCCTCTATTAGCTATAATACACATCACATTAGCTAACTGAATAGGTACCGCAGTTAGTTCTGCCTGACCAATACCAAGAGAAATCACTGTACTGGCGTACCACCTATCCTTACCAAACACTTTGTCATAATACTTTACAGATGGGACATTACCCAGCTTCTCATAAGGAATATCATAATGTAATTTTTTTCCAATACCAAAACTCATAACAGCTTCTCGCCAATGTTGATAGGCATTTATAAAACTACCCCACTTCTTGTAGTTTTCAACTATACTTTTGAAAACATATGAATAATATGAATTACACGAGTACTGTATAGACATCTCCAAATTTGGCATAGGATGTGGATGGCATTTCGGTTTACCTCCCATAGGCGGATACCCTCCAACACAAGGATAGACAGTGTTTGGAAAAAGTACACCATCTTTTTGTCCTATCAAAGCATCTATAAGTTTAAATGTAGAACCCGGTGGATACATAGCCTGAGTAGCTCTATTAAATAACGGAACAAGAATAGTATCCGCATTTAACTTAGCAAAATTCTTATTTCTTTCTTTACCACCCACTAACATATTTGGATCGTAGGTAGGACTTGACACTAGGCATAAAATCTCACCTGTAGATGGTTCTATAGCTACAATACTTCCTTTTTTATTTCTCATTAAATACTCTCCATATTCCTGTAAATCTGCGTCTAAAGATGAATATAAAGGTTTACCTGGAATAGCCAAGGTATCATATTTACCATCCATAAAACGACCTACCTCTCTATTATGTACATCTTTGATGACAATTCTTGTTCCTTTTTTTCCACGTAGATACTTTTCATAACTATATTCTATCCCACTGATGCCTATATAGTCACCTTCTTTATAATAAGAATCTTTCTCTGCTTTCTCTTTGCTTACCTCACCTATATAACCTAATGCATGTGCTGCAATAGGCCGAGGATACTTACGAACAGAACGGACTTGTACATAAAATCCCTTAAAACGATACATTTTTTCCTGCAAAGCAGCATATATTTTTATAGAAAGTTGTTTTTCAAATAACCCCTGCTTTCGCGGCGAATTAGGAGGTAGTGAAAGTTTTATCATTCGTTTAACAAATTCATCTTTGCTAATTCCAAGTATTTCACATAAGGCAGTAGTATCACACTCTTTAGCATCTTTTGGTACCACCATCAGGTCATAAGAAGGTTCATTCATTACCAATAATTTTCCGTTTCTATCATAAATATATCCTCGTGGTGGATACTCAGTTACAAATTCAAAAGCATTGATCTGTGCATATACTTTGTATTCATCAGCTATTATCTGTAAATAAAATAATCTTGCAATATATAGAACAACAACCATAATAACAGCAACAATAATATGATACTTTCTTTGCGATAGTTGTATTTTTTGATTGAGATTCATTGCCTTTTAGGACGAAAAAATATAAGATGAAAGAAATAAACAATAAGTGTAGAAACTATAGTGCTCAAAACACTCCTTACAATAACACTAAAAATAAATCTTATTTCAAATACTTCTAAGATAAACAAAATAAAGTGATGAACAAATATAAGTGGAATAATATATTTTAAAAACCATTCTCTATTTGTCATTGCTACCACAGGTAGTTGATGTTCATCGTATCTTTCTGCAGGTTCAATAATTTTAAGCCAGTAATACCTCACATATGAAATAAAAGTTAGAGCCGCGGCATGAACTCCTCCTGTATAATAATATAAATCAAATATCCATCCTACAATAAACCCTATTATTAAAACCCAATACCTACTCATATAAACCGGTAATGTTAATATCACCATCGAATAAAAATAAGGAATACAAAAAGTTGAAAGATATATTTTCTGAAAAACAAATATCTGAAATACAAATAAAAACAATACCTGTAGAATATATTTAAATACCAAATTCATCAATAAAAAATATTATTATTTAATTGAATGCATATGTAATGAATCTAACTCTCTTTTATATATATGTTTTACTACATACACATTTTGAATTGAATTAAAATCAGTGAATATTTTTACTTGCAGTGTATAAAAAGAATTTTTTTGTTTTCGTTCATAACTTTCTATAATTCCTACCGGTATCCGCATTGGAAATATATGTGAAAAATGAGAAGTATATACTGTATCATAGATTTTAATTTTTGCATGTAGAGGCACATCATTCATTTGTAAATAATTTCTACTTACTCCATCCCATGACAAAGGTCCACACGAGCCATCTTTTAACATACAATTTACTAAAAAATCTCTATGTAGCAATGTAATCACTGTGGCATAATGATCTGATACATCTTTTACACTTCCTACTATCCCTATATTAGTAATCACTGCCATATCTCTTTTTAAACCCATATTTTTTCCAACATTTAATGTGATATAATTTTTCTGATTATTAAAAGTACTATTTATAACTCTTGCATGGATAAATTGATATTCTTGCTGAATGATGGTATCTTTTAATGTATATTCTCTTGTAGAAATTGTATTAAATGCAAAAGTAGTTTTGTTTAATAGTTGTGTATTAAAACGAGCAAGTGCTTCATTTTCCTTCTTTAAAGAAAAATAATGAGATATATTAGATTGTACTTCGTACCATTTACCAACTACTTCATCAGATATTTTTAATAAAACAAAAGAAGTATATGTAGAACTTAAATATATTAAATAAAAAGAAAATGCTTCAAGTATGATAAAAATTATACTAAATGAATGGTTTAATATAAAAGATATTAATGACTTCACTCTTTTTTATCACATTATTGCATAATGAATTTGTACTTGCGATGATTTTTTAATGCAATATTAGTGCCCCTGGCCACCGCCCTCAATGGATCTTCACATACATGAACAGGAAGTTTGGTTTTTAATGAAATTCTTTTATCTAAACCTCTTAATAAAGCACCACCACCTGCCATATATATTCCTTTTTTGTAAATATCGGCTGCTAACTCAGCGGGGGTTATTTCCAATGCCATCATAATTGCCTCTTCTATCTTTGAAATAGATTTCTCAAGACAATGTGCTATTTCTGATGAAGACACAAATACTTCCTTTGGTAATCCACTTAATGTATCTCTTCCTGCTATTGGAAAATCTGGTGGTGGATTATCCAAATCTACGGTAGCTGCTCCTACTTCTATTTTTAATCTTTCAGCAGAACGTTCGCCTATTTGTATGTTATGTTGACGACGCATAAACTCTTCTATATCTGCATTAAACTCATCTCCAGCTATTCTAATAGATTTATCGCAAACAATGCCACCTAAAGATATAACAGCAATTTCAGTAGTTCCTCCACCAATATCTATAATCATATTCCCTTCTGGTGCTTCTACATCAATACCTATTCCTAGTGCTGCTGCCATCGGTTCATGTATCATATACACTTCTTTTGCACCAGAGTGTTCCGCACTATCTCGTACAGCTCTCTTTTCTACCTCAGTAATACCAGAAGGAATACATATCATCATTTTCAAGGAAGGTGCAAAAAAACCTCTATTCGGAGTAATCATTTTTATCATTCCTTTTATCATTTCTTCAGCTGCTTGAAAGTCAGCTATCACGCCATCTTTTAATGGACGAATAGTTTCTATATGCTTATGAGCTTTACCATGCATCATTTGTGCGGCTTTCCCAACTGCAATGACCTTATTAGTTGTTTTATCAATGGCTACAATACTTGGCTCATCTACTACGATTTTATCGTTATGATAGATAATAGTATTAGCTGTACCTAAATCTATTGCTATTTCCTGACTTAGTAAATTTTTAAACATCATTATAATTTTGCCCAAATTTACATACAAAATAAAAGTATAGCTACTTAAAAAATATAAAAATATACACAAACAAATGTTAGTTTGAATAAGAAGCGCTCTGAATATCAATTTTTAAAAATAAAAACACCCTTCTCTCCAGATGAAAGCATAAACCCTCTATACATCCCTGTAGTATTAAAATCCATTACAATATTTCCATCTTTATCTATTCCAATAATTCCCCCTTTTCCACCAGCAGGCAATAATTCATCAAATAATTCTTCTTTAACAGCATCTTTCAGTGATTTACTTTGATATAACATTTTAGCATGAATGTTATGTGCTACTGCATAACGAATAAAATATTCGCCATGCCCGGTGCAGGAAATAGCACATGTTTTATTATGAGCATAAGTTCCTGCACCTATAATAGGAGAATCTCCTACTCTCCCCGGCATTTTGCCCATCATTCCTCCTGTAGAAGTTCCTGCTGCTAAATTTCCATTTTTATCTAATGCTACCGCACCCACAGTACCATGTTTTTTATTTTGACTTTTTTTCCACTGTTCAAGTTTTTTTTCATCGTAAAAATAGGATGTATCAATCAATGTATATCCTTTTGAAACCCACAGATTTTCTGCATTATTTCCAATCATCATCACATGTGGAGTTTGCTCCATTACCAGTCTTGCAACTTCTATAGGATTTTTTATTCTTCTTACACCTGCCACTGCTCCTGCCTTTAATTCTCTGCCTTCCATAATAGAAGCATCCATTTCTATTTGTCCTTTACTATTATATACAGAACCTTTACCTGCGTTGAATAATGGACTATCCTCCAATATCTTAATAGCTGTTGTAACTGCATCTATCGCAGTACCCCCTGCTTCTAAAATACTATAACCACTCTGCAAAGCTTCATTCATCTTTTGATGGTATTGATTTTTAAGTTCTTCAGAAAAATGTTCAGGAGAAATATCTCCTGCTCCCCCATGAATTACAATCCCAAATTTTTGTTGAGCATCCATAATAAGATTTAATGATAGTAATAATAAACCAATAGATATTTTCATAATTTTCATTTTATAATTCTTTACTCATTTTTCTGTAAAAAGCAATTGCAATGATGATGCCATAAATCAAAAAAAATAAAAATCCTAATGATATATTGTAGGAAAAAGCATCTTCATAATTATTTTCTTTAAATGCAGAATTGTCCACATAGTTTTTGATAAATAAGAGAATAAAGAACAGTTCTAATCCCCACTTTTTCAAATGCCATATTCCAACTAATGCAATAAATAAAAAAGCAATAATAATAACATATAAAGATGGTAACAAGATATGTACTTTTTTAGTTTCAGGAGAAATTACTTCTGGAAAAATGATAAATAACCAAAACCATCCTACAACACAAAAGGCAGTAACATACCATGGGCGTTTCATCAGTCTACTTTTTAGGTTATCCTTTTACGAAAGGATTATATTTTTTCTCGTGTGCTATATTTGTAGCAGGACCATGTCCCGAATAAATGATAGTATTTTCAGGCAATGTATATATTTTTTTTTGAATAGAATGTGCTAATATATCAAAGTTTCCCTTTGGTAAATCTGTTCTGCCAATGCTTTCATAAAACAATACATCTCCTACTATAGCAAGATTATCTTTTTTGGAATAATAAGTAATACTTCCTGGCGAGTGTCCCGGTGTATGAATACACAAAAGTTCAGAATTACCAAATTTAATGATATCTCCATCATTAATAAATTTTCCAGGTGATGGAGAAGGATTACAGGGAATACCATACATCTGTGCAATCATTGAATGCGACTGTATTAAAAATAAATCATCTGAATGAACCTCTGGCAATAAATGATATTGAGTATAAATAGAATCATTCCCCGCAATATGGTCTACATGTCCATGTGTAAGCAATAATCGCACAGGTTTTAAGTGATGTTGTTCAATAAACCCAAATATCTCTTTGTCTTCATGAAGGTTAGTATTGCCTGGATCTATAATAACACATTCCTTAGTTTCATCCCACAAGATGTATGTATTTTCTTGAAAGTATCCGAATATAAAGCAATGTATATTCATAAGTTGTTAATATTAGTTTAATAAATTAAATTAACTACGTTTACATATATTAAAAATTAATAATATATAATAAACCTAACTTTCTCTATTTATATCTACAACTCCACACATACATTTTTATCTTCATGGAAAAAATCTAGTGCTTTAAAGCCTCCTTCTCTGCCCACACCAGAAGCCTTCATCCCTCCAAAAGGAGTTCGTAAATCTCTATTAAGCCAGGTATTAATCCACACTATACCATTTTCTAAGCGATGTGCTACACGATGTGCTCGTGTTAAATTTTCTGTCCATATAGTGGCTGATAGCCCGTACTCTACACTATTTGCCATTGTAATCACTTCTTCTTCTGTATCAAACGGTGTAATAGTAACAACAGGACCAAAAATTTCTTCTTGATTAGTTCTGCAAGTATATGATAGTCCTTCAATAACTGTGGGCTCAATATAATAGCCATTTTCATAAGGTGAATGAAGTATTTTTCTTTTTCCACCACATAAAATGATTCCGCCCTCTTGTTGGGCTAATTCAATATAACTTAAAATTTTATTCATGTGTTGTTCTGATACAACTGCACCTATTTGAGTGTTTTCTTCAAGTGGTGGACCCACCCGGAGACTTTTAGTTTTTTCAATAAAATCGCTTTTGAATTTACTGTAAATACTACTTTGAACGAAAATTCTTGAACCACATAAGCATATTTGTCCTTGATTAGAAAAAGAAGATTGCAAAGTAATTTTGAGCATTTTATCATAATTACAATCTGCAAAAATGATATTTGGATTTTTACCTCCTAATTCCAAAGATAATTTTTTGAACATTGGGGCTGCAATAGATGCTATGGTTTTACCTGTTTTCGTACCACCAGTAAATGAAATTGCTTTAATTTTAGGATGTTCAATAATGCTTTGTCCCACTTTATATCCGTATCCATGAACGATATTAAGTACACCTGCAGGTAATCCTGCTTCTATGCAAATCTGTGATAATAAAAAAGCTGTCATTGGAGTTATCTCGGACGGTTTTGCCACTACCGTGCATCCTGCAGCTAAGGCAGGAGCTATTTTCCATGTAAAAAGATATAACGGCAAATTCCACGGAGAAATGCATCCTGCAATACCCACAGGTTGCTTGTAAGTATAGTTGATTGAACTACTTTCGTTAATGTGTGCTTGTGAATAATAATGAAGAATAGCTGTCGCATAGAATCTAAAATTAGCAGATGCTCTTGGAATGTCTACTTTTCTTGCAAGCTTAAGAGGTTTGCCATTATCAATAGATTCTGCATATGCTAAATATTCTAACTTTTTATCAATAAGTTCTGCTATCTTCATCAGATATCGAAACCTCTCTTGATGAGGAAGCGTGCTCCACATAGGAAAGGATTGCTCTGCTGCCTCCACTGCCTTTTGCACATCTTTTTCATCACTATCAGAAATTAAAGAATACTGGTTGCCTGAAGATGGATTGATATTTGGAATGAAATTATTACCTATAGGTTCTACTAACTCACCATTGATGTAATTTAAAATTTTTTCTGGTAATTGATACATGATTTCTACTTTAAGTTAAGAGATTTTACTGCTTGTCTTTGGTCATTAGTTATTTTAAATATAGTATGTAATTTTGTAATGAGTATTAATTCACTTATTTTCTTATTAAGGTTGTATAAAATAGCCTCTCCGTTATTATTACGAGCCTTAGTAAATATCTGAATAAGCGTATTAAGTCCACTGCTATTTAGATATTTCAATTCGTGCATGTCAAAAATAAAATTGACGATATTATCCTGAATATACTCATCAATTTTATCAATCAATGGCTGTGCTTGACTTTTATCAATCAGCTCTCCTTTTAGTTTGATATTAACATAGTTTTTATGTTCTTTTATCTCCATTTCAAATCCCATATTATTTATTTTTGTATTGACATTTTCCTGTTTGTTCTAATTTCTTGCATCTACCAAAAAATTGAAGTGAGTGTTGAACAATATTAAAGCCTAAAAGTTCTTCACTGGTCTTTTGAATTTGAATAATTCTCGGATCACAGAATTCAAATACTTTACCGCAGTCAAGACAAATTAAATGGTCGTGTTGCCTATAATTATACGCTTTTTCATATTGAGCAGATTGAGTTCCAAATTGGTGTTTCACTACTAATCCTGCATCTGTAAATATCTCCATATTATTATACAGAGTAGCCCTACTTACTCTATACTTTTCATTTTTCATTTTTTCGTATAATTCATCAATTTCAAAATGATCATTAATACTGTATATTTTTTTTAGAATATTATACCTTTCTTGTGTTTTTCTAAGGCTCTTTTTCTTTAAATAACCATCTAATATATTTTTTACTTGTTCAAATATCTCTTTATTATCCTTTAAACTCATATTTTTACTTGATATCTAAAAGTTCCACATCAAAAATTAACCATGATTTAGGCGGAATAACACCCGGATATCCTTGTTCTCCATAACCAAGTTGATAGGGGATAATCAATTTAGCTTTACTATTTTTTTTTAGCATCATAATACCTTCATCCCACCCTTTAATTACTCTCCCAACACCTATAGGAATTTCAATAGGTTGATTTCTATCATAGCTCGAATCAAATTTTTTTTCATCTAAAAACATACCTGTATAATGTACTACTACTACTTGTCCTGGTTTAGGCGTTGGCACATCTCCCTCCTTTTCAATAATATACTTTAAGCCTGATGCAGTTGTTTGAGCATTTCCATATTTTTCTTTAATAATCTGTTGTATTTTTATCTCCCTTTGTTTCTCTGCCTCTGCAATTTCTTGCTCTTTTTGTTTTTTCAATGTTTCAAAAATCTTGGGAGCATCAAACTTTTCTGCCTCTTTACCTTTACGAAGTATAACTACCCTTCTGATAGTATCATTTTGTTGAATAGCATTTACAACATCTTGTCCTTTTATCACACGCCCAAAAACACTGTGTTTCCCATCTAACCATGGTGTCTCTTTATGAGTAATAAAGAATTGCGAACCATTGGTATTAGGTCCTGCATTAGCCATAGATAAAATTCCCGGACCATCATGTTTTAATGTGGAATCAATTTCATCAGGAAATTTATATCCTGGATCGCCCGTTCCATTGTATTTTGGGCATCCACCTTGTATCATAAAATCTTTTATTACTCTATGAAAAATTAATCCGTCATAATAAGGTTGGTTGGGCCTTGCTGAATTAGGAATGGTATTTTCGGCAAGACCTATAAAATTAGCCACAGTCATAGGCACTTTCTTGTATTCTAACATTAAATAGATATTACCCTTATTGGTCTCCATTTTTGCGTAGATACCTTCAGCTTGAGTTGATAAAAATTCTTTATCTTCTTTACTCATTTTAGTTTTTTTAGATGATTTATTTTGAGCGGGGGTTACATTTACCATTGTAATAAATGCCAACGATGAAGCAAGCAAACTTTTCAATTTCATAATTTATAATTTAAATTTGTGTTCAAATATACATAAAAAAATTTCAAAGCATTGGGAGATTTATCTCATCTTTGCAAAAATTTTCTTTTATGAAAGAACTCGTACAAAAAAAATTAGAACAATATACCTACACTGTAGTTAATCGTTTTATCAAATATGTACAAATTGACACTCAGTCAGATCCTGATAGCCAAACTTATCCATCAACAGAAAAACAAAAAAACTTAGGAAGAATACTGGTAAGTGAACTTCAAGAATTGGGATTAAAAAATGTTGAACTGGATGAGTTTGGTTATGTGTATGCTGAATTACCCTCTAATACTACCAAACAGGTACCTGTAATATTTTTCTGTGCACACATGGATACCTCCCCCGACTGTTCAGGTGCTAATGTAAAACCTATTATTCACAAGAATTATCAAGGACAAGATATTGTATTACCTGATGACCCTGCTCAAATCATTTCATCTAAAAACCATCCTGAATTATTAAATCAAATAGGTAATGATATCATTACTGCTAGTGGCACTACCCTATTAGGTGCCGATAATAAAGCTGGTATTGCAGAAATTATGGACGCTATGAATTTTTTAATTCAACATCCTGAAATTAAACATGGAACTGTCAAAATCCTTTTTACACCTGACGAAGAAATAGGAAGAGGCACAGATAAAGTCAATCTACAAAAACTCAACGCTCAATACGGATACACCGTTGACGGTGAAACATTAGGACATATAGAAAATGAAACTTTTAGTGCCGATATGGCTATCGTTCAAATACAAGGATTTTCTACACACCCGGGACTTGCTAAAAACAAAATGGAAAATGCCCTTAAAATAGCTTCTGAAATTATTACCCTACTTCCAAAAGATAAAACCCCCGAAACCACTGAAAAGAGACAACCTTTCATCCATCCCACTTCTATCAATGGAAATATAGACAAAGTAGAGATACATTTTATCCTCCGTGCATTTGAAGATGATGTTTTGAAAGAAGTGGGAGATATTCTGAAAAATACTGTAAATAGCGTTATTAAAAATTACCCCAAGTCATCAGCTAAAGTAACAATAAAAGAACAATATCGGAACATGAAAGTTGTATTAGATAAACATCCTCATGTTGTGGAATACGCACTAGAAGCTATTAAAAGAGCAGGATTAACACCTCAATTAAAATCTGTTAGAGGAGGAACTGATGGTTCTAGATTATCTTTTATGGGATTACCTTGTCCAAATATATTTGCAGGAGAGCACGCATTTCATAGCAAGCAAGAATGGATAAGCATTCAAGATATGCAAAAAGCAACACAAACCATTGTCCATCTGATATCTATATGGGGAGAAAAAGCATGAGATATCTTTATTGAAAGATTGAAAGCGATAAAAATAATATCGATATTGATAACTACTGAACACTAACTTATAAGAAAAAACATTAAGATAGATAAAAACTTAGTATATTACCTCACTTTATAAACATAAAAATTTGTTTGTCAGACTATCAACATGTCTTTTTCTATGCTACATTTTACATGCAGTTTTTTTTGCCAAACCAAAACAGTTAGATTCCATACTCGTTCAACTCAAAAATGTAAATGAAGACATTAATAAAATAAACCTTCTTTTAT
>FWPU01005663.1_pt1 | contig 26569 bp, 33 predicted proteins | sample 2228361 | NCBI WGS metagenome assembly FWPU01 (sample SAMEA103939777, study PRJEB20133) | metagenome
ATCATCAGACGATGTCGATGTATATGAAGACTCCTCGGAATAGGACCTGTCATGGGAAGAACTTAAACTTGTAGAGGAGGAGGATCTTCTTGGGGACGAGACCGAGTTCATATGGGAGGAGGGGCAGGAGGAAGAGAAGTCTGACCCTGACGAGGAGAAAGGACAGGAAGAAGATGGCTTTGACTCTGCGGAAGTTGAAGAGAAATGTGTCGAGGAAGGACATGAACTAACGAAAGATGATGGACACGTTGAGAAAGAGCTTGAACTTGACGTCGATGGACAGGAACTTCTTGTCGAAGAGGGACATGTCGAAGAGGAAGAAGAGGGACAACTATCATAGGTGTATGTACTGAATTCATTCAGAGATGTTGAGGGACAGGAAGAAGATGGGCAGCTATCATAAGAATATGTACTGGATTCATCGAGAGATGATGAGAGACAGGAGGATGAAAATGTTGACAACTTTTGAGCACACTGATGGCAAAACGGGTTAGTAGCGACACATGAAAATTCATCATGATTACAATCGTTCCGAGAAGACCGATTAAAAGTTCGATATAAATCCTTCCATTTCATGGAGTCGATCGAACTTGACATTTTAGAATACACAAAAAAAATATTCCTGTCTAGACTTTTATCATGGACATTTTTCGAGGATAATAAATACTATTGACGAGACCTGACGATAGTTTGTTATGAGTCAGAAGTAAGAGCTGAAATTTTCGGCATCTGAAGATTACTTGACTGAACAGACCAGACATTATTTTCAAGAGTCAGGCGAACAAAGGGAGAAGCCCGTGTTACCTCATTGTTAAGACGAACGTTCCAGGAAGAGTCAAGTTTGATTTTGGATGTATCAACGATTTGTCCGGAAATGGAACTACAGTCGACATATTCGAGATTTGTATATGTATGAGAGGGAAGTTCAATGTTAATATTGTCTCCATACAAAATATCGATTCCTGAAATCGTTCCTTCAAGTAAACGCAAGGTAAGATTGGAACAGCGTGACGTCACAATATGGTTAATCTTTCCTGTAATTGTGACATCATTATGAAAGAGACCGTCGAGAATATAGGAGTAGGAGTGATTTTGAGGCGTTATACGAAGTTTCTCATGTTTACGTACACACATTTCCAGAGGTGTTTGACTTTGAAGGAGAGGAGATGTAAAGTGGATTGATGGACTGGTTCCTTCAATTACCGTCTCTGTATAGAATGGAAACCTCTGACGAGTGTTTGAAAGAGACCCATGAAGTGTAATGATCAGTGATTGAGACTTTTGAAGTGTACTCTTCAGATTTTGGATGATCTCCTCACTCGGATAAACGTTAGAGTATTTCAGTTGGAGTTTCATTTTAAACTCGGTATAAAGAAGACCTTTATACTGAGTCATAAAATTATATTTGGGTATTATGAATCATCGATATATTCATCTTCGGTGTAACGTTTAACTGTTTCTTCCTCATGGACTTCAAATCCGACTCCTCCCAGTTGTCTGGCCGTGACTAAATATTTAATTCCAGGTTGTTGAGAAAGCTCAATAAGTTTCTCCGTGTCATTCTCTCTCCGAATGAGAAAGACTCGTCGAAAAACATGTTTAGCCAGATTTCGTCGAGAATAGGGTAAGTAGACCTGATACATCTTACTCAGATGTCGATATTCAAGAACAAGAACGTTATCGTTCCAAAACGAAACGAGTGTTGGTCGAGAGCTCCAGTAACGAAGAAATCCTCTCAGAATATTGTAATATGAAGATAACCATGAAAAATAAGAAGATAACCACGCATAAATTCCCTGTCTTACTGCTGACAACATTTCTTTTATGAACTTGGATTTCAAGTCAAGCGATTTCAATTTAATGTCATCTTTTTGGATAATTTATTCTCCAAAAAAATATCGAATTAGACAACCGGAATTTTAAGGTATTGTTGTTTAACTGGAGCCAAGAGAAGATTGGGAGTTGGAACATAGATATGTTTCTTGTCATGATACTCTTTTAACGTGAGACTTCCCTCATTTTGTTTTAACAGTCGATAGTGGGGCGCCTCTCGAAGAGGACCGGCATCTGGATACATGACACTATACAAGTGTCTTAAAAGTTGCTCCGAGTCCATATAGAGAGCATTGCGATACCGATAGTTCAGAGAGAAGTTTCGTTTTAACTCAGCAAGAGCACATTCACAACTACACATACAACCATCAAGGTAATAAACAAAAATTTCTCTTCCATGTTCATTTCGATGGACATCGAGTCTGACCGGAATTCCAAGTGCAATATGATCAAACGACACTCGACACCAGTCACAGACACCACCCTTGAGAATTTCTCTTCCCTCTTTTGTAAAAAGATAATACCGCTGATGATTTGTCGTGGCAACCGTTTGAAAACTGTTCCCCTTTGTCCGAAACATGTAGATCTCATCTTCCGGATTGGAACTGATGGAGGGCGAGACAACTGGAGAAATTAGAGATATGTTAATCTTTTCCGTCGGCATTTGAACACGTGGAAAGGTACCATTGATATACTGATCCATAATTCGACTTGGATCGAGTCCCCTTAACAAAAATGTCGGATTGACCGTCAAAAGAGGGCTTGAATTTTGGAACATTTTTGAAATACAAAAAAGATAATTCTCCGAAAAAAATTCAAAATGTCTCACGGCTCCTCTCCGAGATCAGACAATGTTGGACACCTTACTCTTTATATCGGACCCATGTTTGCAGGAAAGAGTTCCCATCTTCTCCACGATTTAACTATGTATGCTGATATTGGTTATTCCGTCCTGTATATCAATCATTCTGACGACACTCGTGGAGATGTCTTCTCATCTCATAGTAGTTCGACGAGACAACTTTCCTCGAAGATTACCTGGAAAAAGGTGTCGTCTCTTGGAAGTGTCGATATCTCCAAGTATGATGTTATTGGAGTCGATGAATCTCAATTCTTTGATGATCTCTACTCCTGTGTCTCATGGTGGGTTCATGAGCAAAATAAGATTGTGATTTGTGCCGGTCTCGATGGTGATGCCTTTCTCCGTCCATTTGGTCATATTCTTGAACTCGTTCCTCTCTGTGACCGCATTATCAAACTGACCGCCAAATGTTACCAGTGTCTTAAAGAGTCACCCCGAAATCTCGTCGACGCCCCCTTTACCATGCGTCTCGGCTCTTCAAAAGAACAAAAAGTTATCGGTGGAGCTGACCTCTATATTCCGGTTTGTCGTCATCACTATCGAATGGCATTCTCCGGGATCTAATTCCGTTATAATATGTTCTTTCTTCGAAGAAAGAACATATTATAGATAAATGTTAGACGGAAACATCTTCCGAGATGGGAAGAATGACCAGTTTCGCTTGACGAGGTGGTCGAGACATCTCGGAAACGGGAGACGGAAGATTTTTATAGAGGAAAACAAGACGTGACAAATATCGGATTAAATTATATTGAGATAAAATGTCCCGTCCACGTTCTCCCAAGACATTCTTCACATTAAGTAAGGAGTCAAGACTTTGTCCCTCTCTTTCTTCATTTGTCAGAAGCTTCGCACTCGGGCAATAGGCGAAGAGACTTCGACATGTCTCATGTTTAAGAACCCGTAAATCATATGTTAACTTTTCTCCTTTATATGTCTCCGGAAGACGACAGGGAGTCTGTTTCGAATCCAAAAGATGAGGATTTCCAGCCACTCGAGGAAGATAATCAATAGAACGATAAGTCTTCATTAATGTGAAGGCGCGCTCAATTCCTAACTGTTTGATACTCTCGTTATAGTCACATCCTGCCATGATTGCAAGATCCACAAGTGTCGAAAATGGAATCTCCAGGCTCTGAAGAACGTCTCGAAGTGACACCGTCATCACTTGATGAACCTTTGACTCCGTCTCCGGAGAGATGACGGCCTCCGTAAACTCGGTAAGAAGAAGAGGACATCCATGAATTAGCGTGTCAGTATCCGCCGAAAACACAGCCGCCACTTTCCCCTCAATACAGAGAGAGGCACAAAGTTGTTCCGCCTCAGATTTCGCCCGCAAAATTGGAATTCCAATTCCATGAAGAAGAGACTGCAAAAGTTCCAGTTCAACTGGATCAAGATAAAAACACTGTCTCATTAAACTCCGAAGTCGATTAATGTGTTCGGGAGTTCGACTGAGAATATCCAGAGATCGAAGTTCCTCCTTCAACTTCGCTATCTCCAAAAAAAGAGACTGCTTCTTTTCCCGTCGCTGTCTCCGAGTATCCTCCTTTTCTTCCGGATACTCCCCATCAAAGACAAAAACCGGAGTAATTCCATATGTCAGCCAGAGACAAATCGAATCCATCACGGACGTCAACCACAGTTTAAGTGTCTGACTCCGATCTGGATCGGATACTGCCACATCCGTCACATCAACAACTCGTCGATGTGCAACTGACAGTGTCGTATAAATCCAATTGTTAGCATCAATCGCTATCCGCTTCCCCGAAAATTGAGTTAATGGACGAGGAACAAAGACAGACCGACACTTACTTCTCAATAGCTCATTTAATTTTCCAATTCCCATTTTCGTTCGAGAAGAGAAGTTTCTTTCCCCGAACTCGTCTTTTTCTTCCTTTCTCCAAAGAGTCTTCCAGTCGAAATCATTTTTAATCTTCTCTTGAAGAACAATCTCTCGTTCATCTTCCTCGCTCGATCTTTAAATTTCCCTCCCATCTCCAGGAAAGTCTCCTTAAAAAGAGATTCCTCTCTCTAGTAAATAGAAATGTTCCGCTCTCCTAAAAGTAATTCTCGATTTTCGTCTTCCTCGTCCTCTTTCGTCCCTTGGTCATCTCCAGTTATTCCAGACTCCGTTTTCCCAACGGAACTTCCAACAAATGTAATTCACGTCGGAACGGACGGCTCAATTAAACAAACTCTTGTTAAACCGACAAACCGTGTCTTCAATCGGTTTTCGCCATCTTTTCATTCAAAAGTTGTTTCATCTTCAGCATCTTCTCCTTTAAATATTCCTGAACCTGTCATGTCCAATTCTTCTTCGGTTGAATCTATCATTGATGAACTCCAACCTAAAACAACCGATCAACCCTCTCCACCATTCCTCCGACGTGAGGACCTAGCCGAATCTGTCCGTCTTTCCGTCCAAACCTACCTTCAAGATCTCTTCACATCTCCCTGGCTCTCTAACACGGACTTTGGTCAACGTCTTCTTAAAGCTCTTCATCGGGAACCCTTTCCATCCCAAGAAAACATCCAACCTCCTCTCTCGGAAACTCATTCTTTTCCACAAAGTATTCCTCCCCCAAAAGAGGATTTCAGAGAAGACATACAAATTCTTTCTCACGACGAGGACCTGGAATTTATCCCCTTCTTTAATAATGAACTTTACATTACCAATGATAGTAAAACCGAACTGAAAAACAATTCCCTCCGAATATTCGTTGAACTCGCAGGTATTCTTTCATCGGAACCGAAAATTTACCCCTTCGGCCGAGAAGATGCAAGTCGAATCCGTTCCATCCCACAACAATCTATCACTTTCACGATCACCAATGATAATCGAGAGAATATCGGGACAGCTCATGGTCATCTTTCTCTCGAAAATAACATCTACGTTATCACCTTCTCAGATTTTACGGTCAATGGCACTTCCGTCCCCTTTGAAACCTTCGAGTTACCCATATCAATGTCTTCCACCCTCCTTCTGTCTTAATTCTCGAATTGACGATAATCGACTTTGAATCTTAACCGATGAAATATCGAAACAACGATTAAGATTCAAAGTCGATTGTCTTAAAATATATTCAACTCCTTTTAAGAAAAGACTCTGACTTCGATATTCACACTCTCCAAGTAGGAAGAAAAACACGAAAATAAATAAACATTAAAATTATGCGAGTTTCCTTGATTCATCTCATTATTATTACTTTTATTCTTCTCGCCTACGTTATCTGGTCTGAGTATGGATCTCAAGATATGCTTCATAAAAACTGTCACAACTCCACTCCCCCTATGACCGAGTCAGACTCCCTTCTCGAAGGAATCGATAAAACAATTGAAACCGTCCGAAAAAATCACACCCTCGTGAATTGGCGACTGGCCTTCTTTGTTGCTCTTATTACAGTCTTCCCCATTTCCTTCTTCCTCCTTCATCGCAGTCCCTCTGGATTTTCATACTTGGTAATTCTTCTTCTCATCTTTATCATCGTCTATTTTGCCTTTGTTTGGACTCAAGCTCAATGGTGGGGTAAGTGGGACTCCTTTCTGGAAGAAAAACTTTACTCTCTCCGAAAACGTTTTCTCTCTTCGGTCCCAACACGTACGAAAGAAAAACCGTTTCTCGATACCCAACATCGACGGTCTCATCTCGATTCCTATTAACAGTCTCGAGTAAAATACTCTCAACTTCTGGAAAGACTCCTCTTCCTTTCAGATTAACGATTTATCAAGTCTTCTGTGAAAAAAAGAAAATGGTTCCAAAAATCTTCTCTCTTAATTCGACTGGAACTTCTTTTTCTTCTTCTAATCTAAACTTAATAATATTGGAGCCACATGATGTGTCTCACGAGTTTATCAGATCTGGAATTTTCAACGGATGAAAATATCAGGCACATTGGGTTTATGGTAAATTCTTGTACGGAAGGGGCTCTTCATCGACGTGTGTTCGCTCGAACATCGAAATAGGGAAATCGAGAGAAGAATTCGGGTTAGAATTTGACTTTTTTTCAAGTCGAATTTTGGGAATAATTAGTAAGAGTTTCATATCGGAAAGATGTCTTCAAAGAGGAAGACATATTCGATGGAACAGATACGAAAGGCTTTGACGTTAATCGCGTCAATACCGCCCTATTATACGATTAATGTTAACAATATGACGTTGATGCCACATCGGACGATTTCAAGTGCGGCACGACGTTTGTTAACGAGAGAGAATCGACATAAGACCCTCGATCGAATTGAGGAAATCATTGATATGACATTAACACTTCTTAAGAAAGAGTTCGATCTTGTGATTCTTCTAAAAAATACGAAGACGGGTCTCCAAAATCTCAAAGAAACGACCTATGCATCTGATAAAGAGATCTGTTACCGAATCGATGGATGTCTCAAGCGAATTGAAAATGCCTGTACTCGAGTGGAGAATCAGATCGTCACGTCAATTGAACAGATACCGCGATGTTTGGAACTTCTTCAAACACGAGTCAACGTTCATGAGTATGATGATATGATACTGGCGCGTCAGACTCCGATTATACAAAGTCCCCAGGTTCAGACACCGGATAAAACTCCTCTTGAGGCCTCCCGAGAGAGTTCTGCTCCGCCAACCCCACCTTCAACTCCTCGATATCGGTCTCCCGGGAAAGAGGAGACATTTTCAGAAAATCAGAAGACCGGTAACCGATTGAAGAGTAAGACAGAGAAAACTGGCTCTCCCTCGACGAGTTCATCGCAGAACTATAACATTCCATCCTACTATTTAGTGGCTCCATATAATTATTACTTAGTTCGCCACTTTTCATCTCGATTCTCCATGGCATTTGCGAAATTTAATATTCTTAACAACTTTCCCTCATCCTCCGAAGATGAGAATGAGGATGAGAATGAAAGTGAGACAAAGTCCGATGACCGCTTCGATCTTGAAATCGATTAAATGTTTTCTTTTCCAACGTGTTGGGAAAACGTCACTAATAAAATGAGAGGACAGTCTCTATCATAAGAGGAAACCTTTACTATGTCTTGAGAGACATAGTAAAGATTCGGAACGTCAATCGATGTTGGACTTATGTCAGAGGTTCCAGAGGTTCGGGATTCCCTTGTTTCATCTGTTCTGTCTTAATACTTTCGGCAACTTGGTCAACCTCTTTTGCCTTTTCCTGTTCTTGCTCGAATGCACGAAAATCTCGAACGAGCCGGTAAAGCGAGGCTCCATTCTCTCTCGACAGGTAGGTATATATCTGACGATGTGTGAGATCTGAAACTGTAAGCTTTTGTCCACTTCGAGAAATGTTCTTTCCACGATTGTTCTTGTCCCGGGCAACCTTTCTTGACGCTTCAATTAGATTTCGGGCCCGTTCCGGAATCGGGAGAGAATCAATGTCATTTTGTTCCTCAAGAGAAACTAGCCACTTGTAAACATCGTCCCAATCCTTCATAATCTGAGCGTATTCATTCACGACATCATACTGGCGATGAAGGGGTATCGCCATCAAAAATCCTAACCAAATATTATAGTATCGATCGGATTGTGTTTCAAGAGAAACTCGAACATTCCGTTGAGGCCAGACGATAAACGGACCCTTTGTTTGTATTGACTTCACAACCTCTTCATAGGGATACGGAGTCATCAGGGGATATCGACTAACAAAGTCTTGATAGCCCTCTCGAGTCTCCGTTCGAGCGTATGAACCATCTAAGAGCTGGAACTGACGACATCTTAAATTCGGCTCATTATTTCTCATTCCACATCTCCACTCATACGCCTTCGACTGGACTTTGAGAAGACTTGATATGTTACCCTCATCATCAAAACAGTAGATAATGACAAACTCTCCCGTTCCCAGACGAGGATCAAGAATCGAATCATCAAACTCTTTATAAAATCCAAACCTCAAGTGATAATTCGCCATCTCAAGAGATATGGGCGACGGCGAATAGAGAACCGGCTCCATAATCCTCTCCGGAAGCTCTTTCACGGTCGACGGAACTCGAACGTCTGGATCAATCCAACCTGCGTTCGGTCGAGGATCTAGATCAAACTCTTCTTGTGTAACTCCCAACGGAAGTTCTCCATTTGGCCCCGTTTGTTTATATGGACACTCCTTCGGATCTAGAGACCAGAGTTTCTTGTATCCAAGATACACCATATATCCCGGTCCAATCATCTGTTTTGACACGATAAGAACATCTGGATGAACCATCAAGAAAATGTGACAATAAGGACTGTAACGAGACTGGGGGTTAAAAAGCATTTCATCAGTTGGCCCCTTCAACTCCTTATACATCTCAAGAAATGTCTTTGAAGAACCCCAACGTGATCGAGAAATATCCAGACGTCGATGTGTCGTCCGATACACAATACCATTATGTTTAAAGATTCGAATTATGGTCCCCTCAAACCCATACTTTATCTGAATCTTATTCGGATCCAGCTTGTATTCAGCTCGATTCAGGTCTGTCAGATGAATGCATCCATCATAGGACACCTTCAGACTTGACGCATTAACCGTCGGAGTGTAACCATACGATTGACAAACAATCGCCCGCGCCGAAAGATCTATGACAATTCCTCGTAACCATCCGTATTTCGCCATATTGGCATCGGTATTGTAATGAATCAAATACAGATTCCGATCGGGATCCGATGAAACAATGTCCCATGCCTCCGTATTAGAAATATTAAGAATGTTTGCAATCTCCTGTTTAATATCACTTGACATGAATTCTCTTTCTCTTTTCGCTATTCGATAAGAATATTTCCTGAATTCTTTTTCGATTTAATACAAAATCAATTTTATATCGTCGAAAGAAATCTTGAATAGCGAAATTTAAATATTCCCCGAAGGAAAATAGTCTCCCTTCCAATAAAAACAAAGATTGTCCCCGGATTGGACTCTGTTTGGATATGACGTTAAACCAACACGTCATATCCAAACAGGAATCCACTCTTAACAATAAAAACATAAAAACCTTGCTGATGTGTAGAAATAGACTTTCCCGATACTCTTAGCTCCAGTCCTGTCTCTGTCGCGAAAAGTGTCGCCTATTTTGCAGCCGGTTGGCGTGTTGACATCCCAATAGGGTCTCTCTTCTTCGCAGTCAACTGGAGAAATTATATGAGAGCTCCGTGCCGACATCTTAACAGAAACAATCAACTCTCCCCAACCCGTTGTCTCTCCCCAACACGGTCTCGTTTATTTTATTGCATCTTATAATACTCAACCTTCGACCGTCTACGCCCTTCAAATTCCAGATGGAACAACCGTCTGGAAAAGAGACATTTCCAATATTCCCTTTACGATGGTACTTGGACTCCCGCCCTTGTTGATGATATTCTTATCGTTTTTCTGTCAAGGACGGTGAATGAGTTCCTACCTCCACCTTATTAGATCCGAGGAGCTGTTCTCGCTCTCAATGCCTTAACTGGAGATACGATGGATATTTGAAACAGCTCCCGAACCCTTTGCACCAGAAAGTGGAATCTAAAGGAGGATTTCCTTTGATCCTCAGTGCAAACTTCTCTTTGTCGGAACGGGACAGAATTATCAAGCAACACCTCCCTACTCACCTTTTACCAACTCAATCCTCGCCCTGAAATATGATACGACAAATCCCAACGGGTCCTTGATCTGGCATCGACAGTTTTCATTTGGAGACATTTTAATATTCCAAGTACAGGAAGTGTGACCAACTTTGACGTTTTGGCCACTCCTATTGTAGCCAATGTTAAAAGAGGTGCTCGATACAGAAATTTTCAAAGATTCAATTACTCTTGGTAGCGGATAAGTGTGGTATCGCCTAGAGTCTGGATAGAGAAACGGGAGAAATTCGATGGAGCACGGTCTTAATGAGAATGAATATGGTCAACTCAATTAAGACATTTAATGGACATCATGCCTATGCAAAAGAAATTTTCTATGTAACAGGAATGAAACCTCTCAATGACAACCAGCCAAGCGACCCATTTCTTCTTGGCGCCAAGGACAGTGAAACGTATCTCTTTGCCCTTGATGCAGCAAGTGGGAAGATAATCTGGAAATCTGAAAAAATTCCAAGGAACTGTTGTAGGTCTCGCCATAGCCAATGGGATCTTATATTTGTCAAAGTCAATTGAACAAATTAGCGCGTTTAATGCCAAAAATGGGGACTACCTCTTCCTGACCCAATTATCGGAATCGAATGCCCAGAACAATATTATTGCAACCTCTCTGACAGTTGCTGAGGGAACTCTTTTCTTCGCGACAGGATTTGGAGCTCCTCCTCATAATCTTGCCGTTCGAGCCTGGCGTCCCAACTCCTTCTTTTCCTAGAAAAAGACGACGCTATCTTATCTTCCTTCAAAGATAAGATAGAAGACACATTCGAAGACACGTTAGAAGATAGCATTTTCATTACCGAAGGCGATTGCTTCAGGAGTGCCTGGAACAAGAGGAGCGGCCGAAATTGTACCCAGAGGAAGAGGATTCGTAAGACCAACGGGGAAGTTCGGATTAACTTGAGCTGTGGGAAGACGAAGAGCTACGGAACCTTCAACCAGACTTTCACCCGTCTGTTCCACAGCATTTCCGGCAATCGTCAGGTGGCGTTGTTGAAGTGTGCGACAGATGGCGTTAATATCACCATAGGTAACGAAGGCGACGTGATAGACACGGTGTTGGCCAAGATTTGGATCATACTCTCCCCGAATATTGTCAATATAAATGGCTGCAAATTTCGAAGGATCATTATCGCGAAGACCGAGGAAGGCAGCATAGCCAGCTCGAGGATCAACGGAACGACTGGAAAGAATACGGACGGCACATCGGAAGTCTTCATATTTACGATTCTTATGACGAAATGTCGAACAGAGAGAGCAAATAAGACGATTTAAAATTGCATGAATCGCACTTTTAGGAAGATGATCTCTACTTTTGCACGGTTGACAAGACATACTTTTTGTTAGACTCAGATTTTAGTTCATAAATTTCTTTCTAGAAAGTTTCTTTAATAATTCGATGCTAAATATAATTCTGTTAACGAGCTCTGAAGCGGGTCAACTGGTAATTGGCCTTGTGAAATTCCTGAAACATTGACATTTCCGGAATAATATGGCATTTGATAGGTCGGATTAACCATGTCATCCAAAATGGTCAGTCGTTGTTGAGTCCCTGAACTTGTTCCTCTTGGTATTTGTCGCGACATATTGGGAGAAACCGCCTCTGCAATATCTTGATGGATCATGGAAGTCCGAACAGCTTTGGGTAGAGAATTACTCGTATTTCGAGTCAGAGAATTTGAATCTCGTCGCGATCCTTTCTCTTTTCCCGGTTCTCGTGTCTCACCCCGTTGTTGAAATGAGTGAGTATCCTTCTTATTTATACTTGCCGTTTCAGATGGAGCTCGAGACTGAGAACGAGAAATCGGAACTCCATAAAGAACTTTACACGATCGTGTCGAGGATGAAATTTCTAAGGTTAGAGCCCACGCATGATATCCGTCACGATCATAGTATTTTTCCGAAATGACGAGTTGCGGTTTGCCACCCGGAAAATAAAGATTATCTGGATTTGGACTCCTCTTTGGAACTAAAGAATAGCGACTATAATCACGAAGTCGAGATATAATCGCATTTGTTGCGTCAGACACAGTTCGACGCTTATTCACAACTTCATTAAAGATTAAGACAATCGAACTGACAAGAACATGAAGTTCCCAATCATTGACGCCATTCATCTCTTTATCGAGTTTCTGTCCCATCTTGAAAAGATCTTCCTTTTTAATTTTTAAGACGCCTTTTTTTGCTTTATCTTGTCTTCAAAATCGAAATATTAAGACCCAGTGCCAAAATTGATTTCTTGAAATACCTCTTTGTCTTCTTGGAGATAAATGAGTGCCTCCTCTCTTCTTCCAACATCCCAGCGCCGTCAGGCAATTAACACTTATAAAGCCCTCGCCAAATTAAAACCGCCTCCAGATCAGGAATACTCCGTTCTCGCATACTTTCTTGCCGAAAAACCGGAAAATGTGTATGGATTCTATATTCCACTTGGAAACTATCCGACCAAGGAACAAGCCATTAACCGAGTTAAACACATCATTGAAATCACGGGACACAAGTCCATCTTTGTTATGAAAACCTGTACTTGGCAAGCTCTCGACGATCAAGTCCGTCATGACCGTACCGAATACATTCCTGTTGATATGAATGGAAAACTGCTTCAACAATACCAAAAAGACATCGCCGCTGAAAATGAACGACTTGAAGAACGAAAACGGATCGAGGAAGAACTTATTTCCGAGAGAGAAAATGAACAAGATCCCACCACCATTGATTCCTATATTCATAATTGGTATGTTGCAATTAAAAATCGGGCCACTTACTCCTATTACAGTTCCGAGGCTCTGAAAGCGAAAGAAAACTATGAAAAACGTGTTTCAGCTATTCGAGATCAGTATGCACGTCAACCCGACTTCGATGAAAAGTGGCTTCCTCTTCTGAAAGAACGTCTCACTCGTCGTAACGAGGGACATATTTATGAAATGATCGTCAAAGCAGTCCATGAAATTCATGATGAAGTTCTTCCTCCATTTGAACATCCAGAGTCATCAGAACCTCTTCCAGTTGATTCGTCTTCAGCTCCCAATACCTCTCTTCCTTCGGAGGAACAAGTTTCATCAAGCAATCCTTCGGATAACACTTCTTCCGATCCTCCAACGAAAGATCTTCCCGTTGCCGAAACAACAAATCCTCCTCTCACAAAAAGTCAGCGAAAGAAGTTGCGTCGGAAAAAACGTGTCACCATTAATCCAGTTCCCCACGTCGCCGAAAATTCAGCTCAGTAAATATTAGATAGAAGAAGTCTATCTAATATTTTTATTCTTGAAGACGCCCTTGGTTTGCAAGTTGATCTGCCCTCTCATTATACGAATCACCAGCGTGTCCCGGAACATACTCAAAGTCAATCTTCCAGTTTGATGAGGCTTCGGTCAAGTGTTGATGAATTATCTCAATCTCTTCTCGATTAAGAACGGGCTCTCCTCGACTCGTCTTCCAGCCATTCTTTATCCATCTGTCAATCCACGTCGTCAAACATCCTATCGCATACCGAGAATCCGTCCGAATTCGAATTGTCCCAGTCAACGTTGGCAGTTGATGTCGAAGTTCCAAGCCCTTTCGAATGGCATAGAGCTCCGCCTTCTGATTGGTACAGGGAGTTATTTGAACTCGGCCCTTCTCCTCTCGAATCACATCCTTTCTCACAACAACAATGCCATATCCTCCAATTCCATTGGCACAGGATCCATCCGTGTAGATAGTATAGTCGTAAGTTTTTTCCTCCTCCTGAGGAGGATTTTCTTTTCGGAAAACCGATGTCCAGTCTGTCTGAGTCTTCCTTCGCCTGAACAAGGAAGTGTTTTTATTTCTCTTCTTGGAGAAATCCTTCTTCGTCGTCTTTTCGTCAGAATCAAGTTGTTGTCCTTTCATAACACCGTATACTTTCTTCTGCTTGAAAGAAACAGACGAAAAATAATATTTTCTCCTCGAAATTCCAGAGAAATCTCGACATTAGAGAATCATGCCAAATGGAATTTCCTCCTTCGGATGTTTCGATGTATCATGAGTGATGAGTTCGGAAAGGGCCGAATTTAACATGGGAAAAGTAATTTGTGAGGCAACAAAGTTTGGGTCGGACTCAAGTGTGGAAAAGTTTCGGAAAATGTAATCAGAGTAGGCAAGTTTACAGTAGAAAGCGAGTTTCCCCGTATCACCTCCAAAGTTGGGAAAGGAATTCCGATTTCGCATGAAAAAGTCAACCAGATTAATCGTTGGATCAAGAGTCCACCCATGTTGTGACAACTGCGACAGAAAAATTTGGGCAAGACCTGACGGAGAATAACCTTCGATCTCAAGAACCCAGGCACAACGACGCTTGAGTCCCGGTTGATATTTAAAGATGGTCTCCTGCATGAGATCCTTGTATCCGGCAAAGATGATAATAGCCTCCGGATGCTCACTCATGAATTTATTAAGAGTTGTCACAGCTTCAAGACCAAAGGTGTCACGTTCTCCTGTGACAAGAGAGTAGGCCTCATCAATAAAGGTGACTTTCCCCTCTTTCAGATTTTTCAGAAGAAGATTATACGTCTTTATAGCAGTATGACCAAGATATTCTGCAACAAGATCTTGTCGACTGACAATGACAATGGGTATATCTTCTTTCTCGTGGTCCTTTTCTTTTTCTTTTTCTCCACTCTCATCATGGCAAATCTTCTTACTGAAGACATCATCGGCTTCACTTCCTTCGAGTGACGTATCTCTTGAAATCTTTCCAGCCGTAAATTTCAATTCTCGAATTATCGTCTCAATGTCATCCCACTCCTTATTTATTAATCGGTACTTCTCGGTCTCTTTTGTATTCCGAAATATTGTCGGAACATCAGGTCGTACCCGGCAAATCTGTTTCTCCAGTTGAGATAGCAGATCGTGTTGATAAAGTAACATTTCCTTAATTTTCTGATATTGCGTCTGATAGACAGAAATCATCTTCCGAAGTGTCACAATACGACTGAGATAAGCGTCTTCCTTCGTCTTCCAGGAACTGCTATCCTCACTTTCTGAAGAAGATGAGATAACCGACATCGGCTTAACAATCCCAAGAGATGTCCAAATCTTGGCCAAAATGACACCAAGTTTAGTTTTTCCAGTCCCAGGCGGTCCATAAATGACAACACTCATCAGATGATCTTCAAATGTTGATGCAGGATTTCTCATCGCATTCTGAACAATGAGAAACTGAAGCTGTTGAAGAATCGACTTTTTAGCTTCCTCCATCTCAATAAGATTATTAAGATCCGTAAGTGCAGATAAAAGTAACTTGGGATATTTAATCGATGAAATTAAGGAATCTCCATTATCAATAAGAATCTTAAGTTGAGAAATAAAAACTTCTAAGGTAAGAGTTGACATCTTTTACTTATCTTCTTATTTCACTTCCTAATTTCTCTTCCTTCTTATTCCCGTTTGACGAATAACTTAAAATCTTTAAAAGAAGAAATTGAATTTTTTTTGAAGTCTTCTTCTGTTTGTCTCTTATAAGATTCTAATCTCCTTTCGACGATACATATGGAAAATTTGGAAGATGCCACAATTCTTATGAAATTAATCTTCGATGCAATTTCAACTGATAATTCTCTTGACATCTCCATCTGGCTTAAACGAATTCCCCTTGAAAAACTTGACATTGACACTTCTGATACAATTCTTAACCAGTTCCTCACTGCCTGTGCCGCAGCCAATCGCCATCTCATCGCTCGAATCATCTTTAATGAGTTCGTCGAAAACAATGCCAGTGAAGAAGTCTTACCTCTCATTACATATATCTTTACCAAATACCGATTCTCTGAAAATCTCCTCGCTTTCATGGCTCGTGTCTATCCAGAAATCACCTTCGTCGAACATGTCACAAATCTAATCTCCTTTGATCAAGGACCCATCGTCCCTATCGCCATGAAACGTCTTATCCAAATCTATGGTGAACAATCCTTTGACACCTATCAAGAACTTCTCGAAGTCGCTCGTGAAGAGCAAAATGATGATATGATCGACTTTTTAGAGTCAAAACTCGATGAAACGGCTCCCTTTGCCGAGCGTCCTCCTTGGGTGAAAAACTTTGTCGTCTGGGATCTCACGGGATCTTTAACCTACTCTGACATCCCCACTGGTTATCTTCTCGCCCGCCCTCGTAATCGTCCAGAGGCCCCCAAATCCGACGACCTTCCCTATGAAGACGAAATCATTGTTCCCACCTCAGATCCAATTCATATTCAGCTCCCTTCCAATGAGAAAGCAACAGAACTTCTTACAGAGGGTCTTCGAGAACTCGGCTTTCCTCCTGAAGATATCGAAATTGCTCAAGACACAATCCGCTCTCAACTCAATATTTCAACTGTGGAAGAAAAGTATCTCCTTCTTGAAGGTTTTATCAAGGAAAACATCAAGTTAGATCGTCTGACAAGTGATATTGCCCGCTTCCGTATCTTCGGCCCTGCCAATCCCATCTTTGATGTCCCTCTTCCGGAAGAAGAGGAAGACATCGAAGATCCCACTCAACCCTCTCATGAGTGGGAATCTCGCATGTTCACAAGTACGGAATTCGACCGTTATGATCCGGATCTTGAAATCGTCGATGATGACGTCGACTGGTTTACCGGAAACTGTGACGTCTGTCATTTTAAAATTGCAAATCGTTACTGGGCCATCCGTGCTCCTCGACCCCACGGCGGCTGGGAAGGTGTCTACTGCTCCAAAAATTGTATCCTGTCAGACTACTCCATAAATGTCCCTGATATTGCTCGTGACGCCCTTGTCGATCGCATTCTCGATCAATTGGAAAATTTCGGTATTCAGGATCGACTCATCCGCGCCTAAAAATCTTACCTGTCTTACTAACAGATAAGATTAATACTCAATATCAGTCTCACCTTCTATCTCAGAAATGTTGGAATCCTCTCCATCCGTCTCCTCTTCCAAATCTCCCTCCGTCTCACTTCGAACATCTTCTGCCTGTTCCTCCCCCTCCGTCTCCTCTACCATTGGAGGCGGTTCCTGCCAAAGAACTGGCGGAGGCGGCGGAAGAACACTTCCACTCTCAAGAATTCGGCGCCAATTTGGCGCCGAAAGGATATGAACACACCGACTTCGAGAATAATCATACTCCATTTTTTCCAGTTCCTTTGATAAAATCTCGATAAGCCCTTTAACAATCCCATAATCACTCTTCATTCTATTTTTAAGCTCGCTAAGTCGCTCAATCTCCCTCCGATTCCACTTTCGATAGGCCTCCATTAACTCCGCTGTCAGCTCCCTATTGTTTATCGATGGCATATCATTCCGATCAATAAATAACGTCGGTGGAACCTTCACCCCCCTCTGTCTCCAGTCTCTCTCAATTCCCAAATAGCATTTCGTCTCCTTGTCATACTTAATGTTAGAAAACCCCTCCATCCACTTCCGAAACTGACTCTTCTTTACCTCTACGTTTATTCTTCTCTCTTGAAGATACTTTCGAAAGTGACGTCGCAAGTGTCGGGCTCGTATCCTCGACCCCTCATTCTCATAATAAAACCTGTCTAAAAACTCCCGCAATATCGAAACAATATCCGTCATTCTCTTTTCCTCAATTATTCAAAGAACAGAAAATTTAAACTCATCGAATTTTCATTTTAATCTTCCTTTTTCTTAAACATTTCTTTTCTCTCTCAGTTTAAGTTCACCCTCTTTCTGTTGACGCGCCTTGACATTCTCCGGAAGATAGTAGATAATATACTCCTTAATAAGATGTTCTGGAACATTATACGGCACGGTAATTAAATAAACCCCATTCCGATCACAGGCCTCCACTTTAAACATGTCCCTCCTTATCCCCTGAATAAACTCTTCAAAGCTTTGTCCAGTCCAGTTCGGATACTGATAATGTGTTATCCCTGAATATTCCACCGCTATCTTAAGATCCTCATTATAACAATCAAGCTCAAGATTCCGCCCCGTCTCCGGATTCTTTAAAAAATCCGGCCTAACCTTAACAAATGGTACCCCATATATCTCCTCCATCGCCCGACAACATAACTCCTCTCCCCGAGAACTGTACTGTCTCGTCTTCTGATATTGTGCCAAATGTCTCCTCTTCACCTCCTCTAACTTCTCTCTCTCCTTCTCCCATAAAACCTTCGGTTTCTCCTCTTTATCGTAAACCTTCGGTTTCTCCTCTTTATCGTAAACCTTCGGTTTCTCCTCTTTATCGGAAACCTTCAGTCTCTCCTCTTTATCGGAAACCTTCGGTTTCTCCTCTTTATCGGAAACCTTCGGTTTCTCCTCTTTATCGGAAACCTTCAGTCTCTCCTCTTTATCGTAAACCTTCGGTCTCTCCTCTTTATCGTAAACCTTCGGTCTCTCCTCTTTATCGTAAACCTTCGATCTCTCCTTCAATCTCTTCTCTTTCTCCTTCTTCGCCTCCGGTATCTTTCTCCTCTCGAGAGTCTTCCTCCTCTCGCGAGACATCTTATCTTTCCCAGAATTCAAATCTCCTTCTCTTCCTCCCCAAACCCATCCCAAAAAAAGTAACACTCCCAACAAGAAAATTAAGGCCAGTTTCCATTCCATTATACGTCTTTAGTAACTTTCAGAGAAGTATTTTTAAGGAAGAGAATATAGGATATTCTAAAAGAATGTCGACTCCTCTCTCAACCTTTCTTTCAGATAAACCTGGCGCCTTGATGATCTATCCACCCTCTCTCGATATCTCCTTCGTCCTCTCCGACTTCCACCAAAACCAACGACTTTCTCTTAAAGACAAAAAACCTCTCTTTATGGTCTCTCCTCATGTTAACCTTCCATCTCTCCTTCCCCGTGTCTCCTATGAAAGTCTGTCCACTACACTCCTCGATAAAACTATCCTCTTCGTTGATGATATCTCTCTTTTTCTTCTGACGGCCTTCTCTCTTCCCCCTAAAACGTTCCCCACCTCTCTTTCCTCCACCATCCTCTTCTTTGTCACTCTCGGAATCTCCGAACAACAACTGTCCCAACTTTCAACAATTCTTCCAGGATTACCTCACATTTATCTCTCCTATCTCCCAAATCGTATCGAACTTGGTTACGCCCTCATTTTAACTCACATGACTCCCAAACAAAGTCAAACCTTCGATCTTGAAAGAGAGAATGAACTCTATTTCGCCAATTCCTCTATTCCATATCAATACGCCGCCAATACCTATCTTAGAAGTATGAAAATCGGTAACTATCTCTATCCCTTCCCCTCGACCTCTGTCGATACCAGTTTCCCTCCAGATGATGTTAAAAACAACGGAGGATGGGTCACTCCTGACAGTCCCCTCAGTCCTAAAATCGCCCGACTCTTACAACTGATTAAAGAAACACCCGGCCGTCACGTCATCTATTCACGATATAATGAACGTTATGGAGTCCAACTCCTCAGTGCCTTCCTCACCTTGCATGATATCCCCCATATCCTCTTTCTTAATGACGATATAACCATGTTACATCGCTTTAACCAGGAAAACTTTAAAGTCCTTCTTCTAAATGATGCTCCTCCTCTCCCCATTTGGAATGTTTCCTCCGTCCATTTCTTCGAAGGATATACTCTCGACACCTTTAACTCTCTTCTCTCGAACATCTTCCGCGACAACAACTACCCACGCGGAAAACACCTCATCGTCATCTATAGTCACATCTCTTCCAAGGCCGATGGAACTAATGCCGCTGATATCTCCTATTACCTCCCCTTTGCCAAAAAAATCGAGACTCTCTTCCAAACATATACAACACTTGTAGTCAACAGTCGCTTCCTCACTTCAAACAACCACCTCTAAAAAAAGGATTAACATCTTTTCTCCCCAAACTCCTCTCCAAAGAAAGAATTTCTTTCCTCTTCTCTTTTCCACGAATAAAGTAAAATAAACGAAATTTTTCTTTCTCTTCTTCCAAAAATATGGCGGATTGTGTCTCTGTTTGGACTATCGCCTGGGGTATCTTCCTGGGATTCCTCTTTTTCTCGCTATTCCTCTTTCTTCTCATGGTTATTATGGGAATCGTCTTTGGTCCCAAAGCCGTCTCCGTTGTCAAAACCGCAGCTGATGGTATGGGACCCTTTCATGTCTCTTTCCCTCGTTATACTTCCAGATTCTAATACACTCTTTCCAAAATCCTATCATTGCTCTTTCGTCTTACCCGAAAAAGCAATGATGTTTTTCTCTGACTCTCGATATTAAACATTGACCTCCTCTGCTAAAATATCAACTGGAATCTCCTCCGGCACAATGTAAACCTCTTCATCGTCATCCTCTCCTGATACAATTACCCGTAAATACTTGACAATATCGTCAAGTCTCTTCATTCCCTCCGGTGTCGGATTCTTCGCCAGAGATATAACCAGACCGATGTCCGACGGAAGCAGGTAAACCAAGCTTCTCCAAGGCGACTCCTCATCTGATAAGAGTTCCGGAAATGACTCCGGTAGCGGCAGCGGATAAAACTGTATCTTCTCCTTAAAGTAGGACGGATTATCAATAACTTGAACAGCTAGAAGACGTCCCCGACGAACCGGCTCTCCTCGAAAGATGACATATCCCGTTTCCGTCGGAACAACAAGAAATCCCCATGTTAGTCCCACATTTCTTCCCCCGCTCCCATTCAAACTATAGTTCGTCGCCACAACCAAAAACGCATTCGGCTCTTTATTTGGATCCTCAAGTTGACGATAGAACTCTACCCAGGTCATCCCCTCAGGCTTATATGCCTCCTGTCTCGGATAATATCTTTGAACTCTCAGGCGCCAAAAATAGTCGTCTCGACATACCATCGCCCATTTCCGACTCGTCCGACAAAGTCTCGACAAATCTCGATTTGGTAATTTAACCCCAATCTCTCTTAATACATCCATTGGAAGTTCCATTCTGCCTTTCTCTTCTTCTTCAAATCCCCTTGAGGAAAGACCATCAAACTCCGCCTCGGACAAAGGCGACAGCGGCCTCAAAGTTTCTTGACGAGAAAGTCTTCTTGGAGCCCGGTCGGGAGAAATACCCCTCCTTCGAAAAGACTCCCCAGAATACAGAGATTCTCTCCGAGTCAAACAACTTCCTCCCGGATGTGGAAGTCTCGATAGATCCCGTCTCAAATCTCGAAACTCTCTCCTTTTTTCCATTTTATAGAAGCAATTAAAAAAATTCCACTTTCGAAAAAAATTGTAATTTAGTGATAACGAAGATACAATTGAAAAGCCTTCCATATCTCCTTCGACTTTTCCGAGTCTCGCGCGTAAATTCGCAAAATTCTCTCCGAAAATCGCGTCGGTGCCAAAAGACTGACCGACTCCCTCTCTAAGGAAAACTTCGAATCCCCATCTCCAGAATAAAAGGAGACCTGATCAACTGGATTTCTATCTCCCATCCCATAATTAAGTTCCACCGTTATCACAATCACATCTTCCGGTTTCAGTTGATCAGAATATGTCACAAGTTGTTCTGCCGTGAGAGAATGACTCTTGTCAAGAACCATCTCAACAACACACTTATACAGCTGCCGCCGAAAAATCCGTCTTAAAATGTCTTGAGCCTTCTTCAGACGGTCGTCAGGAGTCGTCTCAATTCTCCAGAGAAGAGAGTCACTCAAGAACGAAAACTCTTCCGGCGAAGAAATCCTCTCCCGAATTCGAAAAACCGAGTCAGCCTCTGTTAAAACATCATCTATCATACATTCAATCGCCTTGGAAACTCGATGTGTGTAAACAATCTTATGATTCGTATATCTCGTGTGAAAAAGTTCATAGATGTTATATGCCTCTTTATAATCAAAACAAATCTCATTGTCAATGACTCGACTCTTGTTAATCAATCGAGTAAAGTCAGAAACACATTTTAACCCCAAATGATAACAATCTCGACTCAAGTAGTCAAACTTATCCACATCAATACTCGTTCGAGAATTCGCCACAATTTCAGAAAGAAACCCCTTTTCACCTTCTCTTTGCCCAAGAATGAGTTGGAAGACAAAACGAATATCCTCTCGAGAATACTCAAGTGCATTATCATCAATCAGATACTCTAACATCTGAATACTCATCTCCTCATGTCTCCACTTAACTCCCCGTGAAAAAAGCCACTCCTCAAAAACATGTGAAAAGGGCCCGTGACCCAAATCATGTGTCAATCCAGCAACTGAAACCAGTCTCCTTTCCCTCTCCGTAATGTCCAGATCCGGTGAATTCTTCTTTAAAGTAGTGATCCACATATTCGCCAAGTGAGACACCCCAAGACTGTGCTCAAATCGATTGTGAGACGCTCCCGGAAACACGAAATAACTGGTTCCCAGTTGTTTTATGTCTCGAAGTCTCTGAAATTGTGGCGTATCCACAATCTCCATTCCATAGTGCGGCAAAAAAATATAACCGTAAATAGGATCTCTAATTGTCTTACTCCGGTCCTCGTTCATTTTAAAACATCCTCAATACACTCGTTTTTTAATCAAATAAGTGTATATGTTCCATTCATTGATGGAAGACTCCAAAAACCCGTGGAACTCCTCCTCGGAAGCTCCGGATAAAACGTAACAAACCCAGTCCCACTCACCTGATCAACTCCCTCCTGTAAAATGTCTATCGTCATTGATTTGAGTGCCGTGGTAAGCTCCTGTCCTGTCGGATTTCTACCCATTCTCTTCCGGAACCTATCCCATAGAAGACACGCAACCCCACTTACACAAGGTGTCGCCATCGACGTACCAGTAAAATATGAATATCCCCCCGGTACTGTTGATAAAACTCTCCATCCATCCGCAGCTACATCAACCTCCCTATTACTGTTAGAAAACCACGGTGTCGATGGCAGATTGATCTTACTCGAATTCCGGTCAAAGTTTACCGCTCCAACTGACACCACCTCTGGATAATACGCCGGAAAACTAACCCGATTCGGTCCATCATTCCCACTCGCTACCACAACTAAAACGTTACTCTGTACAGCTTTCTTAATCGCCTCGTGCATCGGTATATAGTCATATGCACCCCCTAGACTCATATTTATAATTGAACATCCATCCGATATCGCATCCAAAATCGCCTGTGTCACTGCAACAAAACTTCCAGACCCTTTCACATCCAACACTCGATAATCAATTATCGTCGCAAGAGGCGCCACTCCCTTAATTTTCCCATTCGCACAAATAGTCCCCGCCACATGTGTCCCATGTGGATTAAACTTTGATGGTGAAACCCCATCTTTAACATAATCTCTCCTTAACAGCACCTTCCCCGCTAAATCTGGATGTGAATTATCTACTCCTGTATCAATCACTCCAACTTTACACCCTGTCCCTTGTATTTTCTGTCCCCACATCAACGGCGCCCCTGTCACCCACACATTGTCCGGTAAATACGTAACCCCTGACACACCCAAATTTAATTCACCACTCCCCTCATTCGTGTACTCATTCAGCTTCACTTGATATTGATTATCAAAGTACTCACACTTTGATGACACCCCACCCTCAAACTTTGAAATCGTCTTACTCCCACTTTCGCTTTCCATTTCTTTTCTTTATCGCTTTACTCTCTTTAAAGCTTTTAATTTCTCCTCTCTTTTTGATCGATTTCTCGCTCTAAATTTATTAGTCTCGATAACTAGTCTCCTCGACATTGATACATTTAATTAACATTTTTTCTCACCCTCTTATCCATCCCTCACTGTTGATAAATATTTTTCCATACTCCTTCCAATCTATTTATCCTGTAATTTACATTGATATCTTTCTTATCAATGTTGGTAAATCATGTCACGTTTATAAATCTAGTGTCAACTTTGATGATAGATCTATCATCTATGTTGATACTAGATTTCGATTAATCTTGATGAATATCGAAGATTCATCTATTAACTTTGTTGCAACATCACCGATGTTAATATAAAATCTCTCATCATTGACGACTCCAGATTTTCCCCCCTGTGTATTCCAAATTTATCATGATTGATACTCACATTCTTCAGAATTATTTCCAGATTTATCACAGTTGATACCAGTTTCATCAGCATTAATTCCCTCTATATTATGGTTAATTCAGATTCTTCTAAATTATTCCAATAAATTCCAGTTCCATCTGCGTGTATTACAAATCTATCAGTGTGTATCCACAATTTATTAACGTTGATACATCTATCTATAATAATCTCAGATTGGTTAACATGTATTCCAGATCGATCAACGTTAATTCGAAATTTATTAATTAACGTTGATTCGACATATATCATTAACATCGATAGATCTCAAATTACTACCTACAAATCTGTAATACATGCTATTAGATCCCCAATACACTTTGATTGATAAATCTCGGATACATGTTAACCAATCTCGAATACATTGATCGATCTCAATTTCACATCGATAGATCTTGAATACATGCTGATAATTCGGATGAGCTTTGATATCAGATTATTATAGTTAATTCCAGATCTATCGATGTTAACCAGATCTCTATCCAATATCCACTAGATTTAATTCAAGATCTCAGATACACACTAATCGATCTGGAATACACACACGCTGATAGATTTCAGATACACGTTGATCAATCTAGAATTAACGTCACATAGATCTATCGATGTTTCCAGATTTATTAAGTTGATGCCAGATTATTTATTGTTAATCCGAAATCTATCAACATGTATTCGAAATCTATCAACATGTATCCGAAATCTATCAACATGTATCCGAAATCTATCAACATGTATCCGAAATCTATCAACATATATTCGAAATCTATCAACATGTATTCGAAATCTATCAACATGTATCCGAAATCTATCAACATGTATCCGAAATCTATCAACATGTATCCGAAATCTATCAACATATATTCGAAATCTATCAACATGTATCCGAAATCTATCAACATGTATCCGAAATCTATCAACATGTATCCGAAATCTATCAACATGTATCCGAAATCTATCAACATGTATCCGAAATCTATCAACATGTATCCGAAATCTATCAACATGTATCCGAAATCTATCAACATGTATCCGAAATCTATCAACATATATCCGAAATCTATCAACATATATCCGAAATCTATCAACATGTATCCGAAATCTATCAACATGTATCCGAAATCTATCAACATATATCCGAAATCTATCAACATATATCCGAAATCTATCAATCAACGTGTATCTGAGATTTATTAATGATAATTCATGATCTGTCATCTATCAATCAACGTGTATCTGAGATCTATCAATGGTAATTCAAGATTTATCAGAGTTATTTTCATATCTATCAATGATACTCTGAGATTTATCAGAGTTAATTGGATATCTATTAATCAACGTTTATCAGAGATCTATTGACGTTAATACCAGATCTCGGGTCACCATTGATAGATTTTTGGATATACGTTGATGAATCGATTGGATACACGTTGATTGATAAATCTGTAATACACATTAACATTAATAAATTTCGGATACATGTTGATTGATAGATCTGAATAACAGTGATAGATCTGAATAACAGTGATAGATCTGAATAACAGTGATAGATCTGAATAACAGTGATAGATCTGAATAACAGTGATAGATCTGAATAACAGTGATAGATCTGAATAACAGTGATAGATCTGAATAACAGTGATAGATCTGAATAACAGTGATAGATTTCGGATACATGTTGATTGATAGATCTCGACTACACGTTATATATCTGGATAATAGTGATGGATTTGGATATTTATCTGTTGATATGACTCCAATTTCTATCAACTTGATATGTCTTGGATATTTATCAACACTGATACGATTCCAATTTCTATCAAGTTGATGTGTCTTGGGTATTTATCAACATTGATACTATTCCAATTTCTATCAACTTGATACTATTCCATTTTCTATCAAGTTGATATGTCTTGGATATTTATCAACACTGATATGATTCCAATTTCTATCAACTTGATACGATTCCAATTTCTATCAAGTTGATATGTCTTGGATATTTATCAACACTGATATGATTCCAATTTCTATCAAGTTGATATGTCTTGGATATTTATCAATGCTGATACGTTTTGGATATTTATCAACACTGATACGATTCCAATTTCTATCAAGTTGATATGTCTTGGATATTTATCAATGCTGATACGTTTTGGATATTTATCAACACTGATATGATTCCAATTTCTATCAACTTGATACGATTCCAATTTCTATCAAGTTGATATATCTTGGATATTTATCAATGCTGATACGTTTTGGATATTTATCAACACTGATATGATTCCAATTTCTATCAACTTGATACGATTCCAATTTCTATCAAGTTGATAT
>FWPU01005665.1_pt1 | contig 26563 bp, 22 predicted proteins | sample 2228361 | NCBI WGS metagenome assembly FWPU01 (sample SAMEA103939777, study PRJEB20133) | metagenome
GTTTGCCGCCCGCCGAACGGGTGGAACGCACCCGCGCCATGCTGGAGCTGACCGGCCTGGAAGGGTTCGCCGGAGCGTATCCGGCGGCGCTCTCCGGCGGCATGGCGCAGCGTGTGGCGATCGGGCGGGCGCTGATCCACGATCCGGAAGTGCTGCTGCTCGACGAGCCGTTCGGCTCATTGGACGCCCTGACGCGCGAGCAGATGAGCGAGGAACTGCTACGCATCTGGGCGCACCATCGCAAGACGGTGCTGATGGTCACGCACAGCATTTCGGAGGCGGTGCTGCTCGCCGACCGCGTGCTGGTGCTGGGGCCGCGTCCTGCGCGGTTGGTGGCCGACGTGCCCATTCCCCTGCCACGCCCGCGTAGCCTGGAACTGCTGCATCAGCCGGATTTCGTCGCCCTCACCGAGCGTGTCCGCCGCGCCATCCGCCTGGCCTTCAAGGGCGGACAAGGATAGGGAAAGTGAAAAGATCGGCTCGCCTGGTTTACCTCACCCCCAGCCTCGCTCCGACGCGGAGAGGGGGCAGCGAGGCGTGTCAGCGCCGAGCGGGGGTGAGGTAAAACCGTAGAGTAGGGCTTCTCACACAGTCTCTTGTGGCTATACCTCAATTCGTCTAATGTTTAACTGATTTCTCAATAAGGGAGATAATCAGGGCGCAGGTTGCAGGGTGAGGACAGCGATCTCCGGACGGCAGCCGAAGCGCAACGCCAGCCAGCCTGTCCCCGTGCCCACGGTGACAAAGAGCTGCAGCCCGCCAATGGTGTACAGCCCTTGCGGGTATGCCTTGGCCCCCCGCGGCAACACCGGTGGTCGTAGCCCTGGCAGCCGCACCTGTCCGCCGTGCGAATGTCCGGAGAGTTGCAGTACCACGCGCGGATCGGCGGCGGCGCGCGGCGCGAAGTCTGGCGCATGAGAAAGCAGAATCGTCGCCCGATCGAGGGGCACATCGTGTAACGCCGTCTGCAAGCTGGGTGCGCCGTGAATCATATCGTCTATCCCCGCCAGAGACAGCGCCGCCGAACCCCGCTGTACGGTGTGCGCCGCGTTGACGAGCAGGCCGATGCCCGCCCTGTCCAGCATGGCCGCTACGCGCCCCGCCCCGACCATATAGTCGTGATTGCCCAGCACGCCCCACACACCATCCGGCGCGCGCAGCCTTCCCAGCAACTCGCTGCCAGTGCGCAGGCTATCGCGCCCGCTGGTGACAAAATCGCCGGTGACGACGATCAGATCGGGATGCTCGCGGTTGGCTGCGGCAATGACCCATGGCAGACGCGCCTCGTTCATACGCACGCCCAGGTGAAGGTCCGATAGATGGACGATGCGGTATCCTGCAAACGCGGTGGGCAGAGTGGGGATGCGCACTGTCAGGCGGGTGATGCGCAACCAGCGTGTTTCGACCTGCCAGGCGTAGCCAGCCAGCGCCAGCGCCAGCCCTGTCAGCAAAGCCACCGTGCGGGGATGATCGCGCAGGGTGCCGTCAACCGAGGTAAATGTGAATGGCATCGCCGTCTTCGTCGTCTATATGAATCGCAATGGGTTCCGAAGGGGGGTGGTCGTGCAGCGCTCCGAGCAGACTTCTGGTCAGGGCCAGGTAATCGGCAGCCTCGCGCCCGGCCAAGCGATCCACCAGTGGATGGGCAAGCGCCAGACCCCATGCGGCCAACTGTGTGGGCAGGGGCAGGCTGAACGCGATCTTCGGCCCATGCCGGGGGACGACGCGCAGGTGCAGCCACGGTGACCACTGGCTCAGCCACCCCACCACGACCAGCAACGCCGCCATGACCAGGGCCACCCAGGCCAGGATCATCAGCCAGGGGCTGCTCACGGCTGAGACGCATAGGGTGGCCAGTACCAGCAGTATCACGCCGGTCAGGAAGGGGATTTCCCAATAACGGCGAAAGCGTGCCATCGGCGGCGCTGCGTCGGGCACGGAGCCGGGGCGTGCCAGAATGTCCAGCAGCCGCTCAGCTTCCTCAACCGTCAGGCGACCTTGTGCCACCATCGTCAGCACATGCAGGCGTTCGTCGTCAGTCATGATCCGCCAGGCGTCAGGCGCTACAGACCAGCCAGCAACAGGAGCAGGAAGATCAGCCCCACCAGCCAGGTGATCAGGGTGTTTGGATCCATCGCACAGACTTCGTGTCCCATTCGACAGCCAGGTGCAGATGCCCTGAGCATACCGCAGACAGGCGGAGCCGGTCAATCGGTGTGGACTCGCGAGTGCGCATTCGAATTTGGGGGTATTCGCCAGGGGATGGCTCAGGATGCTGGCCCGGTGCGCCTGAGTGACCTCCCGCCGCCCGGCGCTGTTGCGCTGCGCCGCCGGGCGCAGCAAGGCTGCGGGTGAGGTGAAAAGGCGGAATGAGCACTCTTTTCCTGGGGGTCACCAAAGAACGTGACGGGTATTGCTCTGCGCCCTCGGCGTCTCGGCGGTTCCAAAAAACTGTCCCAGGAAGCGAAAGCCCCCGCCCTCCTTCTCTGTGCCCAAACGCGCTACAATCATATCCGCTGCGGTTCTACGATAAGGCAAGGGGGAGGGAAAGAAGTGCGCGAAGTCCATAGCAGCAGCCTCCAGTCGCTAAGCTTCAGACTCTAGATTCCTGACTCCGAACCCGCCATGGCCGAATACGCACCCTCCGAGCATATCCAGAGCATTCTCGACAACCTGCCCGCCGAGCCAGGGGTTTACCAGATGATCGATCCGACTGGCGCGATCATCTATGTGGGCAAGGCCAAGAGCTTGCGTAACCGCGTGCGCAGCTACTTTCAGCCGGGCAATCACGATCCCAAGGTATTGCGCATCCGGCACGACACCGCCGACATTCAGTTCATCCTCACCGGCGACGAGTTGAAGGCGCTCATCACCGAGGCAGAGCTGATCCGCGTGCACAAGCCGCGCTACAACGTCCTGCTCAAGGACGACAAGCGCTATCCCTATATCCGCGTGACGACCGGTGACGCCTTTCCCACGGTCGAGATGACGCGCCGCATAGACCGCAGCGACGGACATCGTTACTTTGGCCCCTTTACGTCGGCGGGTGGCGTGCGCGAGACACTCGATGTGCTGCGCCGCGCCTTCCCCTACCTGACTTGCGACCGCGAGATCACCGGCCAGGACAAACGCGCCTGCCTCTATTACGACATCAAGCTGTGCGGTGCGCCGTGCATTGGCGCGCAGACCCGCGAGGAATATTGGGAGAACATCAACGGGCTGATGCGCGTGCTCTCCGGTCACGCCGAAGAAGTGCTGGCCGACCTGCGGGCGCAGATGGAAGCAGCGGCAGAAGCGCTCGACTTCGAGCGGGCGGCTATTCTGCGCGATCGCGTGAAGGTCGTGGCGCAGATCGCGCAGCGTCAACGGCTGGTGGCGGACATAGACGCCGACCAGGACGTGATCGCCTTCGCGCAGGAAGGCAGCGACGCCGTCGTGCAGATGTTCCTCATCCGTAACGGACGCCTGATCGGCAGCGAGTACTTCGCCCTGGCTGGTTCCGAAGACACCGACGCGGAAGACATCGTCACCAGCTTCCTGACGCAGTTCTATCAGGAGGCGACCGACATCCCGCGCGAGGTGGTGCTGCCCGCCGACGTAAGCGAAGCCCGCATCATCGAGCAGTGGTTGCGCGACAGGCGCGGCGGCAAGAAGGTGAAGCTGATCGTGCCCCGGCGCGGCAACAAGCGCGAACTGGTACAGCTCGCCGCGCAGACCGCCGCCGAAAAGTTACAAATCCTGCGCGCGCAATGGGAGTCCGACACCGTCAAGCAGGAGACGGCATTGCGCGAAATCCAGGAGGCGCTGGGGTTGCCCCGCCCGCCTAACCGCATCGAGTGCTTCGACATCAGCACCACGCAGGGCACAGCCATCGTCGCCAGCCGGGTGGTCTTTGCCCAGGGAGTGCCGCGCAAGAGCGAATACCGTCGCTTCAACATTCGCACAGTGGCGCATGAAGGCTCGGATGATTATCAGTCCATGCGCGAAGCGCTCACGCGCCGCTTCCAGCGTCACGCCGACGCCGTGGCCAATCCCTTGCCAGTCGAGCCAGGCAAGCCGGATCACGACGAGACGTGGCGTCTGTTGCCGGACTTGCTGATTGTGGACGGCGGCAAGGGACAACTCGGCGTGGCGGTCGAAGTGCTGGCGCAGTTCGGGCTGACGGAGCGCGTGCCGGTTTGCGCACTGGCCAAGCAATTCGAGGAAATATTCGTGCCAGGCCGCGCCGAGTCGATCTTGTTGCCGCGCCGCAGCGAGGGGCTGTACCTGTTGCAGCGCGTGCGCGACGAGGCACACCGTTTCGCCATCACCAGTCATCGGCAGCGGCGCAACAAAGCGGGTCTGGCCAGTCAGCTTGAGGAAGTGCCGGGCATTGGCCCGCAGCGGCGCAAAGCCCTGTTGAAGGCGTTCAACTGCGACATCGAGGCTATCCGGCGGGCCAGCATCGAAGAGTTGACCGCTGTGCCCGGCATCACCCGGCAGATCGCCGAAAATCTCAAAGCGGCCCTGGGGGAATGAGGCGCTGAAACGGCATACGTGGCCATGCGATTGGGCAAAATAGACTAACTCCCCTTTGGCTCGATTCGTTACAGTGGAGTGTCAGCACGGCACCGTTACCAGCCGCCACTCGACGTAGCGGCCATTCTGGACACCTGCCCGCGCGTCATCCCTATCAACAGCACGGACGAATTGCTCGAACTGGCCTGCGGTGGGCCGAACAGCGACTCCTACGAAGTAGCCTACGATGTGCCTGGCCTGGGACGGTATGTCGAGGCCACCGTCATGCGGGTGCGTAACGGCATCGCCGTCAACTACACCGATCCCTACATGCGGCGGCGCGATCCCGACTGTCTGGTGGTAGGCGACGACTGCCCCACTGACAAGGACACCTTTCAGCGGCGCTTCGGGCGCGATTTCGCCACTGTGCGCCAGGAAGCCTTCGACTGGCTCAAGGGCCAGGAACTGGCGGTCTTCGCCTTCGTGGCGGGCAAAGCGGGCATGGGCCTGGAGGCCCTGGCGATCGCACCGGCCAACGCGGGCTTCTTCGCCTTTGGGCTGGCGTTGCTGCAAGGCATCCTCCCCCTTGATCAGCTCCCGGCGGATTTCTCACCGCGGGCGATCATCTATGTCGTGCCGCCCTTCCGGCACACGCACTTTGCGGGCAGGCAGGTGGTAGTACACAACCGGTTGCCGGGACTGCACGAGATGTTTTCCTTCAACCTCTATCCGGGGCCGAGCGCCAAGAAGGGCGTCTATGGCATGTTACTTGACCTGGGCGAGCGTGAAGGATGGGTGACCGCTCACTGCTCGACGGTACAGGTGATCACGCCTTACGACAACGTGGTGACCATCATGCACGAGGGGGCCAGTGGCGGTGGCAAGAGCGAGATGCTCGAACAGGTGCACCGCGAACCCGACGGACGCCTGTTGCTGGGCGAAAACCTGGTCACCGGCGAGAAGCGCTATCTGGAAATTCCGCGCAGTTGTGAGCTGATACCTGTCTGCGACGACATGGCGCTGTGTCATCCCGCCGTGCAGGGTAACAACAGCAAACTGTGGCTGACGGACGCCGAAGAAGCGTGGTTTGTGCGCGTCAATCACATCAACTATTACGGCGCCCATATGCCCCTGGAGCGCCTGACCGCGCAACCTGCCGCGCCACTGCTCTTCCTCAACATTGACGCCGTGCCCGGCGGACGCGCTCTGATCTGGGAACACACTCAGGACGCGCCCGGCAAGCCCTGTCCCAACCCGCGTGTCATCGTCCCCCGGCATATTGTCCCCAATGTGATCAACGGGCCGGTGAGCGTGGATGTGCGTAGTTTTGGGGTGCGCACGCCTCCTTGCACCCGCGAGAAGCCCAGCTATGGCATCATCGGCCTGTTCCATCTGCTGCCGCCTGCGCTGGCCTGGTTATGGCGACTGGTCGCGCCGCGCGGTCACGAAAGCCCCAGTCTCATAGACAATGGCGGTCTGAGCAGCGAAGGGGTCGGTTCTTACGGGCCATTCCTGGTGGGGCGGCAGGTCCCCCAGGCCAATCTGTTGTTGCAACAGTTCGTCGCCTACAAGCGTACCCGTCATGTTCTGATTCCCAACCAACACATCGGGGCCTGGCGCGTGGGTTTCATGCCCCAATGGATCGCCCGCGAATATCTGGCCCGCCGTGGCGGAGCCAAGTTCAAGCCGGATCAGATTCGTCAGGCCCGCTGCCCGCTGCTGGGCTACACCCTGCACCAACTGCACGTCGAAGGGCGCATGGTCGCCCGTTGGTTCCTGCAAGTGGACACACAGCCTGAAGTCGGCGAAGAAGCCTACGATCAGGGGGCGCAGATTCTCTACGGCTTCTTCCGGCAATGCCTGGTGCCCTACCTGCAACCAGACCTGCACCCGCTGGGGCGGCAGATCATCGAATGCTGCCTGGACGGGGGGCGTCTGGAGGACTACGAAGCGCTCATCCCAGGCGAATGAGCGCCTGGATTGCGGGTTGAGCGTCCGTCCATTGTCAGCGACTTATCTGACACGGGAGCATTTACTTCACTTCCAGCCTCGCTGCGCCGGCGACGAGGTGCGTGAGTGCCGAGGGGGGTGAGGTAAACCAAAGCAGCAAACTGCCTGACACATTGTGCACGCCCCCCTGCCAACCCCTTCTCGCCCGTCACTTCTTTCGATGTTATGATTCAGGGAGAAGACCTATGGAGGCGGGAAGGCAATGCGGGCATTCTGGCAGGCCCTCTGGCTCGGCTGGCGCTGGTTGGACAGCCGCCGCCAGGGAGACTGGTTTCCGCTGGTGGTGCTGGCGGCAGCGTTGACGCTGTTGTGCTTCCTGGTCTATGCCCTGATCGCCGCCCTGCTTTTCAGTGAGCCGGCGGAAGTGCAGATCGTGCCCTACGGCTGGAATGCGCCCACGGCCACTGTCCCTCTGCCGACCACGCCCGCTGTATCTTCTCCCGTCGTCACTGCTCTGCCTTTGCCGTCGCCGACGACCGCGCCGCTGGTGTTCCCAACCGTCACGCCCGCCGCGCTGGATGGGCAGGGCGGCGGGGAGGTCTGCGCGCTGACCGTGCGCGTGCAGACGGTGAATCTGCGTGCCGGTCCGGATGAAGCGTCCACGATCACAGGGACGCTGACAGGCGGGCAGACCGTGATAGCAGATGGCTGGGACACCGGCGCAGACGGCTACACCTGGTGGCGACTGGGCGCTGCTGGCTGGGTGCGCGGCGATGCCTTTGTAGATGCGCTCAACCCCAACCTGCCGGACCCGTGTTGGCTGTTGCCGCAAGTGGGGAGTGCGCAAGTATTCACACCGGAGATACCGGCATTCACCGCCACGCCGCCGCTCGCCAGCGGTTCGGCTTGCCTGTTGACGGTGCGCTGGACACAGGCCAACGTCCGCCAGGGGCCGGGCACGTCGTTCGCCATCACGGGCGCGCTCAGTCAGGGGCAGACGGTGCAGGCGGTCGGCTGGGCGACGGGAGCGGACGGTTTCACCTGGTGGCAACTGGCGACGGGCGGCTGGGCGCGCGGCGATATTTTCCTGGACGCGACTAATCCCCAGGTGCCCGCCGAGTGTCTGGCGCTGCCTGCGGCTGGTTGAGCAATGAACAATGATGAGTGATCCTGCCTGAGAGAGGAGCAGACAGATGGCAACGGTCGTTCGTTGGGGAGTGCTGAGCACGTCGCGTCATGCGGCGACTACGGTCATTCCGGCGCTGAAGGCAGCGTCCAATGGGGAAGTGCGCGCGGTCGCCAGCCGCGACGCCTACCGCGCCCGCGCCTATGCCGAAGAGCAGAGCATCCCGCGCAGTTACGGCAGTTACGAGGCCCTGCTGGACGATCCAGAGATAGACGCGGTGTATATTCCCCTGCCCAACAGCCTGCACCGCGAGTGGACGATCCGCGCGGCGGAGGCAGGCAAGCACGTGCTGTGCGAAAAGCCGCTGGCGCTCAACGCCGCCGAGGCCCAGGAGATGGTAGATGCCTGTCGGCAGGCCGGCGTCAAGCTGGCCGAAGCCTTTCAGTGGCGGCACCATCCGCAGGCACAGCGCGCGCGCGAACTGCTGCGCCAGGGAGCCATTGGCGAACTGCGGCTGATTGACGCCGGGTTCACCTTCCCCCTCAGCCGCCCCAACGACATTCGCTTGCGCCCGGAAGTGGGTGGCGGGGCGCTCTACGATGTGGGCTGCTACCCGATCGCCGTGGCCCGCTACATGGTCGGTGCGGAGCCGGTGGCGGTGACTGCGCAGGCCGTCTGGACGGCGGAAGGGGTAGACGAAACGTTGGTGGCGACGCTGACCTTCCCCAACGGCGTGCTGGCGCACATCAACTGTTCGCTGCGCCTGCCGCTGCGCCGCTACTACGAGCTGGTGGGCAGCCAGGGTGTGTTGCGTGTCAACCGGGCCTACAACCCCAAGGACGACGCGCCCGGCGAAGTGCTGCAACTCAGCGACGACCTGGCGACTGTCGCCACCCATACGACCGACCGTCTCAATTCATATGTGTTGATGGCACAGGATTTCAACCGCGCTGTGCTGGAGGGCACGGAAGTACCCTTCCCCGCCGAAGACGGCGTGCTCAACATGCGCGTGATTGATGCGGTCTACGAAGCAGCCCGTAGCAGTAAGATGGTGGTCATAAGAGAGTGACGTAACAGGAAATATGAGCGAGTCAATGTTGTTTCCTGCCGATCCCTTAGCGGGCAAGCATGTAGTGGTGCTGGGTGTGGCGCGGCAGGGGCAGGCGTTGGGACGCTGGCTGCCGACCGTCGGCGCGCGCGTCACGCTCTCCGATCAGCGCCCGGCGGACCAACTGGGCGACGTGATCGCGGCGCTGGCGGGCGAGCGCGTCTCCTTCGCGCTGGGCGGCCACCCGCTGGAACTGCTCGACGACTGCGACCTGCTCTGTGTGAGCGGCGGCGTGCCGCTGACGCTGCCCATTGTGCAGGAAGCGCAGCGGCGCGGCATCCCGGTGACCAACGATGCGCAGCTTTTCCTGGAGCGCTGCCCGGCCCTGGTGATCGGCATCACCGGCAGCGCGGGCAAGACAACCACCACGGCGCTCACCGGCGAGATGGCGCGTTTCGCCGGGCGCAGGACATTCGTGGGCGGCAACATCGGCGAGGTGTTGCTCGACGATCTGCCCTCGATCACCCCCGACGACCTGGTGGTGATGGAGCTGAGCAGTTTTCAGCTTGAGCTGATGACGGTCAGCCCGCCAGTGGCAGGAGTGCTCAACGTCACGCCCAATCATCTGGATCGTCATGGGACGATGGAGGCGTACATCGCCGCCAAGTCGCACATCTTCGCGCACCAGGGCACGCACGACATCGCCATCTTTGGCCGCGACGATCCGGTCGCCCGGCAGATGAGTCGCAACGCGCCGGGTCGTCTGGGCGAATTCTCTATGCGCGAGCGCGTGCCCAGCGGGGCGTTCCTGGAAGGCGATCAGGTGTTGGTGACCATCGGCGACAGCGCGCCAGGCACGGCCTATGAAGTGGTCTGTCATCGTTCGGCAATCCGGCTGCGCGGCGATCACAATGTGCTCAATACGCTGGCTGCCTGCGCGCTGGCAGGCGCAGCACGCCTGCCGGTGGAGGCCATGCGCCGCGCCATTGAGGTGTTCACCGGCGTGGAGCATCGCCTGGAGACGGTGGCCGTGGTGGATGGCGTGACCTGGGTCAACGACAGCATTGCCACCGCCCCAGAGCGGGTAGTCGCCGCGCTGCGCAGCTATAGCGAGCCGGTGATCTTGCTGGCGGGCGGGCGCGACAAGGCATTGCCCTGGGAAGAACTGGCCGAACTGGCCGCGCTGCGTTGCCGCGCTGTGATCTGTTTCGGTGAATTCGGGCCGCAGGTGGCCGAGCACATGGAACGGGCGCGGCGCAGGCAGCCCCAAGCCTTGCTGGAGCGCGTGGAGATCGTGCTCGATCTGCCCGCTGCCGTCGCGCGGGCGCGCGCGCTGGCACAGCCGGGTGACGTGGTGCTGCTCAGCCCCGGTGGCACGTCCTACGACGCCTACCGCGACTTCGCCGAGCGCGGACAGCACTTTCGGGCGCTGGTGCGGGCGTTCAGCGGCTAGCGGTCGGCGGTCAGCCCTCAGCGTTCAGCCGGAGGGGAGGAGCGCCTTGTTGCAGAAGAACAGGCGCTGTTCCAGCGCGAGGCAGAGCAAATGAAGACACCGCACAGGCCGCGTCCGGCTCGATCGGCGCGGCGCAGAGGGGAGCGCTCGCCGGAGGTGGCCGGGCGAGGCGCGCTGGCGGTCATGCTGATCCTGACCGCGCTCATCGCCGTCTTCGTCCTGGCGGCGGACTTCCTCGGCACGACGGCTCGCTCGATCATCCTGATCGGCTGGATGATGGTCATGCTGGCCGTGCTGCGCCGTACGCAGTGAGCAATGGGCGTCGGGCACATCCGGATTTGGGGGCGAGAATTCACCAAGGGGAACGCCGAGGTCACCCAGAGAGGCACGGAACTCCCTTGTTCTGTCCTCTGCGCCTCGGCGATGCAAAAATGATCGCCCCAAAAGCGGATGCGCGCCGCGCATCTCCGGCGTGGCGCTCGACTGGCGGATGGGGTAAGGTAAGGCACATTCTGGGTGGGGAGCTTCGAGGGTCTTATGGCTGATACACCGCAATATATAGACGAAGACGCCGAGTTCAACTACGCGGACGCCCTGGTGCGACCAGCGCGCCGCCCGCCGCCCACAGTGGACCGCCAGGAAGCCGCGGCGCGTCGCCGGGCCTACGCCCCTGGTTTCGACCTGTATCTGGCGCTGGTAGTAGCGGCGTTGTGCGCCATCGGCCTGATGATGGTCTACAGCGCGTCTATTGATGTCAGCTATCAGGTCACCGGCGACGCGCGCAGCACCACCTATTTCTTCGTGCGGCAGTTGCGCTCGATGGTGCTGGGCGTGGCAGTGCTGATGCTCTTCTCGCGGCTGGACTATCACATCTGGCGGCGGGTGGCCGTGCCGATGATGTTCCTGGTGATCGTGTTGCTGATCCTGGTGCTGCGCTTCGGCGAGACGCGCTTCCAGGCCCAGCGTTCGCTGATCGAAGGCTCGTTTCAGCCGGGCGAACTGGCCAAATTCACCGTGGTGCTCTATATGGCCGCCTGGCTGGCGGCCAAGCGCAACCGCATCCGGCGTATCACCTATGGGCTGATACCCTTCACCGCGCTGGTGGGTAGCATCGCCATCTTGATCGTCCTGCAGCCCGACGTGAGCACGGCGGCCAGCATTCTGGCGACAGCCCTGAGCATGTTCTTCATCGCCGGCGCGGACATGTTCCAGATGGTGTTCATCGGCGGGGCGATGGGGGCGGCTGGCTGGCTAGTGATCACGCACCTGGAGTACGCCCAGAACCGCCTGGCAGTACACTGGGCTGCCGTCGAAGACCTGCGTCGGGCCGACGAGCATGTGCAGCAGGCCGTGACCGCCTTCCTCAACGGCGGGCTGACGGGCGTAGGCCTGGGCGAAAGCCGCCAGAAATTCGCCAATAACCTGCCTTTCCCGCACACCGACAGCATCTTCGCCGTCATCGGCGAAGAACTGGGGTTGCTGGGCAGTTTTCTGGTGATCGCCCTGTTCGTGGCGCTTATCTATCGCGGTTTCACTATTGCCCGTCACGCGCCGGACAGTTTCGGGGCGCTGCTGGCAGCGGGCGTGACCTGCTGGGTAGCTTACGACGCCCTGTTGAACATCGCCGTGATGACGGCGGTGATCCCGCCCACTGGCGTGCCGCTGCCCTTCATCAGCTATGGTGGGTCGAGCCTGGTGGCGGTGATGGGCGGGATGGGGGTGGTGCTCAACGTCTCGCGGGCGGTCAGCCGGAGCGCGCTGCCCAAACGCAAGCAGGAGTGAACACCGCATAAACCTCACAGGCTAGCTTATGAAGATACTTTTTCTCGACGAATCTGGCGATCATCACTTGGCCAAAATCGATCCTCAATATCCGATTTTCGTGCTGGGGGGATAATTGTTGAGCAAGTTTATGCAGAGGGCGAACTCACTCGCCAATTGAATGCCTTCAAGCGTGCTCTCTTTGGCACAGAGAACATCATCCTGCACACTGCCGACATCACGCGCAATCGGAATGGATTTGAACGACTACAAGATACAGCATTTCGCCAGCGCTTCTATCGAGAACTGAACGACCTGATGGCGAGACTGGACTACACAGTAGTTGCCTGCGCGATTCATAAGAGCGAACACCTTGCCAGGTATGGTGTTGCTGCACTTGATCCTTATATGTTAAGCCTGGATATACTGGTAGAGCGCTTCTGCTTTGAAGTCGGTGGAGTCAGTAAGGGCGGCGTGATCGTTGCTGAGCAGCGCGATCCAATACTGGATCAGGCGCTGAGGCTGGCATGGTCGAACCTCAAATTTCAAGGTACCCGGTACTTGCAGGGGAAAGTCATCGCCGATCGAATTTGCGACATCGTGCTACGCCCTAAGAAACAGAACATTGCAGGCCTGCAACTAGCCGATCTTGTATTGTCACCAATAGGGCGACACGTGCTTGGCAAACAGGACAGAGAGGACTGGCAAATCGTCGAAAGGAAACTAAGACGAGGACGCACAGGTCAGGTTGAAGGTTTTGGGTTGGTGATTCTACCAAAATAGAAGAGGCCAGCCCCCGCTACGCAGTGACCAGCCTACTTCTATAACTTATGTTAAGCAGATAGAGTTCATCTGTCAAGCAGTTGCGAGCACAAATCGTACGCAAGCTCAAGGAGTATGCATCTTGCGCATCATGATCTCTGCCGGAGGGACGGGGGGCGGCGTGTATCCCGCGCTGGCAGTAGCCGGGGCGCTACGCCGCCTCTATGACGACCTGTCCCTGACCTTTGTGGGCGCGCGCGGCGACATGGCCCGCGACCTGGTGCGCCGCGCCGACGTGCACTTCGATAGCTATCACGAAGTGCTGGCCGGGCCGATGCATGGCGTCCCGCGGACACAGCAACTGGCAAGCGCGCTCAAGATCGCTGTGGGCATCGTGCAGTCGCTGGTGCTGGTGCTGCGCCTGCGACCCCAGGTGCTCTTTCTGACGGGGGGCTGGGTGGGCTTCCCCACGGCAGTGGCGTGCTGGCTGCTGCGCCGCCCCATTGTGATCTATGTGCCGGACATTGAGCCGGGCCTGACCCTCAAGCTGCTGGGGCGCTACTTCGCCCGCACCATCGCCGCCACCGTCGCCGAGACCAGCACCTTCTACCCTGGCAAGCGCGTGGTGGAGACAGGCTACCCTCTGCGTCCGGAGATTCTGCGGGCGCGGCGCGACGAGGGCATTCGGGCGCTTGGCCTCGATCCGCAGCGACAGACATTGCTGGTGTTTGGTGGCAGCCGGGGATCGCGCAGCATCAACACCGCCATGGCGCGCATTGCCCCCGCTCTGCTGGACGACGGCGTGCAGATCGTGCATATCACCGGTCAGCTCGATTGGGAGAGCGTTCGGGCGCAGCACGCCGCGCTCACCGAGGCCCAGCAGGCGCGCTACCAGATACACGCTTTCTTGCCGGACATCGGGCAGGCATTCGCCGCTGCCGACCTGGTAGTCAGCCGGGCGGGCGCGGCCACACTGGCTGAATATCCGCAACACGAATTGCCCGCCATCCTGGTACCCTATCCCTATGCCTGGCGCTATCAGAAGGTCAACGCCGACTGGCTGGTGACGCGCGGCGCGGCGGTGCAGGTGGACGACGGACGGCTGGGGGAGGAACTGTTGCCGACGATTCGGGCGTTGTTCGGCCAGCCGGAGCGACTGCAGGCGATGCGCGCCGCCATGGCCGCGCTCAAGCGCCCGGATGGGGCCGAGAACATCGCTCGTCTGTTGGCGGAGACCGCCACTTGTTGAGCGAAGGCATGCAGTACTTGGCCGCCGCCGCCGGTTCGCCTACAATAGAGCCACACACCGGGCGGTCGTTGCCTTGGGTGACGGTGTCCCAACATGCCACCGGTGACGGCAGGGGCTGCCTGCGGGGGGCATTGGCCATGATGCAACTATCGAGCTTCCTGGTGATCATGATCGGCATGTTCGCCATGATCGGCTATATGCGGGGCTGGACCAAGGAGTTGATCGCGTCGGCGGGCATCATCCTGGCGCTGTTCACGCTCGATCAGTTCGAGACCATCTTCATCGATCCACTCACCAATGGGCAGCAGGGATCGAAATTTTGGTTGCAGGCGGTCACGCTGCTGGCCTTCGCCTTCTTCGCCTATCAGACGCCGCCGGAGTCATTGGCGCGGGGCGGGCGGCTACGTTCCAACCGCGAAGGTTTCCAGGATGGCATCCTGGGGGCCCTCGTGGGCGGCTGGAACGGCTACTTGCTGTTCGGCTCGCTGTGGTGGTACCTGGACAACCTGGAATACCCGCTCAGTCCGCACATCATCCCGGTTGATCCCGCCTCAGCCAGTGCCAACTGGGTCAACATCCTGCCGCTGAGCTGGATGTTGAGCGGTGACGGCGGCGTGCTGACGTTCCTGATGATCGGCCTGTTCATCTTCATCATCGTGACGGTGATCTGAAGGGTGCTTCAGGCTGAGAGATGTTGGAGGACCGACGATGCGGTTTTCCCGCGTGGCCCTGACCAACTGGCGCAATTTTGTGCAGGTAGAGGTGGCTCTGCAGAATCGCGTCTTTCTGGTGGGGCCGAACGCTTCCGGCAAGTCGAACTTCCTGGATGTTTTCCGCTTCCTGCGCGACCTGGTGGTGTCCGGCGGGGGGTTCGAACAGGCGGTGATCAGCCGGGGCGGAATGACCAAGCTGCGCAGCCTGGCCGCACGTCGAAAATCATCAGTCGGTATTGAGGTCAGCGTAGAGGATGAAGCAAGCAACACTACCTGGCGCTACCAGATTACTTTCGGTCGGGACTCACTGCGCCGTCCCCGCATTAAGACCGAACGGGTGTGGTACGGTGACGAGCTACTCCTGAATCGGCCCAACGACGAAGATCGCGATGATCCAGAGCGACTCTCGCAGACACACCTGGAGCAGACGTTCGCCAACCGCCCTTTCCGCCCCCTGGCTGAGTTCTTCGCCAGTGTCAGCTACTTTCACCTTGTCCCCCAGGTGCTCCGCAACCCCGACCGCTGGCAGGGAGATTTCAACGATCCGTATGGGGGAGACTTTCTACAGCGTATCGCTCGCACACGCAAAAACACACAGGAGTCTCGACTGACCAGAATCGCCAAGGCTCTGAGCGTTGCCGTTCCTCAGCTCGAAGAGCTGCGTCTGGAAAAGGATCAGCGGGGCATTCCGCACCTGCAAGGCAAATACCGGCATTGGCGTCATCGAGGAGCCTGGCAAACGGAGGCGGATTTCTCCGATGGCACGCTGCGCCTCATTGGCCTGCTGTGGGCGCTATTGGATGAGGGCGGCCCGTTGCTGCTGGAAGAGCCAGAGCTTTCTTTGCATCCTGCTGTGGTGCAGTATATCCCCCTGATGATCGGGAATATCCTGCGCGATTCCAGGCGGCAGGGGCAGGCGCGGCAAGTGATTCTGAGCACGTACAGCAGGGAATTGCTCTCGGAAGGCGTGGCTGCCGACGAGATCGTGCTTTTCTTCCCTGGTGCGGAGGGTACAACGGTGAAAGTGGGGGTCGACATCCAACAGATCAAGATACTGTTGGAGGCGGGCGAAACACCTGGCGACGTTGTTATCCCCTACACGCAGCCAGAAAAGGCCGAACGACTCGCACTGTGGTGAATGAGGCGATGGCCCACGAAATACTGCCAGTGGATATAGTCGTCGAGGGTCTTACCGATGAGGTGGTGGTACGGTGCCTGCTCAGCCATGTGGGTCTTCCCTATGGCCGAACGCTCGGCAAGACAGGTAAGCCTTCCATTCTCAATGCTTTGCACAAATACAATGAGGCAGCCAGGTATTCGCCCTGGGTGGTAGTGGTTGATCTAGACGAAGAGCCGGAATGTGCGCCCGTGTTGGTGCAACGATATTTGCCGCGCCCAAGCGCTGGCATGAGATTCCGGGTAGCAGTACACGCGGTTGAAGCCTGGCTGTTGGCAGATACGGACACGCTGGCGGAGTTTCTGGCCGTGTCGAGAAACAAGTTCCCGTCCCAGCCAGAGGCTGAACCCGATCCCAAAGCCGCGCTAGTCGCCCTGGCACGTCAGAGCAGGCGGCGGGATATCCGAGACGACATGGTGCCACGCCCTGGCAGTGGGGCCAAAGTGGGGCCAGCCTATACCGCCCGCCTCATCGAATACGTGACACAGAGTTCTTGTCAGTGGCGGCCTGATGTCGCCGCTCAGCGTTCTGACAGTCTGCGTCGTTGCCTTGCTGCACTGCGCACGCTCAAGCACTGGACTCCAACTCCATGATTCTCTCCCCTGGCCAGCATGTTCATATCATCGGGATCGGCGGGTTCGGCATGTCGGCCATTGCCCGCGTGTTGCTGGGGCGCGGTTATACGGTCAGCGGCTCCGACCTGCACGCCAACGACCTGACGCGCGCCCTGTCTGCCGCGGGTGCGACCATCTACCAGGGCCACGATCCGGCTCATATCAGCGGGGCGGAGGTCGTTGTGGCGACCTCCGCCGTCCCTGAGCACCATCCGGAGATCGCGGCGGCGCGCGCGGCGGGCATTCCGGTCTTGCGGCGGCGCGATATGCTGGGCGAGCTGATGGCCGGGCAGATCGGAATCGCCGTCGCCGGCACGCATGGCAAGACGACCACGACCGCCCTCCTGACTCACGCGCTGATCCGGGCGGGGCTGGACCCGACCTACATCGTGGGCGGGGTGATGCGCAACACCGGTACGAACGCCGGCGTCGGGCGCGGCCCTCATTTCGTCATCGAGGCGGACGAGTATGACCGCATGTTCCTGGGATTGCGCCCGCAGATCGCCGTGATCACCAACATCGAGCACGATCATCCCGATTGTTATCCCACGCTGGACGAGATGCGCGCCGCGTTTGCGCAGTTCGCGGCCCTGCTGCCCCCCGACGGCTTGCTGGTGGTCTGCGCCGACGACGCCGAGGCGCACGCCCTGGGCGCAGCATGCCGTACTACCGGCCTTCCCGTGGCTTTCTATGGTCTGACTACCCGCGTTGAGGAAGAGGCGTTCTGGCACGCGGACGATCTCGCCCCCGACGCCGAGGGCGGCATGACTTTCACCGTCTGGCATGGGGCGGACAGATTGGGCCGTGTGCGGCTGACGCTCAGCGGGCGGCACAATGTCCTGAACGCGCTGGCTGTGATCGCGGTGACTCAGTGGCTGGGCGTGCCTTTCGACACCATCGCTGCCGCGCTGAGCAGTTTCCTGGGCACGGGCCGCCGCACCGAGGTGATGGGTCAGGCCGCCGGCGTGACGGTGATCAGCGACTACGCTCATCACCCAACCGAGGTGCGCGTCACGCTGGAAGCGTTGCGGGCGCGACCCGGCGTGCGCGACCTGTGGGCGGTCTGGCAGCCGCACACCTACGGGCGAATGCGCGCCCTGGCGGACGAATTCGCCACGGCCTTTGCCGCCGCCGATCATGTGTTGGTGACCGACGTCTATTCGGTGCGCGAGGCGATCACGCCGGGGCTGGACGCGGCAGGCATGGCCGGACGCATTGCCGGGGCCGGACACCCCGATGTGCGTTATACTGGGGCGCTCCAGGCAACAGCGGACGAACTGGCTGCCTGCGTGCAGCCGGGCGATGTAGTCGTGGTGCTGTCGGCGGGCGATGGCCCCCTGGTAGGGCAACGCCTGCTCGATGCCCTGCGTGCTGGCCCATACCTGTCGCCCCAGGAGGCAGAACCATGAACGGAGACCCTGATCGCTACCAACCGCTGGCCGAGCGCTTCGGTGTGGCCCTGCGGCGCGATGAGTCGCTGGCCCGCTACACCGTGGCGCGGCTGGGCGGCCCGGCGGATGCCCTGGTAGTCGCCAACAACACGACCGACCTGACCGACGCCGTCACTCTGGCGGCGAAACACGGCATCCCCTGGCTGGTGCTGGGCGGCGGAGCCAACGTGTTGGTGGCCGATGCGGGCTATCGCGGCCTGGTGATCGTCAATCACGCCAAGGCGGTGCGCTTCGAAGAGGGCGGGCGCGTAGTCGCCGAGAGCGGGGCCAACCTCTCGACGTTAGCCCGCCGCTGCATGAATCAGGGGTTGGCCGGCCTGGAATGGGCGGTGAACGTGCCGGGCACGGTCGGCGGCGCGGTGATCAACAATGCTGGCGCGCACGGCGGCGATATGGCCGCCTCGGTGCGCTGGGTCGAACTCTTTTCGGTGGAAGATTGCCCGCACGTGGAACTGTGGAGTGTCGCGCAGATGCGCTACGGCTATCGCTCTTCGGCGCTGAAGGGCGAGCGCGGTCGCTACGTGGTGCTGGCAGTCACCCTGCTGCTGGAACCCGGTCACGATCCCGACGCGCTCAACGCCCGCGCCGACGAATTCGTGGCATACCGCAAGCGTACACAGCCGCCTGGGGCCTCGCTGGGTAGCATTTTCAAGAATCCGCCCGGCGACTACGCCGGTCGCCTGATCGAGGCGGCTGGCCTCAAAGGGACGACCTACGGGGGCGTGATGATCTCGCCGGTGCACGCCAATTTCATCGTCAACATGGGCGAGGGCACGGCGGCGCAGTACCGGCACCTGATCGAGCTGGCCCGTGCCGCTGTATATGAGAAGTTCGGCGTATTGCTGGAACTGGAAATCGAACTGATCGGCGAGTGGGAAGCCGCCCAGGATACCGGTCCGTTGGTCAGCCGGTTCAAGGGCGGACAATGATGGAGAAACCATCATGATTGGCCCGCCTGGTTTACCTCACCCCCAGCCTCGCTTCGCTCAGCAGCCCCCTCTCCGACGCGGAGAGGGGACAACGAGGCGCGTCAGCGCCGAGTGGGGGTGAGGTAAAGTGAAGTGTTCGAGATGCGCTCAATGGCTGTCCGCCCCTGAAGGTCAGCCGGTAGGCGGCGCTGTAAGCACCATGCGATAGAGTGGAACTGACATGATGTCCCCTGGAAATGGGATGGGTCGGGGACTGCTCATACGGGGAAGTTATCCATGACGGAGGCATTGCTGGTAGGGCGAGGTCGTATCACCGACCTGGCCTGGACGCCGGATGGTCGCGCCCTGGCCGTGGCCGGTTCGCTGGGCGTCTGGTTCTACGATGCGGCAAATCTGGCCGCGTCGCCGCGTCTGACTGTGCCGCACGACGATCCGCTGCTCAATCTGGCGTTCAGCCCAGACGGATCGTTGCTGGCGGCGGGCACAGAAAGTGGCACGGTGCGTGTGTGGGCGCTGGAAAGCTCCGGCGCGGCGACGTTGCGCCATGTGCTGGAAGGATTTTTCGGGCAGGTCAACACGGTCGCCTTCAGCCCAGACGGGACTCTGCTGGCGGCGGGCGGACAGGATGGACAGGTGCGCGCCTGGGATGTCGAGCGCGGGCGACAGCGCTTCGCCCTACAACCATCGGGGGGCGAATTCGAAGAAGATGGCCCGCCCCCCGTCTATGGCCTGGCCTGGTCGCCCGACGGAGCGCTGCTGGCCACGGGGAGCTTCGACGGGCATGTGCGGCTGTGGGATAGCACGACGGGGGCCTTCGTGCGGCAGATGCACGGCAAGGGCGCGTGGCTGTCGCACCTGGCCTATAGTCCTAACGGCGCTACACTGGCCGCGGCTCGTGTGGATGGCTCGGTCTGGGTCTGGAATCCGCAGACGGGCGAAGACCTGTTGATTCTGGAAGCGCACGCCGGCGTGACCGAGCGCGTGGTCTACGCGACGCGCTGGGGTATCAGTGGGCCGACGCTGGCTTCGTGCGGCAGCGACGGCGAAGTGGTGCTGTGGGCCTCGGCGACAGGCGACTATCTGGGTGGCCTGGGCGGGCACGAAGGCGGCGTGATCGCTGCCGCCTTTAGTCCAGACGGCGAACGCATGGCGGTGGCCAGTTGGGATCATGTCATTCGCATCTGGCGTGTGGATGCGCTCACCGGCACGGGGCAGCTCGAACATACGCTCGAAGGGCATATGGACAGCCTGCTCGACCTGACTTGGCACCCGCGCGAGTCCGTCCTGGCGACGGCCAGCGAGGAGGACGTATTGCGCCTGTGGGACGTGCCCGGTGGGGGGTTGCGGACGGCGCGGCTAGGCGAATCGCTGGCGCAGCGCAGCCTGGCCTTCAGCCCGGACGGGTCAACCCTGGCCGTTGGCGGCAACGATGGCTCACTGCGCCTGGAAAATGCGGTGACAGGCGCGATCGAGATGGAATTCGATGGGCACACCGAGCCGGTGTTGGGGGTGGCCTTCAGCCCGGATGGGGCGTGGCTGGCTTCGGCGGGGGCCGATCACATCGCCCGCGTATGGGATACGCGCTCTGGCGACCAGGTGCGCGCCCTGACCGAGTTTGCCGGTCGGGTGACAGACGTGGCTTTCAGCGGCGATGGCGCGCTGCTGGCTGTGTCCGCCGAAGACGGCGTGGTGCGTGTCTACGACACGGAGCGCTGGGAACGGCTCTACCGGCTGGTGCCAGACGCGGGCGTGGTGCACGGCGTGGCCTTCAGCCCAGACGGTTCGGTGCTGGCGGCGGCCTGTCATGACCGCACAGTGCGGCTATGGGGCATGGAATCTGGCGAACCTCTGGGCGTATGGCGCAGTCATCGCGCGGCGGTGCTGTGTGTGGCGTTCGGTTCGGACGGGCGCACCATGGCTTCAGGGGGCGCTGACGGGGACGTGCGGCTGTGGGACGCGCTCACCGATCGCCTGCTGGCCGTGCTGGAAGGAGGCACTGCCGCCGTGACCGCCGTTGGTTTCAGCGCCGACGGGGCCTGGGTGGCGGCGGGCAGCGCGGAGGGCGTCGTCCGGCTGTGGCCGGTGCCTGCAACGCCCCTGGCGTAGCCCGTTCAGGGGCAGACAGGCATGGAGTGAATCTAGAGCGGAAAGTTGCTCTTAACTTTATCTCACCCCCGCTTGGCACTCATGCACCTCGCAGTGAGGCTGGGGGTGAGGCAAATCAGGCGGGCCAATCATATGTTTTCTCGATCATTGTCCGCCCTTGAAGCGTAGCCTGATCGGATTGGGAGAAAGGCCGGTGCACCGCTTCTTCATCCCGTCAGCCTGGATTCATGGCGAAACCGTCTTGCTGAGCGACGACGTGGCGCATCAGCTACGGCACGTGTTGCGCCTGCGCCCCGGCGCACGGATCGTTGTGCTGGACGATCGCGGCTGGGAGTACGAGGTCGAGTTGCTGACGGTGGAGCACAAAGCGGCGCGCGGGACGATCTGCGAGCGGCGACCGGCGGGCGGCGAGCCGTCCGTTCAGGTGACGCTGGCGCAGGCACTGCTGAAAAAGGACAACTTCGAGTGGGTGCTGCAGAAGGGCACCGAGATCGGCGTGACACGCTTCGTCCCGTTGATCACCGCGCGCACGGTCGCTGCGGGCGACGAAGGCATCAGCCCGGCCAAACGGGAACGCTGGGCGCGCATCGTGCGCGAGGCGGCGGAGCAGTCGCGCAGAGGCGCGCTGCCGGTCATCGAAGCGCCGCTGAACTTCAGCGCCGCGCTGAGCAGCCTGTCCGCCGATCTGACGCTGATCGCCTGGGAAGAGGAACGGGCGATGAGTCTGCGTCAGGCGCTCGCTGCGCTACGGGGAGCCGACGCCCCGCAGGTGACGGTCTTCATCGGCCCGGAAGGAGGATTCACGGTGCAGGAAGTGACACAGGCGCGGGCGCGCGGGGCGCAGATCGTTTCACTGGGGACGCGCATTCTACGAGCGGAGACGGCGGCGACCGCCGCTGCTCTGCTGGTGCTCTATGAACTCGGCGCGCTCGACCCGCGCTGAGGGCCGATGCAGAGATGATTGAACCGCGGAGGCGCAGAGACTCTCTGTGCCCTCTGTGGTGAACCATAGCCGCAGGTCTCGTCCGGCGTGGCGTGGTACGGTGTGAGCAGGTCATGGCGAAAAGTCCTCCCATCCGGCGCGGCGAGTGGATCGCGCTGATGCTGATCCTGTTGCTGGCGGCGGCCTTGCGCATGGGCGCGCCAGGGATCAGCGAATTCAAGCGCGACGAAGCCAACATGATGGCCCGTGCGCTCGACCTGGCGCGCGGGCGCGGGCTGCCCCTGTTGGGCCTGAGTTCGTCGGTGAACGTCCCCAATCCGCCGGTCAGCGTCTACCTGTTCGCCGTGCCCTTCCTGTTCAGCGACAGCCCCTTGCCCGCGACGTTGTACGTGGGCGCGCTCAACGTGGTGGCGGTCGCGCTCACCTGGGCGCTGGGGAGGCGCTACGTGAGTGCGCGGGCCGCGCTGATCGCTGCCTTGCTCTATGCTGCCAGTCCCTGGGGCGCGATCTACGCCCGCAAGCTGTGGGCACAAGACCTGCTGCCGCCCTTTGTGGTGCTCACCCTCTTCACCGCGCTGCTCGGTTATGCCGAAGACCGGCGCTGGGCGCGGATTGCGCACTGGCCGCTGCTGGCGCTCACCGTGCAAATCCATTACGCCGCCGCCAGCCTGATCCCCCTGAGCGCCCTGGCGCTGGCGCTGTGGTCACGTCGGCTGCGCCGCCGCGAATGGCTCGCCGGGCTGTTGCTCGCCGCGCTAACCCTGCTGCCCGCAGCGCTCGGCGCGTACCGCGACGGGTGGCTGTCGCCCGATGCCTGGCGCGAACGGGTGCAGACCGACCCCGATCACCGGCGCGTCGTCAGCCGGCGGGCGCTCGACCTGGCCTGGCTGACCGTCGCCGGGACGGACATCCATTCCCTGGCCGGGCCGGAGCAATTCCGCGCCTACCGCGACAGCGTGCCGGACGCCGATGCCCTCTTCGCGCTGATCCCATTGGCCGCGGCAGTCACGGCGGCATGTTGGCTGGGATGGGCAGGCGGGCGGCGTAAAATTGCGGATTGCGGATCGCGAATTGCGAATCTGATCGTCCGCAATCCGCAATCCACATTCCGCGATCTTCGCGTCCCAGCAAAGGTATTGCCAGGCAACGTACCCGCAAAAGAGGAAAGGGGCGGGGTACAAGTCGTGCTCGCCGCCTGGCTGATCGTGCCGGTGTTGCTTTTCACCTGGGAGTGGACGGAGGTGGTGGCGCATTACTTCATTCCGCTGATGCCCGCCGCCTACCTGCTGGCCGGGGCCGGAACCGACGCGCTGATCGTGGCGATCCGCCCGCGCGGGCTGCGGCGGGCGTTGGGCCTGGGGCTGACCGCGCTGCTGCTGGCGACCGTCGCGTTGCAGGTCTATGCCTTCGCTGCGCTGCTGGACTTCGTGGATGGGCGGGCGACGCCGGGCGGCTTTGGCACGCCGTTGCACTACCTGCTGGACATCCGCGCGGAGATCCTCGCCCGCAGTCCAGCAGACGTGATCGTGATCAGCGATCAGGAAGTCGCGCCCTTCGACGAGATTCCGGCGGTGTGGGGAGCGCTGCTCGACCCGCTGCCGTCGGTACGCTTCGTGAATGGGATGCGCACGGCGATCGTTCCGGCGGGCGAGGCGCTGGAACTGATCGCGCCCGTCCCAGGATTGCAGACGTGCCCGGACACGGCCTGCCTGCGCGGGTCGGATGCAGCCGTGTTCCCTCTACGCGCCGGTGAGCTGCCCTACGCGCTGCGCCCGGCCCCGCAGGCGTTGCCGCTGAGCGAGATCACCGCCGTCGAGCCGGCCCGCTTCGCCAACGGCGCGACGCTGACCGGCTACGCCTTGACGGGTGGCGCAGTCGCCCTGATCTGGCGACTGGATGGGCCGGACGAACGAGACGCACAGGCTTTCGTGCACGCGCTAGACGCGAACGGGGTGCGACTGGCACAGGCGGATCGCCCGGCCTGGCCAGGGCGTTACTGGCGGGCGGGTGACACGCTGATCCTGTGGTTCACGTTACCGCTGCCGCCGGAGACGGCGACGCTCTACGCCGGACTGTATACCCTGGAGGGGGAGGCGTTCCGCAATATCGAGGTGATAAACGAGACGGGGGCGTACCTAGCTCAGGGGGCGATCATCCCACTGACGCCCTAAACCGTCTCGATCAGCAGGCGGCCCATGTTGCCCCACAGTCGCAGGAACTCGTCGCGCGGGCGGCTACTGGGCGCGACCGTCCGCGACGAGTCCACGAACCAGTACAGCCCCGTTGCCGGTTCCCAGCCGCATAGAATCGCCACATGCGACCACCCCGTCCAGCGCAGGCCACGTCGCCGCAACGGTTCGCCGTAGATGGGCATCAGCAGGCGATCCTCTTCCAAAGCGCGGAGCAGATCGTCTTCGCTGGCACGGACGCGCCAGCGCGCGGGGACGCCGTGCGCCCGCAGCACGTCGGCGATGCCCCAGGGGAAAGTCGCCCAGTCCGGCACACGCCGCACCACCAGCGGCGGCAGCCCCAGGCCGAAGCGCGGGCGGTTCATGGCGCGGGCGACTTCTGCCGCGTCGAGCACAGCCCGCCCATGCCAGAAGTTGACGGCCATGGTCACCACGTGCGGGCCGCAGTCGTTGGAGCGCCCCTGGTTCACATGGTAGCTGGCGATCTCGCGCTCATGTCGCGCGGCGAGGGTCAGCGTGCCGTCGGTGAGTCTCATGCGAGAGTCCTGAGTCTGGAGTCGAGAGTCTTGAGTCTGTCAGTGCGCCAGGCGCTCCAGAAAGGCATTTGCCTGCTGCGATTCATTAGCTCTACTCCCCACTCACAACTCCCCACTCCCTGCTTCACTCACCCCGCCCGCGCGCTCCACGTGCCCGGCGCGCCGGTGATCAAAATATACGTCTGCCCGGCCTGCGGCACGCGCACCATTTCCCCCCGCTCGAAGGCCAGAAACTCCGCCGTGCCGCCGCTCTCGCCAGTCAGCGCCCAGCCGAGCGTATCGCGTGCCGTCGGATTCTCGCGCCACACCTTGCCGAAGCCGCGCACCGGCTCCACCAACCCAGGCGGCGGCACCGCTCCGCCGCTGCTGGGGTCTATGCCATCGCGGAAAGTATCGTTGAAACGCTGATAGGTGCCATTGCCATACAGCGCGTAGATGAGCGATTGCCCCGGCGCGGCGACCCAGATCATCACGCCGTTCTGGAAGGGCTGATAGGCGCTGGCGACTGCGGTCGGCGCGCTTGCCAGCGGGCAGCCAATCGCCGCGGCGATGGACGGGTCGCTCTGGTAGATCGCGCCGAGCGTTCCACCGGGCAGGGTGGCACAGCCGCTCGTCATGCCGCCCATCCCGCCGACGACGATCGCCCCGCCTCCCTCTGCGGCCACCCCGCCCACCGGCGGATAGTAGACCAGCCCTGGCGTCACCGGCGTGTCGGTAGTGGTGGGGGTGAAGGTGGGCGTCTGTGTGATGACCTGCGGCAGGGGGAGGGTGGCCGTGCGCTCTGGCCCGCGCGTGGGCAGCAGGGCGGCGCTGGTCGCGGCCAGCACAGGCGAGGGCGAAGGGGTCTCCGTGGCGACGATGGGCACGATCACCGGCACCGGCGTGGCCGTGATGTAGATCGGGGTGACGGTCGGCGGGGCATCCTGCAGAATGCCACATCCGGCGACGACCATCCCCACCAGCGCCACGATCGCCCAGACGATACCCCGCCGTCTCACACTTGCCTCCAGCCTGTTTCCTTGTGCGCTCAGGCTTTGATCCTGGCCTGAACCGTGCCATCCGGCTCTACCCAGGCCACTGCCATATGAGGTGTATTATAGGCGAATCCTACCTGGCCATCCCGGTCTACCACGATCACGCCGCCGTAGCCGTGCACACGCTCGAACAGCGTCTCGATGGCATATTCGGCGGCCTGTTGGGCGGTCATGCCGCGCCCGATGGCGTCGGTGGCCGTCTTGCATAGCACCACCCGCATGATGCTCTCGCCATGGCCGGTCGCTGACGCCGCGCCGGTGAGATCGTCGGCATATGCCCCTGACCCGACCAGCGGCGAATCACCTACGCGGCCCGGCAACTTGTACGCTGCGCCGCCCGTTGAGGTTGCCGCTGCCACGTGCCCTTCGGCGTCTATGGCGACTGCGCCAACAGTGCCCTGCGGGTCGGGCGCGAATTCATAGGACAGGTGATAGTCCGGCATTTGCTGCAGGCGGCGGAAGCGCTCGATCTCGCGCGGGACGGTCAACTCGGCCTGCGCACACAGGCGCATCCCCTTTTCTTCGGCAAAGCGCCGCGCGCCCTCACCGACCAGCAGACTGTGATCGGTGTCGTCGAAGATCAGGCGGGCCAGGCGAATGGGGTTGGTGATGCCGCGCACGGCAGCGACCGCCCCCAGTTTGAGCGTGCGCCCATCCATGAGGATGGCGTCCATTTCGATATCGCCGGCGCGGTTGAGCACGCTGCCCACGCCCGCGTCGAAGGTGGGATCGTCTTCCATCACGACGACCGCCTGTTCCACCGCGTCGAGCGCCGACCCGCCCGCTGCCAGGATGGCCCAACCGGCCTCGGCAGCGGCGCGCGTCCCGGTGATGTGATCGGCGTGTGTCTCCTCGGCGATCTTCCAGGCTCCGCCATGAACGATGATGCGTGGGATCACAGGTCAATGCCTTTCGTAGCGATCAGTTGTCAGTGATCAGCTTTCAGTGAGCGGTGATCAGGTTTGCTCCGCGGTGAGTGGCCACTGATCACTGACCACTGATAACTGAAAACCTTGTGACCAGTT
>FWPU01005668.1_pt1 | contig 26542 bp, 19 predicted proteins | sample 2228361 | NCBI WGS metagenome assembly FWPU01 (sample SAMEA103939777, study PRJEB20133) | metagenome
AGGCCGCCTCGCCGCTTAAGATGCGCAAAAAAAATCACCAGGAAGGCCCTTGACACCAAAGGCTCTTTCAGGGACGTGGCACCCAACGTGGGGTGGGTGCTTGCACCCACGCGCAAATGGTGTAGCGCGCGTCCAAAGCGCACACCCTATCAAGTGCGGCCGCTCCCTTGCGGTCGCGGCTCGGTTTTTTCACGCTGCGAGCTGGAAGCCGGCCAGCGCGCCAAAACTCGTCGCGCTAGCACGTGCTTCCTTGTTCGGCGAACTGGATGCTGGCTTCGACCAGCACCGTGAGGTTCTCCGGCGGCACACGCGGCGAGACGGAGCAGGCGCTGGAAAGGATGTACCCGCCGCCCGGGCTGCCGACCGAAAGGCGCCACAAGGCGTCGCGCCGCACCTCTTCGCGCGACTTTTTCAGCAACGTGTTGACGGGGTCGATATTGCCTTTAAAAAACACGCGCTCTCCAACCCGGCGCTTGGCGTCGGCCAGGTCCACGCTGCCCAACGGGGGCGGGTCCAGGGTATCGATCCCGTCGGTGCCGGTATCGGCCAGCAGTTCCAATCGGTCTCCGATATCGCCGCAGGTGTGGGTGTACACGGGGACGCCGGCCTCATGGATGCGGCGGACCACCTCGGCTTCGTACGGCAAGACGAATTCCCGGTATTGCCGGGTGGAGAGGAATCCGCCGCCGGCAAAGGCGGACGAAATCAGCACGGCGTCGGCCCCATGGTGGGCCAGGCGCACGCCAAGGTCGGCTGTGCCAAGCGTGTAAGCCGCTAAAATGGCCTTGCACTTCTCGGGCGCGTCGAGCAAGTACATCAGCGCCTGCTCGTAGCCGAACAACTCCATGAGCTGCGTAAATGGCGAGAAGACCTCGCCGTGCACCGAGACTGCGTCCCCGGCTTGCTGGCGGACCAGCTCGATGGTGCGGAACATGTACGCTGGCCACCAGCCAGCGCGATCGGCCCGATAGGGTTCCAAGCCGAAGTAGTACGGATACTTCAGTCCCCCCAGGTCGTGCGGATCGTCGTAATACAGCAGGTCGGGGTCCACCTCGTCGATCGTTGGCCGGCGCCGGCCGCCGGCCGGGAAGTGCTGCACGTTGTCGTCGGCGGGGCAGCGGGCCACGTCCCCGTTGCGAAAGAAAACGGTCTGGCTGCCGTCGCCGGCCGTATCGATCCGCTGGACGTGCCGCATCCACTCCGGATCGCGCCCGGGCAGGTTCACGAGGATCCCGTCGAACCCGTAGCGCCGCTGGAGCATCACCAGGGCCCGGGCGAACCCTTCGCTGGTGAACCACAGCTCGGCCGGCGGTATGCCGGTCTGCAACAGGTAATGCCCGATAGCCAGTTGGCACATCACCGGTACCCGATCGACCGGTTCGTGCCGCATGGCCCGGAGAATTCGCTGGCGGCCGGTCATGGTCGTGTCTGTCGGCAGCCGGAAAAGGGGAACACCGGGTCGGTGGCAACGGCCAGTTGGCCTGCGCGTGCCGCGGAGACTAGCAAGCGGCCGCCAGCGTCCTTACTGGTAGCGCCCTGCCAGGCCGAAGCCGGAGCGAGCTGGACGCCGGCGGCTTCCGCCGCCCCCAGCCTTCCGCTTGATCATACGAAGTTGGTCTGTCCGGGCATGGCGATGGGGTAGCGGCCATCAGGCCCGGGCAGCACCGGCGGATCGGCCTCGAAGCTGTAGGTCGCAGGGGCCAGGACCTGCTTCGAATTGATCGCTTGTTCCCAGGTAAGCAGCTTGCCGGTGTAATCGACCATCCGCCCGAGGATGGCCAGCATGGTGCTGCGGGCCATGTACACGCCGTTGTTGATCGGTGTGTTGCTGCGGATGGCGCCGAACAGAGCCTGATGTTCCAGATCGTACATGTTGCCCCCCTCGCCTTGGAACTTCCACACGACCTTGCCCGAAAGGTCTTCGATCTGCTGCTTGAGCACGTTGCAGCGCCCTTTGGTGCCGATCAAGATGTCGGACACGTCGCTGTAGCAGCCGGCCTGCTGGCGGCAGTAAGCCCACACCCGCACGCCATTGGCGTATTCGTAAACGACCGCGTGGTGGTCGTAGATGTCGCCGAACCTCTTGTCGGTACGGACTTGGCGCCCGCCCAGCCCCCAGGCGCGGACGGGGGGCTCGTCGCGCATGGCCCAAACCGCCTTGTCCAGGCTATGCACGTGCTGCTCCACGTTGAAATCGCCCGACAGCCAGGTGAAGTAGTACCAGTTGCGCATCTGGAATTCCATTTCGGTCCACTGGGGCTGGCGCGGGCGTTCCCAGAGGAAGCCGGTGAGATAGGTTTCCTGGATGCCGACGATGTCGCCGATTGCGCCGTCCAGGACGCGGGCCATGGTCTCGCGGACCCCGCGGTGATAGCGCCAGCACAGGCCCGAGACGACGCTCAGCCCCTTCTGCTCGGCCAGCTTGCACGTCTCGAGGACGGAGCGGACGCCGGGGGCATCGACCGCCACGGGTTTTTCGCAGAACACGTGCTTGCCCGCCTCGATGGCGGCCCGAAGATGCCGGGGTCGAAAGTGCGGCGGCTCGGCCAGCAACACCACGTCCACCCCGCTTTGGATGAGCTTCTGATAGGCGTCGAACCCCGTGAACCGGCGCTCCGGGGGCACATCGACCCGGCCTGCGTACTGGCCTTGCAGCACCTTGAGGGTGTGCTCGACTTTTTCCGGAAACACGTCGGCCAGGGCGGTCAGGCGCGCGTGCGGATCGGCATTCAGGGCGTTGGCGGCCGCGCCCGTGCCCCGGCCGCCGCAGCCGATCAATCCCACGCGCAGCACGTCGCTGCCGGCAGCATGGACGCTGCGGCTGAGGGCCAAAGCCGCCGCGCTGGCAGCGACAGTGGCAGAAGTCTTCAAAAAGTCCCGGCGGGACGTGGCATTTCGCCGCAACACACTTCGAGCCATGGAAAACCTCTCCGCGGGTCCAGCGACAGACAGCCCAGGCCGGCAGGGGCCGACCAGGGCCCCATCATATCCCCGCCACGACCCGCGAACAAGGACTCGCCCAGCCGGATTGAGCGAACGAGGGCTGAGCGTGGTCGGATTGGGCGAACGAGGGCTCGGCGTGGCCGGATTGAGCGAACGAGGGCTGGGCGTGGCCGGATTGGGCGAACGAGGGCTGGGCGTGGCCGGATTCCCCCAGAGCGGGCCAGTCGCGGCCGGCCCTCTATCGGGCCGCCACGTCCGCGTACGCCAATAACGACGGCGCCTTGTGCCCCAAGTCGGTCTCGATCTTGATCGTCTTGCTCACCCGGCCCGGCTGGTCCCCCGCCACAAAGGTCACTGGAATGACGTGCAGCGTCTTGGGCACATCGGCCCCCCGCGTATCGAACTCCAGCCCCGGGCCGTCGGCCGTGATCGAGAGGATCCGGAAGGGCTTGTTCCCCCGAATCACCAACGATTTGGTTACCCGCTGCCCAGGCCCGACCACGCCCATGAAGAGCGTCGAAGGGACGCTAATGCCCGACTGCACCGTACCGTACACCGGGACGGGCACGTGCGGCGACGTGGGGTCGTTGGTGACCAGCATGAGGTGATCACTCAAGCGGCCTGGCGGGGCGTTTTCGTCCAAGCGCACGAACAGGTGGTACACCACCTGGCCGAACTGCCGCTGGTGCTCGACCAATCGTGTCTTCAAGTATGGGTTTTCCGACTTGACCGCCGTGATCTGCCAGTCGTTTCGCCCCGCATAGCTGATGGCAATACCGACCTCAGCCGGTGTCCCCTGTTCGACCGAGCCGAAGTCCGCGGCGCCCGGATTGAGCACCATGTCCCTCCGGATGAACCCGGTCACGTGTAACTGCACCTGGGCGAAGAAGGGCTTGTCGAAAGTAACCGTCAGAGTGGCCCCTTTGCGGCCTTCAAACAAGTGAGTGTTGTACACGGCCAGGATCGAGCCCTTTTCGTAGGTCTTGAGCAGGGGCTTGGTGATCGACGGAGTGGTACACCCGCAGCTCGACGTTACCCCGGCGATGTGCACGTCCTCGATATACGGGTTCTTGAGCACGAACTCGAACTGGGTCTTGGCCCCTTTGGCCACCGTGCCGAAGTCGTGCTGAGTCACTTCAAACATCTTTTCAGCCCAGTTCTGGGCTGCCGCGGGCGAGACCGCCACCAGGCTCACCAAGGCGACAAACCCGAGTTTCCGCAACATGGCGTGTAGCTCCTCAAAGCGGGCAAGCCCGACGTTGGTGTATCTCATACAACCATTTTCGAGGGGGGCGTAGGCCAGTTGCCGCTTTTCGCGCCCGCGATGCGAGTCAGCCACCAACCGGCCCAGGAGGCTGCGCTAACCACCCCACCGCGTAACTCTGCAAAGATAGGTTAGATAAATGGAATACGCAAAAATCATCGTGGAGTTGGCTGTGTCGAAAACCCCACGTTAATTGTACTGGTATACCGCCAAAAGGACCATCCGCGGCGATCCCACCGCGCGACTCCCCATATGGGTGGTAAACGGCGATGCCCGTGGCAAAGGCGCCACCCACCTTTGGGTGGAATGCCGGATGCCAAAGCGTCCCTCCCCAACCCAAAAAAACCGCACACGCTACTCAAGCCTGTCAAAAAACGCGGACAAATTGCTGCAACGGGCGATTGGCGGTTAATTTGGGCGAAAGCTGACCCACCAGAAAGTATGGTTTCAGGACCACGGGCGAATCGTGGCTTGCTGTAGAGTGTGGGTTCTTCGCGGCGCGATGGCCCAACCGCATCAGAGTCGTCGCCAACCCAGCCGGATCCTAGCCCACGCTGCCCCGGAGGGTTAGGTGTTCGGGCGGGTTGGCCTCTGGTCGGCCCCCCGGAGTGTAGCACGCCGCAGCGAATCCCGGTGGTGAGCATTGCCAAACGAACCCGTCATTCGCTAGGATTGGGAATTACCACCTTAGGCGGAGGAACGGTCATGGCGGGGCGTTCCGCGGTGGGTCTGCCCGCGGACGATCTGCGTAGGGGCCGTTGTCGCGCTGGTGGGCAATGCGTTTCGGTCGGGGTTTTTCTGCGGTTACCCGCACGCCCCCTGCATACCGGGCCTTGAATCCGGCGGTTTTCCATGTTCGAGTCGCTGCACGAAGGATTGATGTCGGCCATCCGCAGCCTTCGCGGAAAGGGCAAGCTGACCGAATCGAACATGCGCGAAGGCTTGCGCCTGGTCGAGCAGGCCCTCCTGGAGGCGGACGTCAGCCTGCCGGTGGTCCGGGATTTCATGGCCCGGGTCAGCGAGCAAGCCTTGGGCGAGCGGGTGTTGAAGACCTTGGACCCCACCCAGCAGTTGATCGGCATCGTCCACCGCGAGCTGGTCAACCTGATGGGGCCGGTGGATAACTCGCTGCACCTGCTCCCCGGGACGACCGTGTACATGCTGTGCGGGTTGCAGGGTTCGGGGAAGACCACCACCTGCGGCAAACTGGGACGACTGGTGGCCAATCGCGGACGCAAGCCCGTGTTGGTGGCGGCCGACTTGCAGCGCCCCGCGGCTATCGAGCAGTTGCAGACCCTCGGCCAGCAACTGGGGATCCCCGTGTACACCGAGCCAGGGGCTTCGGACCCGGTGGCCGTGTGCCAGCAGGCGCTGCGTTACGCCCGGGAACATCACTTGGATGTGGTGATTTTGGATACGGCCGGGCGTTTGCACATCGACCGCGAGTTGATGGACCAGCTTGCCCTCATCGACCGCCGCGTCCAGCCGCACCAGGTTTACCTGGTGGTCGATGCGATGACTGGCCAGGATGCGGTCCGTAGCGCCAAGGCGTTCAACGAAGCGCTGGAGCTGGACGGGGTGATTTTGACCAAGCTGGACGGCGACGCCCGCGGCGGGGCGGCCCTGTCGGTCAAGCACGTCACCGGCGTGCCCATCAAGTTCATCGGCACGGGCGAACACCTCGACGAGCTGGACGAGTTCCATCCCGAGCGGATGGCCGGCCGCATCTTGGGGATGGGCGACATCGTCGGTCTGGTCAAGGCGGCGCAAGAAAAGTTCGACCAGGAGCAGATGCAGAAGCAGCAGGAGCGGCTGCTCAAAGGGCAGTTCACCCTGCAAGACTTCCGGAACTTGATGGATCAACTGGGGCGGCTCGGTCCGCTGCAGAAGGTGATTGGTCTGATCCCCGGGATGGGGAACTTGAGCGAATTGTTCGAAAACGAGGATACCGAGGGGGAGTTGCGGCAGATGCGAGGCATCATCGATTCGATGACGCCCGAGGAACGCCTGAACCCCAAGATCATCGATCAGAGCCGGCGGCGGCGCATCGCGGCGGGGGCGGGGGTGGAACCGCACGAAATCAACCGACTGGTCCGCCAGTTCGAGGTCATGGCGGGTGTGATGAAGCGGGTTTCCGGCATGGGTTTCCTGGGCCGGATCCGGGCAGCCCAACAGTTGGGCCAGACCCTGGCCCGCAATCCCAACGCCATGTTGGCCAAGCCCAAGGTGGGGACGGGCAAGCGGCTGAGTTCGGCCGAGAAAGCGCGACTCAGGAAAGAACGGGAAAAGGAGCTTCGGCGCAGGAAGCGGGAAGAGCGGCAGCGGCGACTGGGCGAGGGGCCTCCGCCCCGGTGAAACCGACCGCCGGCGCAGGCCGTCGGCTGCCGCAGGCACTGCCCAGCCCTGTGCCGGCAGGGCGGCCTGGGGCCCCGGGGACCCGGCCAGTCGGCTCGGCCACCCCAATTCCTGCCCAAGGTTTTCGATCGACCAGCTTTGGCGTCCTATTCAGGTCAACGAGGAGTGTTACGTGGCAGTTCGCATTCGCATGAAGAAAATGGGGCGCAAGCATCGCCCCTTTTTCCGCATTTGTGCTATGGATTCGCGGCGGCCCCGCGATGGGCGCGTCCTGGAGGAACTAGGGTACTACGACCCCATGGTCCCCCTTGAGGACGCCCGGGCGGTGCTCAATGCCGAGCGCATCCAGTATTGGCTGAGCGTGGGGGCCCAGCCCACGGAGAAAGTCCGGGTGCTGATCAAGAAGTACGGCCCCAATGGGACCCATTTGGAAAAGCAGAAAGCCGCGCTCGACCGCCTGGCACAGTTGCGGCGGCGCGCCGCCCCGGTGGTCATCCAGCCCGAGGAGCCGGCCGCGGCCGACAACCCCGCCGAACAACTCTCCCCATAGGTAATCCACCCGGTGGCAGCGGGCATGATGGAACCCTTGCTGGGCAAGAAGGCATGCGGCCATGCGGTTCGATGTGTTGACCCTCTTTCCCGACATATTTTCGGGCTACCTGGGTCAGAGCCTGCTGGCCAAGGCCGTTGCCGGCGGGTTGATCGAGGTCCATCTGCACGACATCCGCATGTGGTCGCCGGACAAGCACCGGAAGGTGGACGACCGGCCTTACGGGGGCGGCCCGGGGATGGTGCTCCGCGTGGATTGCGTGGTGCCATGCGTCGAGGCCGTGCAAGGCATGGCCGAGCCGCCCGGCCAGGTGATCCTGCTGACCCCCCAGGGGCGCCGGCTGGATCAGGCGGTGGTCGAGGAGCTGGCGGGGCATCGGCGCCTGGTGCTGGTGTGTGGCCGGTATGAGGGGTTCGACGAGCGGATCCGTCAGCTTCTGGCGCCGGATGAAATTTCGCTAGGCGATTTTGTGCTCAACGGGGGCGAGGTGGCCGCCATGGCGGTCATCGACGCGGTCATCCGGTTGGTGCCTGGGGTGTTGGGAGACGAAGATTCGAGCGAGAACGATTCGTTTTCGGGCCCCCTGCGGTGGCTGGAGTGTGCCCAATACACGCGTCCCCGGGTGTACCGGGGGCTGGAAGTGCCTGCCGTGCTATTGAGCGGCAATCACGAGGAGATCGCCCGCTGGCGCCGCGAGGACAGCCGCCGCCGCACCCTCCAGCGACGGCCTGACCTCGTCAGCGAGCGGCCGGGCGGCCCAGAGTGCCGGCCCGAGGGCGGCCCCTGCACACCACCGGCACGCTCCGGCGGCCCGCCTCGCATCGGGTAGACGCCGGGCTTCGCCCTGCACCGCAACCAGCAGGGCGAGGCCCGTACGGTTTAATCGATTCACGGTGCGACCTGCTCACTATTTGGAAAGGAACGAGCGATGAGCCAGGAGTTAGTCAAAAAAGTAGAGTCCCAGTATCTCAAGCCGGAAATCGATGATTTCGACATCGGCGATACCGTCGAGGTCCACTGTCGCATTCTGGAAGGCGATAAGGAACGGATCCAGGTCTTCAGCGGGGTGGTGATCGCCCGCAGCGGTTCGGGCACCCGGGAGATGTTTACCGTGCGCCGGATCGTGCAGGGCGAGGGGGTGGAACGGAAGTTCCCGTTGCATTCGCCGCGGATTGCCCGAATCGTGGTCACGCGGTCGTCGATCGTCCGCCGGGCCAAGCTCTACTATCTGCGAGATCGGGTAGGCAAGGCGGTACGCTTGACCGAGCGGCGGGTGGACCAGAAGAAGAAGCGCAAGACCAAGGCCGAGCCTTTGCCCGAGTAGGCCCGCATGGCCGTTTTCGCCCCAGCAGCTCCGGCACAGCACGGGGGGTGCCCAGCGCGTCGTCCCCGGCCGATGGGCGTTGCCGGGGTGTTGATAACGCTGGGACTTCTCGGGCTTTTGGGGAGGGGGGCCAGCGCCCCGGGCCAGGTGCTGCCGTTTTCGCCGCTTGACACGCGTTATCGGCTGTCGGAGGCGATCCAGGTCGAGCGCGCCGATAGCGCGGTCCAACAAGCCATCGAGCAGGCCCGCGCCCACCTGGCCGCTAGACAATGGGAAGAGGCGGTGGATGTGTTGACCCGGGTCGCGGAGACGGCCGGCAACAGACTCGTCCCCTTGAACGCGTGGCGGTTTATCAGCGCTGCCCAATACTGCCAGATCCAATTGGCCTCGCTGCCGCCCGAGGCCCTGGCGGTGTATCGCAGGCGGATCGATCCCTTGGCCCAAGGCTGGTATGACCGGGGGGTGGCGGCCCGCGACCGGCATCTGCTGGAGCGGGTGGTCGAGCAGGCCCTGGGCAGCCGTTGGGCCGACAAGGCCTTGTTGGCCCTGGGCGAGATCTGGCTGGAGCAAGGCGACTACGGGGCGGCCCGTGCGGCATGGGAGCGGATCCTGCCGCTGGCACCGGGGGAAGGGGCCGACATGCCTCGAACCTGGCCCGGCGTGGCCCAGACCGACCTCGACCAGGCAGCCGTTCGGGCCCGATTGGTCCTGGCTTCCATTCTGGAAGGGTCCACCGCCCGCGCCCGGCACGAGCTGAAGCAACTGGCGGTTTTGCACCCTGGCGCGCGGGGCCGGCTGGGCGGGGTGGAGACCGACTACGTCGAGGCCCTGGGCCGGCTGCTGGAAGCTAGCGCCCGCTGGCCGCCCCGGCCGCCATCGCCCGACTGGCCGACGCTGGCCGGCTCGGCCTCGCGGAATCGGATCGCGGGGGCCGCCGCCGATGTGGGGGCCGTGTTGTGGCGCGTGCCGCTGCCCCCTGCCCCAGGCGGCGACCGCCGCATCTTTGGAAACCGCATCGCCGCGCGGCGCGTGGCCGACGATCCCCACACCCCGCTCAGCTATCATCCCATCGTGGTGGGCGGCGTGGTGTTCGTGGCCACCCAGACCGCCGTTTTGGGCTTCGATCTTCGGACCGGGGCGCCGGCCTTTGGGCACGGCGATGGCACGATTTACCGCGATGCCACGGCGGAGGAGCCTGCGGCCCTGGCCGCCCTCAACCCCCCCGAAACCTTCGGCGTGCCTCGCTTCACCCTGACGGCCGCCGGCGGCCTCTTGTTAGCTCGGATGGGATCGGCCGCCAGTGGACAGCCCCTCGCACAGAACCCCATCCGCCGGGCCTGCCGCCTGGTGGCTTTGGACCTTTCGGCCCAGGGACGGCTGGCCCTGGCTCCCATTGCCGCCGAAGAAGGGTGGACTTTCGAGGGCACGCCGGTCAGCGATGGCAGCCGGCTGTACGTGGCGATGCGCCGGCACGAGGTCCGGCCCCAGTTGCACGTGGCGGCATTCGACGCCGAAACCGGCGAATTGTGCTGGCGCCAGTTCGTCTGTGCGGCCGACTCGCCCGCTTCCAACCTCCTTGCCGAAGCCACAAATAACCTCCTCACGCTCCATGCTGGCGTGCTGTATTACAACACCAATGCCGGGGCCGTGGCGGCGATTGGCACGGCCGAGGGGCGAATCCGCTGGCTGACCCGCTATCCCCGGGCTACCGAGGGGGATCTTCTCCGGCCCCCGCCCCATCTGGACCGTGACCTGGTGCCCTGCCTGTACGATCGGGGCACGCTGCTGGTGGCGCCCGCCGACACCCCTCGGATCTATTGCCTGGACGCCTTTACCGGGCAGGTGTTGTGGCAGACCGGGCCGGAGGTGGAAGAGGCGGTGCAGCTTTTGGGAGTGGCCCACGAGTATCTGGTCGCTGCCGGGCACAAGCTCTACTGGATTGGTTTGGCGCCGCCGGAACAAGGGAGGGTGAAGGCGGTTTGGCCCGAGGGGGCGGAGAAGCTGGGCTACGGCCGGGGCACGCTGGCGGGGGATTGCGTATGGTGGCCTACGCGGGACAAGATTTACGTGTTCTCGCAACGGACGGCGCGGCCGGTCAAACAGATTCTCCTGCCGCCCTTGGGCCTTCGTGGCGGGAACCTGGTGATGACGCCCGAATGCCTCCTGATCGCCTCGGGGACGACCATGGCGGCCTTGGGCGTGCGAGCCGAAGGGGCGGAACCGACCGAGCAGCTTTGCGCCGCGATCCCCCAAGAGGGCCTGGGGGGCAGGGGAGGGCCCCCAGCCAAACGTTTCCGCGAGGCGGCCCCGCCCCAAGGGGCCGCAACGGGCGGACCGCGGCAGCCTCGGAGCCCCGTTTTCCCTGGACAGCGTGTTTCCGATGACCACACCAAGTAGCGAGCCCTCGGTGGATGACCTCCAGGCCGCCCAGCGCCTGGCTGAAGCCTATCGCGCGATCACCGCCCAATTAGGCCGGGTGATCGTGGGCCAGCATCAAGTGATCGAGGAACTGCTGATTGCCATGTTCGCCCGGGGGCATTGCCTTCTGGTGGGCGTTCCAGGGCTGGCCAAGACCTTGATGATCCGCACGCTGGCCGCTGCCCTTTCGCTCCGCTTCAGCCGGATCCAGTTCACGCCCGACTTGATGCCTTCGGATATCACCGGCACGGAAGTGATCCAGGAGGACAAGGCCTCGGGGCGGCGCGAACTGCGGTTCTTGCACGGCCCCATCTTTGCGAACGTGATTCTGGCCGACGAAATCAACCGCACCCCTCCGAAGACCCAGGCGGCCTTGCTGGAGGCCATGCAGGAACACCAGGTTACGGTGGGCGGAAAGCGGCATGTGCTGGACGAACCGTTTTTCGTGCTGGCCACCCAGAACCCGATCGAGCAGGAAGGGACCTATCCCCTGCCCGAAGCCCAGTTGGACCGGTTCATGTTCAACACGTTCGTCGAGTATCCCAGCGAGGAGGAAGAGCTGGAGATTGTCCAGCGGACCACGGCGGACCTGGCCGTCGAGGTGGCGCCCACCTTGCAGGCCGAGGAAATCTTGCACCTGCAGCGGATTGTGCGGCGCGTTCCCGTGGCCGAGCACGTGGCCCGGTATGCTCTGCGCCTGGCGCGGCAGACGCGGCCCGGGCCGACCGCCCCGGACTTCGTGCGGAACTACGTGACCTGGGGGGCGGGGCCGCGGGCCAGCCAGTACCTGGTCCTGGGGGCCAAGGCCCGGGCGGTGCTCCAGGGGCGTTTTTGCGCTTCGTGCGAGGACATTCGGGCCGTGGCGTTCCCCGTGCTTCGGCACCGCATCCTCACCAACTTCAACGCCGAGGCCGAAGGGATCAAGCCCGACGACATCATTGGTCGGCTGCTGGAAACCGTGGCCGAGGAACCCACCCCCTATGCCCGCGGAAAACTCCCCCAAGTTTTTCGATCCGCAACTCCTGGCCCGGCTTGAAGGGCTGGCGCTGCGGGCCCGGCGGATCGTCGAAGGCTACATCTCCGGCATGCACCGCAGCCCGTTCCACGGCTTCTCCATCGAGTTCGCCGAACACCGCGAGTACGCCCCGGGCGACGACCTGCGGTACCTGGACTGGAAGGTCTTCGGCCGCACCGACAAGTTCTACCTCAAACAGTTCGAGGACGAGACCAACCTGGTCTGCACGCTGCTCTTGGACACCAGCGAAAGCATGGCCTACCAGGGCCCCGGGGCGGCGATGTCCAAGCTCCAGTATGCCCAGTGCGCCGCAGCCGCCTTGGCTTACCTGGTGCTCCAGCAGCAGGACGCGGTGGGCCTGGCCACCTTCGACCACGAAATCCGCACGCTCGTCCGCCCCAGCAGCAACCCGTCGCATTTCCAGGACTTGATCCACGTGATGGAGGAAACGGTGCCGGGCCGGAAGACGGCCGCCGGCCCCATCTTCCATGACCTGGCCGAACGGCTCAAAAAACGCGGAATCGTCGTCGTACTCAGCGACCTGTTCGACCGCGTGGATTCGCTGGTAACCGGGCTGAAACACTTCCGCCACCGCCGCCACGAGGTGATCGTCTTCCACGTGCTGGACCCGGCCGAGCTGGATTTCCCTTTCGGACACACCACGCTCTTCCGCGGCCTGGAACAACTGCCCGAGGTGCTGGTCGAACCGCGTGCCATCCGCAAAGCCTACTTGCGGCAGTTCGGCGACTACCTGCGGCAAGTCCAGGAGGGGTGCCGCTTGCACCAGATCGATTACGTGCTCATGCGCACAGACCGCCCGTTGGACCTGGTGCTGACCAGCTACCTGGCGTCGCGCCGCAACCAGCCGTTGCGGTAAAGCTCTTGGCACGACGCGCCGGGAGCCCACCCGCACTTTTTGAATGCGGCCAAGGCCCATGGCTTGGGTCGGAACCAACCGCGGGTCGGCCGCATTCAAGCCGTGGCGCATCGGCCGCATTCAAGCCGTGGCGCATCGGCCGCATTCAAGCCGTGGCGCATCGGCCGCATTCAAGCCGTAGCGGGTCGGCCGCATTCAAGCCGTGGCGCATCGGCCGCATTCAAGCACGCCCGCCGAAAGCCGGCCGCCTCACGGCTCGATCAGGTACGCCTGGTCGTCCAAATTGACCATCACCGGCTCGTCGAACACCAGGTACTGGGCCAGGGATCGGCCGTGGCGGCGGGCCAGCTCGAAGTACTCGCGGCTGAACTGCTTGACCCGGATGGGCTTGGATTGCTGCTCTTTGGTGAGCGTGGAATCGACCCACTGGTTGGCCCGGCGATAGAAGGCCCGGTTGCCGATCTGGCGGACGTTCTGCTGGGCCTGGAGCATTTCGCGGTCGGCTTCGGCGGCGACGGCGCCTAGGGCGGGGCCATAAGCTGGGGCCGCCGCGGCGCCGGCGACTCCGCCTGGGGCAGCGGGCCGGGCCTGCGCTGGGGGCGTGGCGAACGACCTGCCCATTCCCGCCGCTCCGCCCAATCCGCCGCCGTACCCGAAGGCGTCGGCCGCGGCCCGCGGCGCCGCACCGAGATCGTGGGCCATTTGAAGCCCGCCGCGGAACGCCCGCTGGTTCACCCCCGAAGCCCCCTGGGTCTGCTCCAGGGCCGCCAACCGCCGCTCGGTCCTGCGCACGTTGGCAGTCACGTCCTGCACACTGGTACTTTCGTCCGCCAGAAACGACGTATAGGGGGTCATGATGCCGTGCCGGGTCGAAAGCTCGACCAGCTCGCGGATCAATTCGTCGTTCTTGCCCTTGAGGTCGATCTCGTCGAGGATCTCGCCCACACGGCGCACCGCCCACAACCGCTCCACAAAACTGTTGCCCTCGTCCGGGCTGCGCTCGACCAACTGGGCCGGGAAGTCGAACCGCTGTGGGGTTTCCCCGACCTTCCCGGTGATGACCACCTTGGCCCGGCCCGGCGTCTTGTAGCGCCCCACCAGCACCAACTGCTCGCCGGCCGACAGGTCAAGCGCGCCTTTGGGATACACGCGGTTGACGACCGGCCCGGACTCCGGCCGATGTTCGTCCACCGTCACCTCGATCTTCACGTCGGTCAACACGGGCGCCTCGATGCGGCGGTACAGGCGGCTGACGCGGTCCTCGATGTCCTCGTTGGGGCGCACGTACTCGCCCTGGCCGTGGCTGTCGCGGGCCAATCGCTCCAGCAGCCGGGCGTTCACGTCGAACCCGACTCCAAACGGGAAGATGCGGGCCCGCACGCGATTGGCCTCGCGGGCGCTTTCGCAGATCTTCATCTCGTTGGTCACGCCCGTCGTCGGCAGACCATCGGTCAAGAACAGCACGTAGTTGGGTCGGCTCGGATCCTGAAGCTGGCGCAGCGCGGCGGTCAGGGCGGCATGGATGTTCGTACTCCCCCCGGCGTAAAGCCCCTCGACAAACCCTAGCGCGGCCCGCCGCGAAGCCTCCTCGTACCGCTGGAGTTCAGGCCGGAATGCCTCCACGTCGCTGTCGTAAGCGATGATGTTGAACAAGTCGCCCGGCCGGAGGTTCTCCAGCACGAACTTCAGTGCCGCCTTGGCCTGTTCGAGCTTCTTGCCGCTCATGCTGCCGGAGCGATCGAGCACAAACACCACGGTCTTGGGGACCGGCTTGGCACTGGCCGCCTTGATGTCGGGCGAGACCAACAGCAGGAAATACCCGTCCCGGTCCCCATCGCGCTCGGGGCGGAAGCTGATCAGCCGGGCCCCCAGTTTGCCAGGCCCCACATCGTAAAACAGCCGAAAATCCGACGTCGGAACTTCATTTTTGAGCACCATCTGCACCACGCAGCGGCGCGGGTCGGCCCGCTGGATCTCGACCGGGTGCGTGGGGCTGTACACGTTCTTGATGTCCGCCTGGCTCTCGATGGCCACGCGGATAGCCACTCGCTGGACAGGCTCGGAAGTGTACTTGGCCGTGCTCAGCGGAAACAGGAAGTCGGTCATCCCCTCGGTATTGCGGCAAAGCTGGGTGTAGCGGAGCACGACGGTCCGCTTCTGCCCCGGCGGCACAGGAAAAACACTCGTCTTGAACAGCCCCGTGCCAATCCACTCCAGCAAGGCCGGATCGCGGTTCTTGCGCACGATCTCTTCGTACAGCCGGCGGGCCTCCTCGGCCTTGAGCAACCTGGCGGGGTATTCCTTGCCGTCCACCATCAGCGTCAGCCGGTCTACGGCCCCGTCGTAAGGCAACGGGAATACGAAGGAGACCTCCAGGGGCCGTCCGCCTGTGTTCACAAAGCTTTGCGAGACTTGGACTTGTGCTACCTGGTCGACCAGCCGGGCGTGGACGTCGATCTCTTGGATTTTGTAAGCCCCCGGCAAAGGTGCCGGTCGTGGCGGAATGGGCCGAGGTATGGGAGGATGCGGCGGATAGGGGGGCCAAATGATCCCCGGCCGGGGCAATCGCACCGACTGCGCCGGGTCCTCGACCACCAACACGCCCTGGGCCCACACTATCGCCGGGACGATGAGCATCCCGAACGCAACCAGCCATCCCACCCAAAGAGCAATCCGCTTCATGGCTTCGCACTCCTTCCCGCAGGTTGGTAACCGACCGCTTGGAACAACCCCGCCGTCATCCCCCGGGGTTGTTCGCCATTTGCACGCCGACTATGGGATTAACGGGCTGCCCGCGTGTTTGTTACGTCTCCGACCCGAGTTTGCCCCACTTGCCAAGCGCGCAGCCGATACCACCCTGGCGGAGCAAGCTCGCGGCGGCTTGCGCCCCGGAGCCCAGCGGCCTCCCGAGGCCGGTGCAAGCATATTGCCGCTGGAGGCGTGCCTGGCAAAGGCCGGCAGCTAGCCAGTCGGCGCTTGCGGCCTGGCACTTGCTGCGCGTTTGGCCCTTCAGACACGGTCAATCCATTCCTGGCGGCGCACAAGGGCTTCCTTAAGCTGCGCCGCAACTTCTGGAGGAATAACAGCTTTCGTTGGCATGACTTACATGGGAATGGGCGTGATGTTGGGTGGGAACCATGGGTAACGCGGATGCCGTGGCGGTCGCTACGGCTGGATGGGCGGTGTCGCTGGCTTCGGCTCGGTGCGGGTTTTTTCCTCTTCTTCGGTCATCGCGAGAATGGTAACCGCTATGCGGAACCCCACGGTCTCCATGCGATGGTCCGGGTTGGCCTGGTAGCGGAAAGCCGAGCGGGTGTTGTTCTGCCAGTCGCGAGCCGACCCTCCGCGGATGACCCGCGCGGTGCCCCTTGGCGGCCCGGGAGGATCGATGGGCAGCGACCGGCGATAGTACTGGCCGTCGTACCAGTCGTGGCACCATTCGGCCGCATTGCCATGCATGTCGTAAAGCCCCCAGGCATTGGGCTTTTTCTGGCCGACCGGATGGACCCTGCCGCCGGAGTTGTCGGCATACCAGGCAAACTTCCCCAACTTGGTGGCGTCGTCGCCAAAGGACCATTTGGCGCGGCTGCCGGCGCGGCAGGCATATTCCCACTCGGCTTCGGTCGGCAGGCGGAAGTGGAGCGAGGGGTCGCCCAGGCACTCGGTCAAGCGCCGGGCGAACTGCTGGCATTCGGTCCAACTGACGTTGGTCACCGGAGACAGCGGGTCCCGGAACTTGCTGGGCCAGCTCTCCATGACCGCAAACCATTGGGCCTGGGTGATCTCGTGGATCGTCAGGTAGAACGGCCGGGTGAGGCGCACGGTGTGGGCCGGTCGTTCGCTCTCGTAGCCGTCGTCTGCCCCCATGACGAAGACGCCCGGCCGGATGAGAACGAATCGGATGGTCACATCGGGATCGAAGTGCAGGGAGAGCGTCTGGCCGGTCCGTTCGAATTGGGTCACCCGGCGACCTGGCAGTGTGGGGGAGGTCGGCGGGGTGGGTTCGGCCGGCGGCGGCGCTTTGCTGGCGAGTTCGGGCCGGAGAGATACCTCCAATGCTGGAAGCAGCCGGCGATAGACGTACCATTCGGGAAGGTAATAAACGGCCAGCAGGGCCAACCAGGCGATCAACACGGCTACGACGGCGGGGATGCTCTCGATGGTTTGGTAGAGCTGGCGTGCCCAATGCCACAGGGTTGTGAGGGCTGCGGCAAGGTACCCGAGGGCCATGCGCCCGGCTGCCATCAGGCGCGCGACCCACGGATGGCTGGCCCACTTGGGCGGCGGAGCGGTGGGCCTGGGCCGGGGCGGCAACCGGCCCACCCGTGGAAGGGGCCTCGGCACCGGGCGCCGCCGGGGATGCACGGCCCGGCCCAGAAGGCCCCGCGCCGGAAACGGGTCGTATCCGCCCAGCCGCTCGGTCCGTTCGCACCAGGGGCACGAACCCAAATGGTTGCCGTACCAATGCTGGCCGTTCCGCCCACAGCGTGCGAAGGTCGTTTCCACCTCATCCAGCGCCGAGCGCCAGCACGTGGCATCGGGGCGGGCCGCGGGTCGGCAGTGCCCGTCTTCAAAACACCGCACAAACAGCGCCCGCAGGGTCGGATGCAGAAGTTCCCAAGGCGGGGCGAACGGCATCGGGGCGTAGGGCGATTTCCGCGAGGTTCCGTACGGAAAATGCCCCGCCCGAATCCGCTCCTCATAGGGCGGCGGGTCACCCGCCCCCAAGAATACCCCCGCAAACGGGTGCGTTCCCTCCATCAGCAACTGGAAGATCAAAATGGCCAGCCCAAACAAGTCGTGCTCCACGCGCCGGTCCACTTCCGAAAACCGGCAGCCATACAATTCCGGGGGCGTGAACTCGGGCTTGCCCACCGGACAGCGGAGCACTTCGCCGGACCGCGGGTCGCGGACCTGGAACGAATCGCAATCGACCAGGGTCACTAGCGCCCGTTGCGACACGAGGATGTTCGACTGGTTCAGGTCGCCGACGATATACCCCCGGGCATGCAGGGCGGCCACGGCCACGGCCAGGTTCCGCGCCGTGCGGTGCAGATAGCGGTAGTCGAACTGCGGGCAGTGGGCCTGCCGGCTCTTGGGGTTGTAATACTCGAACACCGGACGCACATCGCTCACCCGTGGCATCAGAAATCCCACCACGCGCGACAGGCCATCGGCGGTTTCCAGGATTTCCACCGGCCAGGCGATCGACACGCCTCCTTGCGCCCGCATGGGGTCCGCCGGCGGATTGGCCAGCATGATGGGCAGCTTGCGCACCCGCTGCGGGTTGGGATTCTTGTAGATCTTGGCCAGCAGTCCGCGGTCAAAGGGGACGAGGTAGATGCGGGCTTCGCCCCCCTCGGCCAGAAGGGTTTTCTCCTGGAGCGTGATCACCCGGCCGGTGGTTTGCGCTCGCACTTGCATGGCTGCCAGGTGCTCCGGTCCGGCATCAGTCCGCCGGAGCCGCCAGGACCAGCGTGAGGTCGTCGTCAGTCCGCTGCCGCACTCCGGCAGAGCCGAGGAAGCGCTCGAGTTCCGCGGTGGCTTCCGTCTGGTCCGCTGCGGCAGCGAGGAAACGGAACAGCGGGTCGAAAAATGGTGCGTGGGGAATGCCCGCCGGCATCCGCAAAGCCAGCATCTGTAGGCCGTCGGAGAATACGGCCAGACCGGCCGCCTGCCCGCGCCACACGCTCAGTTGCAGGCGGCTGGTCCAATCGCGCGATACCAGAAACACGGTTTCGTTGAGGTACTCGCCCTGCGCGGGAAGGCTCAGTGCCCGCAGTTCCCCTGGCTGCGTGGCAACCACCACGGCCCCGTCGCCGACTTGGGCCACGCCCACCTGGGTCTGGCCGGCCAGCACCACGATCAACGTCGTGGCCAGGTCGCGCAGCGGCACGCCGCGGCGGGAAGCTTCCTCCTCCAGGGCCTCGCGGGCGGCGTGGAAAGCCCGAACGAGCAGCGACCGGCACGCCTCGGCAGCGTCCTGGCACAACGAATCCTGGGAACCAGCGTCCTGGCTGGTTTGCGCAACCGCGGCATTCTCGCCGGGCCGAACCGCTAGCTCGCTGCGGTCCGTCGAATCAGGGGCCGAAAGTCCCCCGCACTGCCGTACCGTTTGCAAAGCGGCCCGCACGACCAGTTCTGCACCCAGTTGTCCCAAGGCGGCCGAGCCGGCCCCGTCGGCCACCGCAATGCCCAGCGTGCCGTCGGGAAAGGCCTCCCAACTGGCAAAATCCTGGCACGACTGCCCGGCCCTCTCATGACCCGTGCCTCGTACCGAGGCCCCTACGACTCGCCATTGCCTGGTCCGCTTCATACGGTGCCCCAGCCCGGCGGCGGCAAGGCAACCTGCTGGTCATCGACGGCAGAGCGCGACACGGCCTGCGTGCTCCGCGACAGCCAGACGAACATCTCCACGAAGTTCAGGCCGATGAGCTTTACCGGAGTGCGCACGGCGATCTGTCCCAGCCGCTCCATGTTGGCCCCCTCCACGCCCACTGCGAAAAAGGCTACGCGCTTGTTGGCCTCGTCCTGGCGGACGCGCTCGGCTGCGCGGGCCACGATGTCGTCCGGCTCGCCCTGTGGCTCGCCATCGGTGATCATAAACACCCAGGGGCGGTAATAGGCCACGCCGGACGCCCGATACTGGGCCTTGCGGGCTTCGATCATATCGAGCGCCTTGTGGATGGCGCTGCCCATGTGCGTCATCCCCTGGGCCGTGAGGGACGGCGGTTGGAAGTGGTCGGCGGTGACAAAGTCCTGGACCAGCCGCACCTCGGTGTCAAAGGTGACAATCGCCACCTCGACGCGCCGCGAGGCCAGGGGATCTTTGATCAAATCGGCCTGGAAGGCCCGCAACCCCTCGTTCAAGGCGGCGATGGGCGCACCCTGCATCGAACCGGAAGTGTCCAATAGCAGCACGCAGGGGCACCGCGGCTCGGGATTCTCGGCGAATTCGACCGCCTCTTCCAACCGCCCAGGTCCGCTCATCGCTTCGCCTCCCAAAGAGTGCCGTCGAGAAGGGTGCGGTCAGGTCCCTTGCGATTATAGCCGGGCCTCTGCAACCCGCACAATATCCCGGCGGCCCCTTGGGCGCCCTACCGGACGCCGCCCAACTCCTGCTGATAGAACTGCCGCAGCATTTCGGCCGGGTAAAGGCAAAAGCAGTACTGGCGAGAGCCCAGGATGGCCTCGGCCCGCAATGCCTCTGCCAGTTCCGCACGCCGGGCTTCCAGGGCCTGGCGCTCTTGGACCAGCCAGGCTTGCAACGCCGCGTTGATCCGCCGGATTTCGCGGAAACGCTGGCGGGCGTTTTCCGGCGTCTGGGGCGTTTCGATCCACCGCCGCTTGGCAGCCACCAGTGCCACGGCCGCCGGACGATCGGAAAGGGTCTCCCAGGAAAGTACGTTTTCCGGGTGCCACGTAAGGTCCCGCAGGGCCCGCGCAACCCGCCGCGCATCCTCCTGGGTGACCTTCTGCCGGGGGATTGGCAACTGGAGCGTCGCCGAAATGACGAGGATCGCCGGTGGAACCACCCCGAAAAAGCGGGCCATGATGGTATCGGTCACCTGGTCGTACTTCGCCCCGCCGATGCCGTGGATGAACAGGTCGCCCAGTACCAGCCGGGCCCAGAGCGTGGTCACCAGGGCCCGGCTGCGGAGCTTGAGGCCCCGCCCGGGCCACTCCAGCAGCCGCTCGACCGCCGGTTCCAGGCGGCCGGCCGGCATGGGCAACACCTCCTCCAGCCCCGCCCGGTCCGAAAGGGTCAAACGCTGGCGTTCGACGCGAACATACAAACGCCGGCGCTGCGGATGGTCCGCTGTCCAAAGCCAGAAAGGAGCCTCCAGCCACGGCTCTTCGATAGCCAGATCCGGCACCGGATGGGCCGTGCTCCGAATCCGGTGGACACGCCGGTACTCGGCCACCGCCGCGTTGTGAACCGGGAGGAAGCGGGGGAGTTCGGCCAGCAGGTGGGCCGCAAACCAGGCGAATGCCGGCAGCGAGCAGACGCGGCTCTGCGGCACCTCCAGCGTCCCAAGGCCCCACTGCCCCTCGCACTGGTGGCGCGCTTCGGCCAGACAGCGGCCCAGGTTGTCCGTATCGCGCAGCCGCTCGTCGACCAGCGCCCAGTAGGCGCATACCATGGGGTCTCGCACCAAAGGCGCCACGGCCTGGGCAGCACGGCGGCTGAAAGTCCGGAACGTCGCCCGGTCCAGGACCTGCCGCTCTTCGAATGGGATGATGGGGCCCGGCTGATCGAGCGGGACGGCCACCACAGAGGGCTGCCGGACGCTGCCGGTGGGGACCAGCACGGCCGGCGACTTCATCGTGTCGCCATCGATCACCAGGTTGATCGCCGTGCCACCCTGTTGGCGCGCTACATACCCCAGCGCAAAGTTCTTGAACCACACTCCAGGGTGAAACAACTGGGGCTGGTGCCCGGCCAGCACGAGGCAGTCGCTGGGCATGGCAGCCAGTTCGGGCACCGTCCGATAGCGGGCCGTCCACGCCCGGGCCTCGGCCAGCAGCTCCTGCCGGGCCTGGCGCGAAAGGGCTTCCAGCGACTTGCCGTGGAAATCGTATTCCGCAGCGGCCCGTTGGCGCCGGTTGGCTGCAATCAGCTCTCCGGCTTGCTCCAAGGGCGGCTCGACCAGGACCGACCGGTCTTCCCGCGGAGCACGATAACGCCGGTAGGCCAGGACCGGCCCGGCCCCGGTCATGGCAACCCCTCTCCCGCCGCCGTCAAGGCCCGCTCGGTCACCGCGTTGGCCCGCCGGATGCTCCGCCGCAACACCTCGAAATACACGGCCAAACGCACCTCCGGCTGGTCCAGGGCACCGCCAAACGACCGCGATTCCTCCAGATAGATCAACGGCACCGGCAGCTCCACAATGCGCAAGCGCATGGCCGCCGCCTGCACCCACACTTCCAGCGGCATGGCGTACCCCGTCTCCGTAAGATCGAACTTGGCCAGGATCGGCACGCGGTACGCCTTGAAGCCACAGAAAGCGTCGGTCAGCTTTAGCCCCAGGCAGTTATTCAGTTCCTGCGTGACGATCTGGTTGATCCGCCGGCGATCCTCCGGCGGCCGACTGTCGCCCGGGAACGAGCGGAGATACCGGCTGCCCGAGACGATATCGGCCCGCTCCTTCACGCAGCTACGAATGAACTTGGGGACCCGCTTGGGCTCGTGCTGGCCGTCGCAATCCAATGTGACCAGCACGTCGTACCCCCCTTCCAACGCGAACTCGAACGCCGATCGCAATGCAGCCCCGTATCCCCGATTCTCCGGATGCGTAATCACATGGATCCCCGTCTGGTACCGCAGCAACTCGGACGTGCCGTCGGTCGAGCCGTCGTCGACGACCAGGACTTCGTCACAGTACCGCCGGACCTGGGCTAACACCGCCTCCAGATGGCGGGCCTCGTTGTACACCGGAATGGCCGCCAGCGCCTTAAGCGTCATGGATCGCTCCTTCGCTTGTCGGTCGAGTGGCTGGAAACCTGCCCTCTGCTGCCCATTATAGGCCGGCGCGGACCTGGGAAAAGGCTTGCCTATCCAAGCTGCGTCCCACCAAAGGGTTGTGGGCCTGGAGTTCCGGCGCAACACGCTGGACCGGCGGCCTGCAACCACAAGCGACGAACCAAACCCCACGCTGCCTGGCCGCGCCCCCCGGCTGACCCTTGTGCCTGGAACGCCCAATCTTGCCGCCAAAGATCGAGATTCTTGACACGGCCGCGAGTACCTGCATAGTCTCGATAAGAGGAGGAGTTTGCCTGTCCGGCCTGATTTGGCTTTGCATGGGGTGTTGGATAGACGGGGCCTCGTGCCCCTTGTTGCCTGTTACCAGTCCGCTTTGCCCGCCGCTTTTCACAGGGAATAAGAAAGGAGCGTTGCCATGCGTGTTCGATACCGTGTTGCCGGGATTGTCTGCGCGACGCTGGGGTTTTTCGTGCTGGCTGGGTTCCTGACTGCGGCCGAAGGCACTTTTGGCGCTGAGACCAAGCCGGCGGCCACGGCCGGCGGTTTAGGGGCCGAAGCCGGCGCCTCGGCGGCTTCCACGCCTGGGGCGGCCGCAGGCACCCCTGCCGACACGTCCCTCGAGGCTGAACTCCGCCGACTCCGCACCGAACTGGACCGCCTCAAAGGCCTCGTCGAGGAGCACGCCAAGACCCTCCGCAGCCAAAACCAGGATCTCTCGAAGATCCTCTATCTAGTCGAGGACCAGAACAAGCAACTGGCCAAAGTGTACGAAGAGTACCAGCGCCTGGCCGACCGGCTGGATGCCCAACTCAAGGAGCAGCGGGCCCGGCTGGAGCAGATTGCCGAGCAGGACAATGCGGGCAATTACGTGCCCGCCATCCGGGCCAACATGGCCAAGAGCCCGGAGTTCCGCCAGGCCATGAGCGCTGTGGTCCACGAGGCCATGCGCCGCGAAGGGACGTTGCGGGTGCAGAACCAGACCGGCATCGGCGTCCAGCTCCGGGTCAACAACGACAAGACGTACTACATCGCCCCTTACTCGACCCATCCGGATATCCCGGTGCCGGTGGGCACGCTCACTACCGAACTTGTAGGTTACGAGCCACCAAAGAACTGGACCATCGGCGCACCCCATTATTTCCAGCAGATCAACATCACCCCCAGCCCGGGGCGGGTGGTCGTCGAGCCGGCGGCAATTGTCTGGCCTGCGGTTTGGACGCCGCCGACCTACGTCTGGTGAACCGCCCCCAAGGGTCCAATCCGGCCACGAGCCTCCCAGAAGCCTCATCCAGGACGGCCCGGTGGCCGAGGCGACTTGTGTCGCCAGAGCCGGCCAGGGGCCGTATTCGGAAGGGGCCGGTGGCCTACTGGCCGGCCCATTACACCAACCCGGCCAGGCTCCGCAGGCCCACGGGCTCCCGCGTGGCGAATGGCTCGCCGTACTGCGTGCCGATGGCCCAGCCCCAATACGCCGCCTGGTCGCGGATCCGATCCAGAAAAGTGGGCGGCTCCTGGGGCCGGCCCTCGATCAACTGGCTTCGGTAACACTCCAGCGCCTGGAGCTTCCGTGGCCAGAACTCCGAGATATCGACCACAAACGCCGGCTGGGCCACCAGACGCAGATGCACACAAAAGTAGTAAAAAATCCTCTCCGGGAAAAACGGCTCGCCGGGCAGATCGGTCTTGGTCAGCTTCGCCCAGAACCGGGCCGCCTCGATCAGGCTGGTGGCCGCCACGTGGTCGGGGTGGGCATCGACCCAGTACGGAGCGAAAACCCATCGGGGGCGCAGGCGGCGGAACACACTGGCTAGCCGGGCGCGGGCCTCCAGGGTCGGTTCCAGGCTGCGGTTGGGCAGTCCCAGATTCTCACGCACATCCAGCCCCAGCACCGCCGTGGCCGCCGCCGTCTCTTGCTCCCGCACTTCCACCGACCCGAACGGGGTTGGCTCGCCATTGGTCAGATCGAGCACGCCCACCGACCGCCCCTCGGCCTTCAGCCGGAGGATCGTTCCCCCCATGCCCAACTCCGCATCGTCCGGATGTGGCGCAACGACCAGTACATCAAGCATGGCAAACGCACGAATGATTGACCTTCTGCTCGGCAAGCATTCCGCCAGCCGCTTTTTGCTCTTCCCACTTGCCGGGCACCAAAAATGGCGACCCACCCGGCCCACGCCGTGCCTCCCAAGGCCCGGTCGCTCTGCCAGGATCGACATGGCCTCCGCGGGCGGCCGCCCCGGGTCATTTTTTGCGGCCCGGCCGCGCAAGGCAAATCCGCACCCTCAAGCGTCAAAGGGTTGGGGCGGCTACGGCGACGCCGATGGGCCCGAGGCGCCTTCGGTCTCGTCGGCCAGCCATTGCAGATATTCGGAATGCCCGCCCGCTATCGGCACCGCCACGATTTCCGGCACGTCGTAAGGGTGCAATTCGCGGATTGCGGCGTCGATGGCCGGATAAAGCTCCTCCCGGCTCTTGATGACCAGCATCCATTCGTCGCTCGTTTCGATGGCACCTTTCCAGCGGTACGTGCTGGTCACTGGGCCAAGCACCTGCACACACGCCGCCAGCCGACGCTCCAGAAGCTCGCCCGCAATCCGTTGGGCATCGTGCCGGTTGGCGATGGTCGTCTGCACTTGAATGAACCCGGTCATGGTTCGTTGCTCCGCACGCCCTGTGAACTCGCCAAAAACAAGATCAAAGCGCGTCCTTCCACCGATAAACCCAGGCGCGGGCTTCCACGGTCAGGGGCTGGCCATCCAGTTTGATGTGTACCGGCTCATCGCGAAAGTTCTCCACCACCCAGCTTCCGTCGTCGAACAGGTAGAGCCCCACCTGGTTGGGTGCCTCGAAACGCCGCCCAAGCGGCTTGAGCAGAAAAGCCCGAATCGGATCAAGCTCTGCCTGGGACCGTTCCAAGAGCCCCGCCGGCCGGCCACGCACAGCCAGCACCCGCACATTGGGCCGGTCCAGGACCACACGCCCCGCCAAGGCCTGGGCCAGGCCATCGGTCACCAGCACCGGCACTTTGCGATCGAGGAGCCTGGCCAGTTTTTCGGGAAAAACGGCGTCCTTCAAAGCGTGGACCGAGAAGAACGCAGCCGCCGCCTTCTCGGGAAACTCGTGGCACGGGACCAGCGGGAGCCCCATCATCCCGACGAAGTCGAACACCCGCCCTTCTTTCCCCGGCGGACTGTTCGGCGGCTTGTAGGCCGCGATACCCACGACGCGCCGCCGGGCCACTGCTTCGGCCACTCGGAACAATTCCGGCAAATTGGCCCTCAGGGCCTCGATGTTCGCCGGCCCCGTATCGCGCAAAAGCGACCCGTAGCAGAACAAAAGCGACTCGCGGGCCCCGCCAAGGATGGTTTGCCGCGCCTGCTCCACATAGGTCTTCGCGGTCGTGCCGTAAGGATCGTACCACCCTCCGCCGCACTTGGCCCCGCCGATGCCCCCCAGCCAACGCATAATGAAATACCCCTCGTACTGCACTGTGCCGCCCCAGCGGCGGTCGTGGTAGTCGCGGGTTTCGGTCCCCACCCAGATCCGGTCGAAATCGGCCGTCTGGCGGACCACCTCATACCCCCGCTCATGGAACCGGTCGTACCACTGGGGATACTTGATGATCACCTGCACCTTGGGGTTCACCCGCCGCGCAGTAGCCAGCACCCCCTCACGCGACAGTTGAACCATCAACTCGCAGCGGTAGTCCTCCCACGTGTCGCCCGGCACGGGGAACTGCCGGCCCAGGACGGTCACGGTGCGCGACCGCCGCGCCGCGTCGCACTCGCCGCACTTGCAGTCCGTGAACCAGAAGTCGTCAATCATAATCTCATCGAAGCGGGTGGCGGTGAGTGCGAAGATTTCGGCCAGCCGCTTTTGCGTAGGCGGATCGGTGTAGCATGCGATGCCCTTCCAGCCCGTCGACGCCTTTCCAACCCGTGTGGTGGTGACACAGCCCGATACCTCGAAACCCTCGCGGCGGAAACGGTCCCGGGCCGTCTCAAGGGTTTCGGCCGACGCTTGATAGCCATCACGGAACGACTCGATATACACCTTGGTCACCCCCGTTTGGCGGCACCAGCGGATCGCCGCCTCGATGCCCTCGGGGCTGGCCAGATGGTCGCGGACCTGCTGGGCCGTGACCAGTGTCGAAAAGCGGTGCACGCCTCGCTTCTGCCGGGCCAAGTCCCATAGGGGCCAAGCCGGGGCGGTGGGGTTCGACACAGCGCCGGTTGGCGCTTCCGCACCCGGCTGCGCAGCCGCTGCCACGTCAACCCACCGATTTCCTCCGCCCGCCGAGCAGGCCAGAACC
>FWPU01005669.1_pt1 | contig 26513 bp, 24 predicted proteins | sample 2228361 | NCBI WGS metagenome assembly FWPU01 (sample SAMEA103939777, study PRJEB20133) | metagenome
TTGTCCGTCTCATTTATTCGGTATGCCCAAAAATCCCCTGCAGAATGTGGAATTCATTTCCCTTCTACAATACTTTAAAATGGACAGACTCTTTTAAAGCAAGCTATTTATTGTTACCATTCGGTTTAGGTAACGCGCAGAGTATGGTTATGTAGAAATTTCCCCTCTAAGCACGCTCTTCTTCCTAAGATATTTCGGTTAATTAAATGATGTCTATTATTGAGCTTAAAGGAAGCATTTTGTTTTAGGCATATTTTTTTTATTCTCATTCTATGGCCTTGAAACCACTAAAATCTATGATTCTCTTTAAGATTCTATCTTTCTAATCATAAATTGCAGATAGGTCTGATGCGGCAAGATGAATGTACTTAATTCATTATATTCTTATTGAATTTAATTTTTTTAAGATTTTTTCCGAAAATAAATAGAGAATTTTTATTTTATAAAATATGCAGGGGGTTTTAATGAAAATAACAAAATTTTCGTTAGTGTTAGCCTCGGCAGTTATGATTATTCTCTTCATCATCCCTTCTGGTTGCGCCATTAGAATTGGAGAACGCCACGTAGCAGTCGAAACTGCTCCACCTCCTCCATCACCGAAGCCCGCACCTCCACCTTGGGCACCGGCTCATGGACATCGGGCTAAATATTATTACTATTACTACCCAGAATGCCAGGTTTATTTTGATGTGGGCCGAAGAATTTATTTTTATTATCAAGGAGGAGGATGGCAGGTTTCGGCCTCTCTTCCCTCAAGAATTCAAATTGTGGCCGGTGAATATGTAAGGCTGGAGATGGATGTTGATCGTCCTTATGTCCACCACCATTACGTAGTAAAACACTACCCACCTGGCCATTTTAAAAAGCATAAGGGCAAAGGGAAAGGCAAAAAATGGGATTAAGCTATTTATCGTTTTTGCCTTGGTTTTCTCTCATACTCTTACGCCAGTATCAACTAAACTACTCATCCCAATGACCTTAATCATCATCATTTGTTAAAAAATAAAATTTAAAAATAAGAATATCCGCCAAAGGCATTTCTCAACTCAGGTGATTTTCTTCCCCCCTTTTACTTTTAGAAATAATAACACTGTAAAAGAGTGAATATCAAAATTACCTATGCCGGTGAGGAGGTAAATTATTTTTATTGCATTTTTTTTAAAATGCTTTTAAAATTTCCCTTGTTTCAAAGGTTAACCATTATTCATTTCTGATGTTTATAGGTCAGGGCCAGAACAAAAATTTTAAATTTCAGAAAGGAGGCAATTTTATGTGGAGGAAAAAATTTGTTTTATTATTCTCAGCTCTATTATTTTGGACTATAAGCTTTCCAGTACGGGCTGTGGAACTCCCTAAAATGATGACTTGGACTGCTTACGACGTAGGTTCCTCAGGTTATATGCAAGTTGGTTTCATTAGTGAAACCTTATGGCAGAAATACAAAATAAAGGTTCGTGTTATCCCAGCGGGCACTGACCTTCCCCGCGTTTATCCTTTAAGGCTTAAAGATGCTGAAGTAGCCTTTCACGGTATAGGTTCTTATTTTATGCAAGAAGGATTATATGACTACTCTACTATGGATTGGGGACCACAACCTGTGCGCGTTCTTTATTTGGCCCAACACCCTGGGTTATGCCTTGGTGTCCGAGGAGATTCGGGCATAAAATCGGCCGCTGATTTAAAAGGAAAACGAGTTGCTCATTTTCCAACTTACTCGTTGACTATGATTAGCGAAGCTCACTTAGTTTTTGCCGGCCTGAGCTGGGCTGATGTGCAGAGGGTGGATGTTGCTGCTTATGCTGCTGGCATGAAGATGGTGATGGAAGGGAAGATTGATGCTTCACATATTAATCCAACCGCTTCTATGGCCTATGAATTTGCGGCCATGCCTTTTGGTTTAAGCTATGTGCCATTACCCAGAGCAGATAAAGAAGGATGGGCCAGGCTAAAAAAAGCATATCCTTATTATTCACCTTTAAAAACAACTATCGGAGCAGGATTATCTGCGGAGAAACCTTTAGAAACTCTTACCTATGCCTATCCTGTGGCCCTAACATACGATTTTCTTCCGGTGGACAAAGCTTATATTATAACTAAACTCCTTCACGAGGCCTTTCCTTCTTATGCCCCTAAACATAAGTCTTTGGAAGCCTACTGGTCTCCAGAGAAATTTTTAGAACTATTTGAAGGTTATCCCCTTCCTCTTCATGAGGGCACCATTCGTTATCTTAAAGAGATTGGTAAATGGACGCCCGAACGAGAATCCCTGAATAAAGAACGGTTAAAAAGACAAGCAGACTTAAAAAAAATATGGGATGCGGTAACGGCTGAAGCCTTAGAAAAGAAAATTCCCTCCAAAGCTTTTCTTAATCTTTGGTTGGGAAAAAGAAAAGCTGCCGGATTTTAATTTAGGACGATATATTTAATTAAAGGGTGGTGGTGGAAATCATCGCTACCCTTTTATTTTCTAAATTGTATGTAAAAGAGGAATGAAATGGTAGACAATCAAATGCCTCAGGGGGGAATAATTTCAGCAAGATATAGAACTCTAAAAGGGCCTTTAAGGTATCTCACTTTGCTCTTCTCTTTAATAGGAATTATTTTAGCCATTTACCAAATTTATCATCTGCGACTATTGGGAATAATGGTCATGGATAATTCTTATCTCTACCTTATATTAGCTTTATTCTTACCTCAGGTTTTTCTTTTTTTCCCTCCAACTCAAAGATCCTCTTCAAAAATAACCTGGGGAATAGATCGCTTTCTAGCGGTACTCTCTTTTTTGATCCCCGCTATATTTGCCAGATATGGTTATACTATTATCGAGAGAGGCTGGGGTTATTTCGCCCCTTTCGAAATCACTATCATGGGTATCGTCCTTTGGGCCTTAATAATTGAAAGTGTGCGCAGGACTACTGGTCTCGTTTTAGCTCTAGTTGTTCTTTTCTTCTCTCTCTATCCTCTTTTTGCCCCTTATATGCCTGCTTTTTTGGAAGGTCATGGTCGTTCTTTTATTACCACCGCCACATTCCATTCCTTAAGCGTGGATAGCATCTTAGGAATTCCCATGAAAGTTTTTGGGGATTTATTAATCGGTTTTATGTTATTCGGTATTGCTTTGCAAATCACCGGAGGAGGAAAGTTTTTCCTTGATTTTTCTTTTGCCCTCTTGGGGTCCACTCGAGGAGGGCCAGCAAAAGTGGCAGTTTTGGCCAGTGCTTTATTTGGCTCTATGAGTGGCAGCGCCATTTCTAATGTCATTACCACCGGCTCAATTACTATTCCGGCTATGAAAAAAACCGGCTATCCTTCTCATTACGCTGGAGCGATTGAAGCATGCGCTTCAACTGGCGGAGTTTTAATGCCCCCCGTTATGGGAGCTACGGCTTTCGTTATGGCTGCTTTTCTTCAAAAGCCTTATGCCCAAATTGCTTTAGCTGCCGCTATCCCCTCTATATTGTATTATCTTGGTCTATTAATCCAAGTGGATGGTTTTGCCGCCAAAAAGAAGATCACCGGAATTAAGCCCATGGAAATTCCACCCCTTTTTCTTACTTTAAAAGAAGGCTGGTTTTTTCCATTATCTTTAATAATCTTAATCTATTTCCTTTTTTCTTTGCGGGTAGAAAGTCAAGCTCCTTTTTATGCTATGGCGATTTTGCTGCTGACAGCTATTTTTAAAAAAGAAAATAAATTTAATTGGCGAAAATTTTGGGAGCTAATCGAATCATCGGGAAAATTTCTGGCCGAATTAGTGGCTATTTTGGCCAGCGTAGGAATGATTATGGGCTCCCTTTCTCTTACCGGAGTAGCCGCAAGTTTTGCGCGGGAATTAGTTAGCTTTGCAGGTGGAAACATAGCTTTTATGCTCATCCTGGGCGCTTTAGCAAGCTTTATTATGGGCATGGGAATGACCATTACTGCTTGTTATGTTTTCTTGGCTTTAGTCTTAGCTCCAGGATTAGTTCAACTTGGCTTGAATGAATTGGCTGTCCATCTCTTTGTCATGTATTGGGGAATGATCTCTTTCATAACTCCTCCTGTTGCTTTGGCAGCCTTTCCGGCTGCCACTATTGCCCATACTTCTCCAATAAAAGTAGGCTATACTGCCTCTCGCCTGGGAGGAGTTATTTATTTACTTCCCTTCATTTTTGTCTTTAATCCTGCCCTTATTCTCCAATCTGGATTTAGTGAAGTTGTGCAGGCGGTTTTATCAACAGCTCTGGGGATTATTTTGATTGGTTCAACTTTTGAGGGATATTTAATTGGCATTGGGCAACTTACCTTTGGATTAAGAATTATTTTTTTGGGAGCAGGAATTGCCTTATCCATCCCGGAGTGGAAAACTGACCTCATCGGGTTAATTATAGCCGCGTTAACTTTTCTTATAGCTCGCCTGGCTAAAAAAAGTTATATTTATTAGAAGCCCATTTGTGTAATCTTCTAAGCTCCCTTTAAAGCTGAGTAAAAAGTTTGCGCTCAACAGAGGGAAATAATTTTTGGGTTCAAAATTTCCCTCTGAATAGTATGCAAGGTTATTTTTCTCGACCATTTAAATTCTCCATTACTTCTCTATCACCAAAATGATAAAAAATAAAGAAATGGAGAGAAAAAAGATGATTAATTTGAAAGAAAAAACTGCATTAGTTACGGGGGCTAGCCGGGGTATTGGCCGGGCCATTGCAATAGAATTGGCTCGCTGGGGCGTCGACGTGGCCATAAATTTTAGAACGCGGCAAAAAGAAGCTTTGAAAACCTTAGAGCAAGTCAATTCCTTAGGAAGAAAGGGAATCATGATTCAAGCTGATGTCTCTTCTGCTAATGAGGTAAAAATGATGGTAGATACTATAGAGCGTGAATTTGGGAGTATAGATATCTTAGTGAATAATGCGGGCATTTCTCGGTTTCAAAGCATAGAAGAAACAACAGAAGCAGATTGGGATGAGATATTACAGGTAAACTTAAAATCTGTATTTTTAGTAACGCAGGCTGTTCTTCCTGGAATGCGCCAGCGCCGCTGGGGAAGAATTATAAATATATCTTCCGGCGCCGCTAAAACAGGCGGGATAGTGGGCATTCATTATACTGCTGCTAAAGCTGGGCTTGAGGGGTTAACGCGGGCCTATGCTTCTCGGCTGATAAAAGAAGGTATTACAGTAAATGCTTTAGCTCCTTCTTTAATTGCTACGGATATGATCCCCGATAAAGAAAATCAACAAAAAAAAATACCTTTAGGAAGATTAGGCCAACCAGAAGAAGTGGCCGAAGCCGTGATTTTCCTTGCTGGAAATGAATATATAACAGGACAAGTGATTGCTCTAAATGGGGGAATGTATTTTAGATGATGCGCCCTTTCTTAAAGAAATTTTTTATGAGGAATTAAACAAACCCAATTTTATTGATTGAAGGAGTAATCGCCATGCTGTCTGCAAAAAAGGAAGAATATCTTGTTCCCGGTAGTGGACGCAGACCGCGTTTGGTCGCTCCCACAAAGGCTTGCGATACCCATGCCCATATTTATGGTCCTCCTGATAAATATTTTCCTGCTCCTGGACGAAAGCCAACGAATTGGTTGGCTTCACTTGAGGCCTATCAAATGATGCTCAATCGTTTGGGAATGGAAAGGTGTGTTATTGTTCAACCTTCCCTTTATAGTACTGACAACCGATGCACTCTTGGTGCCATTCAGCAGTTAGGTTTATCTCGGGCACGAGGGGTGGCAGTGACCAGAAAGGATATTGATATAGCCGAATTGCAAAGCCTTCATGAAGGCGGCATGCGGGGCTTGCGTTTTTACCTCTTGGTAAACGATTATCGCCTTAGCGACGTTCCCGAGATGGCTAAGCGCATCGCCCCTCTAGGCTGGCATCTTCAGATTCAAGATCAAGGTAGCTGGCTTCCCGAAGCAATCCCTATTTTGAAAAAACTGCCCGTTGATGTGGTTGTTGACCATATTGGCCGGACACCTCCCGAAAAAGGAATCAATGATCCAGGATTCCAAGAGCTTTTGCGCTTCTTGGAATCAGGTAAATGCTGGATAAAGATTTCTGCCCCTTATTTAGCTACTATTTCTGGCCCTCCCCATTATGCAGATGTGGGCGAAAAAGTTAAAGCAATGGTCTCTGTTCGCCCTGATCGCTTGTTATGGGCTACTAATTGGCCACATCCTAACCACACCCCGGGGAATAAACCAGATGAAGCCGATCTTCTCGATTTATTATTGGATTGGGTTCCCGAAGCAGCAATTCAACAGGCTATCCTAGCCGATAATCCTGCTAAGCTTTATGGCTTTGAAGGCTGAAATAACAGATTGTTTATTTTTATTAGACTTGATTTTACTAATTATGGCGGGACTGCCCTCATTAATTTTTATTGGCGAGCTTGTAGGTATTGCTTCCCTGATTAATCAATTATTATTACCCCACACTAATTTTTAAAAAATGATGGCGGTGCAGGGATTCGAACCCCGGACTCTGCGGATATGAGCCGCATGCTCTAACCCACTGAGCTACACCGCCAACAGATGATAACTATAAAATATAATATTAAATTTTATTTGATTGTCAATATTAAAAACTGCCTTGCCCACCTTCACTTTTGGAGTTCGAATTTTAGGGCGTATAAGATTCCAAGAGAAAATGAGGAAATTCGTAGGGCAAGCCCTTGTGGCTTGCCGGGTTAGGCAAGAGACAAGCATTTGCCCTATGTTTGAAATTTTTTTGGGATAAACCTTTGCCCTACGTTTTATATATTCGGGCAATTAATCTTTTAGAATCACTATTATTTTCGAAAAGTGAAGGTGAGCAAGTAAAAAACTGCTGATTGTTGATCTCTTTAGAAATCTATGGCTGATTCAGGCGGAAGGGGAAGAGGATTTGCACCCTTCCCTTCTTTAGAAACAAAAGAGGGCTCAATTAATAAGTAGTCAGGTTTTACATGTTTCATTGCTTTAAAAATATTTTCTTTTAATCCACGGTGGTCTTCTTCGAGTTTCTTTAATAAATCCTTTATGTATTGTCTTTTCGTTTTCCCAGCAGAAGGACAGTCAATTTTAACAACAGGCAAACCCTCTTCGCGCGCAAAGCGTTTGAGAAGCGTCTCTTCGATATAAGCCAGAGGCCGCATCAGGTAAAAATTTCCCTTAAAGAAAGACTGGTAAGGTGGCATGGTACTGATTTCTCTGGCGAAGAAAATATTAAGTAAAAGCGTTTCGATCAAGTCATCTTTATGATGAGCTAAAGCCACTTTATTGCATTGATAATCTCTGGCTAACTCAAAAATTTTCTTCCGACGCAAGCGGGAACATAAAAAGCATGGACTAGCTTTGCGATTGTATTCGCTATGCGCTAATTGCCCAATGTTTGTTCTTTCAACCCGATAATTGTATCCTTCAGTCTGAAAATACTTTTCCAAGGTAACAGCCGATTCTCCGTTATGCCCATCGAATCCTAAATCTACATGCACGGCTAAAACGAAATCCGGTTTGGGCACGAAGATCATGGGCCCGGTAAGAAGTTTAAGTAAGGAAAGACTATCAGCTCCTCCGGAGACTCCTACTAATACCCGATCGCCAGCAGATAACATGTTATGTTTAAGTATTGCTTGTTCAAATCTTTTGCGGAGATGAAGATAAAGTTTGCTCATGACCTTCTTTCTCTCCTAATTGCGCATCTTGATTTTCTTATTCTCTATATTGCATAAGCTTATTTACCAAAGTAAACATCTTCCACCCTTCAGGAAGATAGAAAAAAAATATATTCTTAATATTTAGCGGATAGCGTTCAGGATCTACATGGCTAAACCTGCGAATTATTTTCCAATATGCTCTTTGAGGATTAGGAACCGCCTGGGCGATAGCCAAAGTTTCGGTAAAAGGAATCAGGTCATCATCTTTTCCATGGGCTAAGATAATATCCGCTTTTAAATTGGGCAAGACCGCGCTAACAGCCAAGGCTTTTAAATCATGCTGAATAGAAAGAGGAAGTCTATTGATTATGTCTTCGGTTTCTCCTGGATCACTATGGGATATAAGAGCTAAAATATCCCGCCCTTCTTTACCTAAGTCCCGCAAATAATGATCAATAACGCCTTTTTCATCTTTAAGCTTGACTTTAATCACCTCTTGCAGAATAGAACGGTCCTTTTCCGACTTCACCAAGTCGAGGTTGCTGGCTAAAAATACCCATTTCCCATATTCTTGCGGTGGGCGAAAGTACCTTTTCCCTCCATATTCAAAATAGCCCGTTCCTATATAAGAAAGGACATTTTTTAAATCATAATAACCACCAAAAGAGACGACGAAGCGCACTTTATCTCTAATTTTGGGCTGGCAAGCGGCTATAATGGTTGGCCCGGCGCCATAACTGAAACCAAATAAGCCGCAGGATTTCTGCAAAACGTAATTTTCCATTTGAAAAAAGTAGTCAAAAGCAGCCTGGATTTCCTCAATATCAGTAGGAGAGATGCGAAAAGAGCGCATTCCCGCGAAGTCAGGGATTAAGACTACAAAGCCAGCGCGACATAGAATTTCCGCCAAACGCCGCAAACGGAGGTCATCCTTACCTGTATCAATTACGCCGTGATTGAGGAGGATTCCTGCCCTTTTCACTATGGGCTGAGGCAAATACAAATCAGCCTTAACTATTCCTCGCGGCCCTGGAAAAGTTATCTCCTTAATTTGAGGAGGTAAAGAAATCTGCCAGAGTAATCCCGGTTTTTCAAATTGGAGAATTTCATTTAAGACTAAGATACTCAAGAAGAAACGTTCCCCATAGAAAGTAATAACTAAAGTCGTGATTATCCCCATGGCCAGAATGAAAAAAATAATTTTTTTCTTCATTTCTCTATTATTTGCCGCAACTGTTCGCTAAAAGTTTGGAATTGCCTTAGAGTGATAGTCTCACCGCGGGCTTCAGGGAGAATACCAGCTGCTTTTAAGACGGCAATTATATTCTCTTGGGGAGAAGAGAGCAAACCAGCCATCTTTAAGGCGTTTAGGATAGTTTTCCGCCGATAGGTAAAGGCTGCCCTAATTACTGCGCTTAATATTTCCTCAGTTTTTTCATCTAAATTTGCGTCAGGGAAGATCTCAAATTTCACTATCGCTGACTCAACCCGAGGGGGAGGAAAGAAGGCTTGGGGGCTAACGGCAAATAAAATTTGAGGGTGGGAATAGAGTTTCGACCATATACTTAATGGCCCATACTCTTTCATGCCCGGTAATGCAATTATTCTGCGGGCCACCTCCATTTGCAGCATCAGAATTAAAAGAGAAAAATATTGTCGCTCGCGAAAGAAACGAAAAATCATGGGACTCGAAATTTCGTAGGGCAAATTGGCGACCACTTTCATCTTCTTTTTCCATTTTATGAACCAAGGAGCGAAATCAACCTCTAAAGCATCCCCATGAACAATCTCTACCTTTTCCTTTCCTTTGAATTCTTTTTGTAATTCCCCAACTAATCGCGAATCAATTTCAATGGCGTATAGACGGTGAACCTGTTCTGCCAAAGGAGCGGTGAGATTACCCAAGCCAGCTCCTATTTCGATTACTATATCACTGGCCTGCAATTCAGCGGCGTTAACTATTCGCTTTATGATTCGGTCATCAATAACAAAATGCTGTCCTAACTTTTTCCGGGGGTAAATTTTCAGTTCTTTAATCTTCTTTGTCAGGCCCATAAATAGCTAAAATTTTGATTAACTTCTTTTCTGTAATTTTTTCCCCGCGGCCGAAGAAGGGGTGAGGGAAGCGGATATTTACTCTTCTGGAGCTCAAGGTGCCTCGGCCAAACGCGAATAGGCGTTAAGTCCTAAATTAGCTCTTTGTCCTTTAACCAAAAGATGATAGCCAGCGGCGGCCACCATAGCCGCATTATCCGTGCAAAGTTTAGGAAGGGGAAAGAAGACGGCAATCTCATTCTCTTGGCCGGCTTGTCTAAATTTCTCGCGCAAGCGTGAATTACAGGCCACACCGCCAACGATTACCACCTGCTTTAGCTTATGATATTTGACCGCCCGCATCGTTTTAGCTAATAAAGTATCTACGACTGCCTCTTGAAATGAAGCGGCGATGTTCCAAATCTGGGCAGGCCTAAGTTCTTCCCGGAAATTGCGTACATATTGTAATACAGCCGTTTTTAAACCACTAAAACTGAAATCCAATGAATCATTTTCCAAAAAAGGCCGGGGAAAACTAATGGCTTGCGGATCACCTTTTTGGGCTAACTGATCGATTATTACCCCTCCCGGATAACCTAACCCTAAAAATTTAGCAACCTTATCAAAAGCCTCTCCAGCAGCATCGTCGCGGGTGCGGCCCAATAGAATCATCTGCATATGATCCTCGACGCGGAAAAGGACCGTATGACCACCAGAAATTACTAAGGCGACAAAAGGAAAATCTCGCGGGTAAGCTGGGGAAAGGAATATAGCCTCGATATGACTATAAATATGATTTACTCCCACCCAAGGAATACCAAGTACGTAGGCTAATGATTTCGCGACCGCGAGGCCCGTAAGCAAAGAGCCTATGAGACCAGGGCCTTGAGTTACGGCTATGGCCTCAATGTCATATAAGGTCTGTCCGCTCTTAGATAAAGCTTCTTCGAGCACTGGCAGAATGGCCTCCACGTGCCTGCGGGAAGCAAGCTCCGGAACCACGCCTCCATATTTACTGTGAATGGATACTTGCGAAGCAACTATATCAGCTAATATATGCCCGCCATCTTCCACCAAGGCTGCCGCAGTTTCATCACAAGAAGTTTCTATGGCCAAAATCTTCATACCTTTCTCCGCGAAATCTCTCTGAGGGCTCTCAACAGGGCCTCAATATCCCTCTCTTTATTAAAATATCCTAAACTTGCCCGAACTGTTCCATAGGGGAATGTGCCCAGGGTACGATGGGCATAAGGGGCACAGTGCAGGCCAGCCCGAACGCTGATATTATATATTTCATCCAACAGGTACGCCAAATGGGCCGGAGGAATAGAATTTAAATTAAAAGAGATGACGGGAACTCTTTCTTCGGCCTTGAAAGAGCCATATATCTTTAGGCCAGGAATTTTTTTTAATTCCTCCATTAGGCGCTTAGTTAAACTGTTCTCTTTATACCCAATTTTTTCCAAGCCTTCCTTCATGACAAAAGAAACTCCGGCACCCAATCCGGCAATTCCCGGAGTGTTAAGCGTTCCACTTTCTAAATAGAAAGGCATTTCTTTGGGCTGCTTATCAGAGGCCGAGTGAATTCCTGTACCGCCTTCGAACAAAGGTTTTAGATTAATTTCTTTAGCGACATAGAGGAAGCCGGTCCCTTGGGGGCCGTAAAGCGACTTATGGCCAGGACAGGCCAAAAGGTCAATCTTCATCTCTTCTACATGGATAGGGATTAAACCCGCAGTTTGGGCCGCGTCGACCATGAAGAAAATTCCTCGGGAGCGGGCCCAATAGCCAACTTCCTCGACGGGGAAAATTGTACCCGTAACATTGGATGCATGAGTTAAAACAATCAATTTGGTCCACCGGGTCAATCCTTTTTTAAGGGCGGAAAGATCGAGATAGCCTTCTTTAGAACATGGAATTACGGAAAACTTTACCCCTATCTCCTCTAATCTGCGCAAAGGCCGGACAACTGAATTATGTTCCAAAGAGGAGATAAGCACATGGTCTTTAGGGGAGAGCAGACCTTTTATTCCTAAGTTAAGAGCCTCCGTAGCATTATTAGTAAAAATTATCCGTTTCGCTTGAGAAATGCCAAAGAAACGGGCAATTTTCTCCCGGGTTTCTTGGACGAGCTGGTTGGCTTTCCGAGCCAAGGTATGGTCTGATCGCCCTGGACTGCCTCCTACCCTCTTTAATACCTTTATGATCGCCTGGCAGACCGAAGGCGGTTTGGGGAAGGATGTAGCCGCATGATCCAAGTAAATTGCCAAATAGTTTGTTCCTTCTCTGGCTAAATTTTTTCCACAGGTAGCAATAAAATTCTACCATGCTCAGGTCGAATTCGGGTAGTTTTTTCCGCTAAAAGGAGATTTTATTTCCCCAAAATAGAGGCCATCTGGAAGATAGGCAGGTACATGGCGATTACTAAAGCACCTATTGTACCCCCTAAGAAGACCATCAATAAAGGTTCTAAGAGCGAGGTAAGGGCAGACACTGCGGCATCCACTTCGTCGTCATAAAAATCAGCTACTTTACTTAGCATGGAGTCCAGGGCTCCCGTAGATTCGCCAACAGAGATCATCTGTACAACCATGGGAGGGAAAATCCCGCTGGCCGCTAAAGGTTCAGCTATGGTTTTTCCTTCGCCGATGCTCATCTTTGTTTTTAAGATAGCTTTTTCAATAGTTTTATTACCCGCGGTTCTGGCGACAATATCTAAGCTTTCCAAAATGGGGACGCCACTGGAAAGCATTGTACTTAGAGTACGGGTGAATTTAGCAATCGCTACTTTGCGGATTAGTTCGCCGAAAATAGGTATTTTCAGCAAGCTACTGTCCACTGCTTCGCGACCACTTTTAGTTTTATAATAGCGTCGGAAAAGGAAGATCAAGAAAAATAGAGCAGCTATGATAACCACAAAATATTTGCGCAGTAATTCACTTAAATTGATCACTAATTGCGTAAAAGCGGGCAGGGTACCTCCCATGTCCGCAAACATTTTTTGGAAAACGGGGATCACAAAAATGAGCATACCCGCAGCCACTATCAAGGCTATGCCCAGTACCGTAGCCGGATAAACCATTGCTCCTTTTACCTTCTTTTTCAAGTTCATAGATTTCTCAATATAATTAGCCAACCGATTTAATATAGTGTCTAAAATTCCCCCAGCTTCCCCTGCTGCCACTAAGTTACAGAAAAGCTCGTTAAAGATATGGGGATGTTTCCGTAAAGCATCAGCAAAAGTAGAACCAGCTTCCACGTCCCCTTTAACTTTTAAGAGAACTTCTTTGAAAGTGGCGTTATTCTGCTGGCTGGCTAAGATTTCTAAGCATTGCACCAAGGGCAAACCGGCATCGATCATCGTGGCAAATTGCCTGGTAAAGACAACTATATCTTTCTCTTTTACCCGCCGACGTTTAAAAAGAGTAATCTTCTTGAGAATGTCTTGGGGTTTTACCTGAATCTTAATTGCCTGAATTTGTTGCCGGCGAAGGATACTGCGGACTACTGCTTCGTTAGCAGCTTCTATTTCTCCCCGTTCAATGGTACCCTTTCGGGAACGTCCTTCCCATACAAAAACTTGCATATTTTCCTCCAAAATTTATTGAGGATTTATTTTAATCTTCGACAGTGCTCTTCATAACTTCTTCGACCGTAGTTATCCCTTCTTTTAATTTGGTTAAGGCCGCTTGCCGCAGAGTCTTCATTCCCAGGCGCATAGCTTCCTTCTTAATCTCCATGGCAGAAGCACCTTGCAGGGTTAATTCCCTAATCTCCTCTCGCATAGGTAAAACTTCATAGATGCCTATGCGACCCTTATACCCTGTATTATTGCAGCGGGGGCAGCCACTCCCTTTATAACAGACAAAATCAGGAATCTCCTCGGGCGGTACGCCTAAATTCAAAAGCATTTGCGGAGAAACTTGGACAGGTTGTTTACAATATTCGCAGATCATCCGTGCTAAACGTTGCGCCGCAATTAAATTAACTGAGGAGGCCACCAAAAAAGGTTCAATTCCCATATTTAAAAGTCGCGTAATAGTACTGGGCGCATCATTAGTATGTAAAGTACTCAACACTAAATGACCAGTAAGAGCTGCCTTTATAGCAATTTCCGCCGTCTCATAATCTCGAATTTCACCCACCATGATTATGTCTGGATCCTGCCGCAAGAACGACCTTAAACAAGATGCAAAAGTTAGGCCAATTTCTTCGTGAACTTGCACTTGATTAATGCCCATGAGATTGAACTCCACCGGGTCTTCCGCTGTAGAAATATTTTCCGTAATTTGGTTTAGTTCTGCCAGGGCTGAATATAAAGTAGTTGTCTTACCGCTGCCGGTTGGTCCAGTAACTAATACCATGCCATAAGGCTTATGAATTGCTTCTTTAAATTCTTTTAAGGCTTTTGCTTCAAGACCCAATTTAGTCATGTCCAATTGCAAATTTGACTTATCCAATAGTCGCAAAACTACTTTTTCTCCAAAGAGGGTGGGTAATACTGAAACTCGAAAATCCATCTCTTTGCCTTTGCCAAATTTCATTTTAATGCGCCCATCCTGGGGAAGCCGCCTCTCAGCAATATCTAATTTAGCCATTATTTTTACCCTGGAAATAATGGCATTCTTCAACTTCATGGGTGGTTTCATAAATTCGTGGAGCACACCATCTACCCGAAAGCGGACGCGGAAAACTTTCTCATATGGCTCTAAGTGAATGTCGCTGGCTCTTCTTTTTATCGCTTCATTAAGAATTAAATTGACCAACTTTACTACAGGAGCATCTTCTGAAGCTTGCTGCAACTCGTGGATGTCAACTTCCTCAGATTCCTCTAAGAGCTCCATTTTCTCTATTTCATCCATTGTGCCCATAATATCGGCCAGTGATTCCGTAGAATCGTAAAATTTTTCAATGGCCGCTTTTATGGCGCTCTCGGTGGAAACAAAAACCTCTACATGACAGCTGGTTAAGAATTTTATGTCATCGATGGCCAGAATGTTTGAGGGATCACTCATGGCCACCCGCAAGGTTGAGCCAACTCTTTTAAAAGGTATAACCTGATATTTAAAAACTACTTCAGGGGGAATCATTTTAATAACTTCAGGGTCGATTTGCACCTCTGATAAATCAATAGCTGGCACACCATAATGGCGACTAAGGAAAGAAACTAAATTTTTTTCAGTAATATAGCCAAGTTTTACTAAAGCAGAGCCTAATTTTACGCCTGATAATTTTTGTTCTTGGAGAGCTTCCTCCAATTGTTTTGCGCTGACAATGCCCTTGCTCACCAATAATTCACCAAGACGGCCACTCATCAACTTGCTCCTAAATAATGATAATTATTCACCATGTTAAATGTCCAGAGCAGAAAAAGGGTTAATCATCTTTATTAACCACTTCTGAATGACATTATCGGCAATTTTAAAAAAGATCTAAAAGAAATAACTGGAAAAAGATTGATTAAATTTGAAAATTTTAGAAGTTAAATTTCATAAAAAGAGAGAAATTTTTAGAGAAAGATTTAAAGGGGTTGGATTAACTTTTTTACCCTTCAATTTTTCAAAATAATCGATAAAAATTGATGAGCCTGGCTTCTCTATAAAGTTCTTATTATTAGCTTTTTAAAATCATTACTATTTTTGTGGGAGGGGTGGTGAGGAAAAACTTTCTTGCCCACCTTAACTTTTCAAAAATAATAGCGATTTTAAAAGATTAATTGCCAGGACTTTATAAAGAGGCCAGGGGGTGGATAAGGGAGCATCGGCGGGAGGAGAAGAAGTAAATAAAGAGAGCCAGATTTCCGCAAACGGCAGGCGGATATAAGAAATAAGCTAATTTTTTGGCCAAAGCGTGCCCGGGCTAAAGAGGGTAAAAGTGCCTTATGATCCCGAATGAACCCCCTGGCCTCTTATACGCTCTAAGATTCGAATCCCAAAGTGAAGGTGGGCAAGGAAAAACTTTGTGTTGACATCGCTGAAGCAAAAAGCTAATTTCAAAATATTCTTTTAAATCAATTAATGCGGCTAATAATAATGGCCAGAATTATCATTATTTTTTGGGCTTCCGGCGCTTTTAGCGGCTTCCTTCCTTTTGCTCCAGGAACATTTGGTTCTCTATTAGGAATTATAATTTTTTACTTTCTTCATTTTCTTCCTATGGGCATCTATCTCTTAACCATCATAACTTTTTTCTTTTTAGCTGTTTGGGTGGCTCAATACGGGGAAAAAATTTTTAAAGTAAAAGATAGCCCTAAAATAGTCATCGATGAGATATTAGGTTGCTTAGTATCGCTCTCTTTCTCCCCTTTTTCTTTTTTCAATATTTTAGGGGGATTTCTTTTTTTCCGACTTTTCGATATAATTAAACCACCTCCAATTAATCTTGTTCACCAACGACTTAAAGGTGGATGGGCGATTGTTTTAGATGACGTGGCTGCGGGATTGGTGGCTAATATTTTAATACAAATTTTAAAGTATTGGCGATAAGTATAATTTTTTTCCATAGATTCAAATAGGGGATTTATGAAAGTCGAAATTATAACTATTGGAAATGAGTTGACTTCCGGCGAAATAATTGATATTAACTCGGCTTTTATGGCGAACGAACTGACCGCCAACGGCTTTGAAGTTATTTTTATTACTACCGTGGGGGACCAAGAATTCTACCTTGAAGCAGCTCTACAAAAAGCGCAAGAGCGAGCGGATGTTATTATCGCCGCAGGTGGACTGGGGCCGACCGCCGACGATATAACGGCCAGTGCTGCAGCCCATGCCTTAGGAAGACATTTAGTAATCAATAAAGAAGTATTGCAGCAGCTTCAGGAACGTTTTGCCCAAGGGGGAATGGAAATGCCCTTGGCGAATGAGAAACAGGCATTTTTCCCTTCCCAAGCAGAAATAATTCTTAATCCTTTGGGCACGGCTAATGGCTTCTATTTACGGCATAAAGGGAAAATATTTATCTTCCTTCCCGGAGTTCCCAAAGAATTGCAGTATTTAATAAAGGAAAAGGTTATTCCTCTTTTAAAAAAAGAGCGGGAAGGAAAAGAAGAGAAAGAATTTTGGCAGACGCGCACGTTGAAAATTTTTGGTTTGACAGAGTCGGCTATCGCTGATCGTCTGCGGGATATAAATTTAGCCAACTACTCTGCTACCTTAGCCTATTTACCCCGCTTTCCTGAAAATCATCTAAAAATTATAGTGAAAGGTAAAACAGAGGAAAAAACCCAAAAAAACCTTCAGGAGCTAGAAAAAATCATCAGGGAAAAACTGGCAGGGCGCATTTTGGCCATTGATGAGGAAACTCTGGAACAGATAGTGGGCCAGATGCTTCGGCAGCATAGGGCCACGTTAGCAGTAGCTGAATCTTGTACGGGGGGATTGATTGCTCATCGGTTAACCCAAATTCCTGGAAGTTCAGATTATTTTGAGCGCGCTATAGTGGCTTATAGTAATCAAGCTAAAATAGAAATTCTAAAAGTTCCGGCAAACATCTTAAAAGAAAATGGGGCAGTAAGCGCGCCGGTGGCCGAGAAAATGGCGCTGGGGGTGCGAGAATTAAGCCACTCCACCTTAGGGTTAGCTGTGACTGGGATCGCTGGCCCCTCTGGAGGATCAGCAGAAAAGCCCGTAGGCACTGTTTTTATAGCTCTGGCTGCTCCTGAAGGCGTTGTTAGTAAGAAATATAATCTGGCAGGCGATCGTGATCAGATCAAGAATCTTTCAGCCCAAATTGCTCTCGATTGGGTGCGTAGGTATTTCCTTAATCTTCTTTCCGGTCTTAAGCGCTAAAAGATTATGGAAAAAATCCGGTCATTTTTAGCCATTGAAATACCCGCGACCTTACACCCTGCTATGGAGGAGTTACAGAGGAAGTTGCGAGAGACTGGGGCCGATGTTAAATGGGTCACTCCTCAGAACATGCATCTTACTCTAAAATTTTTTGGGGCAATATCATTAGAAAAAATAGCCCAGGCAAGCGATCTTATCCTGCCCATTGTTGCTCCCTGGCGGCCTTTCTTGGTTAACATCTCTGGCTTAGGATGTTTCCCTTCCAGGAGTCGCCCGCGGGTAATTTGGTTGGGCATTAGCCACGGCACTAAAGAGATAGCTCTTCTGCAAAAGGAGATTGAAGAAAAACTTTTAGCCGGAGGTTTCCCGGCCGAAGAACGCGCTTTTACTCCTCATCTTACCATGGGGCGTGTCCGCTCCGGGAGAAACTTAAAGAATCTTCAACCAATTATCTTAGCTAATCAAAATTTGGAAGTAGGTGAATTCGGAGTCCAAGAAATTGTCCTTTTTAAAAGTGATCTCAAACCAACGGGGGCTATCTATACGCGTTTGCGAACTTTCCCTTTTCTGTAAATTAGCTCCTGAGGAGGAAGGCCTCTTGACTAAGGTTAAGATAAAAGCCTAATAAAAACCCCTTTAAGCATTAAATTATTAAGAGGAGGACGACATGCCCGCCGAAAATCAAAAAGAAAAAGCTATTGACCTGGCCATTAGCCAGATTGAACGGCAATTTGGCAAAGGGGCCATTATGCGCCTGGGGACAGATGCAGTAATTCCCGACACTCCGGTCATTTCCACTGGATCCTTAGCCTTAGATATCGCTTTAGGAATCGGAGGGGTTCCCCGGGGGCGTGTGGTAGAGATCTTTGGTCCAGAAGCATCTGGCAAAACTACTTTAGCTCTACATATTGTCGCAGAGGCTCAGAAAAAGGGAGGGATTGCGGGATTTATAGATGCCGAACATGCTCTGGACGTAGCCTATGCCCGCAAATTAGGGGTTAAAACGGATGATCTGCTGATTTCTCAACCGGATACTGGTGAACAAGCCCTGGAGATCGCCGAAATGCTTGTCCGTAGTGGGGCCATTGATGTGGTCGTCATAGATTCCGTAGCCGCCCTTGTGCCCAAAGCCGAGCTCGAGGGAGAAATGGGTGATGCCCATATGGGATTGCAGGCCCGCTTAATGTCCCAAGCCTTGCGCAAATTAACGGCCACCATAAGTAAGTCAAATACCTGTGTTATATTTATCAATCAAATTCGCATGAAAATCGGAGTTTTTATGGGCAACCCGGAGACCACTACGGGAGGTAATGCTCTCAAATTTTATTCCTCAGTGCGCTTAGATATCCGCCGGGTAGGGGCTATCAAGGACGGCCAAGATGTTACTGGGAGTCGTACTCGCGTAAAAGTGGTAAAGAACAAAATGGCCCCACCTTTCAAAGAGGTGGAATTCGATATTATGTATGGAGAAGGAATATCGCGTGAGGGAGATTTATTAGATTTAGCCGTTGAAAACGGGATCGTCGAAAAAAGTGGATCTTGGTTCTCTTTTAATAATGAACGCATTGGCCAGGGACGAGAAAATGCTAAAATCTTCCTCAAAGAACACCCCGAAGTGGCCCGAGTCATGGATGAAAAGATAAAAGAACACTTCGGTCTCCTGCGGAAAAGTAAAGAATCTTAAAATATTCCATGCCCAACTCTGTTATAAGCCCTGAGAAAAAAGCGCAAGAAATTGCCTGGCGGCTTCTGGCTCGAAAAGATTATAGTCGAGAGGAGATGCGCCGTAAGCTTAAGCAGAAAGGCTTCTCCTTTTCCGAGATAGATGATGTTTTGCAAAAGCTTTCTGCTCAGCAACTTTTAAATGATCTGCACTATGGGCAACGTTTGGCTGACTATTATGGGCGTGAGAAACTTTGGGGACCGGCGCGGATAAAACATAAACTGAAAGAAAAAGGAATCTCTTCCGAGTTGGCTGACGAAATAATAGCCCGAGAAGAAAAAATTTTTCCGGCACAAGAAAGATTAAAAATTTTTTTGAAGAAAAAATTGAGCAATCGTGCTCTTTCAGAATTTTCCAAAGAAGAAATTAAAAAATTAATTAATCAGCTTTATCGCCATGGATTTTCTTGGGAAGAGATTTTCGATCTTATTAATAAAGAGGGAGGCTTAGCCGAAGAATGATGAGCGGCGCTGAGATAAGGCAGCGGTTTTTAAAATATTTTCAAGAAAGAGGTCATACTATAGTTAGCAGTTCACCTCTAATTCCTCAAAAGGATCCCACCCTACTCTTCACTAATGCGGGCATGGTGCAGTTCAAGAATTATTTTACGGGAGAAGAAAAACCTCCATTTCTTAGAGCCTCTTCTTCTCAGAAATGTGTCCGGGCCGGAGGGAAACATAATGATTTGGAAAATGTTGGCTATACGGCCCGTCACCATACCTTCTTTGAGATGCTGGGCAACTTTTCCTTTGGAGATTATTTTAAAAAAGAAGCTATCTCCATGGCCTGGGAATTTTTAACTGGCTATTTAAAATTACCCGCCGAAAAGCTATGGGTTACCATCCATGAAGGCGACCCAACCTTGGGGATAGGGCCTGATGAAGAAGCGCAGGAAATTTGGCAAAAATTTGTTCCCCGCGAAAGAATAAAAGCCTTTTCCAGTAAAGATAATTTTTGGCAGATGGGTGATACCGGACCATGTGGTCCCTGTTCAGAGATTGTTATCGATCAAGGACCCCAAATAGGTTGCCGACGCTCGGAATGTTCTCTGGGATGTGATTGCGATCGATATTTGGAACTCTGGAATTTGGTCTTCATGCAATTTGAACGCTTTGCTGATGGGCGGATTATCCCTCTTCCCCGGCCAAGCATTGATACCGGCATGGGGCTGGAAAGAATTACCGCCATCGTGCAAAAAGTAGCGAGCAACTATGATACAGATCTGTTTCTTCCTATCCTCCGTTCTTTAGAAAGAATTTGTGGCCACCAATATGTAGCTCCCTCGACAACAGGAATCTCTTTCCGGGTTATCGCCGACCATATTCGGGCGGCCACTTTCCTAATTAATGACGGAGTATTACCAGCTAATGAAGGACGAGGATATGTTTTAAGACGCATTATGCGCCGGGCTATGCGCCATGGTAAAAAATTGGGTATTCAGGAAACTTTTCTTTATCGTCTCATTGAAAATGTAGTCGCTCTTATGGAAGATGCTTATCCAGAATTAACTCTTAATCGAGAGATGATCAAAAACGTAATTTTCCGCGAAGAGGAACGTTTCTTGGAAACTTTAAATAACGGTCTACGCCTTTGGTCGGAAGAAGTAAAAAAATTCAAGAGTCGGGGGCAACAAGTAATCCCTGGCGAATTCATTTTCCGACTTTATGATACTTATGGCTTTCCTCTTGACTTAACCGAAGAGATGGCTCGTGATGAAGGTTTCCGCTTAGACCACCAGGGTTTTGAACAAGCTATGGCTAACCAGCGGGCACGGGCGCGAGAACATTGGAAAGGTTCCGGAGAAGAAGCTTTGGCCGAAATTTATCGCGCTTTGGCCGGAGAAAATCTGAAAACGGAGTTTGTGGGCTATGATAGGCTGATCACTGAGGGACGGATACTAAAAATCTTTAAAGATGAAAAAGAAGTAAAAGCCGCCCATGCTGGGGAGGAAGTAGGGATAATTACTGATCGAAGTCCTTTTTATGGAGCATCCGGAGGACAGGAAGGAGATCAAGGGCTCCTGCAAAATAATGGGTTCTTAATGGAAGTTAAGGAATGCCTCCGTCCTCTTCCAGAAATCATAGTCCATCGAGGATTGATTAAAAAAGGAGCGATAAGGCAGGGAGACCCGGTAACTCTCCAAGTTGATGCCCAAAGGAGACAAAAAACTGCCTTGAATCATACGGCTACTCATCTTCTTCAAGCTGCCTTACGCCAGGTTTTAGGTGAACATGTCAAACAAGCAGGGTCTCTAGTTACAGCAGACCGTCTGCGCTTTGATTTCACTCATTTCTCGCCTTTAACCCCCGAAGAAATAGATAAAGTGGAAGAAATTGTTAATTCCCGGATTCGCCAGAATATAGAAGTATGTATTACTTTTTTGCCCTACCGGGAAGCTATTCAGCGGGGAGCTATGGCCCTATTCGGGGAAAAATATGGGGATATAGTGCGTTTAGTGCAAGTGGGTGAAATAAGTGCCGAACTTTGCGGTGGCACACATACCCAGAGAAGTGGAGACATTGGTTTATTCAAGATCATCGCCGAAACTGGCGTAGCGGCCGGCGTGCGCCGGATAGAAGCAGTTTCCGGCGCAGAAGCCTGGAAAGAATTCAAAAATTTAGAGAAAGAGCTCCAAGCTATAAGTTCCGTCCTTAAAGCAAAGCCAGGAGAAGTAGCTGAGAAAGTGCAGCGCCTAATTAAAGAACAGAAAGAAACAGAAAGAACCTTGCAATCCCTAAGAGCTAAAATTTCCGCCAATCAATCCAAAGAATTGATCTCTGCTGCTAAATGGGTAAAAGGCATCCAAGTTCTGGCTACTACCGTGGAGGCTAAAGATCCAAAAGCGCTGCGGGAGTTAGCCGATCTGCTGAAAGATCAAATGCAATCTGGAATAATTCTCTTAGGAGCTCAGGGGGATGGCAAAGCAATGCTTCTTTGCGCAGTAACAAAAGACCTCCAAGAAAAATACCCGGCCAATCAACTGATAAAAAGAATAGCGGCTCATGTAGGGGGAAGCGGCGGTGGACGACCTGATTTAGCCCAGGCAGGAGGAACTAAAGTTGAAGGGTTACCGGCAGCCCTCAAAGAAATTTATGCTTTAATTTAAGATCGTTAACCCTCGTTCTTCTTAATCTTTTCTCTCTCTTCCATACGCGCTATTTCTGCTTGGCATTTAGCGATCAACGGTTTTAGCTTTTCCTCATATCCTAAATCAGGAAAAGTTTGTAATATTTTTTCAAACCTCCCCAAGGCTGCTCGGTATTTTTTCATACGGAAATAAAAATGACCAATATAATATTCGTGCTCGGCGAGCTGGCGCCGGCAAGCCTGCACTTTCTCCCGCGCCGCAGGGGTATGAACGCTCTGTGGAAAATTCTCAATAAGATAGCGGAAATGTTCTAAGGCCTTTTCTGTGGTGGTCTGGTCCCGGTCTATAGATAGCATTTGTTTAAAATAGCACATCCCCATCTGGTATATAGCGTAGGGCACTTCGGAATGCAAAGGGTGCAGCTTTCTAAACTCTTCATATTGGTTTATTGCTTCGGCATAACTCTTATTGAAGAAGAGAGCATCAGCAATGCGTAATTCAGCCAAAGGGGTGTAAGAACTCAAAGGATGTTCCTCTTTTAGCCTTTGGAATGCCTCCCCTGCTCTTTCATATTTCTTTTTCTGCAATAATTTCAGGCCCTCATTATACATTTCTTGAGGTGACTTTTGAATTTCCCTCTTCGGCCCGGAAGCGCAGCCACTTAAGAGACTGACCGCGCCAAATAAGAGAAGGATATAAAAAATTGCTTTAATTCTCCTGAAATTTAATTCTCTCATCATCGGATTTCCTTATAGATAATAGACAAGGATTAACCATCAATTCTTAGGTTTAATATTTTCTCTTACCCAACTGATTATATCTTCTGTGGAAGTCCCGGGAGTAAAAACGGCCACTACCCCCTTTTCTTTCAATACGGGTATATCTTCCGGGGGGATTATTCCTCCCCCAAAAACTATGATATCTTCAGCCTGGCTTTCTTGCAAAAGCTCGATTACGCGACCAAAGAGATAATTATGCGCCCCCGAAAGAATACTCAGGCCAATGGCATCTACGTCTTCTTGAATAGCAGCATTAACGATCTGTTCCGGAGTTTGATGCAATCCAGTATATATTACTTCGAATCCCGCATCCCGTAGAGCTCTAGCCACAACTTTAGCTCCCCGATCATGTCCGTCTAATCCAGGTTTGGCGATTAAGATCCTGATCTTCCTTTCCACTCCGCCTCCCTAAAACGCTAAACCTCTTGGCGCTTAGCGCCTAACCTTCTTAATCTAAAACATTCCTGGATCACGATAGACCCCAAAGACTTCTCTAAAGACATCACAGATTTCCTGTAAAGTAGCGTATTCCTTTACCGCCGCTAATATATAAGGCATCAAATTCTCTGAACCTTGAGCAGCTCGCCGCAAGTTATCAAGAATCGCTTTAACTTGGACATTATTTCGGGTTCGCTTAACTTCCTGCAGCCTGTTTATTTGGCGTCTTTCTACTTCCGGATCTATTTTTAAATATTCAATAGGCTCCTCTTCGTTCATTTGATATTTATTTACCCCGACGACAACCTTTTCTTTCCTCTCCAACTGCTTCTGGTAAGTATAGGCCGCATTTGCTATCTCCTGTTGCGGGTAGCCAAGTTCAATCGCCTTTATCATTCCTCCCAACTCATCTATTTTTTGGATATATTTCCATGCTTCTTCTTCCATTTTATTAGTCAAAGCTTCCACAAAGTAAGATCCTCCCAAAGGATCAATGGTATTGGACACACCCGTCTCTTCAGCGATAATCTGTTGGGTGCGTAAAGCAATAGTAGCCGCCTTCTCCGTAGGCACAGCATAAACTTCATCCAAAGAGTTGGTGTGTAGAGATTGAGTTCCCCCTAAAACAGCAGCCAGAGCCTCAATGGTGGTGCGCACGATATTATTATAGGGTTGCTGCGCCGTCAAGGAACAACCGGCAGTCTGCGTATGAAAGCGTAACATCCAAGAACGAGGATTCTTAGCTTGGAAACGCTCCTTCATTATCCGTGCCCAAAGTCGCCGTGCGGCCCGAAATTTGGCAATCTCTTCAAAGAAATCAATATGGGCGTTGAAGAAGAAAGAGAGGCGGGGCGCAAAATCATCCACCCGCAACCCCCTTTCTATACATGCCTCAACATAACAAATTCCATCAGCCAAGGTAAAAGCCAATTCCTGCACCGCCGTGGAACCAGCTTCGCGAATATGGTAGCCACTGATACTGATCGTATTCCACCGAGGAACTTCTTTGGTGCAATATTCTACGGTATCCACAATAAGGCGCAAAGAGGGTCGAGGGGGTAACATAAAAGTCTTTTGGGCAATAAACTCTTTCAGCATATCATTCTGAATAGTGCCTCCGATATCTCTCTTGCTTACCCCTTGCTTTTCCGCTACCGCAATATACATCGCTAATAGAATAGCCGCGGGAGGGTTTATAGTCATGGAAGTGGTCACTTTATCTAAAGGGATACCCTCAAAAAGAATCTCCATATCTTTGAGTGTGTCTATGGCCACTCCGCACCTACCAATTTCTCCCCGCGCCATAGGGCTATCCGAATCATAACCCATCAAGGTCGGGTAATGAAAGGCCACCGAGAGTCCCGTTTGCCCCTGGGACAAAAGATATTTATAACGGCGGTTAGTATCCTCGGCACCACCAAACCCTGAAAACATGCGCATGGTCCATAGACGACCGCGATACATAGAAGGCTGAATTCCCCGCGTATAGGGATACTGTCCCGGGAATCCTAAATCGCGCAAATAATCTAAATTAGAAATATCCAAGGGCGAATAAAGAGCCTTAACCTCTAAATCAGAAATAGTTGAAAAGTGCGGCAGCCGTTCCTCTTTATCTACCTGCCCTGAAGGATAGCACTCTATCTCCCAACCCTGGCGGGCCTGCTCTAATCTTACCCAATTATCTTGCGCCATAAACTCCTCCCCTTCGAGCGTCTCCCCCAAATTATTCAACTTTGGCAACTGTAAATTTCTGAAATATCATCTGCCCCAACAGCTAAGCAAAAGCGCCCTCTATCTTCAACCTCTGTTCTTTGGCTACAAGCGGCATTGCATCCATTTATCATAATCAGAAGATCCACTTCTGCCTCTGGCGACTCCCATATGACCCCTGCTAATTCTTTTTTGATCATCTGCGCAACTTCTCCCCGTTCATAAGCAGGGTTACAACCACCACAAAATTTAATAGCCAATCGGGGAAGATGAGCAACTTTCCCCTCTTTAAGCCAACTTTTTATTTCCCAAACGGCCCTTGCGGCAAGGAATGCTTCCCTGTTTTCCATCAAAAATTATTTGGTGTATTCATAAAAGCCTTTCCCCGTCTTTCTTCCCAAGTGACCAGCCCGCACCATTTTGCGCAGGAGAGGACAAGGCCTATACTTTGAATCCCCAAATTCTTGGTAAAGATTCTCCTGCACCATTAAGAGAGTATCCAAACCAACTAAATCAGCTAAAGCTAAAGGACCTATGGGATGATTAGCTCCTAACATCATCCCTTTGTCAATATCTTCGGCCGAGGCCACTCCTTCTTGTAAGGCAAAAATCGCTTCATTGATCATGGGCACCAAAATGCGATTAACGGCAAAGCCCGGAGACTCATTGACCGTAATCGGACTCTTCCCCATCTTTTCAGCTAAGGATTTTATAACCTGATAAGTTTCCTCAGAAGTAGCCTGCCCCTTAATTATCTCTACCAGTTTCATAACGGGAACTGGATTAAAAAAGTGCATACCAATCACCTTTTCTGGCCGTTTGGTCACGGATGCAATCTCGGTAATGGAAAGGCCAGAGGTATTGGAGGCCAGAATAACCTCTGGTCCACATAGCTGATCGAGTTCCCGAAATACCTGTTTCTTAAGCTCCATATTCTCCACCACCGCTTCCACCACTACCTGGGCATCTTTTACCGCCGCATTTAGATCCAATGTACCTTGAATGCGGGAGAGTATCTCTTCAGCTTGTTCCCTGGTCATTTTTCCTTTACTAACTCCCCGTTCCAAATTCTTACGAATGTTGGCTAGTCCATTCTGCACAAAACGATCTTCAATATCCCGCATGGCGACCTGCAAACCTGTCTCCGCAGCCACTTGGGCTATACCTGCTCCCATCAGACCTGCACCTAAAACAGCAATCTTCTTTACTTCCATATCTTTCTCCTTTCTTCAAATTATACCAAGGGTTAAAAACTTATTAATGAGAGCAAATTATATTTTACTTCGTATTGTATCGTCTCAGAAATATATTAAATATGTTTTAAG
>FWPU01005672.1_pt1 | contig 26501 bp, 23 predicted proteins | sample 2228361 | NCBI WGS metagenome assembly FWPU01 (sample SAMEA103939777, study PRJEB20133) | metagenome
ACTCGCAATTGCACAGAAAAAAACTGAAGAAGAATTACATAAACTGATATATGAACATCAACAAACACGGAAAGAGCTCGGTGGACTCTCTAATTCATTTGGATATTTACTTGAAGATAGAGCTTATCGCAGTTTACCCAGGATTTTAAAAAAAGAGTTCGACATTGATATAATTGAACCATTAAAAAGACAATATTTTTCATTTAATGTTAATAACGAAAATAGAATAATAGAAATTAATATAATCGGTAAGGGTCAAAGCAAAAATCAATCTGTCTGGATTATAGGAGAAGCAAAATCACAATTGAGTAAAAAAAACATAGATAGATTTCTAAAAAATCAAAAAATTTATCTAAAACTTTTCGAAGGAGATAAATTTTATCTTTTCGTCTGTCATTCCGCTACACCAGATATTGAAAACTATGCCAGAGAAAATCATATTTATGTTTTTTATTCTTATCAATTTAAAATCTAAGTAATTATTTATCATACCCTTCAATCAATCCCTTACACATCAAAAGACTTGACTTAGATAATCATTTCTTAATTTTGATTCTATTAAATGATTTTTAATTCCTTAGTATATCTTTATTTTTTTATAATCATGATATTAATTTATTGGATTCTGGTTTTCACTAATTCTAAGGTTCAGTATCAAAATGTCTTTCTTTTAGTTGCATCCTATATTTTTTATGGGTGGTGGGATTGGCAATACTTATCTCTTGTGATCATCAGTACTATTTTAGATTATTCTGTATCAAACTTGATACAAAGCACAGAAGATTCAAAAAAAAGAAAATTTTTTTTATCAATTTCCATTCTTGGTAATTTATTGATCCTTTTTACTTTTAAATACTATAATTTTTTTATAGAAAATTTCGTTGATTTATTAAGCGAAATTTATAAAATCACTAATTTATCGATTTTTCGTGTTGATAAAAGCAATTTTTTGATAAATATATTATTACCAGTAGGAATTAGTTTTTATACTTTTCAAACAATGTCCTATACCATTGATGTTTACAGAAAAATTATCAAAGCAGAGAACAATTTTATTAATTTTTCTTTATTCGTCTGCTTTTTTCCTCAATTAGTAGCAGGTCCTATTGAAAGAGCACAGGATTTATTGCCTCAGATTCATCATAAAAGAAAAATTAGTATTGATCACATCCTTCAGGGTATCTGGTATTTACTCTACGGATATTTTTTAAAAGTAAGTGTAGCCGATCATCTCGCTGAGTATGTAAATAAAGTATTTTTAGATAATCCTCAACTTTTTTTTCAAAACCAAGAAATTGCAAAAGGAAATGGAAGTGGACAAATTCTTATTGCAGGAATGGCATTTGCTTTCCAAGTTTATGCTGATTTTGCAGGATATTCAAATATTGCAAAAGGTTCAGCTAAATTTCTAGGATTCCAACTAAGTGAAAATTTTAATTGTCCCGAGTTTTCCAGAAATCCAGTTGAATTATATAACCGCTGGCACATTAGTCTTAATCGATGGTTTACAGATTATATTTACATACCGTTGGGAGGAAATCGATTAGGCGAATGGATTCAATATAGAAATATTTTAATTATTTTTTTGATTTCTGGAATATGGCACGGAGCAAATTGGACATTTATTAATTGGGGAATTATAAATGGATTTTATGCATTGTTTTATGTTTTTTACAAAAAAAGATTAACAAAATATTTATCTTATATTGAACCTATGTACAAATTTTTACATCCAAAGATACGGATTTTTTTATCAATTTTACTAACCTTTACCTTTTTCGGAATCGCTGCTATTTCTTTTCGATGTTATAATTTTGAACATTCATTAATTCTTTACAAAGATTTACTTACAAACTGGGATTTGATACATCCTACTAAATCAACAGGTAATTTTGTAGAGTACTTTTTAAATATCTTTAAAATTATTTTACCGGTTTTAATACTGGATTATTTTCGCTGGAAAGAAAATGATCCTGAATGGCTACTAAAAAAATCTTTAACGATACAAATTATAGTTCTGGGACTATTATATTTTACTATTATACTAAACGGAGTTTTTGGCAAAGATGTTATCTATTTCGCCTTCTAAAAAAATAGTTTTATTTTTTGGTTTCATTATTTTATTTGTTGAAATTCTAGTTTCCATTTTTCCAGTTTATAAATTTGAAAAAAGTGAAACTTATCTTGTACACACAACAAAATTAAAAATAGAATCAGGTCAAAATAAATATGATATGATAATTCTGGGGGATTCTACTTCAATGTCATTAAATCCGGGACCTTATAAAAATATTTATAACTTTTCTCTTCCTGGAATGGGGGTTCGATATTATCCATATTTTGTAAAAAAATATTTAAAATATCAAAATAAAAAACCAAAAGCAATTATTTTCTCAGGTACTATTTTTCTTGTAGGTTCAGGAAAAGGAATACCACTTTTGCCTGAAGAAGTAAGACCTTTTGCAAAAGTTGATATGAGTTTATATGAATATTTCAAAGCACGTTTTATAGACAGGCCTTTTGATTTATTCCAACCAACAAAAAACCAGAAAGAAAGGAAATTTAAAACGATTGAAGATGAAGCAGAGTGGATTTTATTTTCTAATCGATTTTTAAACTTATTTTCTCCTTTAGAAATATGGGAACAATTTACTGGTATTGAAAGAGTCTTCATTTTTTCTCATAGTTTACCTTTGCTGTATCAAACCTTTAAATTTCGAGAAGGTATTAAAAATATATTCAATTATGAAAATTATAAAAATTATGAAAATCTTTATGGCGAAGAATTCTGCAGCTGTGAAAATCTTTTTCATCATTTATGTCAGATTCCAGAATCAAATTATTATGATAATCTAATTTCTTTAAAATTTAGAGAAAATAACAATGGATATTATAATATAACAGATAGAATGAACTATAAACTTTTTTCATCTTACGAAAGTCAAAAACAATCTTTAATAGAAATCCAGAAAAAACATTCACAATTACCTCCTCCGATTGATTTTTCATATACAAAAGAATTTATTGAATATTTGCAAAAGAACAATATTCTTTATATCTATCTGGCTATGCCTTATCCCGATTATTACAGAGAAGGAAGTTATCACTCCGAATTTTTTAAACATTTTGAAAATTTATTAAAAAACTTTCCTAATACAAAGATCTTTTATTTTCCTTCAAAATATTTAGATAGAAATCTATATATTGATCAGGTTCATTTGAAATGTGAAGGAGCAAGAAAATTAAATGAAGAATTTATTCAAATTGTACTACCTCAAATTCAAGAATATGTAAAGTTAAATTATAAAGAATAATTATAAAAATTTCAAAACTAAAATAATACACATAAACGCTATTAATGAATCGAAGTAAAAAAGATAGGTAATATCAAAATAGTTCCATATGAATCCACCTATTAGAGAAGATATAAATATACCTGTTCCAAAAATAATCGAATGAAAACCAAGCAATGTGCTACGAAATTCTTCCGTAAAATCTGTAACATATGCTTTTTCAACACCTTCAGTAAGTCCTTTATAGATACCATAAAACAAAAAAATCAAAATAAAATGCATAAAGGAATTTATATCAGGAATAAAAAAATATACTAGAGAATAAATTAAATAACCTAAAGCTATAATATACTTTCTCTGGAGTTTATCAGAAATCTTTCCAGCAGGATAAGATACCATTACATAACTTAAATTATAAAATAAATAAGCCATCAAAATTTCTTTTAGAGAAATATGAATTTGATCACCATAAATAAATATAAATTGATCAGAAGAATTGGAAATAGCAAATAGAAAGTTTATAATTAAAAAAATTACAAGCTTTTTTTCTTTTTTCAATATATTTCTTAAATTCTTAATACCCTCTGTAAATTTTTGATTTGTTGTAAAAATATTTTTATTCTTTTCTTTTACAAAAAATAAAATCAATACTCCGATAAAAGCAGGTATAACACTTAGTAAAATCAGATTTTGGATGAATTCTTTTTTTTGTAGATTATCATCAGGATGAAATACATAAATATAAAAAACTAAAGAAAATAAGACACCTATAAAAGCTCCCAGAGTATCCATAAAACGATGAAATCCAAAAGCTTCTCCTTTTTTTTTGGGTAGAACCGATTCACTTATTAAAGCATCGCGAGGTGCATTTCTAATAGATTTACCCAACCTATCAAGCCATCTTCCAGCAATAATGAAATAAATAAAAGGAAAATATAAAAAAATTTTCCCGATCATAGATAAAGAATATCCTGTAATAGCTGGAATTTTTTTGTTATGAAAATAATCAGCAGTATAACCCGACAGGAATCGAAAAGAATAAGCCAGACTTTCCGCCACGCCTTCCACAATTCCTATAATTAAAGGACTACTACCAATTATAGTTAGATAAATTCCTATAAAAGGAAAAATCATTTCAGAACTAATATCTGTAAAAAAACTGGTAAATCCTAATTTTATTAAATTAGAACTCATAGAATTTAGTATATCTTTTCTTAGAACTGCGTCAAATCTTTATATGAAAAGATTAAAACATTACTCAATTTCTCAACAATCAATAATATAATATTTAGGTGAATTTTTTTAAAATATTAGATTCACTGTTTTTTTAATTTTTCTGATAATTCTTTCATTTTCTGAATTTCATTTAATATATTGGCACTTTTTTCTGATAATTTTAATACTGTTTTCTCAAGATTATCCATTGCCCGAGAAATACTTTTCGCACCCTCTGATTGCTCTGATGAAAGAATATCAATTTCTTTTCCTATTTTAGCAATCCGGGATATTGTAGCGTCTAAATTTTTTGTATAATTAATATGAATATTATGTCTCTGATTAAATTCATTAAAGAAATTTTTTAAATTTTCAAAACTTTTCTGGACTTCATTAAAATAATTATTTAAGTCCTCTATAATTCGAGAAACCTTATCAATTACTCTAATTTCTTCCTTAAGAAAAGAAGCAATACTTTTTGCATTTTGTGTACTATTGTCTGCTAACTTACTGATTTCCTGGGCTACAACAGAAAAACCCTTACCATATTCACCCGCTCTTGCCGCCTCAATTGAGGCATTTAAAGCTAATAAATTTGTCCTATCTGCAATTTCAGTCATAATCGTATTAATTTCGCTTATTTTTTGAGAGGTAGTAGAAAGACTTTTTATGAATTCATTTAAATCATATAAGACTTTATGTGTTTGAATGGTTTTATTATTCGTTTCTTCAAGCAATTTAGAAAATGAAATTACAGATTTTTCAACTTCAGCTAAAGTATTTTTTAAATTTTCTTCTTCTTGAATTAATTGCTGTATCTGTATAAAATGTTGGGAAATTAATTCTGACTCTTTTACCAGCTGATCTGTTAATTGTTCAATTGTGGATACAATTTCTTCATACGAAGTGCTTTGTTCCATCATTTCTTCATTGAAAATTCTGGTATAGTTATGAACCGTACTAAGAGATGATTCGAGTATATGAGCAATTTCAGAATTCTTCTTATAAATTTCCTCAATATGCTTCATATTATTATGTAAATCATCGTTTAATTTCTGTTGTTCTCTTTGAATTTTATATATTAGATTTTTCGCATTAAAAATAATAAATCCAATAATAATATAAGCTAAAATTACAAGGATAACCACATTTAAATCAATTACTTTTTCATTTTTTAGAAAAACATTCTTGTCCATAGAAAATGATAACCCATAAAGCAAAGATACGACAATTTTAGATATAATTAATAAAATATTAATTAATGTAAATAAAATTACATGTTTATTGTTGATTCCGAAGAATAGTAATGAAATCACAAAAAAAGCAGGAATAAAATGCAGGAAAGGAGAATCCCAATTTTTCTTAATATAAGAGGGGTTTTCAAAAAGTAAAACATCACCATTTAATAAAATGATAAAAAAAATAAACAAATCTAAATATAATAGGAATAATTGTTTAATCCCATCAAATTTTTGCAAATCAAATAATTTTTTTACGATAAACATAGTTACAAATAACAGGAAAGTCCCTATACTATAATTAACAGAAACCATGATTAAATGATTTTTCCATGTTCCAATAATACCAATAACAAAAACAGAAAACATAATAATTTTCAATATTATATAATATTTGACACCACCTATATTTTCAATTTTCATAGAAATCCCCTCGGATTATAATTAAAAATTATAAATCTCTATATCTGCATAGTAAAAAAATTAAACTTTTGAATTGTGTAAATTAAAATATTTTTCTTCAAGTTGTTTAATTATACCACCTACCTGTAATGCCAATTCTTTCTCTGCCTGTAATTTACGGGTAGTATTTGTTTTCGGATGAATCAGCTGGTAATCAAGATAAAATTTGCTCTCTTTTTCAGGGAAATTTGTAAAGGTTTTTTGTTTATTACCACGTAAATATACACATAGAACCTCTACTTCCGGTAAATCGTATAAAATTTTTCCAATACCATATGTTAAATTTTCTAGATCAAAAGTTCCTTTTCGACTTCTTGCACCTTCGGGAAAAATAATAAATGGTTCTTTTAACAGCAGAATATATTTTGTTTGTTCCATGATGTTTTGATGATGTTCCGATGAACCATATCGATCAATAGGTATACACTTTGCCAAGAAAAGAAAAGTTTTTAAAAACCAATTTTTTGCAAATACTTCTTTTGCAGGAACATTCCAACTAAACATCCAGTAATGAAATAAATAAGTAAAATAGTCTCCAAAAGCATACTGTAAAATAACAGAATCTATCATTGTAAGATGATTAGAACAAATTAAAATGGGTTTCCTGTCTTTTAAGAGATTTCTAAAAAACTCCTTATGTTTCTTATGTTCAATAATTTCAAATTTATAAATTTTTTTTAAAATAACGACTACTATAATTCCAATCCCTAAAAAAGCTAAATTCCCTAAAAATCTTTGAAGATGAATTTTAATTTTATATATAATAGATAGATCCATTTCTATCTATTAAAAGGATAAAGGTATTAATCCCAGAAATAAAACACCTAGGGAACTAATTAATAAAGCTAATCCTGTTGAATATCGCATTTCTGGATATTGTGTTTCTTTATAAGGCTTCATATACATATAGATAACTACTCTTAGATAATAATACGCAGAAAGAAAACTATTTAAAATACCTAAAATAGCAAGCCATGTATAATCATAATATATTGCAAGACGGAAGACATAATATTTACCAAAAAATCCTGCTGTTGGAGGAAAGCCAGCAAGAGAAAACATAAAAAGAGCCATAATTAATGATAACACCGGAAATCTTTTAGCTATTCCGGATAAATCATCCAGACTGGAAAAAGTTTCTTCTTTCCTTGAAAACCACCCCAATAAACCAAAGGATCCCGCAGTCATAAAGGTATAAGCGAGAAGATAAAATCCAACTGAAAAATAAATATCTTGTATATTCGCTTTTCTGAGAACTACCACTGCTATCAAAACATAACCAGCATGAGCTACACTGGAAAATGCTAGCATTCTTTTTATATTATTTTGAACCATTGCCATAATATTGCCAATAGTCATTGTAAGGATGGAAAGTAAAGGAAGTATGGATAACCAGTCACCATATAAATTAAACACATCACCCATAATACGAATCAGGAAATAAAACGAAGCAACTTTTACACCAGTAGAAAACAATATACTTATTGGAGATGATGAACCTTCATATACATCAGGCGCATATCCATGGAAGGGCACAAGGGCAATTTTAAAACTTAATCCCACAAGAAATAATAAAATTCCCAGGTAATATACATAAATATAGTTTGGTTTTAAATTTAATGATGTAGAAATCACATTAAAAAAAGTAGAACCGAATATTCCATAAATGATAGCTATTCCCATCAGTAAAAATCCAGTTGAAAAAACTCCTGGTAGATAGTACTTTAATGCAGATTCTATACCTCTGTCTTTATTCCTAAAATAGCCTGCTAGAACATAACTACCAATTGACATAATCTCCAAACCAATAAAAAAAGTTAATAATTCATTGGAAATCATTACATTAACCATTCCGGCAACAACAAAAAGATTTAGTGCATAAAATTCACCTGTAACAGCTTTATGCTCCACAAGATATTGAGAAGCAAATAGAACAGATAATAACCCAGAAAAAAGAGTACTAATAATAAAAAATTGAGATAATAAATCAATCTTTACAGTCTCATTAAAAAGCATTATTGTTTGATTTACTCCAATCTGAAAAACAGCAAAAATGGAAAGGATATAAATGAATATTGCTAAAGGAGGAACAAACTCTCTTGCTTTTTCATGAAAAAAAATCTCAAGTTTTAAAACTGTTATAGCCCCTGCTATAAGAATCCATAGGGGCAAAAGATAATAAAATTCATTAAACATATCCACTCCTATTTATTTTTTACTTTTTTAACGAAATCCAGATGGTATTGAATTGATTTTTCTATGGAATTATAAAAAGGTTTAGGGAAAACTCCCAGATAAACCATAAAAAAAATCAAAGGTATAAGCACGAGTATTTCGCGCATATTCATATCTTTCAAATGATTTATAGACTCATTTTCATTTAGTTTTCCAAAAAAAACATTTCCATATAATTTTAATAAATACCAAGCACCCAGAATTACCCCACTGGTAGCAAAAATTGTCATAACAGGATAAATACTAAAGGACGAAGTAAGAATAGTAAATTCACCAATAAAACCATTTAAGCCAGGTAACCCAGCAGATGATAATGTGGATATCATAAAAGCAGTGGCAAAAAATGGTACGACTTTAGCAATTCCTCCGTAATCTTTTATCATTCTTGTATGAGTATGATCATATATCATTCCCACAAGGAAAAAGAGTGCACCCGTTGATAATGCATGATTAATCATTTGAATAAAACTTCCCTGCAAGCCACTCACTGTAAAAGAGAAAATTCCTAAAACAATATATCCCATATGAGAAACAGAAGAATATGCAATTAATCGCTTCATATCGGGCTGTACTGCCGCTGCGAAGGCTCCATGTATAATACCTAATACCCCTATTAGTGATATCCAGAAAGCAAATTCTATTGAAGCATCGTGGAATAAAGGTAAATTATAACGAATTAATCCATATGTTCCTAATTTTAATAATACACCAGCAAGAATTACCGAACCACCTGCTGGTGCTTCTGTATGAGCATCTGGTAACCATGTATGAACCGGAACTACAGGAACTTTAATTAAAAATGCAAGAGCGAAAGCCCAGAATAAATATATTTGCTCTATTTGTGTGAATCCGGTAGAAATTAATCTTTCATAATCAAAGGTCTGGTATTTCATACCAATGTAAATAATACCAATTAACATAATTAAAGAACCAATCATAGTAAATAAAACAAATTTTATAGTTGCATAAATTCTCTCTTTACCACCCCATACACCAATTATAAAAAACATAGGTATTAACATTAATTCCCAGAAAATATAGAATAAGAACAAATCGAGAGCAACAAAAGCTCCAATAACAGATGATTCTAATAACAATAAAGATAAGTAATATCCCTGAAAACTTTTAGTAATACTTCCATATGCTCCCGCGATTACCAGAGGAAATAAGAAAGTTGTCAATAACACCATCCAGAGAGATAGAGGATCAACCCCTACTTTATAATAAAAATTAAAATTTTGAATTAGTGGATAATTTTCAATAAATTGAAATTCAACTTTTGAAAAATCAAAATCGTATAATAACATTAAAGAGAATAAAAAATTCAATAAAGTAATAAAAAAAGTAAATAAAGCTAAGGTTTTCCTATCATGCAAAAATAAAGTAATTACCATTCCGATTAAAGGAGTTATTATTAGCGCAGTTATCACAAATCACCTCTTCATAAAAAATTAGATTTCAAAAATAAATAAATAAACAAATAGAATTAAACCTATAAACATTAAAATTAAATAAGTCTGAATTTTCCCATTATGGATTTGTTTTAACTTATTACCGACTCCATAAAAGAAAGGTCCCAATCCATTAGCAAAACCATCTATAATTAAAAAATCTATAGCTTTAAAAGAAATTTTATCAGCAAAAGAACGAATCGGTTTTAAAATTATTATTTCGTATATTTCATCTACAAAATATTTATTTTCCAGCAGAATTTTTAAGTTCTTCGCTTTCATTGCTACCAATTCCGATAGAGAGGGATTCCATAAAAATACATAAAAACTTAAAAGAATACCTGAAATCGCTATACCTATGGATAGTAACATTAAGGGTATTTCCATAGAATGAGAAATATTATCATTTTCGATTATAGTTACAGTTTTCCCCAAAAATTCTTCTATATAGTTGTGGCCACCCAGAACATGGGGAATCCCTACAAATCCTGCTATAATAGAAAAGATAGCCAGAATTACTAAAGGAATATACATTACAGGATATTCTTTAATTTCATGATGATTATGACTGTGATGAACTTCATGGTAGGAATGTCCTCTATATTCACCAAGAAAAGTCAAAATTACTAAACGAGTCATATAAAACGCTGTAAGAAATGCAGTTAGAATCCCGATACTGTACAAAATAACAGGAAGCTCTGGAAAAATTGGATTTTTAATAGAAATTGCTTTCCATAAAATTTCATCTTTACTAAAAAATCCAGAAAATGGTGGTATACCTGCAATAGCTAACCAGGCAATAATAAAAGTCCATGATGTTATAGGAATTTTTTTTAATAAACCTCCCATATTACGAATATCCTGTTCATGATGCAATGCATGAATTACAGAACCTGCTCCCAAAAATAATAAAGCTTTAAAAAAAGCATGCGTCATAACATGAAAGATTCCAGCTGTATAAGCTCCTACTCCTACCCCTAAAAACATATAACCCAATTGAGAAACTGTAGAATAAGCTAACACTTTTTTAATATCATATTGGGCTATTGCTATTGTAGCAGCCAGTAAAGCAGTTAATACACCTACAATGGCTATTATCGTTGATGCTTCAGGGGTTAGTGTATAAAGAAAATTCATCCTTGCTACTAAATAAACTCCGGCTGTTACCATTGTTGCCGCATGAATTAATGCAGATACAGGAGTTGGACCTGCCATTGCATCAGGCAACCATACATATAAGGGTATCTGAGCAGATTTACCAGTTGCACCTATAAAAAGAGCTATTCCTGCTAAGGTTGCAATTTCAGCTAACTTTTCTTTTTGTTCAATAAGTTCTGTAAAACTAACTGTACCTAAAAAAGCTATCATTAAAAATATTCCTATTAGGAAACCGGCATCTCCGATACGATTGGTAATAAAAGCTTTTTTGCCTGCTTCAGCCTTTTCGGGATCAGAATACCAAAACGAAATTAGTAAAAAAGAACATAGTCCTACACCTTCCCAACCTATAAAAAGAACAACCAGATTATCGCCAAGAACTAATGTCAACATTGAAAATAAAAATAGATTTAGATAAGCAAAAAATTTAATAAATCCTTCATCTTCATGCATATAGCCTATAGAATAAATATGAATCAATGTTGCAACAAAAGTAATAAATAATAGCATTACTGCTGATAAGGTATCGAACTGAAAAGCTAATGAGATTTTAAAATTTCCTGTATGAATCCAGTCCCAGAGGTATTGTTTTAAAATTGTTCCTTCTGATTGCTGAATTAATTCAAAATATGCTACAAGTGTAAAAACAAAAGTAAGCCCGGAGGCAACCACTGCAATTAATGAAGAAACCATTTTTGGATGAGAACGGGAATCTTTATTACTTACAAAAAGATATATGAAACCATTTACAAGAAATCCAATAAGAGGAGGCAATACAATAAAGGCTAAATAATTAAATTCGATAATTTTCATAATTAACCTCTAAGTTTACTGAAAATGTTAAAATCTATATTTTCTTTTAACCGATACATTGCAATTATAATAGCTAGTCCTACACTAACTTCAGCTGCAGCAACAGCAATGACAAATAACACAAAGATATGACCAACTATATCTCCATTCATTCTGGAAAATGCAATAAATGCAAGATTCGCAGAATTTAGCATTAATTCTACAGACATAAAAATAATAAAAATATTTCTTCTTGTCAGAACCCCCAATACGCCAATAAAAAAAATAATAAGACTTAAAACTATATAATGATAAGGCTGAATTGTCATTATCTCCTCCGATTCAAATTTTTCTTTTTGCTATTACAAGAGCACCTATAATAGCAACTAAAAGCAAAATGGATAACATCTCAAATGCAAAAACAAATTTATTAAAAATCGCACTACCAATTTCCTTAATGTTTCCGAAAGATCCTGTAAGTTCAGCTACATTTATCTGTAAATAATTAGAAATAACAAAGATAAGTGGAATTAATGCTCCTCCAGATATGATTAATCCAAAAGATATCATATATAAAGTATCTGACTTAAGTGGTAGAAGATCCTTTAAACTTAAGTTCATTATCATTATTACGAAAATTATGAGTACCAGTATACCACCGGCATAAACAAGCACCTGTATTGTAGCCACAAATCCCGCTGATAAAAGTGCGTACAGTGAGGCAAAACCAAGAAAAACGAACACCAACAGTATTGCAGCAGGTATAGGATTAGTGCGCGATATAACAAGTAAAGATAAAACTATCAGGAAAACAGATAAAAAAATGAACAAAATTGACTCCATAGGTAATCCTTAATTAATTATTATAAAATATTTATAATAGAATTATTTTTTACTACTTATTTTTTCAAGAAATTTTTTATAATGGGGTCCATGGGTTATTTCCTGTAATTTTGGAGGATTATACCCTGGTGCATGGAGGAAATCACTATTATCGTGATCAAGCAAAATTTCTTTTGTTAAAATAAAATCTTTTCTTGTATATCCTGCGAAGGTTATCAATGGCATATCCATACGAATTGCATCAAGTGGACAGGCTTCCACACATAACCCACAAAAAACACATCTTAATAAATCTATATTAAACTTTTCGGGATATTTTTCTATAAAAGGATCATCAGATTCAGCTGCTTTAATATGAATACAAAAAGCAGGACAATTAGTTGCACATAACATGCAGGCAGTGCACCGCGGAGAGCCATCTTCTCTTTTCATCAAGCGATGTCTGCCACGAGTCGCAAGAGGTATTTCCTTTTTTTGTTCTGGATACATATAAGTCGTGATTTTTTCAGGGAAGAAAAGATTTCGAATCACATGCTTTAAAGTTAATACTAAACCTGATATAATTTCAAATAAATAAAATTTTCGTAATCCTTTTACTTTAGGTCTAACGACGATTTTTGCCATATATAACCTCTTTTTAATTTGTATAAATTTTTATAATTCCTGTAACTAAAATATTCAATAAAGAAATGGGAATCATCAACTTCCAACCCATATTCATCAATTGATCATAACGAAAACGAGGAAGTGTCCATCGAACATGAACAAATAACCATAAAAATATCATAGCCTTTCCTATAAGCATAGAAATCTGAAACACAGCTACAATAATATGAGAAACTAATTCTCCAAAACGCATTGGTATTACCAGCGGAATTAAAATAAAAGATAATAAAGCAATTCCAAGAAAAATCAAACTGAGTACTTTATATTCAATTTTTCCAAGAGGTTCAGTAAAAAATTGAGCAAAAGATTTAAAGCGTTTATAAACTATATAGCTAAAGATCAAAAAAGTTATTCCATTTAAAATTAAAATTGCTGTAAGAGTTAAATTTGCATTTGCTCGCAATACTTCAGTTGTAAAAAAAGGAACCTGATAACCACCGAGAAAAAGTGTAGCAATCAATATAGAAGCTATCACCATATTCGCATATTCTGCCATAAAAAATAAAGCAAACTTCATACTGGAGTATTCAGTATGATAACCCGCAACAATTTCCGATTCACCCTCTGCTAAATCAAAGGGAGTTCGATTTGTTTCAGCAAAAGCAGCAACTACAAAAGTTATAAAAGCAAGGGGTTGATAAAAAATTCCCCAATTTGGTAAAGGGAATTCTACTCCAAATAATTTTAAAAAACCTCCCTGTGCTTCCACGATATTTTGAATTTGAACATCCTGATAAGTCATTAAAATTGCAACAATAGATAATCCCATTCCTAATTCATAAGAAATCATCTGAGCTGATGAACGAAGTCCACCTAACAATGAATATTTATTATTCGAAGCCCAACCAGCCAGTATTATAGCATAGACTCCCAAACCAGTAAAGGCAAATAAAAGTAACAATCCAGAGGAATAAGTAGCCACCTGAAATCGAAAAACGAAATCACCAATTTGCATAGGTGCTGCAAAGGGAACCAACATAAGAGGAATTAAAGAAATTGTCATCGACCAAAAGGGAGCTAAAGTATAATAAAATTTTTCTACATGTTTTGGTGTAATATCCTCTTTAAAAAGAAGTTTGATTACATCAGCAATATTATGAAGCATTCCAAAAATACGAATTCCACCAATATTTGCCCGAATCGGTCCTACTCTATCCTGAATAATCGCTGCTCCTTTCCTTTCAAGCCATATCATCAAAGGAATAAATTGTAAAGGAATTAACCAAGCAATTACTGCCATAATCGTTATATTTAAGATTTCAAATGTCATTGCTTCCATTTTTTACCTCTTCAATTTAGCATACAAATTAGCTTTTTCCATAAATATGTTAAAATCTACTTTTTTGTTTTTAAAAGGATCATCAGCTATTTTTGGTAAATTTAACTGAATACCTGTATATGGTATTTTTGTAAAACTATAAGAATTTAATTCATTATGCTGATTCTTATATTCATTATAAATTTCTTTTGGATCTGTATACCTTTGATTCTGTAAATCATAAAAAATTGCTATTTGCGACAACATTATACTTAGAGATGGTATATCTTGATTTTCTGGTTCAAATGCCTGCTCTGCTTTTTGCAATAATGAAGTAGCATTAATGTAGGTTCCGTTTTCTTCGATATGAGTTCTAATAGGAATAACTATATCTGCATTTGAGAAATCTTCTTTATAAGAGGTATAGTATATCTTCACAGAAACTGTATTCAAATTTGATAGTAGCTGTTTTGAAATTTCTCCATATTTGGAAAGACTGACCTGTAAAATATGTAAAACTTTAATCTGTTGACTTCTAATTTTAGAAAAAAGTTCTTCTAAATTAGTTTTGATTCCAAAAAAATGGATTCCCTGTTGATTGGGATATTCTTCAGCTAACATAAGCAAATCATCTTTTTTTCCTGTTGCTGGTGGTATCCATGCATATACATTTTGAAAATTCCTTCTAAGTATGTAATAGGTTTCATTCGATGAGCAAGGGCCCACAACCCATGCCATTTCTTCTAATTTATATTTCTGGAAAATTTTTTCTAATTCAATAGTTAATACATTAAAGTTTTCTTCCAGTTGATGAATTAAAGGTGTTTTTAAGCGATTTTCCTGATAAATTTTAAAAGAGAATCTTCCTTTATCGCATATCCAGGAACGATTCAAATTGGGATTCTCATAAGGCATAAATCTCCAGATTTTATTGAAATTGTGTTCTACTGTAATTGTACAGCCCCTTGCACACTTCATACAAACAGATTGAGTTTTATTTAAAAACCATACCCTTTGTTTAAATCGAAATTCCTTAAGGGTTAAAGCTCCTACAGGACATATATCTGTTATATTTCCAGAATAATCATTACTAATAGGTTTACCTGGAAATGTAGTAATCTTTGATTCATGACCTCTATGAATAATTCCTAATTCTGATGTAGCGGGGATATTATCCAGAAATCGAATACATCTTGTACATAAAATACATCTTTCCTGATCTAAAATTATATGATCACCAGCATCAACTGCTTTTCCTCCTTTAAAGTATCGGGGAACTATTCGCTTATAATCGTATCTTCCATAATCAAGATAATTATTTTGAAGCATACATTCTCCCGATTTATCGCATATGGGGCAGTCCAGCGGATGATCCAGCAATAAAAATTCGAGAGATGCTTTTTGAGCTCTTATTGCATTTTCTGAGTTTGTATATATTGTCATTCCTTCCGATACTTTTGTATTACATCCAATGGTTAACATTCTTCCTCTCGGTGTATCGATTTCTACCATACAGGTTCTACAGTTTCCATCAACGGGCAAATATCGATGATAACAGAATCTTTCTAGTGGTATATTATAAGCATCACAGGCTTCAACAATATTCATTCCCTCTTTAACTTCGTATTCTTTATCATTTATTTTGATTTTAAGCATTTTCGACATAGTTTGCTCCTAAGCAATAGACTCTCCTTTAATTTGGGATTCTGCTACTTTTGTTACAGGAATTGAAACAGGTTTTGTATATTTCTCAAAATCATCTCTAAATTTTGTAATAAAACTCCTGACAGGCATCGCACAGGCAGCTGCCAGTGCACAAATTGTTCGACCTTCCATATTATCTGCAATCTCAAGCATTAAATCTAATTCCCTTGTAGTTGCCTCTCCTGCTAAAATTCTATTTAAGAAACGATCCAACCAAGAGGTTCCTTCCCTACAGGGCGTACATTGACCACAAGATTCTTCTGAATAAAATCGTGTTAAAGTTTTCAATGCCTTTACCATATCCGTATGTTCGTTCATCACAATCATACCACCCGTTCCCAGAAAAGTTTTATGTTGTTGCATACTTTCGTAAGATAAATATAAATCCTCACATTCTTTTGCTGTTAAAACCGGTGTAGATGATCCACCTGGTATTAAGGCTTTTAACTTTCCGCCATTAACTCCTTTTGCATATTTTTCTAAAAATTCAAGGACATGCATACCGAAAGGTAATTCCCAGTAACCAGGTTGATTCACATGTCCTGAAACTCCAAATATGTTGGTACCGGTGGATTCAGGTGTTCCTATCTTCGCGAAAGCTTCTCCTCCATTTTCAACAATCCAAGGAATATGGGAAATCGTTTTCACATTGTTCACAATTGTAGGTGAACCAAACAACCCCTCAACAGCTGGGAAAGGTGGTTTGATTCGCGGTTGACCTTTTTTACCTTCAAGAGATTCAATGAGCCCCGTTTCTTCCCCACATATATATGCTCCTGCACCGCGATGAAGCCAGACTTCTATATCAAAACCTGAACCTAGGATATTTTTCCCGATAATTTTTTTTTCTCTTGCTTCCTGAAGAGCTTTTTCTAATATTTTATATTGATGTACATATTCTCCACGAATATAAATATAAGCAATATGAGCATTAATTGCATAACTTGTACATATAATTCCTTCAATTAATAAATGAGGATCATATTCAATAATATATCGATCTGTGAATGTACCAGGTTCACTTTCATCAGCATTTACACAAAGATATATGGGTTTTTTTGTATCTTTGGGTATAAATCCCCATTTTACACCCGTAGGAAATGCTGCCCCACCTCTTCCTTTTAGTTTGGATTTTTTAACTTCTTCAACTACTTCTTCGGGCTTCATTGAAAATAATTTTTTTAAAGAAGAATAAGCTCCATGTTGCAAAGCTACTTCAATTTTATAATGATCAGGTATATGAAATTTTTTTGTTAACATTGGTTCAAATTGCATCTTACACCTCAACCTTTTTGTTTAAGTTCTTTAATAATTTGATCAATTGTTTCGACCGTCAGGTTTTCATAATAGTCATCATTGATTTGAACAACAGGAGCTTGATGACATGCTCCCAAACATTCCACTAGCTGAAAACTAAATAATCCATCTGTAGAAGTTTCTCCATTTTTTAGGTTTAATTTTTCTTCTATATATTTTCGTATCTCTTCCGCTCCCACTAAATAACAGGAAAGAGTCTGACATAGTTGCAAATGATACTTACCCGGCTTCTTTTTATGATACATTGTATAAAATTCAGCTACTTCGTACACTCTGGAAAAGGGAACTCCCACCAGTTCAGCAATATATTCCATAACCTCTTCACTAATATAACCAAATTCTTTTTGAGCAAGCCACAAAGCGGGAAGCAATGTTGCACTTTTTAAAGGATATCGTTTTACTATTTCTTCATATTCTTTTAAGGTTTTATCAGAAAATTTTACTGCCATCTGAAAACTCCTTACATTTATCGATCAAGTTCGCCAGCAATAATATTAATGGAACCCAATGTAGCTATACTATCAGCAATCATCCCCCCTTCAATTAAGTCAGGCAAAGCTGCCCAATTCATAAAAGATGGTGGTCTACATTTAACACGATAGGGATATTTCCCTCCATCAGCTATAATGTGAAAACCCAACTCTCCATTAGAAGATTCTGTAAAATCATAAACTTCGCCAATAGGGGGCAATATTCCATGCATAATAATTTTAAAATGATTCATTAATCCTTCAATATTCCCATAGGTATGATGTTTTGGCGGAAGTGCTACCCTCTTATCATCAGTCATTACAGGACCAGGAACTAATCTTTTTAATGCCTGTTTTATAATTTTTACAGATTCTTTAATTTCATAAATTCTTACATAAATTCTATCAAAAGTATCGCCTTTTGAACCCACAATAACATCAAAATCATAAGTTTCATAATCATAATAAGGTTCTACTTTACGAAGATCGTAATCAATACCACAGGCACGTAATGTAGGTCCCGTCCATCCATAGGATATAGCATCTTCCAGACTGATAATAGCTACATCCTGAGTTCTATCAAGAAAAATTCTATTTTTTTCTGTTAATCTTTCAATTTCTCCGACTGATCGCAAAACTTCATCTAAAACCTGTAAAACTTCTTCTTTAAAACTAGGATATGTATCTCTAGAAAGACCACCAATACGAATATAATTTGAAGTTAAACGAGCCCCACATAGTTTTTCTAAAATATCATAAACTCTTTCCCTAACATTAAATGAATACCAGAAATTGGTTAGAGCTCCGATATCTACGAGATTTGTTCCCACACATACAAGATGATCAATAATTCGATTCAATTCTGCTGTTATAACGCGAATTACTTTTGCTCTTTCCGGTATGGTTATTCCCAGCATCTTTTCCACAGCTTTTGCAAATCCTATATTATTCATGATTGCAGAAAGATAATTCAATCTATCAGTATATGGTATACATTGCTGATAAGGATGAATTTCACAGTCTTTTTCAAACCCCCTATGTAAATATCCCATTTCTGCAACTGCGGCCACAATCGTTTCTCCATCAAGAGCAGCTAACACCCGAAGTGTACCATGCATAGCAGGATGACTCGGACCAATATTTACATATACAATTTCATTTTTATCCACATCGTCACTAAACTGAATACCTTCTGACTCTTCTTCTAAAGTTATGATTTTGTGTTGATCCATATAGTCCTCTATTTATAATTTTTAATTTTTCCTTTTCTAAGATTTTCTTCTAATCGTATTTGCATTTCGTCCATTAAATCATCTGGTTCACTAAGCCATTGCCGCCTATCAATAGGATAATCCTTTCTTAAAGGATGACCTACAAAATCTTTATGATTCAATATTCGTTTTAGATTAGGATGACCAATAAAGCGAATTCCCATTTGATCCCATGCTTCCCTTTCCAGCCAGTTTGCATTTTTATAAAGATCATGAATACTATCGATCTCAGGATTTTCTTCTGGAAGATATACCCTTAAGAGAATTCGATGATTATAGGTTAAGGATTTTAAATTATATACCAAACTGAATCTTTCTCTCTTAGGTTCAGGAAATTTCAGATAATCAATGGAGACCAAATCAACTAGCATTTCAAATTTTAAGTTTTCTGTTTCTTTTAGAAATTTTATAAATTCTTTTATAGATTCTTTTTTAACAACAACATTTACAATATCATATTCTGTATATTCCTCAATAATTTGATTTATGTGTTTTTTTTTAACCATTTCCAATAAATTTTGATTGTTCATAAATTTATCCCTTAATAATCAAACTTAGGTTCTTCCACCTGAAATTGAGCAGCTGGATATTTACCTGGATTATCGATTTTTTCCTGTAATTTTATCACTGCATCTAAAATTGCTTCAGGTCGGGGGGGACAACCTGCTATATAAACATCTACAGGTATTATATGATCAATCCCCTGCATGGTACAGTAATTGTTATAAAATCCACCAGAAGATGCACAAACTCCCATCGAAATAACCCATTTAGGTTCTGGCATTTGATCATAAATTTGTTTTAAAATTGGTCCCATTTTGTAAGTAATTGTTCCTGCCACCAATAACAAATCTGACTGTCGGGGTGAAAAGCGAACCAGCTCTGCTCCGAATCTTGAAATATCAAAAACCGATGAAACTACACCCATAAATTCAATTGCACAACAGGCAGTTCCAAAGGGCATAGGCCATAAAGAATTCTTTCTCCCCCAAGCTAAAACTGCATTTCTTGTAGTGGTAAAATAGGGTAATTGATCATTAGGGTTAAAACCTGGATTTAGTCCCATTCTAAACCTCCTCTCTTTAAAATATATAACCAACCAAAGAAAAGAACAGCAACAAAAATTAGGATAGAAATAAATCCATATGCCAAATCTTCTATAAACCATGTTGCCCAGGGGAATAAAAATAAAACCTCTACATCAAAAATTAAAAAAAACATAGCCACCAAATAAAACTTTACATGAAATCTTTGACGAGCAGTACCAATCGCTTTCTTTTCTGAAATACCGCATTCATAAGGTGATAATTTTACAGGATGTTCAATTCTTGGACCCAAAAAACGCGATAATAACAAAAAGATAGCAGGTATGGTAATTGCGAGTATAAGGGTGATCAAAATTGGAAAAATATTGAGAAAATTGGATGAAATCATAAACCACAAAATAAACTAAGTTAATATAAAAGCAATTCTTTTTTTAATTTCTTATGTATTTCTTAATAATATAATTCACTGCATAGTTTAACCATGCAGTGAATTATATTCAACTAAACCATCGCTTAAGTGCTTCTTCAGGTAACGAAACACCTGAAACTTTTGCTCTTTGAACCATAGTCCAGAATCCCCTATAAGTTGCCCTATCATGCAACTCGCCTTCAAACTGAATGGGACCCCAATTTGCATCCTGAGCTGCTAATAAAATTTTTACAGCTTTTTCTACTTCTGAATGATCAGGCTTCATTGCCTCTACAATAGCATCGATTTGAGTTGGATAAATAGACCACATTCTCAGAAACCCAAAGTGATATCTTGCTGTATATGCATCCTGCTTGGTTTGTTCATAATTTTTTAAATCCAGCGTCACATTATGAGCAGGAACTAATCCATTTGCAAGTGCGGCTGCTACCACATTCGCTTTTGCACGGCGAATTAATTCATGTTGAAATTGTCCGGGGCTTTTCATATTCGAAAGAGGAATAGCTCCAAAATGTCCGGAAATAAAATCCATCAGACCAAAATCAAGAACCTGCATCCAGGGAAGTTGAGCAATTTTTTCTACATCCCGTAAAGCACCATGTGTTTCAATTAAACAATGAACGGGAATTTCTCTCTTTAAGCCAGCTTTAAGTGCAGTTTCCTGAATATATTCAATCATTTCTTTTACTTGATCTACAGAAGTTGGTTTAGGAATTGTTAGATAAGAAACTACATCACCTGCACCTTTTACAATAATTTCCACATCCTGTTTCCAGAATTCTGTATGTGTATAATCATGGATTCTTGCTCCAGCCATTGTATATTTATTTTCAGGAGAATTTAATAAACGAACGATCATTTCTGCATGTTCTTTTTCTTTGCCTTTGGGAGCACCATCTTCACAGTCCATAGTAATATCAAAAATAGGACCTTTTTCTTCCTGAAAACTAAAAGCTTTAAGAATCATTTTTTCATTCCCTGCGAAATGTTCACAGCTGGGAATTACTGGAAAAGGTTTTTCTCCTGGAAACAAAGCTTGATTAGGATGTATCATAATTAACTCCTTTTTTTTAATAATGATTTCATATCAAAGATTCATAAATTGATTCATAAGTACAATCATTACTAATGAAAAAAAATTTACAAAAGCATGAGTAATTACCGGAGCATAAATCCCCGGCCGAAATTCTCTTAAAATGGCTAAATTCATTCCTAAGAAAGTTAAATAAGGGAAAGCCACAAAACCCTGAGGATGTAAGTAGGCAAACATCAGTCCCGAAATAAAAGCTGAAGCAAATACAGAAAAATAATACCTTAAATATCCATAAATCCAGTTTCTAAAAACCATTTCTTCAACAACAGGAGCAAAAACTACAGCCATAAAGAAAATAAGCCAGAAATGATCTTCAAAATAATAGATAATCGGATGAGGATCCGAATCAAAACCGGAACGATTCGTAAACATCATTGTAAAAATTAAAACCATAATGGATAAAGGAAAAATTACAATAAACCCCATAAAACCATATAAAATCTCTTTTAAAGGAGATTCCGGTTTTAACTTCAAATTCTTAACTGTTTCTTCCAGTTTCACAAAAAAATTCTGTTGATTTTGTTTTTCATCAGAAGAAGTTTCGCTCAAATTCCAATTTTTAACGATCTGAGAAATAGCATCTGAATTATAATAATCAGTCCATATGGAATTCTTGATAAATGAAAAACCAATTTCATTTTTGAGATAAACCAATGCTATCAGAAATGCGATAATTCCATATATCATCTGTATCCATAAAAGATAATTAGAATTTAATTTTTCCATTATGAAATTCATTAAAAAAAATTGCAAAGGGATATATAAAAATAAATAAAGAGAAGCAGACTCAATTAATGCCAGAACTTTATTGGGTTCTAAATTTCTTAATAGACTTCCGTAAAAATTTAAGGAAAATCGGGAAAAAAAACGAAAGATTAAAAATACTCCAATAAATATAGAGATAAAAAAAGCCACACTCAGAAAAATAAAAATCATCTGATATGGTAGAAAAATTCTCAAAAGTTCAAGATAATAATCCTTCGCTTTCTCTAAATCAGTCTGTTTATAATAATGATATAAAGCCAGTTTGCCAAGGGGAAGTTTTAATATCTCTTCTGGATTTAAATCTTTTTTTTGATCAACATAAATAGACTTAAGTAAAATATTATATTTGTTATACGGAGATTCCTCAGGTAATTGAGGAAAATCAATAGATTGATTTAAGAATTTATAGAGTATATAACCTTGAATTTCTGCTTCAGGTGATTTGAAAGCTCCTTCTGAAATGACAGTCAGTTGTTGAAGAATTTGATTTATCAATTCTTCTTTATTGGGCAATTCTTCATAAAGGAGGATTTGAAAAAATATTATTTTATACAAAAAATTAATCTTCTTTTGTTCTACATACTCTATATTCTGAAGGGAATTATTTATAAAATATTTTTTATAAAATATGGTAAGGAAAGTAGAAAACAATAAAACAAAAATAAACAGAAATCTCAAAAAATTATATTTTAAATTCATAAAATTTCTTTTCGATCCAATTCTTTATATGAAAATAAGAAGTCCATAAATTATTTGGTTCAGGAAAAAACTGATTTCTCGAAAAATCAAAAAAAATAAATGGGATTCCTGATATTTTAAATTTTTCTAAGATTTGATCCTGAAAATCTACCATAATTTTTTCTAATATTTGATTATGCATTCTGCTATTTGTATAAAAAGAAATCAATTTTTTATTCAGTAAAAGGGATTCATAAAAAACATTGCCTGGATAAGCAATAACAAAAGATGATTTTAAGAAAATTTTATAAAATTCTATTAAAGGCATATAATTTTTATAATCAATTATCTGAACCTCACTTTGAATTAAATTATATTTTTTTATAATTTGAGCCTGAATTTCAGAAATATCAAAATCCAGTAGAGATGTATCCCCCCAGTAAAAAATCTTTCCAGGAATTGAATCAGAAAAAAATTCATAATACGATTTTAAAACCGAATATGGAAATAAATAATTTTTTAATACTTCCCCTATATGCATATTTAAACCAGGATGAGGAAGAGTAAAATGATAATCTATATTCATACTTCGCTCATAATAATTATCGAGGCATAAAATCCCACAAATTTGATTTCCATAGTATTTCTGAAAATAAAAGGGATTATGATCTCTTATATCCAGAATTAACAAATATTTTTTATGCTGTTCTTTTTTGAAATCTTCAATGGAATTAATTTTTTTTAATAATGATTCATAATAATTAAAAAATTTTATATAATTAGTAAATTTTTTATAATAATCAAAGACAAAAAATTTAACTGAAAAACCTTCATCTTTAAGAAATTGATAAACATGAATTCCTCTTTGAAAATGTCCTGTTCCTTCAAGAATTACAATAATATGAATTTCAATATTTTCTTTGCTGTACATAAAGATTATGCTGAAACAATTTAGGTTGAGAAATAAATAAATCCATCACTTCATATAACGTAAAATTTGAATTTAGATAGGGGAATATAGTAGCAAAAACTTTATAATCTTCTATATAATCCAGTGTAAGCCGTGGCAGAATCCCTTTATAATTTTTTGATTCAAGATAGAATTCAAAAGGTTTGTATTTTTCATAAACTACTTTAAATACTTCTTTAAACTTTTTAATATGCAAACTTACATGTTCTTTAAAAATATCTTCGTTAAATTGTTCTGAATTTTTTGAAATCGCTTCAAAAGAAAAAATTTCCAGCCCTGCACCGAGGGGCAAATCCTTAAAAGCAAATAAATCGCATTGATATTTAAAATAATTTTCTACGAGATCAGAAACAATCAATGGTTCTACAAAAGGATTATCTGCTGTTGCACGAATAATATGTTTTAGTTCCAGAATCTCTGCTGATTTGCGATATCTTTCTCGAACATCCAGTAATGGTCCGCATAAAAAAGGGATCTTTTTTCTTTCCAAAAAATTTATTATTTTCGTATCAGATTCGGGAACAATATAATAAATTTTTTTTATTTGAGAAGTACTTAATCTTTCATAAATCCATTCCAGTACCGTCATTTTTTTATCTTTTGTTTGAAGTTTCAGAAATACTTTCTCAGGTAATCTTTCTGATGAACTTCTAGCCTGAATCAGGACTCCCAAATTATCCAAGAAATACATACCAATCTTTACACACAGAACATATAGGAATTATTTCATCATATTTTTTGTTTATAAAATTTATATGATATTTATATAAATTTTCATATATTTGTTTTATTGTATATTCCTTTAAAAAAAAATTCGAAAACTTGCAAGCAATATCCTGTCTACAAATAGGTACGCGAAAATCAGAAGTAATAAATAATGAAAACATTAAATTTCTGCAATAATCCTTTTCAAAGGGTTCAAGATCAATTGCTCGAAAATCAGGTAAGAGATCGCCATATGAATTATACTTCCCAATAATAGGCTGTATGGATGTATTTTTAAAAAAATCAAAAAAAAGATCCAGTTCTTCCTCCACCTGTTTAATTCTTAAAATTTCAGCATATACTTTTAATGTTTCAGGAATTTTTTTTAAATTTTCTTTAATCTGTCCCAATACATTTTTTCCCATCAGTTCTTCGTATAAACTTTCGCTAAGGGTCGGAATTTTTATTATCAAAATTAAATAATCATTGTATTTTTCCAGAATTTTAACTTTATCTTCTGTAAGATTATCTCCAAAAGTTTCTATATAAATAACTTCGAATAAACCGGATTTTATAGATGCTTCCAAAAAAAATCCAAAATCCTGATGAAGTAAGGGATCACCTGCTCCAGCAAAAGACAGATGCATAGATTTTCGAATACCAAATTCATTAAGATCATCTAAAATTTTGATGAATTGATCTCTATTCATCATTACATAATTTTCTTTATAAGGATATATGAGAGGATGTACATTCATCTGAGTAGTTATTTCGACTTCTATGAAAGAGGGGGCAATACGCAATAATTTCCATTGATAAATAAAACATTCTTCCAAATCAGAATATTTAAACTTATTATTAAAATTATATAAATTTTTACATATTTTTTGATATCTTTCATTGAAAAGATCAAATCTTAATCTGTATTTTCGATAATCATTATCAACATAATAAATATTAAGATTTAATGTTTGGGTATTTTTCAGTAACAATTCAGACCAGTTCCATTTATATTCATCGCCAGTTATATAAATTCTCTTTGCCAGATTCCAATCAATTACAATCGGTAAAAATCCTGCAACAGCAATATCGCAATATGTATAATCTGCCAGTATCTCAAAATGTTCTTTAATAAGCTTAAGAGATTCTTCAATATCAAGAAAAGGAGCAAAAGATTCAAAATACAGAAAAGTATCATTGGGATCATAATAATGTACAACTGAATCCTCCGGTAACTTCAGTGGAGGAGAAATTTTTTCCACAGCTTCTTTTAAATCTTTTGATATTAAATGTAAAAATTCAATTTCCGGATGTTTTAATTCTGGAATTTTGTTGACTTCATTTGAAACAAGATAAATGCGAAATTTTTCTATTTTTAGATAACACCCTGATCTTATTTCATAATTATTAATTAATTTTATCAATTTATAAATTTTATCTA
>FWPU01005673.1_pt1 | contig 26499 bp, 23 predicted proteins | sample 2228361 | NCBI WGS metagenome assembly FWPU01 (sample SAMEA103939777, study PRJEB20133) | metagenome
TATGGGATCCTGATGCACCACGGCTAATCCGTCAGACCGTTCCAAACGCGAAGATAATTATTATGTTACGCGATCCAATTGAAAGAGCATTCTCACAATATTTGATGAGGATAAAGTATGGTGGAACAAAGCTTTCATTTTATGACGAACTGATTATGGATTATGCGAAACCTGAAAAGAAATTCGGAATACCTGGTCTACTTATTGAGCTCGGAATGTATTACGAGCAGGTCAAAAGATATTATGACCAGTTTGATAAAGAACAGATTAAAGTGATAATATTTGAAGAATTCATTAAGCATCCTGAAAAGACTGTCAATGAAGTCTTGACATTTTTGGGAGTTGATTACAAGGTGACGAACTTGCGACGACAGTATAATCCCTATTCGGTTCCTCGCTCACGTTTTTCATCACTAGTTCCTAATCTCTTTCGTTGGCTTCGCAGCAAAGATATTCGAGTTTATAAATTCATAAGTTTGCTTCCAGACGGATGCTTAGAATGGTTTGAAGGATCGCTACTTTTTAAGAAAGCCGAGAAGCCAAAAATAGATTCCCAAGCTAGGGAATATCTGAAAAAAATGTATCACGATGATATTATAAAATTAGAGGTATTCTTGGGTAGGCCACTGCCATGGGGTACCAAAGAGTAATAGCTATTCAGGAATCCAATGCAGTGCTTGGAACGAACCCTTTGCAGATTTCAGTGGAGGTGGTTATAAGGATTTGACAATCAGCGTACCTCTCGAATCAGTTGAAGAGATTGACGACACTGTGGCTGCTTAAACTTAATCTATGGTCCTCAGCACAGGGGTTTCCGTGAATCCAGATCCTAGAGATCAGTTGCCGGATCGAGACATTGGGGACATGGCAGAATCGGTTGAGGAAAATGAAGACCTTATATCATCGGCTACTGTTGGAGGTAATAGCCGCGGTGAAACTTCATCGCTTTAAGCCTCGTGAATTCTACTAGGCGTATTTATACGCTAATATCGTGCTTTCGGACTCTACCAGGCTTGACGAAATCAAGCTTTCTACATGTAATTTTCTTTCTGTTCCAGATGGTTATTATAGCGACATTGAGTTCGAATACTCGGCTCAGACAACGCCGTCTGCTAACAATAGCCAAATCTGGCTCAAGTCGAACTCATTGTGACTCATCTAGGTAGTATTTTCTGAGTTAATACTACGGAAAAATATATGTGGTAGGAGATATCAGAAAGAATAAACAATTGTTAATATGTTGAGTATTAGACAAGATGTTAGACAAATTATTTATTCCAACCGGTACCTGATAATTTTTCTTGCTTTCTTACTCCTAAATTTTACCATTCATAGGGGGCTTACTGAATCTGGACTAATTCTTGCTGGAGATTTTACAAGAGCGGAAAACTTCAGCGATTTCGTAAATTCGTCCTTCTTACCTCTGTGGAGTGAAGCTGGCCAATCATCCAACGTCTTGAGAATACATCAGTTAAGTATCTATGCTCCAGCTGTGGCTCTCGTGGCAATTACTGATCTTCCGAGTAGCGGGGTCCACCTTGCTTATTTCATGATATTAGGTTCCATGGCGGGTGTCTTCATCCTTAAGCTTACAGAATATCTACTCCAGCGACTGATGATAAAAATCAGGTACGAGTTCATATTAGCATCATCAATATTCTATCTGTTTGGTACGAACGTCGTTGAAACAGCATTTCATCCGGGTGTCGCATTTGCACTGTATCTCTCACCTGTAATGCTATATACAACAATAAGGGGTATTGAAGAAAGTAAGATACGCTATCTTCTTCTATCTTCAATTATTTTTTCATTAGTTGTTGTGGACTTGCACTTCTTGATCTTTGGTCCTATCATATTTCTAAGCTATATCTTATACGATGCAATATACAAAATATTTGCGGAAAGAAATTCCAAGCTAGACGCACTTAAGCGAATGGGACTTTACATTGGTGTTATTGTTGTCCCTGGTCTCTTGCTAAACGCATATTGGATCATTCCAAGTATTACTTCTGGAGGCCTGGATCTGTATTCTACGCCTCGAACAAAGGATGATTTTACGCTATTATATAGAAATGCCGATATTTTGAATGCCTTATCCGGCAGGGGGTTTTTTAATTTAGATCGGATTTATTCATCAGCATATTTGCAGACTGGCTTTCTTTCATTAATATTGACATTAATCGCATTACCTTCCTTGTATTTCTACAGAAATAAAATTGTGACATTTCTTGGCATTATATTTTTCGTTAGCATCCTGCTTTCAATTCTACCTGTTTATTTGACTGGGGTTTACACATGGCTAATGTTCGATGTTCCTCTAAGCTCGCTCTATTCGTGGGCTTTTAGAGCGCCGGCAATTCATCATTTTGTAGGTTTGTCAGTTGCTCCTCTGATAGCTCTCAGTGGAGTAAAATTATATGAAACGATCAGAATGAACAAAAGAATAATATCAAATACCATTCCCTTCCTTTTTCTTTCAATCGTAATTGTGTTTAGTTTAATACCTAATTCTATTCTGCTGTCAGGTGACTTTGATGGTAATCATAAGGTACATCATCTGCCAGCTGATTATCTAAGTGTAATTGACTATCTCGAAAAGGCGGAAGATAATAATAAATCGCTGTGGGGACCGCCGTACGCGGGCTTATCCTCAACATGGAGTGAAGGAAGGATTGCCTCGACAATCTTTAAGCAGATTTCGCCTTTGAATGTTTTTTCCGGTTCTTGGATTACCGATTTCTATACTAATCCTTTGATATTCGGTATGCAATTTCCATATGGAAGCATGGCATACTTTAATAGTACATCAAATCTGGATGACTTTTTAGCTCCTATTAATGTAAAGTATGTTGTCGTGCATAATGATATTCCTTCAATTAAAGACAAGATGGATCGAACATTGGCCGCGCTGGACAGTTCTAATGGCTTGAAATCAATACAGTTTGGACAGATGTCACTTTATGAGGTAGAAAATGTAGTCGCTCATACTTCAATAAAGAATAATACAATGATAATTCAGGGTGGAGGTCTTTCTAGATACGAATCGGCTATGAATATTAATGGAATTGAGCCTAGGGAGACTGGAGTAATTTTTTCAGACATTGTGGGCTCTGCAACCAATTTAGAATTGATTAAAGTATCCGACATAATACTTGCTGAGAATGAATTAGCTTATGCAGAATTTATTGTAGACAAGAGTGATGTTAGATTGATTTTTCCTGCAGAACATGTCGATTATTATAACCCCTCAACACTTTGGTCGAAAAGTTCTGCTAACGCACCCTCCTTCTTGAACAACTTTAGGGTAGGCTCCGAACGACCATTTCAAAGTGATTATGGAAAGGGAATAGTTTTCACAGTAGCAGACAATGCGAAAATGACTTTTCCTGTTTCTATAGATAATGGTGGGCAGTACAGGATTCTTATAAGATATCTAGCTAACGAAGGAGGCGGGATAGTAGACTTTAATATCGGGAACCAATCAACAAGGCTTAATACCACTCATAATCTCAATAGGTTCGTCTGGGCAGATTTAGGGACTTTCGAATTAACCCGAGAGCATAATGAGGTTTCCATAGAAAATAAAGAAGGATTTAATGCTATCAACTTGCTAGCGCTTGTCCCAAATGAAAAATACGATCAGTACAAGCATGAATTTATGGGCTTTGTGCAGGATAAAAAGATGTTCTATGTTCTTGAAGCGGAATCTGACTTTTACAGGACTGCGGGAAGACCAGCCCGACAGACTTCTGATATCACATACAGTAACGGATTGGCAATTTCGTTTAACAATAATGCCCAGTTATGGAGCAGATTCGAAATAATCAATAGCGGCGAGTATGATTTGTCCATTCATGGTAATGGAATCATTGACATTTCCATAGATGATGGCCTGTACGCCTTTACTGTAGATGCTGGCAATGACGAAAAATATTCATTGCAACTTGAGAGTGGATATCATACCATTGAAGTGTCCACAACGGTCAGAAGTTCAAGACCTATCTTAGACTATATTTCCTTAACCGCAATCTCGGATATAAGCGCCGGTTCCCCTAATCATCTTATTAGTAGTGACAAAATTGACAGTACAAAGTATGTAGTAAATGTAGATGCAACATCTCCCTACATGCTTGCTTTCGCAGAGGCCTATGATAAAGGTTGGGTGGCTGAGGTGAAATCACCTGCAGGTACTATACAATATAGATCCATTCCGCTATATGGTGTTATTAATGGGTTCGTAATAGATGTGGAAGGCGAATATCCAATTACTATTAGATACGCGCCACAGACTGCATTGTATTATGGTGCGGCGATATCTATTATGACGTATATTGCAGTTGGTGCATATGTATTCTATCCTACATTGGGTTCCTCACTATTTAGATTATTTTCCAAGATTTCTTTCATTGCCAATAGGGGAAAAAATACACAATAAAATACCTACTTTGAGTCAAGCATATGCATTAGCTATAAACACATCATCTCTCCTTCATTGTTGCTCTAATTATTTGTCGGATCTCTCTTAATGATGTATTCTTTACTACTAAGAGAATGACAAATGAAGCTATGATGGAAGCAAGCATACCCACCACATAATACATGGTGGCAATGTGGATAATAGCCTCTCCTAAGCCATATCCCGCAGCAATTGCAACCATGCTAAATAGAATATATCTTATCGCTATCTTCTCTAGCCATGTGATAGAAATAATAGCAGAAACGATAAATCCAATCACTACTGAATATGCCGCACCAAGGATCCCAAGTTGTGGAACAAAAAATACGAATGACAAAAGGAATGCAGCCGTCTGAGCCGCTCCCATAATTAGTATTTCTTTCTGTTTTCCTAGATTGTTGAGGCGAGACGTCCCGTTGATTCCTATGATGAATGGTAGTATTCCCAAACCTAGTATGAACAATACTGTGCCGCCTGACTCGTACTGATCACCTATGAGTGAAAGGATTCCTGTAGGCGATACTAAGATAACAGTAATAATGGGAACTGTCAAACTGAGTCCTATTCTCATGCTTCCGCTGCTTAAATCCTTGCTTGATGAAGATGATGCTGGTATGACCATAAAGGCAGTGCTTAATGCAAAACTAGCTGCTGCAAAACTTACCATGGATGCTATGTAGAAGATTCCAGCATCCGCAGATGCTAAGCCAAATAATGCAAGTAAAACTATGCTCAACTCAATAACAAATAGTCTCGATAATTTGGAGGGAGTGTTAGACAGGCCCTCACTGATGATCTGTTTGAAGAACTTTCTATCTCCTAAGCTGAAAGAAAGCGAGCTCTTTACAAGAATTAAGGTTCCCCCTGTTACCACTATAGAATATGCAAGAAAAGAAAGAAGAATTCCAAATGCGCCATATCCATTCGCAACAAGCAAGAACCCGAGGATGAATTTGATGGAAGTACCAATTCCTTCGTACAACAATACATGCTTGACGCTTGATAGCCCTAACAACGCATAGCGGGTCACAAAAGTAACTGAAGTAAGTAGAACAGATGCGATCGCAATCCAAGTAAATTCGTGCTCAATGGGATAACCATAGATGTTTGTTGTAATATAGACCATAATCGGAATGGATGCCAGAGTAAAAACGAGCTTTGTTGACAATACTGTACTCACTATCTTCGTTTTATTAGTTGATGAGTACTTTAGAAGAGGATACTCTAATCCAAGTTGTGTAACTGTCGACACAAGCATTACTAGACTATATATTGTGGTTGCTTCTCCTATCTGAGATGCAGAAGTGAATTTTGATACTACAAGCCAAAAAAGCCAGCCACCCACGCTAATTACTAGGCGATCAATAAATAGTAAAATGCCCGAGCCCACAAATTTGGTTGAAGGCTGTGCGTCTCTGTCGTTAGATTCGCTTCTAGGTTCAGGACCTTGTCTGTTCTCATCCATTCGATTACCCGCTTGGCATCATCGCATCAATTTCAATCTTTAGTTGTTTCTGGTACCATCTCTTCATTCTATGTCTGTACGAAATCGCAAGCACATCCACAAACATCCTTGCAATATCTCTTACCTTAAACTTGCGATCCAGATCGATTTCAACTGGCATCTCTCTTATCTGCATCTTTAGCAAAGATGCTATCGTCAAAAGCTCGACATCAAAAGCATATCTTTTCACAAGCATCAATTTGAAAATGGCCCTCAGCGCAGGACCGTTGCCTGCCTTCAAGCCGGCCTGAGTATCCTTTATCTTAATTCCTGTCAGTACCCTTACAACAAGATTGAACGCCCTACTCAAGAACTTCCTAGAAGCCGGCGCATCGTACTTTGACAGCGGGTGCCTCTTTGAAGCGATCACCAGATCACAATCTTCAAGCTGCCTAATGTATTCACTTATTATGTTCGGCGAAATGTCCAAGTCACCGTCAGTAAACATTACAAGCTCGCCCTTTGTCTCAACGATGCCTGTCTTGACTGCGTAACCCTTGCCCATGTTGATATCGTATGACAGCACACGGACACGCGGGTCCATCGCCTGCTCCTTTCTCAATACTTCAAGCGTTTCGTCGCGGCTTCCGTCATTTACAACCACCAACTCGTAGTTCAAACCGGTAGGCTCTAGAACCTTCTTTATCCTTGCAAGCGAAGCAGAAATGGCCCTAGCCTGATTGTATACAGGAATCACTATTGAAACCTGAAGCTTTAGCTCCTGAGAATATGAAGAAGCAGATTCCGGAAGCAAGTCCTTTATAATTTCAATATGGATGAATTTAAACTTTAGAACATTGGTATCTATAACAAATATGGCATTCGATACTACTCTATATTTCTAGCGATTTGTTTCTTATTCCCTTCTAAAATAGAGATACCCTACACCATAAATCGACAATTGCTTTTCCTGATCACCAACCGCCAATACTCATCGCTTGGCAGGTATTTTGCCCAAGATCCTCTGTCCAAACGGCAACGACTCCGGGGAAGCCGGGAAATGTTATAACGTATACACAAGAGCTTTGTGGAATGTTCCGGCCTCATACGCTCAAGCTTGTTTGATTCCTTGTGTTAGGGTGCGTGACTGCCAGAAGAAAGCAACCATGTCCTCTTTCCGTCATGGTAATGGCATGAATTGGCTCTGCAGTATATAAAAAAGAGTATAATCTACCCAGAATATTTTTATATATAACAGTACTTTGCCATTGTAATCATGCGCGCGGTAGGAAGCTTGTCTGGCAGGAAGCAGCTAGTTGCTGCTGTTGCAGCTGCTGGACTTCTTGCGGCAATATTCGTTCCATTCCAGTCGGCTCAGGCAGCCGCTGTTGATTTCACTACAAACGGCAATCAGCTTGAGGGAAATACATTTGTCGTGTCCGGGTTTGGACTGCCTATCACAATTGAAATTGTGCTTAGCCCGGGAGAATCCCTAGATTCTGATCTTCCAGTATCTATAACCCCTGGCCTTCCAAGCAGTGGAGGCTCTGGCGGAATTATCGATCTAAAGACTGCAACCTTTACTCCCGACTCGGGTACTCCTGCAGCGTTGTTCCATAGCATTACCGTAAATGAAGACTTTGAGGCATATGGGTATGCCACTACGAACGGCTTCATCGGTCCTATGACAATTACAATAGATGCGGTGCTGAGGACTGCGTTACTCTACCAGGGACCTCCCACAACTCCGGTGGCCCAGACCCTAACGGTCGACATTAATGGAGTCGATCATGAAGTTACGTTTAACATTGTAGGCCAAGCCACAGCGCCACCGGGCGCCGGCACCGGCACCGGAGGTGCAGGAAGCGGCAGCGGACGCTCTGTGTCACTGACATGGCCGCCAGCCGATACACTTCCTGACAGCTACTTTGAAGAGAACCCACTTGACAAGGTCCAGATAAACAGCTTTGCATTCCTCGATGCGGATTCAGCCAACGTAACTGAGGCACAGGCAGGCCAGCAGATTGTTATCTCTGCATCATTCACCAACTACCAGCAAAAGTCTCAGCCCTATGCTCTCATTATCCAGGTGACAGACGAGAATGACGCGGTGGTTGACCTGATGTGGCAGATAGGGTCACTTGGGCCAGGCAGCACTACAGATGTCTCTAACTCGTGGACTCCGCCGGCACCAGGCATCTACAAGGTCACGGTCTATGTCTGGGATGGGGTTGGATCTTCACCGACTCCTCTATCTGTAGTCGCTGTCAAGAACATCGAAGTAAACTAGGCTGCAATTTTTTTTTGCAGCGACAAGAAATTTTTCCTAACTAGATTTCCTTTTCAAGATTGTCCTACAGATTGACTGTGATGGGGAGGTGCCAGGCCAGCTGACGCAGACGTTGCTATTGCCATCCAAAGTTGTTGTTTTATTGGCACAGGTGATTCGAGATGAGAATTTTTTTCTTATTGATCATGATTTGAACGACTCGTATGTTCGATGAGCTGACATTGCGCCAAGACGCACCATGAGTGATAGCCTAGACATATTCGCATTTCTCTCGTTTGCATGCAAGATATGAGACGCTTGCAACAACACTATTCTCGTATCACACTGTGCAATCAATTGCTACGGGATATAGAGGATCCTGTAACCTCTTCACGATTGGTAATGATGATGACGTATGTCATTCTGATGATCGTTTCTCCGTGTCAATGACCGAATATGTGTATTATATGTCGGTAGTTGCTGATAACAAGAGCAAATCGCTGGCGATTTAGACATGTATAAAGACGATGATAAAAGCAAGCCAATTCGGTCGACGTTCTCAGGGACGCATTGCCGCACTTTGATTACCTAGGTACATTGGCGCAAGCGCTTTCCTCATGCATACACGCAGGATGTGGATTGCACGATTGCAAGCTCGGCTTTCTAGGCCGACAATAACGGCGCCGCGTGCCATCATTATTATCTCTGTATTCTACAGCCACAATATTTTGTCTTCCACAGTAGCGGCACCGGCAATACTTATTACTGCATTATCCATTTCGAGGGTCTTCCTGCAAAGTTCAATGTAGTCCAAAACTGTTATTTATTCAACACTGCAGAACTCAATTCATTCTCACTTTAACTATCATAATTTGCGAATATTGCGATACTAAGTGTACAAAGAAAATTGTCTAGAGGATTATTATTATATATCTATGGGAATAAAAGTGGTGTTTTTTCCGTTGAGCGAGGAAAATGACCTCATGTCTTTGAAAGAGGCTATCGTCGGCCTGGAACCACGGCTAGTCCTTGAAGCCATAGTTGATGCGATTGAAAATGTGTTTGGGCCAGGTTTGGCCAAACTGATTTTCAGAACGCTGGAACTAGTCTACAAGCTCGACAATGAGGCGATACCTTTCAACATAGAACAGTTCGATGACTCGCTAAATCTCATATTTGGAACGGCAGCAAGACCATTGCGCAAGAGGATCATGTCAGAATTGGAAAGAAAGCGATTACAGCAGCAGTAGTAGTACTAGTTGGGCATCAAGCAAAACCATCTGCAAACTGGATCAAATTTGAAACAAATTCTAGGCGGATATGTGTATGCAACCTATATACTATCTGGCCGATCGCTTGAATTGCAATACGCGCAAGATCTAGGGGAATTGATGACACATACTACCAAATGTATACTTCCTGAATCTCTGGCTTTGCGTCTGCTGGATGGTTTGTCTCTTAGTTATACAATCGCTGTATGGACCGAACTAGAGTTTTCTTGCCTGCCTTCCTGTTACTGGAGTACGCAATTCTCTTCTGCGGATGGCATACACCATCTCTTCCGCCCGGCGCCTGCAAAACCCTTGGCGTTGGAAAGCACAAGAGAGTTCAAGGAAGGAGGGTCTCTATCTAACAGCACGTCACTACAGGGCATAGCTGCACAGACACCGGCGATCCAGAAAGAAAAACTCGGGGGGAAGGCAGAATCAAGTAGCATGAGGTAGCGACACAAGCCTTGCGCACACGCTATAGACTGGGAGAAGACACAGAGACGCGCAACAGCATATTCTCGATCAACCCTAAAGAAGTGTGGCGAATCCACAAGCTCGAGGGAAGGCCGGCACCCCTCGCGGAAACAATGCCTCACTGTACCATGTGCGGCTTGGGTTTTGTGTGTGCGTACACATCATGCTGCCACAGATGATACAAAAGCAGTATCTGAAATCTTATCTTATTGTATGCCATTGGCATAATACTCATCTCTTTCTTGCCAACATCTTGTCAGACCTAGAGATATTTTTATAGACCCCTGCCATTCACAAATCCGATGGCCGCAAAGAAAAAGAAGGCAAAGAAATCCAAACCAAAGAAAAAGTAAGGTAAGTTGCTAGGGAGTGATGTTGAGTTAGAGTGACAACTGCCATTCATCTGGCAAGTCTGAAACAATGTGGCTGACCCTGTGCAACTTCTCCTGCAAGAGCTTGCGATACTGCTGCTACCGCTACCACCAACGGTAGCACAACCCATCACAGCTGGATGCATACAGTATACAAAATCAAGAAATTATTAGTTGTCTGGAATGGAATCATCACATTGCCAGTGCAGCTGTAATTTTTCAGGATGTCATCTCATGACTAGACAGAACCCATGTGCGAGAGCTTTAAAAGGACGAGATAAACCATGGCAGGCCTGCAGTGCTTGGTATGCCCAATAGGAATAACGAAGGTCCGGGAGTGGGTCATCACCAGATACTCGCAATAGGCTATGAAGGGGGTGGAAAAGATGTCAAGATCTTTGTCTATGATCCAAACAACACCAAAGTGCTGCGCCCGCATCCTGAAGAGTATTGCTATTACTACGACGATTTTGATGCAAAGAAAGACGACAAATGGAATGACCTATTTTGTCGACCTGGATTACAGGGTTGCAAAGCCATGCAACACGGCGGAACCTGCGTCCGGCCTAACCTGAGCAACCAGAATCTGAGCGGTCAGAACCTGAGCAACCGGGACTTCAGGCGTGCAATATGCAACAACACAAACTTTACGGGCTGTACAATCAACTAGCGCGATTTTGACAGCGAAAAAATGGAGCGGGTCGTATTTCATGGAGCCAATCTGAGAAACTCTATAACTTTAGCAGGGCGAACCTTAACCGGGCGAACTTTTACGGCGCCGACCTGAAGGATATCTGGTTTCTGGGATAATACATCAGAAACGGGCGTTTTATAGGCGCCGACCTAAAGCTCTCTGATATTATGTCCGGGGCAAACCTGAAGCTGTGTGACTTTCATGGTGCCGATCTGCACCGGGCGAAGCTGGATGGGTGGACTGCGAGAGCGCCAGCTTTTATGGGGCAAGCCTGCATTCAGCGTCCTTTGTAGGGCCTGGCTTAGAAAAGCCAACCTGAGAGGCGCAGACCTACGGAATGCGAACCTGACTGATGCAGATTTCACAGGTGCCAACTTGATAGGGGCAAATCTTTCCGGAGCAATTAAGAAAGGTACCATAGACATCTAAGCGTGCTCCTCATCTTCTTTTTTTACTTTCCTTTGAGGGCATCTCATTCTAAACGCGGCGAATGCCAAGAATGATAAGGACTGCTGTTAAGACAGTACTGCTGGTTTGATGAAGAGACACGCACTTTTGTGGACTACCTCCAAACAAACCCATAGAAAGTTCCAATGATGCTACTTTTTTCTGGACAAGGCACAGCAGCATTGCAGGTCTGAGATGGTGAAAAGCAGAACCTTTACGAGCAGAAGGAAGTCCTGATTCCAGTATGAATACCTACAGCATCACTGGAGTTCAAGGGATTGGAGAGAACGGGTTGGAAGGTATCAAAGGACGATGTCTTGGTATATATTATATTTCGCACAATATTTGCGACTACGCACGCTACTTGTTGCTCCATCGGCGGGTGCCTGGAGAAAACCCATCGCACAACAACCACGTCCTCATGCCTTATCATGCGGGGAGCTGTTGTTGTTGATTCCACAATTGTATGGCAGTTCTTGCAAGTCGGTAGAGAAATCGGATCGGTCTTGTAGTGGCAGTGGCAGTAGTAGTAGTTGTACTAAGCGGCAGTTTTGAAAAGTCAAGAACAGCTTTGACAAGAATTCAAATGCCAATCCATTCTCCTTCTTCTTGGAGAGCTTGGCTAAAGAAGGTAGCTCCTCGTTCCTAGCGATATGGGGTTAGTCAGCTCGCATGTGAGGGAATATTAGTGTGTTCCTTTGGGAATCGGCATTTCCAGGGAGCTACCTTCAACAACCCCTATCGCTAAAATAATAGCAGGTAAAAATGCATATTGTTATCCTCGTTATGTTTTGAGGACACTTGGTGTGTCGCTTATTTGATTCATGCTGAGAAGTCCGAGACAAAAATTTCATAAAAGTTAATATAATAATTGGTAAATCCCCCATAGCTAATGTGGAAATTCTCTAGGGTGGAGATCCAAGATTGACATGTAAAGGCATTTGCATTCGTCACAGAGCCCCAAAACCAACTGGTGCGGGCAGGTACTCTACAGGACAGAAGCGCTGCCAGATATGCGAGATATTCATCAATTGGAATGATCTTTGGTGTCCATGTTGTGGGTACAGGCTAAGAACAAAGCCTCGCAATTTGAAATACAAGAACAAACTGCGGGAAAAAATGCAGAATAAGCAGAGCACAATAACAACAACATCATCATCGTCTGCTGCTGTAGCAGAGGAAAAAAAGCAGATGATGATGGTGGTGGTAGAGAAAGAAGACTCATAATCCAAGACCGTCAAGCCGACAAGCGGCTTGACATTCGCTGCATTATGCCGAATGAATGGGACAAAGTGCTACAGCTGACGATAGGTCAACGGCGCCGAGATCTGTGGATATAGAGAAATGTCGCGATTGAAGAAGGAATTGCTATCAGCAAGACTATTGCGATGGAGGGCGTCAAATAGTCATTGAAGAACAATTTTGTGTTGAACCACGCCACTGGCAGAGTAACTACATAATCAGTAGTTGTGAAATCCTCTATCTTTCCCACGGCAAGGGTGTATTTTTCGGTAGCAACAGCATCATCATTATTATTGTCGTCTTGAACATCGCGCTGCCCATCAAAAACCGCAAGATAATATCTCCCGGTAGACGGCAACTTATTTACGATTAACTTTTGCCTTTCCCAGTACGATGTCTGTGTAAAGGGTTCGAAAAATTCTGTCGATGGGATAGTTCCGTTGTAGTTGACAATCACAATAGTGCCTGTATTGGCAGGAACCTGTAAGGGGAGGGCATCATCATTATCATCATAATTCCTGTGCTCGTGTGAGTCTGAGTTGATTTCAACTTTCGAAATACTGATGTTATTATTATTGTTATCATGTTGTTCAAGCAGCTCTGTATTAATGCCACAGCCAATGAGAGCTATGGACGGCGTAAATGATTCCAGTCCTGTTAGCTTTGGAATTGTCATCTGTACATATAGGTCCTCGCCCTCTTTGGCATCAAAATAATAGTAATCTACTTCGCCAGGACCGTTAATCTCCTGATGTATCGCATATGAAACCTTGTGATCTGGGATAAGTACTGCATCCAAAAGCCTGTTGTTATCTGGTTCAGCTTGAAGTGGTTTATGAGCATACACATTAGAGAGGGAAAAGAAGAGCATCAAGACCATGATGAATGAAGCTAGTAACCACGAGCATGCAACAAGAAGGATCGGCAATTTCTGATGTGCTTTCCTATGCTGTTCCCTTGGTTTCTTTTATCAGGCCAGCAGCCTTTTCCACTTCATAAACACTCTCAAACCTTGCACCATCGCTCAGATTGTTCCAGACTACTTCGAAAACGTCGTTTATGCGATTGCCCATTGCAGGAGATTTTCTGTTGATATGATTCTTTATGTCCTCCTTTGTTGCTGGAAATTCCAGCCCTTCAAGCAGGTTGGCCATTTTCGCTGCCTTGTCCCTGTCGATTGCCTCGTTATCGGAGGGCTCTTCCGTAATCTCGCCTGCCCTGTCAATCGCATCTATTCCAGAATTATCTGGGTCCGTGTAATTTCTGTCATCTGAAAGGTAAGACAATAGCCGATATCATTCCTCCGCGGTCAAGAAATAGCAAGAGGCGGCATAGCGATGAGACACTATCGTTTTCCCTGCCATATTCCAAATGTGTTCTTTTGGGGATCTTCCAGTACTGCATAGTATCCTGCATCGATCTCTTGTTTGTCCTTTACCACCTTTGCGCCAAGCTGCTTTGCCTTGTTGATGTAATCCTCAATAGATTCAACTGTCACAAACATGGTCGGCATCTGCTCTGAATTTTCTCTTGGAGCCAGCCCGCCACTTATCCCTGCATTTCTTATCATCCAGTAGTCTTGAGTTTGTCCTCTTTCAAACTGCCATCCAAACAGGGACGAGTAAAAGCCCTTCAACTCGTCAGTCTTGTCGGCAGGGATCTCAAAATGGTCTACCACATTGCGGCTTGACATTCTTTTTTGCATCGCCTATCCTACGTCGCTCCTTCAAGTCTTCCCTTGACTGTCTGAATAGCCTGTTCCAGGCCCTGCTCTATTTTCTCATCAGCCTTGCCGCCGGAGAAAAAGTCTACAACCTTTCCTTCTGTCGGAATCTCGTAGTCAATTGTGTGGCGAACATGCGTTCGATTATTATCGCCTTTAAACTCTTGAATGCTCTCCCATTTCTTAAATGGTCCTTCAACCTGCCTTGTCACTAACCTTCTGTTTTGCTCCTTTTCAGCAACCTGCAGTCGCATTTCCTGCCATATCCCCATTTGCTCCCCCGCAACGCGCATTTCAGAGCCCGGTTCGTTCTTCGTGGCAGTGGTGGCTTCGGATTCCTTTACAACATCCTGCGGCCAAGCTTCTTTGATCTTGTCAGGGTCTGTATAATACTGGAACACTCTGTCTACTGGTGCATTAATCTCTATTTCTTGTTGGATTTGCGCCATGGCTTCGATGTAGGACTATGGTATTTATCGGATAGAGAACTCATGCTTCAGACAATTATCTGACGTGACTAGATAGTTTGTGATTCCTTTGACAATGATGCAAGACCTGGCTGCATAGATACACACTGCCTTACCAAAACCTGCCAATCTTGTAAGAATATTGTGCGATGCATATAATTAGCAAGTCGCCGCTCCGGTTTCATGGAAGAAGAAACCATTTTTGCCGCCGATGAATGGGGACCTGAGAAAGTTCTCAGTGTATACGACCCAGACACCGGGATGAAGGGAGTCCTGGTCATTGACAATACTGCAACAGGTCCGGGAAAAGGTGGAATCAGATTCAGCAATACAACGAATGTGCAAGAGGTATTCAGGCTTGCGCGGACTATGACCTGGAAGTGCGCTGCCGCCGGCCTTCCATTCGGCGGAGCCAAAGCCGGGATCGTCGGAAACCCTGCAGAAGTGGACAGGGTAGGCTGGATCAAGTCTTTTGCGAAAATGATCCGCCCCTACTGTCCTCTTCAGTATATAGCGGCAACTGACATTGGCACAACCGAGCTTGATATGGCCATCTTTGCCCATGAAATTGGCGATATGCGAGCCTGCACGGGCAAGCCGCAAGAGCTTGGAGGCATCCCTCACGAGCTGGGAACGACGGGCTACGGGGTGGCGGTGGCACTTGATTCGGCTATGGATGCACTTGACAAGACACAGACACAGACACCACCATCTTCAGCAGGCCCCGCGAAACTAGACAAGAGATCCGCAAAGGTTTCTATTCAAGGGTTTGGCAACGTCGGGTCTTTCACCGCAAAATTCCTCCACATGAGGGGATATAGAGTGGTTGGCATCAGCGATGTCTCTGGCATGATATACGATCCTGATGGCATTGATGTTCCAAGGCTGATGATGGATATGCGGGGAAAAGACGTGATCGCTGACCTGAAAAAAGATGGAAGAGGAGGGGGAGGAGGAAGCAGCGAATCAAGATACAGGATCAGAGATAAAGAAGAGATATTTGAAATAGATTCAAATATTTTCATACCCGCAGCTGTCAGCGACTCTATAAACGACAGAACTGCCAAGAAACTTCTTGAGCATGGTACAAGAATGATAGTAGAAGCTGCAAACATTCCAACTTCTCCATCTGCAGACAGGCATCTCCATGAAAATGGCGTTCTTGTTGTGCCGGATTTTATAGCGAATGCCGGCGGTGTGATAGGGTCTTTTGTGGAATACAAAGGTGGAACTGAAAAGGACGCGTTTGACCTCATTGCATACAAGATATCAAGGAACGTAAAGAGGGTGCTTGCCAGGTCCATTATGGAAGAACAAGCAAGAGGAGAAAAGGACGATGATCATGGTGACGACAAGACGCCAAGGGAAGTTGCTATGGAAATGGCCAAACAGAGAGTGCATCGAGCCATGCTCTTGCGGAAGGGCGCTCTGGCAATAGCCAGAGAAGCGTTTGCCAGAAAGGATACGTTTGAAGCGATTGCGTGATTGTAGGCGAGATATCAAATGCAATCGTTCGCAATCCAAATCCTTAATTCAATCAATGTGGTGTAATACCCGCAGATAGGCGAGCGAAATGCCAAGAGAAATCAGAAGTGTCGGGCATATCCGATGCGAAAAGTGCAACAAGACATTTGCAAGCAAGAAAAGCCTAAAGAGTCATTTGAGCGAAGAACATGCCTATTAGAGCGTATCTCAAAATTATTGGCACCGCAACTACAAATGCCTGTACTCGTTTCTCTCTCTCTGCCTTGCATGCAGACAGAAAAAAGGGAACGAGCCCGGTTCCTTCTTTTTTCCTGTATTGTTTCTACCGAAATTTTCATCGACACTCGTAAATAGTCACAGTTAATTTTTCTAATAGAAAGTCTGGTATGAATTGGCTCAACGGATTTAATGAAGTCAAACAGCCGGAGAAGGACAAGGGTTGTGCAGTATGTAAGGGCGTAGGCAGATTGAGCACATGGAGAGCTGTAACATGTCCATTTTGCAACGGAACAGGTGAGTTCACAAAAACTGGAGCTAGTTTCATTCTGGCACATCCATGTCAATGCGAAAATTCGGATAGGCAGAATTGCCCGTTTTGCAACAAAAAGTGCCATCATGGAAGCAACAATAAGCCAAGGTTAGTAGCTCTAGGCCCTCCTCCAAGCTGATTATGATTGTTGGGTACACATAGAGAGAATGAGAGGGATTTACCACACATGCGAAAGAAGAATAATATGGTTTTCTGTGAATCGCTGGATAGTGTACAGGATTTCTTCAGCACATGATGGTGGCAACCATGTCAAATCCACGGTTGGCAGAGTCTCCGATACTCTCAGCTAAATATCATAGTTAAGAAAGCAGACGGCAATAGATGTATAATCGTATTATGGAATTGAATCCAGTGAATTTTCTGACCAACAAAAATGATGATAATAATGCCGTCGCAATCATGGCAGGCTTATTTCTTTATTCTTGATTTTTTCAACAATTCACTGGCCGTTGATCTTGACGTTATTCTCTCAGTTATACTCAGAACAGCAATAATTACCACATTTGTTTTCTTCGTAATACGGTGGATGCGCCACAAGGGCTCGGGACAGCTGAACATGTATGAACTATTGATCGTAATAGGTCTTGGATCTGCCATTGGCGAGCCTATGGTATATGTGGAGGAGCTGACCTTGACGCAAAGCTTTGCAGCAATCGTGGTGGTGATCGCGATATTCAAGCTGATTGATTATCTTGCTATTAAGAACAAAGGGTTCAGGAAGTTTGCAGAGGAAGAACCTGTTTTGCTAGTCAAGAATGGGACGCTTGTAGAAGAAGGATTGGAAAAAACCAGAATCACAAAAGGCGAGCTGGTTGCTCATATGCGCATGAGCGGTATTGGAGACATATCTGAGGTCAGAGAGTCGTATTTGGAGATCACGGGGGGCATCTCCTTCGTAAAGGGAAAGGGTCAGGAGGCGGGAACCGCCCATTGATGGATGGACTCACAAATGACTGCAAGAGAGCGACTGACCAGTCCGATCGCTACTGCTGCTTATCTCCTCCTTCTCCTTCCTCTTCAGACTCCTCCTGTTCTTCCTCCTTGAATCTCTCTCCAAATGTCCATCCAAACTTGACTACATAGGGAGACAGGAATGACGTAATGATGGTCATCGTCCCCACCATTGGCAGGACAAATGGGCTGGTTGCACCTACGTCGGCCCCACCCTTTGCGGTGACCAGTGCAAGCTCACCTCCTGAAGCTGACGATCCAAAAGCCGTCTGTACTGATTTCTTTTTGCTCAGGCCCTGGGATTTTGAGGACAGGTAGACTGTCATGAATTTTGCCGCAAATGAGGTTGCGACAAAGACCAGTGCAGGAACAATGAAGAAAGGCAGCTGTGAGACATCCATGAGAGCTCCCACCGATACAAAGAATAGGGCCGCAAACATGTCCTTGAGTGGCGTCGATAAGACCCTTGCAGTCGCGTGGCTCTTTGATTCTGCGACCAGAACTCCTGCAAAGAATGCACCGGCAGCAACTGATATGCCGAGCTGAGTCGCAATGAACGATAGTCCAAATGCGATGCCCAGGATTGCCACAACCAGTACATCAAAGTGGTTTGTCTTGTTTACAAAATCGACAAATCTTGGCACTGTCTTTGAACCTATGAACAGCGCTCCGCCAATGAATGCAAGCACCAGTCCGACTGAAATTGCGACTTCGGTGATTTCCAGGCTGCCAGTTGTGGCGACCGACTGCAATACTGCAAGAGTCGAGACTATGATAATGTCCTCAATTACCGTTACACCCAGAATAAGGGCGGAAACGTCTGCTTTTGCAATTCCAAATTCTTCCAGTACGCGGGACAGCACCACGGTGCTAGTAACTGATATGGCCAACGCGATAAAGAGGCTGTCAAATACTGTCATCCCCATCAGCTGACCCACGACAAATCCTAGCGCAAAGGTTCCAAACGCTTCAGAGAAGGCAATTACCAGCGCCTTCTTTCCAACCGACCGGAGTTTTGCTATCGGGTATTCAAGACCTACAACGAACAAGAGCAGGACAATTCCTATTTCTGCAAGAAGGTTGAGTATTTCGGGGTGCAGGATGAGACTAAACGGCGGCGTGAACGGGCCGATTATCATTCCTGCCACAATGTATCCTATGAGCATTGGCTGCTTGAGTTTGTATGATAGAAGTGCCATGCCGGATGCGATAACCATTATTATCGCAAAGTCTTGTATCACTTGGGTTGCAGCAATCTCTGTCACCAATTTTTTGCACTCTAAACTAGACTGTAATTACTAAAAAGGTATTTGAAAAAAAGATAGTGTACTAATAGATGTGTGCCATACATTTTCTTTTCAGATATGCGTCTTCTTTATTGTTGTTATTATTTGACTACCAGGACTGGCTGGGGTGACTGCTCAGACAGCCTTCTGGCCACGCTGCCCAAGAGCTGTATTTTTGATAGGCGGCCTCTTTGCTTTAGCTTTTTGCTGCCAACCACTACGATGTAAGGCTTCTCTCTCTTGATCAACCGTATAATCTCTTCGACGACATCGACACCCTCTGTGACAAAGGCCGACCCTTCTACCCCTCTTGAGCTTATCAATGATAGCTGCTTTTTCAGTTTCTGATGCTCTGTCTCGAGTGCTTTCTTTTTCATCAGTCTGACCTCTCTTTTGACCCTCCTTCTCTCAGCCTCTGTCCAGAAGGACACGATAGAGAAATCAAGAATTTCCGGTATTATCCTAACCAGCTTTATCTTCATGTTCATGGACTTGGCAATATCGATGGCATACTTTAGAGCCGTATCAGACATCGTATTTCCATCATGCGGTACAAGTATTGTCTTTGTCACGTTATTATTATCTTCAAACGGTATTAATAATATATTTTATACCTGGCCCGGCGATGATCTTGACATTATCAAACTGTTGGCAGCAGCGAGTCTGATTCAATCATCTGGGCCTTTTCCTTACGACGCGTGTTCACAACAATAATCACAATTCATCACTGATGGGTGTCTTCTTCCGAACCACAACGTTACTCTTTGACAGGAAAAATCATACATCCATCGGCGCAACAGCAACCACAACTACAAAGGGGTCTTCTCATAAGATTCATACCACGATCTGCACTGCCTGCAATTTGCCCGGATTTGTAATATCGTGTTGTGTTGTGGCTCAAAGCGAATCATGAGTAGTCAAAGGAGACCTCTGACCTCGAGCTACTGCCAGCGTACTAGTGTATATTAGAGTCCAATTGCGTTCTACGCTATCCGGGGGTATATCAGAACAAGATGATACAGGAGGTTGCAAACAACGGCTTCAGGTGGATAGACGTAGTCAAGCCGACAAAGTCGGAAATGAACTCCCTGGGACAGGAATTCCACTTTCATGAGCTAAACCTTGACGACTGTCTATCAAAAATCCAGATCCCAAAGATTGACAGATACGAAGATCATGTATTTGTCATACTGCACTTTCCAACAGTGGGACAAGACAAGTTTCCAAGGTCTGCGCAGCTTGCGGCCTTTATTGGGCACAACTACATCGTAACTGTGCACCAAGCTGAGTTGCGGCCCATCGTAGACCTTTTTGAGCAATGCAAACAGAGCGACAAAACCCGCCAAGAACTTATGGGAAACTCTGCGGGTCATCTTTTCCACAGCATAGTCGATATTCTGACAGACGATCTGTTCAATATCGTCAAAAAGATTGTTGGGAATATAGAGGACATCGAAGAGGTTGTTTTTGACAAGCAGGCCGATGCTGCAAATGAAATTTCGTATATCAGGCGCGAGGTAACGATGCTCAGGAGAATAGTGATACCTCTGCGCAGGACTCTTGCAGAGATTACCGTAAAGGACATGAAGCGATTCTCCGACCGGGACCTGACTCTTTACTTTGATGACGTAAACGATCACTTGGACAAGGTAATGGAAACAATAGAGGAGTCAAAAGAGACTATTGAGATATACAAGGACACGGATTTCATGCATGCTACTGACAGATCAAACAAGATACTGGCTGTGCTTACAATAATATTCACGCTTTCAATGCCTGTTACTATTATGAGCTCGCTGTACGGCATGAATGTGGATATACCCATTTTGAATGGGGACGACGAACAGGCGTTTCTCGGAAGATACACCACGTTTACTCTAATCGTCGCTGGATCAACAGCCGCTGCTGGTGCGATGCTGGCTTACTTTCACAAGATTAGGTGGATTTAGCATTTGTGAAGGGTATGGGAAACAACAAAGAAAACCCCGTGCCGCTTGCGGGTGGGTAGTTCACGATTGATGCGAAGTATGCTAAACAGGATCGACCGTACTTTATGACAGCTGATCTTTGAACGAGTGGTTGTGCGTGTGTTTCTAACAAAACTAACTTTCCAAAGGTAACTTTCTCATCAATCAATTGCCATTGTCAAAAATGTGAATCTGGAATCGTGCCCGAGCCTTAATTAGTTAATTATTTGAGAATATCGCTTTCTACGAGCGTCTAATGCACCAAAAGCGTTGCATAACTTGTTGCGGCTCTGTTAACTTAGGGTAATGCGTAAAGCTAGGACTGTCCTAGCTTTTTTCATTGGCATGAATAGAAAGAGGACAGACCCAGCTGTAGTCACATATGGACTGTACTTGTGTATTTCAATTCTAGGAGTTTCAGGCTGGCAGCTAAATCCTTGGCACCAATCAAGAGAAGGAGCCATGTAGCTGTTTGGAAATGGGTACAGAGATACGCGGATTGTGCAGATAGATATCGTACTGACAGACGCCTTGTACGTGCGATATTTGTAGACGAGACCTTGCTTCAGATAGACGGCGTTGACTACTGGCTGTGGATTGCATATGAACCTGCAATAGATGCATATGTCTGGCCATGCACCTCTCACGTGAGAGGACCGTTCTCGTGTGCTATACCACTTCTTCAAGCAGTTGCGGAGAAGGTACGGAAGGAAGCCAATATTTACAGACGGCGCCAGGTGGTATAATGAGGCTTGCAGGTGGCTGCGCTTACGCCATTATGTCTATGGTACTGAACTGAAGAACCTGATGGAGCGTTTTATCCAGCAGGTCAAGGACAGGACAGAATGCTTCGACGACCACTTTCCATGTAGAAAGAAGAATTGCAACAGGCGGCATGTGTGGAACTGGCTCAAGTTGTTCTTGCTATATCTGGACATGGGGACAGACAGGATGCGGTTCACATTATTTCTGGCTAGGGATGGAGGCTAAGTTAACAGCGCCCATAATTTGCCAGAAGAATTTTTCAATGTTGACAACTCAGGTCTCTATCAATTAGTCAACTAATTATCTTTCGATTTTGTTGCATAACAATAGGAAATCAGACCGGAGGTAAGATGCTATGCAACAAGGCCCAGCCTGCCGCATGTCCGGAAAACAAAATTCCGTATGCTTTTTTGGGATGACATCAAGGTTGGGTAGAGGAATCTCCGTCCGACGGCGTCGTGATTACGGGGAATGGGAAGTTCTTCTGTTGATACTGTAGAAAGCTCTTGGCGGACAGCTACGTGCTCTGGGACACTTGTAACAAGATCCTAATCGGAAAAGGAATGGTTGTAAGTGTAGCAGAATCTTCTGTGGTCGCCGGGAGAAATCCAAGGATTTTTTCATCTTTGGCTGCAGGGTAGCGATGATTTTGAGTGAAAAAGGAGAGGGGACTAAGGCAAAAACGCCTCAATCCTTACCTGTACCTAGTTACTGCCTTGCCAGAACTATTCTGTCTATCAGCTCTGATTGTGACATCTCGCCTTCCTTCATGTTAGACGCCTTGCCATCTTCAAGCAGGAACTTTCCATGATCTTCTCCGATCACTGTAAATGCATCTGGTCCGTATATGCAATCTGTGCACGGGCTCCCCAAGATGAATAGATAGCTCTTTCCCTCAATGAAGGTGCTAGAATCGGCCGACAGCGCGAGGGTTCTTATTCTCACTTCGTTTGCCGATTTGCTGTGCTCAGATATCTCGTCATTGCCAACAACTATTCTGTCTATGTCAACTACTGCGTCTTGGAAGGGCACGCTTATCCTCTCCGGTTCGTTCGGATCTGGTCTGGTGAACGTGCCGCTCACCTCCTTTACAGTTCCGATAACGACTGCGTCTGCCTTGATTGCCTTTTCTTCAATGCTCGAAGGCATTATTGAAACCGATACAGTAGTTACGACATCACGTGAGTTGATATCCGACTCGGCACCTCCTCCGTCGGAATAGCTATTTGAGTATAGCGCGTATCCTATTATGGCTCCTGCACCAAGTATGCCCATCACGAGACAGAATAGATTTTTGGACTTCATGGATACACATCCTCCAACGTTGACGCGTCGTGGGTAAGTACATCTGTGTACAGATTCTTGTTGTACAGCCATCCCATCGTTGTGGGTGGATTGTTTGGATTTTCACCGGCGTCGTCACCAACATCCTCTAAATGGACCCAATGGCCGAATTCATGCGTTGCAACGTATTCTAGTATGGGATTGAAGACTGCATCTTCATCGGACTGCCATAGCTCCGCAGTATCATATACTGTATCGTTATTGGTTATCTCCAAAGTAACTACGTTCCAGTTTGTAGTCGTTATGGCTAGGATGTCACCCGATCCATCTATGGATGATGCGCTTACAATATTTCCTCCTGAAGATCCTTCATTCAACTGAAAATCGGTGCCTATGTCGTTCCATTTCTCAGCTCCATTACTGATCAATGTCTCTGCTAGTGCTTGTTGGCCCGTATCTCCATCAATGTCTAAGTTATCCAAGGTTGAGGAGAATACATATGTTATGGGTGTGTCATCCCAGAATTGTCCTGGCCAATGTGGTCTGCCAAGGCTGGCATTGGGACCAAAAAAACCTCTCAAAAGCAATACCACCAACGCATAGCTACTTTTTTCTCCTTTCAACAGCCTTTTCCTTGTGTTGTTAAAGGCTCTTGGTGATAATCTTCTTACCATAGATTGTTCCAAAGTAGGAGTACATAATTCACTTTTTACCCGAATCAGCGACAGTATTCGGGTACTAGCTTATATATAGACGATAATCGATGCTGTAATCAAGAAATAATCTTCTTACGCCAAGCATGGGCGTCTACGATCAGTAAATTCTTCATGGTACATACACGATAAAAAATATATGAAAAGACAGAGCAGATCATGAATGAAGAGTTGTTTGTATCGCCAAGGACGCTTAATGTAGTCTTTGTCTTGGCTATAGGTGTCGCAGTACTCTTTACCACGTTCTCTGCAATAAGGCTGACATCGACTGGTAGCGATATGAATGACAATATGACAGGTGGTGCCGGAACCGCGGTATCTGCATCCAGAATAATTGCACAGTCGCCTATAGGGATTCTCTATGAACATTCTATAGTTGCCCTTCCAGCAGCGTGGTCCGCGGTAATTGGTATCCTAATATGGAAGGGAAAGACAAGGTCCGTCTGGACCAGAAAGGGATTCAATTATGACACATTCAAACTTGTGGCGCAAATGCCTGGCAGCCCCACCAGAATCAACCTGCTACAGTCGCTGAACCTTCCAAAGAATAAACTTCAGCTAGCAAGGGAGCTTGGGATGGATTGGCAGACTATAGATGACCACATGAAAATGCTTGAGCGCTCTGGACTTGTAGATGAGCTGACTAGAGTGGGGAATTCAAGATATTATATTATCTCGGAGCGCGGCAAGAGGATTTTGTCGCTACTGGCCGATAGCGATAGTAAGAACAGTGTAACAAAATAATTCCTGTTATTTTATTGTGTATAACAAGAGGCATACAGAAAAATGATGCAGCTAACAAGAAAAAAGATTGTGGGGGACAATTTAGCTGCTCCACTGACTATCTTTATCATGCTCGCACTCATGCGGGCTCATACTCCTTCAGGCCCGATCTTTTCTGTCTTTTCATAGTCTAATATTGAAAGTGGCAAGATCAGGACTACCAGCAGCTATCGAATGGTTAAGATCTAAAGTATCAAACCTAACATGGATTGACTTTGCTATCTGTGCCCGGATGTGCTCTGGGATGCCACCATAACATTTGTTCAATACCTCTGTATTTTCTCATCCACCCAAACTAGCTACATAAGCAAGCGACCAGTTTGTAGCTGCTAGATAATATTGAGCCATCGTGTGCCTGAATAGATGCAATGATGCCCATTGAAGTATAGTCCATCGCCAAGCGCATAGATCCTAGTCTTTTCATTTAGCCAGCTGCTTCTGTCAAGCTCTGAAAATATCCTTTTGAATCTGACAGCCATTCTTGACATGAAATACGAAGCTTGTAGAACGTTTGCCTTGTCGCTCTTGGCATCTTCAAAGAACAGGAATTTTTGCTCTTTTGGCAGTCTATCGTAAGCGGTCTCTACAATAGCCTTGCATTCTTCTGTAGGGTACTTGATCCACCATTTGCCTCCCCTAGTCAGATACCAATCTCCTCTTTTTGTTTTAGATTCAAATTGTTCGATTCTAAATAATGGTGAAAAAGCTATCCTATCCCAGCTCATAGACGCCATTGCAAAAGCTCTAGCGCCGGTATGCAGGTCGATGTTCATGAATGCCCAAGATTCCCAGTCGTCCTCATTTTCAAGTTTTCTGTTAATCCGATCTATTTGTTCCGGTGTAAGCAGTATGTCTTTGTACTCTCCAAGACGCTCTGATGTTGTAGATAGACCGTACCTCTTGCCTTCGCCATGTGCAAAATTGATGTTGTGGGCTGCTAGAAAGCTCCGGTATGCGTCAATTGTATTTGTCTTTTGCATTTGTGGATATGCGGTATTGAACCATGCCAAAAAGTTCTGCCAATATTCTATGGCTAGTTCCTTTCTCTTTGTCGCGTCGATTGGTACGCCATAACTTATGAGCGTTTCAGGCATTATCTTTAGCTGGTTCGATATTCCATGTATGACATTTACAAGGTGATTGATTCTGGTAGCTGGTATTGCACCTGACTTTAGGAATGTTATCCACTTTTGGATTGAAGGCAGCTGGTTGAATGGTTCATTATCTAACTTTTGATATCGTTGTGCTAACTGCTTTTGCAGTGATATGACGATATTACCCTTAGCGTCGCGCTTGATTCCCCATTCCCTTTCTCTTTCCATTTCAGCCAGATACCGCGATACTGTGCTGTGATCTTTGCCAATGTCAACACCGATATCTTTAGTCGTGTAGTTGCCATTTTGGATGCTGATTGCAATAGCTTCTTTGATCTTTTCCCTGTCCCCGACTTTAAGACCCTTAACCCGTAGGCGGCTCTTTCTTCGTACAAGTGCCTGAGCCACTAGGTATCCCTCTTCTTGGTTGTAACAGCATCCAGAACTGACAGAAGCAGTGACGTGGTAGGGGGATAGATATACCAGATAACGGATAATAAAGTCGGAAAAATTGTTAGTATTGCTTGATAAACTCTGGAATAATAGTTTAGTATCTTTGTATTTTCATGGCTAGTTTGAAGCTCCGCGCCTATGCAACAAGGGTCCTATTAACTTAGCCTCCATCCCTAGCCAGAAATAATGTGAACCGCATCCTGTCTGTCCCCATGTCCAGATATAGCAAGAACAACTTGAGCCAGTTCCACACATGCCGCCTGTTGCAATTCTTCTTTCTACATGGAAAGTGGTCGTCGAAGCATTCTGT
>FWPU01003281.1_pt1 | contig 26497 bp, 20 predicted proteins | sample 2228361 | NCBI WGS metagenome assembly FWPU01 (sample SAMEA103939777, study PRJEB20133) | metagenome
GATTCAGATCGCTTTCTGCTTTCCAAAAACTTTCCGTGACCTACTTAGTTACCCCACACATATCACACATATCATGGATGGCCGGTAGATCGGCCCGACGGATCAGTATCCTCCACGCAGCGTCACAGCTCCGTGGTCCCGCTACCTTTTTGCCACATCCATGTCTATTTCCTCCAATGTCCTCCGCCCCCCCAATCGTGCATCTCTCTCAAAGCCATCCACCTTGAACCACAGACAGGGCAGCGCCCAGGCGGGTGCCCCTGGGCGCTGCCCTGTCCCTACGTTCTGTACCGATAAAAATATTCCCCCAGCCTTTGGCGCGTTGAGGAATAGACCTTTCTGCTGTATACTGAACGCGCCTTCAATGGAACTGGAGGATTTTTCGATCCATCCCTTGCATGGAACGACAGCAGGGTATGTATAAACGCATCGTCGTTAAACTGGGCACCAGCGTTTTGACCGGTGGGACCCGCCAGCTGGACCGGCCTCGCATGGTGGAGCTGGTCCGCCAATGCGCGGAGCTCTACCACCAGGGGCTGGACATCGTCATCTGCACCTCGGGCGCCGTGGCCGCGGGCCGCGCCCATCTGAACTTTCCGGACCTGCCCCCCACCATCGTCAGCAAGCAGCTGCTGGCGGCCGTGGGGCAGACCCGGCTGATGCTCTTGTGGGAGCGATTCTTCGACATCTACGGCATCCACGTGGGCCAGATCCTGTTGACCCGGGCCGATGTGGAAGACCGTCAGCGCTATCTCAACGCCCGGGACACCTTCTCCGCCCTGCTGGAACATCGCATCGTGCCCGTGGTCAACGAGAATGACGCCGTGGCCACCGAAGAGATCAAGGTGGGCGACAACGACAACCTCTCTGCCCTGGTGGCCACCCTGGTCAACGCCGATTTGCTGCTCATCCTGACCGACCAACCGGGCCTCTTCACGGCGGATCCCCGGGTGGATCCCAACGCCCAGCTCATCAGCGAAGTCCACCGGATCGACCCGGCCCTGCGGGCCCATGCCCGGGGCAGCAGCAGCGGCCTGGGCGTGGGCGGCATGGTGACCAAGCTGGAGGCCGCTAACATCGCCCGCCACGCCGGCGCCGATGTGGTCATCGCCGCAGGCAGCAGCCCCGGCGTCATCAGCCGGGCAGCCCGGGGAGAGCCGGTGGGAACCCGCTTCCCCGCCCTGGAAAGCCGGCCGGAAAGCCGCAAGCGCTGGATCCTGGCCGGCCCCAAACCGGCCGGCACCCTGGTGATCGACCAGGGCGCGGTGCGGGCCGTCTGCCAGCAGGGGCGCAGCCTGCTCCCGGCCGGCATCATCCGGGTGGAGGGCACCTTCACCCGGGGCGATACGGTCACCGTAGTGGACACGGCCTACAACGAGCTGGCCCGAGGGCTGGTGGCCTACGACAGCGCCGACCTGAGCCGCATTGCGGGGAGCCGTTCCCACGAAATCGCCGAACGGCTGGGCTACACCTACGGCGACGAGGCCATCCACCGTAACAACCTGGTGCTGTTGACCGACTGAAACGGCGACAACTCCCCCCGTTCACCTGGAACACCGTCTTCCAGTCGGGTATGTGCCAGACAGGTTGAGGAAGTCCATACTCATCCGAGGTCGGTATCCAAGTGGCCCCCATCATCCGCGTTGAAAACGTACACTTCACCTATCAACCCGACGGCGGCCAGCCTATCCACGCCCTGCGGGGCATCAACCTGACGGTGGAGCCGGGCGAGTACCTGGCCATTGTCGGGCATAACGGCTCCGGCAAGTCCACCCTGGCCAAACACTTCAACGCGCTCCTCCTGCCCACCCAGGGAGATGTCTGGGTGCGGGAGTGGAACACCCGGGACCGCCGCCACACCCTGGACATCCGCGCCACGGTGGGCATGGTCTTCCAGACGCCCGACAACCAGATCGTGGCCACCATCGTGGAGGAGGATGTGGCCTTCGGGCCGGAGAACCTGGGCGTCCCCTACGACGAGTTGGTGCACCGGGTGGATTGGTCCCTGGCCCAGGTGGGCATGCTCCCCTACCGCCACCGCGCGCCCCATCTCCTCTCCGGCGGCCAGAAGCAGCGGGTCTGCATCGCCGGTGTGCTGGCCATGAAGCCGGAAGTGCTGGTCCTGGACGAATCCACCGCCATGCTGGATCCCCGGGGACGGGCCGAAGTGTTGGAGACGGTCCGCCGCCTGAACCGGGAGGCGGGCGTGACGGTCATCGCCATCACCCATTTCATGCACGAAGCCCTGGACGCCGACCGGGTAATCGTCATGGCCGACGGCCAGATCGCCCTGGAAGGACCGCCCAGGGCTGTCTTCAGCCAGGTGGAGCGGCTACGGGAACTGCAGCTGGACGTGCCGCCCCTTATGGCCCTGGCCCGGACCTTACACCGCCATGTCCCTGGCTTCCCGGCCGACATCCTCACCTTGGACGAGATGGTGGAAGCCGTGCGCAGCCAGCTCAACGGCCGGCCACTGGCCGCGACCCTGCCTTCTCTGCCACCGCCCACCGGCACAGGCGAGCCCCTGGCCGTGGCCGAACATCTGGTCCACGACTACATGCGAGGCACGCCCCTGGCCGTGCGCGCCCTGCACGACGTGAACCTGGAGATCCGCCCTGGCGAAATCGTGGGCATCCTGGGGCACACCGGCTCCGGCAAGTCCACCGCGGTACAACACCTGAACGGGCTCTTGCGGCCCCACGGCGGCCGGGTGGTGGTCCTGGGCCATGACCTGGGCGACAGCCGGGTGGACGTGCGGGCTGTTCGTCGGCGGGTGGGCCTGGTCTTCCAGTTTCCCGAAGCCCAGCTCTTCGAGCGCTACGTGGGCGACGACATTGCCTACGGGCCCCGCAACCTGAAGCTGAGCCGGGAGGAAGTGCGGGAGCGGGTGCGCCGGGCCATGGCTGCCGTGGGGCTGGATTTTGACACCTTCAAGGATCGCTTCACCTTCAGCCTGAGCGGCGGCGAGATGCGGCGGGTGGCCCTGGCCGGCGTGCTGGCCCTGGAACCCGAAATCCTGATCCTGGATGAACCCACGGCCGGGCTAGACCCCCAGGGACGCCGCCAGCTTTGGGAACAGATTCTGAAGCTCCATGACACCGGCATGGCCCTGGTGCTCATCTCCCACAACATGGAAGAGCTGGCGGAGGTCTGCCATCGGCTCTACGTCATCGCCGAGGGCCGCACCGTATTGGAAGGCACCCCCGGGCAGATCTTCAGCCAGCCCCGGCGGCTGCGGGAGATGGGCCTGGATGTGCCGGTGGTGACCAGCCTGGTGGATCGCCTGGCAGAAGCCCGGCTGGTGGAGACGGCGCCCCCCATCTACACGGTCGAGCAGGCAACCCGGTGGTTAGGAGAAGCCCTGCATGGAAAACTTTGACCTGCTGCGCAATGTCACCATCGGCCAGTACATTCCCACCGGTTCGGTCATCCATCGGCTGGACCCGCGCGCCAAGCTGTTGGCGGCCACCTTCCTGATCCTGGCCATCTCCTTCAACCTGTCCCTGATCGCCAACTTTCTCTTCCTGTTGGTGGTGCTGGCCATTGCCTGGGCCGCCCGCATCGAATTTCGCTATATCCTGCGGGGCTTCATCCTGGGCCTGCCGGTGCTGATTTTCATCTTCGTCATGCAGTTTCTCTTCCTGGGCAGTGTGGAGCCGGCCGGCCAGGTCTACTTCCAGTGGGGCTGGTTTCGCATCACCCGCTACAGCCTGCACCTGATGGGCATCAGCCTCATGCGCATCACGTCTTTCATCTTTCTCACCAGCCTGGTGACCATGACGGCCACCACCACAGAGTTGACCCATGGCGTGGAAAGCCTGCTCAAACCCTTCCGGCGCATCGGCATCCCCTCCCATGAGCTGGCCCTGATCCTCACCATTGCCCTGCGTTTTGTCCCCACCCTGGCCGAGGAGCTGGAACGGCTGATGAAGGCCCAGGCCAGCCGGGGCGGCGACTTTGGCGGGCAGCGCTTCTGGCGGCCGGACAGGGCCGTGCGGGCCTACCTGCCCCTGATCGTGCCCCTCTTCCTGGGGGCCTTTCGCCGGGCCGAGGAGCTGGTGCTGGCCATGGAAGCCCGCTGCTATGTCAGTGGCGAAGGCCGCAGCAAATTTGTGGTCTTCCACGCCCGTCCGCTGGACTACCTGGCCGTGGCGGCGGCCTTTGGGTTGATGCTGGTGATGATCTTGTATCCATGGCCGGCAGTGCGGGAGATCCTGGCCCGTTTCGGCATTCACGGGCTGTAGCGTAGCGCGTGGTACTTATGGAAAATCGCCATACAAAAGGCAGAACACAACAGCCATGACCCGGGAACAGACCCCCAGGCTGACTCCCCTGGAGCAGGAGATCCTCAGCCACATCGACGACGAAGAGGTGATCCGCTGGGTGCAGGAGTTGACCCGCATCCCCAGCGTGTGGCGGCCGGAACAGGGCGTGGGCGAAGAGGCGGCAGCCCGCTGGGTGGAGGCCCGCTGCCGGGAGATGGGGCTGGAGACCTGGTTCGAAGAGGTGCAGCCGGGCCGGCCCAACGTCATCGCCCGCTACGGCGACGGATCCGGCCCTACCCTTATGTTCGAAGGACACACCGACGTGGTGACCGAAGGCGACCCGTCCCTGTGGACCGACCCACCCTTCAGCGCCACCATCCGGGACGGCCGCATCTACGGACGGGGGGCGAACGACATGAAGGCCGGGGTGGTCTGTGCCCTGGCCGCAGTCAAGGCGCTGGTCCAGAGCGGCGTTCGCCTGGGCGGTAACATTCTACTGGGCATCGTCTGTGACGAGGAAGGGCAGATGCTGGGCATCAAGCATTTCGTGACACGGGGCTGGGCCGACCAGGTGGACGCGGCCATCATCTGCGAGCCAGAGGAAAACCACCTCTGTATTGCCCAGAAGGGCGTCATGTGGATCCGGGCCCAGATTCAGGGGGTGATGAGCCACGGCGCCATGCCCCTCACCGGGGTCAACACCGCCTATCCCATGGCCCGCTTTCTGACCCTGGTCCAGAGCCTGGAGGAGCGGGAGATCGCCCGCCACGGCCGGCACAAGTTCCTGGGCCAGCCCAGTATCACGCCCACGGTGTTGCAGATGCCGCCCCGGGGTGCTGGCGAACCCCAAAACAACGTCATGCCCGGCGCCTGTGAAGTGGTCCTGGATTTCCGCCTGGTGCCCGGCCAGGATCCCGACGAGCTGGCGGCCCGTATCGAGACCATGCTCCAGGCGGTGACCGCGGTGGACGAGCGCCTGGCCTACACCATGGAGGTGGTGGAGGTGCGCCATCCCACCCAGACGGAACGGGAAGAGCCGGTGGTGCAGGCCCTGGCCGACGCCTACGCAGCCCTGACCGGCCGGCCGCCCATTTACGGCGGCGTCCCCGGCTCCACCGACGGCACCATCCTGCACGCCTGGAAAGGCATCCCCATCGTCACCTGTGGCCCCGGCAACATCCACATCCCCCACCACGTGGACGAATGGGTCAGCATCGATGAAATCAAGCTGGCCGTACGCCTGTATGTGGTGGCGGCGGTGAGGTATTTAAAAGAGGTAGGCGGTAGACGGTAGGCGGTAGGCGGTGTGGTAGGTGAGGAAAGGGAGTTCTTTGAGGATGGTGGCCAGGAGTTTTCGGGATCTGATTGTATGGCAGGAGGCCCATAAGCTTGTGTTGATGATCTATCATGTGACATCTTCTTTTCCCGATAATGAACGATATGGTCTGGTTGCCCAGATGCGCCGGGCAAGTGTTTCAGTCCCGGCAAATATTGTGGAAGGATTCAAACGTCGTGGACGCCAGGACAAAGTTCGCTTTTATAATGTGGCTGAAGCATCCCTCGAGGAGCTAAAATATTACCTGATCCTGGCCCACGATCTAAAATTGTTGCACCAAGACCAGGAACTGTTCCATCAGGCTGAGTGCGTAAGCCGCCTGCTGAGCCGATTTATCCAAAGCATCCGCTGACACACATGCAGACAGGCCACCCTCCGCCGCTACCGACTACCATCTACCGACTACCATCTACCGTCTACTGTCTACCGTCTACCGTCTACCGTCTACCCAATATCAATATCAATCACCCACCCAAACCAATCATGTACAACTCCCTAACCGACATCCCTGGCATTCAAGTTGGACACTGGACGAATCTGGAGGCGGGCACCGGCTGCACGGTGGTGCTCTGCCCGGCAGGGGCCGTGGCCGGCGTGGACGTGCGGGGCGGTGCGCCCGGCACCCGGGAGCTTGCCCTGTTGGACCCGGTCTGCACGGTGGAGAAGGTCCACGCAGTGCTCCTGGCCGGCGGCAGTGCCTTCGGCCTGGCCGCCGCAGACGGCGTCATGCGCTGGCTGGAGGAGCGGGGTCACGGCTTCGACACGGGTGTGGCCCGGGTGCCCATTGTGCCGGCCGCCATCCTCTTCGACCTGAACCTGGGCCGCAGTGACGTCCGCCCCGACGCCGAGGCCGGCTATGCGGCCTGCATGGCCGCCGGCGGCGGGCCCGTGGCCGAGGGGACAGTGGGCGCGGGCACCGGCGCCACGGTGGGCAAGATGCTGGGCTTCAAACAGGCCACCAAAGGCGGCCTGGGCACGGCCAGCAAACAGATCGGCAAGGGCGTCGTGGTGGCTGCCCTGGTCGCGGTCAACGCGGTGGGCGACGTCATCGACCCGGCCACGGGCCAGATCCTGGCGGGTGCCCGGCGCCCCCTCATCGGCGGCTTTGCCGACAGCATGAAATTCGCCGAGAGCAGCCTGGGCCAGATCCTGCGGGCCCAGAGCAGCGGCGAGAACACCACCCTGGCCGTGGTGGCCACCAACGTGGCCCTCACCAAGAGCGGTGCCACCAAAGTGGCCCAGATGGCCCACGACGGCCTGGCGCGCACCATCCGGCCCATCCACACCCCCCTGGATGGGGATACCATCTTCGCCCTCTCCCTGGGCGACAGGCAGGGCGACCCCGGCCTGGTGGGCGCGGTGGCGGCCGAGGTGCTGGCCACCGCAGTGGTCCGGGCCATCCGTGCGGCCACAGGGCTGCACGGCATCCCGGCAGCCCGGGAGTTGAACTGAACCGAACCCGTGTATAATGGAGCCATCCAGGCTTCTCTTCGATCGATACCCGTTTCAAAACCGTTCACTCAGGAGGGGGAACCCATGCAAACTACCCAGACCACCCAATTGCTATCGGTACGACGCATCGTGATCACCGGTATCCTGGCGGCCATTGCCATCCTGTTGGGCGTGACCCGCCTGGGCTTCATCCCGGTCCCGAACCTGTCGGGCAGCATGACCATCATGCACGTGCCCGCCATCATCGGGGGCGTGATGGAGGGACCGGTGGTGGGCCTGCTGGTAGGGGGCATCTTCGGCCTCTTCAGCTTCCTGCAGGCCACCTCGCCCCTTTTCAAGGACCCGCTGGTCTCCATCCTGCCCCGCCTCTTCATCGGCGTCACCGCCTACTACACCTACGCCTCCCTCAAGGGGCGCAGCGAATATTGGGCGCTGATCCTGGCCGGCGTAGTGGGCACCCTGACCAACACGGTGCTAGTCCTGGGCATGGCCATCATTCGGGGCTACCTGACCCTGCCCGCAGTGGTCCCCATCATCCCCCAGGCCATTGCCGAGCTGGTCGGCGCGGCCATCATCACCGTAGTGGTGGTTACCGCCTGGAAGCGGGTCGAAACCGGCAGAGGCGGCTCGTCGATATAGCTCACCAGTTCCATGCGCATACTCACCTATAACATCCATGGCTGGCGGACGGCCGACGGGCAGCCCAACCTGGATCGGGTGCTCCAGGTCATCGCAGCCACCCAGGCTGACATGGTAGGCCTCAACGAGGTCTTCTATCCCCGGCGTGTGGGCACAGAGAGCCGGCCGGCCCTGGAAGCCCTGGCCGCGGAACTGGGCATGGCCTTCGTCTTCGGGCCCTGCCTGCGCTGGCCGGTTCAGGATGACCTCCCGGCCGATGCCTACGGCAATGCCCTGCTCAGTCGCTGGCCCATTATCGCCAGCGCCACGCACCACCTGACCCCCGTGGAGGGCAAGGAGCAACGGGGCCTGCTGGAGGGACGCATTCTGCTGCCCAATGGCCAGACGCTGACCGTCTACGTCACCCACCTGGACCACACCGACGAGGAGGCCCGGCTCGTCCAGCTCCGGGCCCTGCGCTCCTGGACCGTGCGCGACCGCAACCGCCCCCACCTGGTGTTGGGCGACTTCAACGCGGTCAGCCCCTGGGATCTGGATCAGTGCCCGGAGCTGGCCGCCGGTTTACGAAGTGACCCCCAAACATACCATCTCTTTGACGGCGACAAGGGCCCCCAGGTGATCGCCCAGATGGAAAAGGCCGGCTACGTGGACGCCTATCGACTTTGCGGCCAGCCCGGGCAGCAGACCTACATTCCCAGCGCCGACCTGCCCATGCGCATCGACTACATCTTCGTCAGCAGGCCCCTGGCGCCAGCCGTCCGGTCCTGCACCATCTGGCAGGAGCCCGCCGGCCAGGAAGCGTCGGATCACCGGCCGGTGCTGGCAGAGCTGGACTTGCCGGCAGCGTAAAACGTGATGCGTAAAACGTAAAACTCGGTGCACGTTTTACGCATCACGCTCTATCCAATCTGGCCCAGTCCAGATGGAACGGCTCAACCATGGATCTGTTCGACCACGCCTACCAGGAACGGCAAAAAAAGGAAGCCCCCCTGGCCGCCCGGATGCGCCCCCGCACCCTGGATGAATTCGTCGGCCAGGAACACATCGTGGGGCCGGGTCGGCTGTTGCGCCGGGCCATCCAGGCCGACCAGCTGGGCAGCCTCATCTTCTACGGGCCGCCCGGCACCGGCAAGACCACCCTGGCCCAGGTGATTGCCAACACCACCCGGGCCCACTTCATCGCCCTCAACGCGGTGCTTTCCGGCGTGAAAGAGATCCGGGAGGCCATCGCCGAGGCCCAGGAGCGGGCCACCCTCCACGGCCAACGCACCATCCTCTTTGTGGACGAGGTGCACCGCTTCAACAAAGCCCAGCAGGACGCGCTCCTGCCCTGGGTGGAAAACGGCACCGTCATCTTCATCGGCGCCACCACGGAAAACCCCTACTTCGAAGTCAACAAGGCCCTGGTCAGCCGTAGCCGCATTTTTCAACTGACGCCCCTGGAACCGGAACATCTCCGCACCATCGTGCAACGGGCTTTGGCGGACCCGGAGCGGGGCTACGGCCGGCTCCAGGTCCGCCTGGAGAACGACGCGCTGGCGCATCTGGTGGATGTGGCCAACGGCGACGCCCGGGGGGTACTCAACGCGCTGGAGCTGGCCGTGGAAACCACGGAACCCGGCCCAGACGGCGCCATCCACATCACCCTGGAGATCGCCGAAGAGTCCATCCAGCGCCGGGCCGTACTCTACGACAAAGAGGGAGACTACCACTTCGACACCATCAGCGCCTTCATCAAAAGTCTGCGGGGCAGCGACCCAGATGCCGCGCTCTACTGGATGGCCCGCATGGTCTACGCCGGCGAGTCTCCCCGCTTCATCTTTCGGCGCATGCTCATCTTCGCCAGCGAGGACGTGGGCCTGGCCGACCCCAACGCCATCCAGGTGGTGGTGGCCTGCGCCAATGCCTTTGAGCAGGTGGGCCTGCCCGAAGGGCGCTTTCACCTGGCCCAGGCAGCCCTCTACCTGGCCACCGCGCCCAAGTCCAACAGCACCATGGCCTTCTTCGACGCCCTGGCCACTGTGGAACAGGAGGCCGACAGTGGCGTGCCCCGGCATCTGCGGGACAGCAGCCGGGACACGGAAGGCTTCGGCCATGGGGAGGGCTACCTCTACCCCCACGCCTACCGGGAGCACTGGGTAGCCCAGCAATATCTGCCCACCTCCCTCCAGGGCAAGGTCTTCTACCAGCCATCAGACCAGGGCTACGAGGCCCACATCCGCGCCACCGTGGCCCGCCGACGGGAGGCCCAGCTGGCGGCCATGCTGGAAGTGGACCAGGGCGGGACATCCCTGGAGATGCTCACCTTCTCCGCCCGGGATCCGGCCCGGGAACGCTGGCTGCAACGCACCATCTCCAGCACAGGCGCCCGCTTGGGACACCTGCGGGATCGGGTCCTGGATGGGGCCAGGCTGACCCGGCACAGCGTGGTGCTGGACATCCGGGCAGCCAGCGGCCTGCTCACCTGGGAGGTCGTGCGGCGGACCCCGGAGGGTGGCGTCTACGCGCTGGCTCGCCGGCCAGAGGACGCTGCCGCACTCCAACAACAGGCAGCCCACCTGGATCCCGTGGAACGGCCCCATATCCTGACAGGCGATGTGGGCCAGCTTCCCCAGCTGCTGGCCGATGAGCCGACCCTGCGCTTTGACGCCATCGTGGGCTACAACGGCCTGCTGGATCAGGACGATAAAGCCCAGGCTGTGGCCCTGCTGGCGGAGCGGCTGGCGGCAGAGGGCACCGTCAGCCTGGCCGAGCGCATCCCCCGCCATACCCAGCGCCTGTACAGGCTGGTCAACCTGGCAGAACTGGAACCAGGGCTGGCCCGGCGCCTGCAGGAAGCCGAAGAGGCCATCTACGCCCGCCCGGATGATCCCCTGGTGAACTGGGATGCCACCGATCTGAAAGCCCATTGGGAAGCAGCCGGTTTCGCCGTGGAGATACGGGAAGAGGAAGAGACCGGCGAGGTGCGGGTGACGCCAGGCGTACTGAGTCGCTGGTTCACGGAGGGAGAAACGGGCCGCCCTAGCTACGCCCAGCACCTGGCGGCCCTGCTCAGCCCTGGAGAAATCACCCAGGTCCAGGATCTGTTTCAGCGGCAACTCCTCCACCAGACGGTGCCCTGGCACAGCCGGGTGCTCTACCTGCGCGCACGCAGGCACCGGCCCTGATCCCCAAAGCGACAGAGCCCAAGCCCCCCTTACCCCATGGCGACCTGCACCTTGAGGGTCTCCCCAGCGGCGAACCGGTGAAAGGCGACAGCAAACTCATCCATGGCAACGGTGTGGCTCACCAGGGGTGCCACATCGATCACGCGGTTGGCCAGCCAGGCGATGGCCGGTTGGAAAGTGTAACAGAGGGCGAAGCTGCCGATGATCTGCCAGTCGTGGCGGAAGAGGTCGTACGGGCGCAGGCGCACGGTGGCATCCATGGGGGTGACGCCGAACTGGAGGTACTGGCCCCGGGGGCGAAGATGGGCAAAGGCCCGCTCGATCACCGCCGGGACTCCGGTAGCGTCCACCACCAACCCAAAGCCGTGGGGAGCCAGCTCCCGCAGCCGGTCGCCCGTGTCGGCGCCCGCAGCCAGGGTTTCCGCCGCGCCCATCTGTGCCGCCAGGCGCAGCCGATCCGGCTGCCTGTCTACGGCAACCACCCGGGCTGCACCGCTGCGGCCCAGGGCCTGGAGCAGCAGCAGGCCCATGGGCCCCATGCCATAGATGAGCACATCGGTACCGGGCATTACCCGTACCCGCTTTAACGCGTGGACCACACAGGCCAGCGGCTCGATGAAGGCGGCCTGCCGGTCGTCCAGGCTGTCCGGCAGGCGATAACAGGCGCGCGCCGGCACGGCCACATACTCGGCAAAACCGCCGGACCGGGTAATTCCAACTCCCTCCCAGTTCAGACAGTGGTTCGCCTCCTCGTTGCGGCAGAAGTCGCAGTGGCCGCAGTACAAGTTCGGATCCACGGCCACCCGATCGCCCACCTGCAAATCGGTAACACCGGGCCCCACTGCCACCACGCTGCCACCGAACTCGTGGCCGGGGATCAGCGGAAATTGGGCCATGTACTCACCGCGATAGATGTGAAGGTCCGTGCCACAGATGCCACAACGGGCCACCTGGACCACCACTTCTCCGGCCGCCGGCGTGGGATCCGGCACCCGCTCCACCGCCATGGATTCGGTCTGGGGAAAAAGTACCGCACGCATGGTTTACCTCCCTGAACCTGGAACCTTCCACCAAAAACCGTTCACCAAATCACCGCGCCGTCTGGCTGGCACAGGTGGCCGGGATCAAGGCACAGGCCTGGTCTGGCGGCGGCGGTGCCACCACCGGGATCGTCCCCACCATCCACTCGTCTCTAGCCTGGCCTGCGGACGATGCCAGGGGGGCCCGGCCCCCCTGGACGGGATCGTAGAGGCCCACGACCACCTGCAACGCATCCCCCACCTGGACGTGGGCCGGCAGGGGAATGGCCCGCCAGTCGTGCAAGAAACCCTGGCGAGGCAACAGCTCCGTGGCTGCCAGGGGGACCACCAGGCGGGGCAGGCCGTCGGCCTGGGCGACCGTCTCGTCCGCCCGGCGCACGTGGACAAAGACCGTGTAGCCGTCCGGCCAACGCTGGCCCTGCCACTGGAGCCAGAGGTGGATGTCCCGCCCCGGCCAGACGGGACCTGCCTCCAACCAGGCCCGAACCTGCAGACGCTCCTCACCCATCTGGAAGGTCACGCTGTCGGCCGCCTGGGGCTCACCGAACAGGGTTGCCAGCAGCGCCTCGGGCTCTGCGCTTTCCACCTCCGTTTTCGATAGCCCCACCAACTCCTCGCCCGGCATTCGGCGATAGGCAGCCACCAGCGTACCTTCAGCCGACTGGGCCAGCGCCAAGCTGGGAACAATGGCCACTGCCTCGGATGGTGGAATCACCACCCCCCAACTCTGGGGCAGGTACAGGGGCAGGGTGGTCACCCGCACCGTCTCGCCCGGCCGCCATCGATCCGGCGGGTACCACACCAGGGCCGGCGGCAGCGCATCGGTGAGGGTATAGATTCGGTCACCGGCTGGCGTCCGTACCTCCACCTGGGGCAGATCGGGCCAGGCCGTCGGGTCAAAATCCGGCCCCACATACCAGCGCAGCTCCAGGACCGTCTGGCGCCAGCGGGGCCAATCCCGGGCCGCCACCGAGACCAGGGTCAACCGGCTTTCATCCAGGGGGAGGAGGTCCCCACCCGGGCGCGGCGCCCGGGCGAAGTCGTAGAAGGCGTTGGGGATCTGCTTGTCCGGATCTCCCTTGCGCAGGAGCAGGTATCCATCGGCGCCATCCACCACGCCCCACTCCCCTGCCAGCATGGCCTCCACCCGGGCCTTGACATCGCCCGGCGCCATGTCCGTGGCGGTGGTCACATCCAGCAGGGCCCACTCCGCCCGGGGGCCCTCTGGGCGCGGCGGCTCCAGGCCGATGGGGAACTGGTAGACGAAGCGCCGATGGCTGAGGTGGGGATGGATTGCGGCGGTGGCGGTCACCGCCGCGTCGGCCGGAATCTGGGCCAGGAAACGATTGAGCAAACGGGCGTGGGTGGTGATGGGCGTGGGATCGTAGCGTCCGCCCAGGGGGCCGCGGCCGGCCTGGCCATAGGTCGCTAGAGCCCACCCCAGCAGCCACAGGCACAGGAGTGTGGCCAGCAGAGGCCGCAGGGTCAGGCGGGAGTTGCGCCAGAAGGCCATCAGCGCCATGATCAAGGGGGTGGCCGCCGGCAGGTGCTGGAAATCCGCCGAGCGGCGATCCAGCCTGCGCCCCAGAGCCCGCCAGAGGCGGCCCAGCCCATACGCGGCCGCCACCGCCACGTATGGCACCAGGGGCGCGCTGTAGTGGAATTCGCCGTAGTATTGGGCGGGGTAGGCGCTCAGCAGGTTGGCCAGGAGCAGGGGCGCGGACAGAAGCAGTATCTCCGGCGCCAGCAGGGCTAGAAAGCCGAAGGGCGCCAGCAGCCCCCGCAGGTAAGCCAGCCGGGCCGGCTCGGTGGCGATCTGCCAGACCAGTTCCGGGCGGACGAAGAAGCTCCGGAGGATGTCGGCCGGTGAATCGCCCAGGGCGCCGTAGCGCTGAAAGTAGCTGCTGGCAGCCACGCCGTAGACCGTGGCCGCGTGGGCCGGGACGATCACGAAGGTGGCCAGGTAAAACCAGACCAGGGAGAAGACCATAACCCCCAAGGCACTGGCCAGGGCAGTCCAGGAAAAGGTTGTATCCCGGGCAGCCATGCCCGACCAACGCGCCAACAGCAGCCGCCACATCGCCCACGCCCCCAGCCCGGCCGCCAGCAGGGCCATCTCCTCCTTCACCGCGGCCACCAGCAGGGCTGCCAGGACAAACTGATACCAGCGCCCCCGCTCCACAGCCCAAAAGGCCCACAGGATGAACGGCACGGCCAGGGGCGCAGCATGAAACTCGGTCAGGACGGCCGACTGGAGTTGCGGCGCCAGCAGGTAGGCCACCGCCAGGCTCAATGCCAGGGGGCGGGTGAGGCGGCGCAAGGGCTCCAGGTGCCAGATGGGCGCCCGGCTCCCCTGAGACAACAGGGCATCCAGCTGGCGCAGGGCCAGTTCGTAGACCGGCCAGGCGCCCACTGCCACTAAGACCACCTGCAACAGAAGCAGGGCCCGCACGTCGTCCCATACCCAGTAGATGGGGCTGATCAGGGCCAGGATGGGTTCCACATGGTCGGTCAGGCGGCTGGCGATGAAGCCATAGTCCGTGGTCTCTACAAAACGACCCCGGCTGCTGTTCCAAACGGCCTGGTCGATCTGTCCCAGGTCGGCCTTGTGGGTACGGAGCCCGGCATGCTGGTCCCAGGCCAGGCCAGTGAAGATCCACACATAGAGGGCCATGCCCAGCAGGAGCGCCACGCGATAGCCATCCATGACGCCTCGGCCCTTTCGAAGTAGTCGGTCAAGCGACATGGGAAACACGGCAACCCGATCTACCGCGAGGTGGACAGGGCATCCGCCAGCGCTTCTGTCACCCGCTCCACCTGGGCCAGGGTCATCAGCGGGTGCATGGGCAGGGAGAGGATCTCTCCGACCAGTCGCTCGGTGTGAACTAGGGGGTGGGCCACCCGCGCGCCGGTCCGGTAAGCAGGCTGCTGGTGCACGGGCACCGGGTAGTGGATGCCGGTACCGATGCCCGCCGCCCGCAGATGTTGTTGCACCCGATCCCGCTGGGGCACCCGCACCACGTAGAGGTGGTAGACGTGGGTGGAATCGGGCCGCTCCAGGGGCCGATGGATCGTTGCCGGCAGGTGGGCCCGGTAGTGGGCGGCCAGCTCCCGACGCCTCTCGTTCCAGGCGGGCAGGTGGCGCAGCTTCACCCGCAGGATGGCCGCCTGGAGCTCATCCAGGCGGCTGTTCAGGCCGGGCACCTGGGAGACATAGCGGCTGGATGGCGTCCAGCCATACTCCCGGAGCAGGCGCACCCGCTCCAACAGCTCCGGATCCCGGCCGATCACCGCGCCACCATCCCCCAGCGCGCCCAGGTTTTTGGTGGGGTAGAAGGAAAAACAGCCCAGATCGCCCCACGTCCCCACGGGCCGCCCCCGGTACTGGGCGCCGTGGGCCTGGGCGCAGTCCTCGATGACGGGGATGCCGGCTTCCCGGGCGATGGCCAGAATGGGCGCCAGGTCGGCCGGGTGGCCATAGAGGTGGACCGGTACGATGGCCCGGGTTTGAGGCCCCACAGCGTCGGCCAGGGCCTTGGGATCCAGGGTGTAGGTCTCCGGGTCCACGTCCACAAAGACCGGGATGGCGCCGGCCAGTTGAATGGCGGCCGCGGTGGCCACCGCGGTGTGGGAGACGGTGATGACCTGGTCGCCCGGCTGCACGCTACAGGCCCGCAGGGCCAGATGGAGGGCGTCCGTGCCCGAATTCATGGCCACACAGCCGGGCGCCGCCCCGTCCGGCGGTCGGCAGAAGGCGGCGAACTCGGCTTCAAAGGCCCGCACCTCCTGCCCCAGAATATACCAGCCACTGTCCAACACCCGGGCCACGGCGGCATCGATCTCGGCCTTCAGGGCCAGGTACTGGGCCCGGAGATCCACCAGAGGAATGGGTTCACCGATTGCCATGGTCGCCCTTGCCTGAAAAAGTCACAGCCATCTTCATCTCCCCATTGCCATTCCAACTACCAGTAGTGACGCCAGTGCTCCTGGTAGTATTGAATCATGCGCGTCAGGCCGGTCCGCAGGTCGGTGGTGGGCCGCCAGCCCAGGGTCTCCTGGATGCGGGCGTAGCTGGAGTAGACATTGCCGATGTCGATGCGGCGGCGATCCTCAGGCCACGGTACCAGGCGAATGCTCCCCCGACCGGCGATCTCGATGATGAGCCGGGCCAGGTCCAATAGGGAGATCGGCTCCTGGCCGCCCAGGTTAAAGACCCGACCGTTCACCGCCTCCGAGGCCCCTGCCCGCAGGAAGGCATCCACCACGTCGTCCACGTAGCAGAGATCCCGCAGCTGTTGGCCGTCGCCGTAGATGGGGATCTCCCGCCCCTCCACGGCCAGGCGGACAAACCAGGCGATGAAGCCCTGGCGGTTGTGCTTCATGAGCTGGCGAGGGCCGTAGGTATTGGTCAGGCGCAGGGATGCGGCGCGCAGGTCGTAGGCCCGGTGGTAGACGATGTGGTACCATTCGCCGGCCAGCTTGTTGACGCCGTTGACATCCGTGGGTTGCTGGCGGTGGTCCTCGTCCAGGGGGAGGTATTGGGGCTTGCCGTACTGCTGCCGGGTGCCGGCGTAGATCACCTTGATGGACGGATTCTCATGGCGGCAGGCCTCCAGGATGGAGAGCTGGCTGCGGACGTTGATCTCCAGGTCGGTGAAGGGATCCAGCATGGAATCCAGGTGGCTGACCTGGCCGGCCAGGTTGAAGAGCAGGTCCTGCCCCTTGACCAGCGCGCGCATGGAGTATGGATCCCGCACATCGGCGATGTTTACCCGCAGGCGCTCCTCGTAGCCGGCAATGTTGAAGAGGTTACCGCCGTAGTCGGGGATGAGGGAATCCACCAGGGTCACCCGGGCGCCCAGGTCCACCAGGCGGCGGGCCAGATTGGAGCCGATGAAGCCCAGTCCGCCGGTGATGAGAATGCGTTTGTCTGTGTAAAAGTCCAGGTAATCCAAGGTTGCTCCACTGCAGAAACTACAGATTTTACAGATGGATACAGATTTGACCAGATTTCTTTCTGGAAATCCTCTGCCACTATCTTTGCGCTTTGGTTTTTAGCCACAGATAACACGGATTACACACCGCAAACCCAAACGATTCTTACTTTGCCGGGGGTCAGGGGCTGGGGGTGAGGGAGTGAATGATTACAATCTGTGCTCATCTGTGTAATCTGTAGATCGAATTCAATTCTGTGCCGCTGAGCCGGGCAAAGTGTCGGATGTAGCGGCAGGCCAGGTGGGGCCAGCCCAGCTCGTTTTCGATGCGGGCCCGTGCGGCTGCGCCCATGCGCCGGCGCAGATCCTCGTCCGCCATCAGGCGGGCCAGGGCCTGGGCCAGGGCAGCGGCGTCCTGTTCGGGCACGATGTAGCCCGTCTGGCCATCCACCACAGCCAGGGGATTACCCGCCACGTTGGAGCCCACCACGGGCTTGCCACAGCTCATGGCGTCCAGCACACAGACGTTGAGCCCGTCGGCGGGCCGACTCACCGAGGGCATGACCAACACGTCGGCCAGGTTGTAGTAGACCCCGATCTCGTCCTTGGGCACAGGGCCCACCCAGCGCACCCGTCCCTCCACGCCCAGCTCCACGGCCAGCCGCTGCCAGGCCGGCCGGTCGTCGCCGTCACCCACCATGACGGCCACCACATCCGCCTCCCGCAGGGGCGGTTCGGCCAGGGCTCGCAGGAGATAGTCGAAACCCTTTTTGGGCACCATCCGCCCGACACAGAGCAAGACCCGGCTCCCTTTGTCGATGTTCAGCCGCTGTCGCAGGGGGGCCACACCGGTGGTATCAGGTCGGAGGGCCTGGGGGTCGGTGCCGTAAATAATCAGGTCAAAACGGCCCGGATCAGCCCCCAGGGCCACCACGCTGTCCCGCAGGGATTCGCTGTTGGCGGTCAGGAGGCGGGCCTGGCGGAAGGTGAAACGAGCCATGGCCCGAAAGAGGGGGTTCTGGCCAGCCACCAGGGCATCGGAGCCGGGCACCGAGACCACCAGGGGAATCCCAAACCGACGGCTGACCACGGCCCCGATGAAACCATTGGGCAGGATCCAGTGGGCGTGCAACACATGGGGCCGCAGCCGACGGGCCTCCCGGAGGACGGTGGCCATACCGGCGGCGAAGAGGGCCGGGCTGAGGAGGTAGGCCTCCAGGCGCAGGGCCAGGTCCGACTGCATGGTGCGCATGTATCCCAGGCGATGGAGTCGCTCCGGCCAGGCGTACCGGTACAGGCGGAGGGACACCGGGCCATCCAGGGGCCGCCGGTAGGCCGGGTCATAGGGCGCCCACACAGTGACCCGCTGTTGCTGGGCGGCCAGTTCCTGGCAGAGGGCTTCCACAAAGGTTCCGCTAAAATCCCCCGGGAAACGGGGGTAGTTATGGGTCAAGACGCCAATGTGCATGGGTTGATTCTAACCTAAATCGGCGCCAAAGCGGAAACAGAAGGGGCCAGGGGCAGCACCCGCTTGGATGCCGCCCCTGGCGCATGGAGAGATATGGAGGGTGGGATCGTTCCGGCCGGCAGGGCGGCCATGGGGTCACCCATGCCGGCCAGGAGGCAAGTTCGTACAGATGGTTACGGAATGCAGACCTTCTGACCGGCGTAGAGCCAGTAGTTGGGCTGCTGGCGAATCCAGGGATTCGCATCGATCATGGCCTGGGCGGGGACGCCGAACTTGGCGCCGATGGCGAAGAGGCCATCACCCTTCTTGGCCACGTAGATGCTGCTGCAGCCTTTGCCCATATCCCAGCCCTTCTTGGCTTTGTCGTACTTCTGGCTCTCGGAGTGGCCCACCTGCTGGTTGACGAAGTCCTCGAGCTGAACACAGGCGCCAGGCCATTCGGGCAGGGTCACCCGCTGGCACTTGGGGGTGTGGGGCAGCCAGCCATCCTGCTCTTCTTCACAGACTTCATAGGTAGCGCCTGGTATCCGATAGTCGTTGCGCGGGAAGGTGATCTTGAACTCACCCAGGCCGTCGGTGTAGACGGGATCCGGCTCGTAGCCGCCCGGTGTCAACGGGGTGGCCTCGATCTTCCAGCCGGGGATACCGTAGCCGCCGTTGGCGTCCACCTTGCGGCCTTCGATGCAGAAGCCGCTGTCATCCTGCTCGTTCTCGAAGGGCACGTAGATGCACTCACCGCTGGTGACGTTGATGTCCTGCTGGGTCACGGTGAAGTTGGTCCAGCCCGGCCGCTCCTCTTCCACCACGGTGTAGGGGCCGTAGGGGAGGTTCTCGAAGCGCAGCCAGCCTTCTGCATCGGTCACGCCCTTGCGGGCCACGGTGCCATCCTTGCGCAGGAGCTTGAAGCCCCAGCCGCCGGCGCCAAAGCCATAGCGAGGATCGGAGCCGTTCTCGTAGGTGTTGGTCTGGGTGACAAAGCCGGGGAGTTCACCCTCGCCCACGTCGATCAGACCGAACTTGCGGATCACCACACAGCCATTGTTCACAATTTCGTTCTTGAAGACGATGATGTAGGGCGGATCTTCCTCGCCCAGGGGCTGGACGTCTAAGGTCTGACGGCCGGTGGGCGGCACCACGGGCATGAACTGGACCTTGTCCATGTCATCTTCCGGCTGGGGCGGGCGCTCCTGGAAGATCCACTCGCCTGGTGTCAGGTGGAAGACCACCTTGCCGTCGCTGTCCGTGTCCCCATCCACAGGCTCAGCGAAGAAATTGCCGGGGCCAGGTCGGGCCTCGATGTTCCAGTTGGGCAGCGGGTTGTGGTTGGCGTCAATCTTGTAGACCGTCACCTCCACAATCTGGCGCACCTTGAAGCGAATGCGCACGCAGCCATCCCGCCCCTCGCGGATGCGAATCTGGAAGGTATCCGGAGTAACCGGCTCCCACCCGGGCTGGAGCTGGATGGTGGCGGTGTAGGTACCCGGCGCCAGGTTCAGGAACTCGAACTCACCTTCACCCAGGGCATCGTCGTCGCCCTCGGCCGGCTTGGGTGCAGAAGTGGTGGTCAGGACCGAGCCATTGGTCAGGGTGATGACCCAGCCGGCCAGGGGTTCCTCCTCGTGGTTGATGACCAGGCCCTCAATGCAGAAATCGCCGCTGGCGGTACCACCGATGACGCCGCCCTGGGCCAACGCGGTGGTCGTCGTGGCGTAGATCAGCACGGCCAGGAGGGCGACTGCCATGGAGAGGGTCGCAAAAAGCCAAACCCCAGGGGAGGGACGGCCTCTGCCAACGTCGTTTGGAAACATAGAGTTCTCCTTTCCTATGCCCTTGCAATGCTTGATAGGCTCTGTTTTGAAATGTCTCTGTTGATAACGAAGGAAAAACTTGAAAACTATCTGAAATGCCGGACTTCGGTTACAATTTGACCGCTGGCGGTGGGTCTGCCTGCCCCTGCCAGGGGCTCCACAAAGGCCGTCAGCTGCCCTGATTCGCTTACCATGACGTAGAAGCCAACGAATAGTTACGCCAAAATCCCCCAATTCATACCGGAATTGACTCCTTTCCTGACACTCAACCTGGGCTTGTCGCCCTCTTGTTGACAGGTTTGACGCATAATCGGGCAAAAGAGTACGCTGAATTGCAAGAAAATTGGGAGAAAGATGGCCAACCGAGTGCAATATCCAAGGGGGACATCTTGAGCATTGAAACGCGCAAGGCAGATCACATCCGTATTAACCTGGAGGAAGATGTCCAATTCCCCCAGTTAACCACGGGGCTGGAACGGTTTCGCTTCGTACACCAGGCCTTGCCAGAACTGGACCTGAACGAAGTCGACCTGCATGTGGAAGTGTTCGGCAGGCGGCTCTCCGCCCCCATTTTGGTCAGCTCCATGACGGGGGGCACGTCAGAGGCCGGTCGCATCAACCGGGTGCTGGCCCAGGCTGCCCAGGCCCGGGGGCTGGCCATGGGCCTGGGCAGCCAACGGGCCGGCCTGGAACAGGCCAACACAGCCGAAACCTTTCGGGTCCGGGATGTGGCGCCAGACCTCTTCCTCTTTGCCAACCTGGGGGCCATCCAGCTCAACTATGGCTATACGGTGGACCACTGCCGCCGGGCCGTGGAAATGGTGGAGGCAGACGCCCTGATCCTCCACCTGAACCCCCTGCAGGAGGTGCTCCAGCCCGAGGGGGACACCCGGTGGCGGGGCATCCTGCGCCAGATCGAGGCCGTCTGCCGTGCCCTGCCGGTGCCGGTTGTGGCCAAGGAAGTGGGCTGGGGCATCAGCGCCCAGACGGCGCGACGCCTGATCGATGCCGGCATCCGCGCCATCGACGTGGCTGGCGCCGGGGGCACTTCCTGGAGCCAGGTGGAGATGCACCGTGCGCCCACCGAGCGGCTGCGCCGTCTGGCCGCCTCGTTTGCCGACTGGGGCATCCCCACCGCGGACAGCCTCCTGGCCGTGCGGCAAGTGCGCGCGGAAATGGGCCGGGACGACGTGGCCCTGTTCGCCAGTGGCGGCATCCGCTCAGGTCAGGACATCGCCAAATGCGTGGCCCTGGGCGCCGACCTGGTGGGCCTGGCTTCGCCCTTTTTGAAACGGGCCGTGGAATCGGTGGAAGCGGTGATCGAGGAGATGGAGATCCTGGAAAGCGAGATGCGCATCGCCATGTTCTGCAGCGGCGCTGCCAACATTGCCGCCCTGCGCCAGCCCGGGGTGCTGGTGCAACAGCCAGAGGGAGAGAAACCGTGACGCAGGAGGATCTGGGTCGCTTCGTAGGCTATTGGCTGCCGCAACTGGAAGAGGAACTGCGGGCCATCCTCCACAGCCCGGAGGAGGCGGTGGCCGGCCATTACGGGATGATGCACTACCACATGGGCTGGGTGGATGAGCGCTTCCAACCCCACCCTGCGCCGGCGGGCAAACGACTCCGCCCCATCCTCTGCCTGTTGGCCTGTGCTGAGGTAGGCGGAGACCCATCCCAGGCGATGCCGGCCGCGGCCGGCATCGAAATCCTCCACAACTTCTCCCTGATCCACGATGACGTGGAAGATGGCGACGAGACCCGCCGCCACCGGCCCACGGTCTGGAAATTGTGGGGGATTCCCCAGGCCATCAATGTGGGCGACGCCATGTTCGCCCTGGCCTTTGCCGCGGTGCAGCGGCTGGCCCGTCGCGGGGTCGAAGCCGGACGGGTGCTGGCGGCGTTGGATCTGTTCACCCAGTCCTGCCTGGCCCTCACCGAGGGGCAGCATTTGGACATCGATTTCGAACAGCGGGAGCGGGTGACGGTGGCAGACTACCTGCGCATGATCCAGGGAAAGACGGCGGCGCTAATCCGGGCCAGCGTGCAGATGGGGGCGCTGCTGGGAGGGGCCTCACCGGCTCAGCAGGAGGCGCTGGGCCGCTTCGGCCAGGCCCTGGGGCTGGCCTTCCAGATCCAGGACGACATCCTGGGCATCTGGGGCGATCCTGCGGTGACGGGCAAGGCGGCCGGCAACGACATCCTGCGACGAAAGAAGAGCCTGCCGTTGCTCCACGGGCTGAACAGCCCGGCCGTGGGCGCCCGGCTACACGCCCTTTTCGCGCAAGCGCCCACCGAGGAGCAGGTGCCCGCCGCCATGGAACTGCTGGCCCAGGCCGGCAGCCGGAGCTACGCGGCTGAACAGGTGAACCGCTACCATGGAGAGGTCCGCCAGGCCCTGGAAGAAGGGTTGGGTCAGGACGTGCAGGATTCCCTGCTCTGGCAGCTGGCGGAGATGCTGCTGAACCGGGACGCGTAAGGGGCGGGTCCTGGGACCCGCCCCTACGGTTACTGGCCGTAACTTTCCAGCGCCTTCTTGACCGCCGCGCAGAAGGCGTCCGCCGTGGCGCCGTCCAACACCCGGTGGTCATAGCTGAAGCCCAGGGTGGTCATGGGCAGGAAGGCCAGGTAGTCGCCGGTATTGGCCTCCAGCGGATGTCCCTGGCTGACCACCACGGGCCGCTTTTCGATGGCGCCCACGCCCAGGATACCCACCTGGGGCTGGACGATCACGGGCGTCTGGAAGCGGCTGCCAGAGGTGCCGTAATTGCTGAGGGTAAAGGTACCGCCCTGCAGGTCTTCCTGGCTGAGCTGCCCCTTGCGGGCCTTCTCAGCCAGCTCGTTGACCCGGCGGGCAATGCCCATGAGGTTGAGCTCGCCGGCATTTTTGATCACCGGCACGATCAGGCCGCCCATGCCGTACTCGTCCGGCGGCAGGGCCACGGCCATGCCGATGTTGTAGTAGCGCTTGATGATCACGCCCTCGTCGGTCCAGGTGGCGTTGGCCGCGGGCACCGCCTTGAGGCCGGCCACAATGGCTTCGATCAGGTAGGCGGTGATGGTCAGGTTGACACCGGCCCGGGCAAACTCGTCCTTGTGGGCCTTGCGGTGGGCCAGCACGGCGGACATGTCCACGTCCCACATGGTGGTGACGTGGGGGGCGGTGAAGAGGCTGGCGCTGGTGTTGCGGGCGATGGCCAGGCGCATGCGGCTGTGCTTGACCAGCTCCTCGCCCGGGCCGAGCTGGGCCGGCGCCACCTTTTCGGCCGCAGGGGCCGCAGCAGGGGCAGCCTTGGCGGGGGCCGGCGCGGCAGGAGCCGTGGACGGCGCCGCGCTGGGCCGGGCCGGCGGGGTCAGCGGATAGGCGGGCTCCACCGTCACCGGGTGGCCGGCTTCCCGGCTGGCCACAGCGCTGAGGACGTCATACTTGGTCAGGCAGCTCAAGGGACGGCCGCCGGCTATTTCCTCCAGATCGATGTTGTATTCAGCGGCCAGCCGCCGTACCGGCAGGGAGGCCACGCCGGCCAGTTCGCCGGGCAATGGCTCGCCTCCGGCCGGCACCTGACGTCGGCTGCCATCGGCAGAGGCCAGCACATCCTCCTTGGTGATGCGGCCGCCCGGGCCGGTGCCCGGTACCGTGTCCAGGGCAATGCCCTTTTCGGCCGCCACCCGTTTCGCCACGGGCGAGGCCTTGACGCTCTGCCCGTTTCTGGAGGCGGTGGGCGCCGCAGACTCTGGCTCGGCAGGCACTTCTTCCGCTTCTTCCGCCTCCTCAGCCGCGGGGGCGGCGGAAGCCTCTTCCCCTTCCTCGCCGAGGACGGCCAGCACCGCGTCCACCGGCACCAGTTCCCCTTCGGCATAGTTGCGCTTCAACACCTTGCCACTGGCCGGTGCCGGCACTTCGGTGTCCACCTTATCCGTGGCCACTTCCAGCAGGATGTCCCCTTCCTGGACCTCATCCCCCTCCTGGACCAGCCAGCGGCTGATGGTCACTTCTTCCGTACCTTCTCCCATGTCGGGGAGCTTGACTTCTATCGCCATGAAGTTTCCTCGCTATGGTGTACAGGTTGCCTCGCTATGGATGCCCGGGATATCCTGGACGGGGGATATCGGGATAATGGCGGCGCCTCAGGCCGCCACTGGCTGGCGCCACATCTCCAGCACGGCCGCTTTGATGTTGCGCTTCCAGGGCGGGATCTCCTCCTCCAGCGTTTGAGAGACGGGAATAGAGACAGGAGCCATGCCCAGCCGGCGGGCCGGGGCCTGGAGCAGGTGCGGAGCTTCTTCATAGACCCGGGCCACAATTTCACCGCCGATGCCACAGTTGGCCTGGGATTCGTGCACGGCCAGGAGGCGCCCCGTTTTGGCCACCGAGGCCAGGACGGTCTCCATGTCCAGGGGGACGATGGTGCGCAGGTCCACCACTTCGATGTCGATGCCGTGTTCCTCGGCCAACTCCTCGGCGGCCTCCAGGGCCTGGAGCAGGCAGTAGCCAAAGGTAACCAGGGTGAGGTCACGGCCTTCCCGCTTGACGTCCGCCTTGCCGATGGGCACGATCACTTCCTCGCCCACGTCGGGCAGTTCCCCTCGGGTGAAGTAAAGCATCTTGTGTTCCAGGTAGAGCACCGGGTTGTTATCCCGGATGGCGGAAATCAGCAGCCCCTTGGCGTCGTAGGGTGTGGCCGGGGCCACCACCTTGATGCCGGGGAAGTGGGCCACCAGGCTGTCGATGCACTGGCTGTGCTGGGAGCCGTAGCGCTTGCCCCCGCCCTGCTGGCCCCGGATGACCATGGGCACCTTGACCAGGCCGCCGGACATGTAGTGCATCTTGGCACCCTGGTTCAGTACCTGATCGGCGCAGACCAGGATGAAGTCCATGTACATGAGCTCCACGATGGGGCGCATACCTACCATGGCAGCGCCGATGGCCATGCCCATGAAGCCCTGTTCGCTGATGGGGGTGTCGATCACCCGGGTTTCCCCGAACTCATCCAGCAAGTTGCGGGTCACCCGGAAGAGGCCGCCATAGTGGCCCACGTCCTCGCCGATGAGGAACACGCTCTCATCCCGGCGCATCTCTTCCCGCAGGGCTTCGTTAATCGCTTGGATGTACGTCGTCTTTCGCATGATGCTTCTCTCTCTGCTGAATCGGCGCGACAGACGGGTCAACCGGGGTGGGTTGACGCCGGCTTCGGTTAAAGGGCAAAGACGTCGGTATACGCCTCGGCCGGATCGGGCCACGGGCTGTTCTGGGCGAACTCCACCGCGACGGCCACCTCTTCCTCGACTTCGGCCCGGATATCAGCCAGGACCTTTTCGTCCACCCCCCGTTCCAGCAGCCGCTTTTGGAGGACCACCAGGGGTTCATGGGCCCGCTGGGCGTCGATCTCCTCCGGCGTGCGGTAGGTTTCCAGGTCACCGGCCATGTGGCCGGCCAGCCGGTAGGTGAGGCCTTCGATGAAGGTGGGGCCTTCGCCGGCCCGGGCCCGGGCCGCCGCCTGGCTGACCGCGGCGTGGACGATCTCCACGTCGTTGCCGTCGATCTGCAGGCTCTCCATGCCGTAGGCCTGGGGAAACTTGTAGAGCTCCCGCACCGAGGACGTGCGGGAGATGGGGGTCATCTCCGAATAGCGGTTGTTCTCGCAGTAGAAGATGATGGGTAGGCGCCACTTCTGGGCCATGTTGAAGGTCTCGTGCATGACCCCTTGGTAGATGGCGCCGTCGCCGAAGAAGGTGATGGCGATGCGGTCCTCGCCCCGGATCTTGGCCGCCAGGGCCATGCCGGCTGCGTGGGGGACCTGGGCCGCCACGATGCCGTTGGCGCCCATCAGGCCCAGCTCCGGCTGGATGAAGTGCATGGAACCGCCCTTCCCCTTGGCGAAGCCATCCCGGCGCCCCAACACCTCGGCGATGGCCTGTTTCGGATCCATGCCCCGGGCCAGGGCGTGGTGGTGGCCCCGGTAGGTGCAGGTGAGGTAGTCTTCTCGCCGCAGGGCCGCAGCCGCGCCCACCGCGTTGCCCTCATGGCCGATGGCCGTGTGCATGGCGCCGCCGATCTTGCCCGACTCGGCCAGTTCCAGCAGGGACTCCTCCACCCGCCGGATCAAGAACATGGTGCGGTACATCCGGGTGAGGGTCTCGTTGGGCAGGTGGCTGGGTTCGATGGCGCTGGCAGCCTGGGAGGAAAGTACATCTGCTTCAACAGAAGTGGACATGGTTTCTCCTCTTGCGTTCCAATTCTCTGTAGACAAACCGGGTGGGTACCACCCAAAATAAAATCGTTCCTCTGCCCGACGGCAAGGGACGTAGGGTCATTCATATGAGACTGCAGGTTACCCGAGAGCGGCCCCGTCTGCCGGTTCCACTCCGTGACAAAGCTGTGACGAAGCAA
>FWPU01005674.1_pt1 | contig 26487 bp, 19 predicted proteins | sample 2228361 | NCBI WGS metagenome assembly FWPU01 (sample SAMEA103939777, study PRJEB20133) | metagenome
ACCACGCCGCATGAAAATGACGGCATGGGATGCCGTCGTGGTCGGCGCGATAGACCAGTTCGGCATCCTATGCCGACGATTTTCGAGGGAGTATCTGGAAATCTACGAGGATGAGAAACTGTTCCGGCAGATGCAGCGTGACGCCCGCAAGAGCGGTTACAAGGAAGAAGACGCCGTAGAGTTGGTGCGCCAAGTGCGGCGGGAGATGAGGGAGAAACGTGCCACCGCGTAAGGAGCGTATCCATGTTGTGCTGGACACGAACGTTGTGGTGGGGTTCTTTCTCAGCCCCCATCGTCAGTCTGCCAATCAGCGCGTCTTTCGGTTATGGTATCATTGTCAACTACAGCTTGTCGTCTCTGAGGAAATCGTGGCTGAGTATGTGGAGTTAGTGGAGCGTGTTGGTATTCCTCAGCAACGTATAGATGCCTTCATTGAGCGGCTGCATCGGCGCGATATTGTCACTCACGTCAACTTCGGTCCCCGCTTTGCTGAAAGCCGCGACCCCGATGATAACGTCCTGCTGGCGACAACCGCCACCGAGAAGGCAAAGTCCCTCATTACAAACGACCGTGATCTGCTGGACATTCCTGCCGAGCGGCGGCGGAAGTTCAAGTTTGAAATCGTGACGCCCCAAGAGTTTCTGGCGCAAATAACGGAATAGCAGTGGGAACCTTCTCCCATCTGAGATGAAAGAGGTGAAACCAACATGACAAACGCTTACCGAATCGTCGGGTTGTTGACCATCGGGACGTTGCTTTTCGGCGTGCGTCCTGCACCCGTCGAAGAAATCCGCAACCCCGAACTTGTTCGGGCGCAATCCGCAATCCGCAATCTCATCGAATCCGACTGGCAACTTCAGGATGAGGCGCGCATGAGGGAGATTCGCGAGCCGGGGTTGGTGCGGTTTGTCGAGGGGGAGTTGAACTGGGGCGGGGTCGTCAGCGACAACGCGGTTTCGGTGCCGAAGCAGGCTGCGCCGACGTTGGATGGACGATCGGACGAACCGTGCTGGCAGAAGGCGGCAGCGATTGTGGCGGCGAATGCGAATGAACCAGCGTTTCGGCTGTGCCACGATGGTCAGCGGCTTTACGTCGGCGTGTCGTTGCCGACTGCTGCCGAACCACGATTCAGCGGCGATGTGACGGCGGCGGATGCGGCGGGTGCGGTGGACGGCGTGAAGAACGGTCTTTATGCTTTCCACACGGGTGGCGACCCGAACCCGTGGTGGCAGGTGGATTTGGGCGCGTCGTCGGAGATTGCGAAAATCATCATTTACAACCGCCTCGACTATGCACCGGGGTTGCACAACGCAGACAACCTCATCATCCTGACCTCTGACGATGAGCAGAACTGGACAGTGCGACATGAGAACAAAGGCAAACACTTCGGCGGCGTGGGGGACGGCGGTCCGCTGGTTGTGCAGTTTCCGCAAGGCATCAAGGCGCGGTTCGTGCGGGTTCAGTTGCCCGGCAACGTGCCAATTCTGTTTCACCTTGACGAGGTTGAAATTTACGACGCAGATAACGACAACATCGCGCTGCGCAAGCCCGCGAAGCAAAGCAGCCTGAGCATCTGGTCGCGGGGTGGGCTGATGGGTTCAGCGTTGTTTGATTTTAGTGGGATGAAGGTCAATCTCAGCGCACCGTTCGGCGCAGGTCTCCAGACCGCGCCGAAAAAGATGACCGAAGGTCTCAATTCTGGGAGACCTACGGTCAACGCCGTGTCAAGGTCAGGAGACCTTGACACATCTCAGGTGATGGTGAACGGAAAACCGTATGAGCAAGGCGGCGTGTTCCGCGCTGACGGGCGCACTATGATGGAAGTGGCTCTACCGTTGCGCATCGGCGGAGGATTTCCGGGCAGAATCACGTTGACGGGCGACAGGACGCTACCGCTCATGCTATCGGGCGACTGGACGCTGCGCGTGTTTGAGGACCAGTCGCTTGGGTTCGGGCGGAATCGTTTGAGACTTGACTTGCAAGCAGCGGGTCGGCTTGAGCCGCCCGTTGAGTTGACAGTGGAAACTGTCGTGTTCACTCCGCAGCGCGCGGAGCGGCGTTCCGTTCAAAAGAGCGTCAGCGAGCCGGGCGCGACGTTCGTGGAGTGCGACATCGCGCACGAGGGCGCGGCGGCAGTGTTCCTGACGGCGCGACAGGGCGCGGCAATGGTGCGTCAGACGCGGACGTTCTTCGTTCATCCCGTCAGGGAAACGCTGGAACGGGCGCGGCGGTTGTTGAAGGATTTCGTAGCGCCCCGACATTCGGGGTCGCCCGCAGGCAGGATGCCTGCGCTACAAAGCCGCGCCGATGAACTGGCGGAACGCGAGCGCACGAACGGCGCGGACCCTGCTGCGCGCGCTGCGCTTTACCGCGAGGCGCGGTGGTTGGCGCGGGAGGTGGCGTTTCAGAATCCGCTGCTGCCGGAGAAGTTGGTTTTCGTCAAGCGGTTCACGCAGCAGTCGTATCCCGATGTGTGCCTCAACCACATGCCGTGGGTGTCGCGACCGGGTGGGGATATTTGCATCCTCTCGCCGCTGCGTCCCGATGGCGAGGCGCGCCCGCTGCTCAATGGCAAACTCAGTCCGGGGCACGTTCACGGGATGGATTTGTGGTGGGACGCGAACCGCGTGGTGTTCGGCTACGCGAAGAAGCAGTCCAACGAACCGCCTGAAGGCTGGCTGGATCGGGCGAGAAGTTATGAACTGCGGCGCAGCGTGGAACCGACGCACATTTTTGAAATCGGCACGGACGGGAACAATCTGCGGCAACTCACCAAAGGCGAGTGGAGCGACCTTGACCCGACGTACTTGCCGAACGGCGACATCGCGTTCGTGTCTGAACGCTGCGGTTTCTCGCTGCAATGCAATGAGTTGGACAAGGACGAAACGTCGTGCAACCTCTACGTGATGAAATCCGACGGCAGCAAAATCCGCCGCATGAGCGTGACGAAGGACGGCGACTACCTGCCGCACACGCTGGACAACGGACTGGTCGCTTACACGCGCTGGGAGTACCACGAGCGCAACTGGGCGAACATTCAGTCCATCTGGGCGATTCGCCCCGACGGGACGGGCGCGGACGCGCTGTTCAAGCAGCACCTCAACGACCCGTGGGCGTTGGAGGACTCGCGCTCCATTCCGCACTCGCAGAAGTTAATCTCCATCGCCACTGGACATCACACGTTAGCGGCAGGACCGGTAGTCATCATCAATCCGTCCGTCGGCATCAACAACCCCGACGGCATCGGCATCGTCACGCCGGGCGTCGTGCCGCCCGAGGGCGGGATGTCGGGCAAGGTCGTGCCCGAAGGCGGCGTGCGCGGCAAGGGCGGACACTACATGACGCCGTGGGCGCTGTCGGACAAACACTTCATCGCGTCCTACACCTACGGCGGGATGACTGACGAGAAGGGCTACGCGCTTTACCTGATTGACGTTTACGGCACACGGGAACTGATTTACCGCGACCCGAACATCTCTTGCTCCGTGCCCATTCCGCTGCAACCCCGCAAGCGCCCGCCGATTCTGCCGTCGTCGGTTGACCTGCGCAAACGCACCGCTACTTGTGTTGTGACGAACGCTCACGAAGGAGTGGAGGGCGTCAAGCCCGGTACGATTCGCTACATCCGCATTTCCGAACCATTAGGCTGGCCCTACGACAACGTTCACGGCGGGCAGCGATACGAGCCGGACGTGAAGTCGGTCATGCTCAACTGGAATCCCGTGCGCGTCATCGGCACGGTGCCGGTGGAAGCCGACGGCAGCGCGCATTTCACTGTGCCTGCAGACACCGAACTCAGTTTTCAGGCATTGGACAAGAACTACATGGAAATCGTGCGGATGAGGTCGTTCATCAGTTTCCAGCCGGGCGAAGTGCGGGGATGCACGGGATGCCATGAGACGCGGGCAACGGCTCCCGCAACCTCCCCCACACGCCCATACGCCCATACGCCCATACGCTCCCTTGCCCTTCGCCGTAAGCCCTCCGTCCCCGTCCCTCCGTCGTGGGGCGGCGACCGCGCGCTGAGTTTTCTGCGCGACGTGCAACCAGTGTTTGATAAGCATTGCGTGAAGTGCCACAGCGGGTTGAAGCCAGCGGGCGGGCTTGACTTTTTGGGCGGGTTGACGGCAAAATACAACCGTGCGTTTGAGACGATTCTGAACGCGGGGCTGGTCGCTCGCTCCAACATCGGCGACGACGCGAAGATTACCAAGCCGCTGATGTTCGGCTCCCACAAGAGCAAAATTATCAAGTCGCTGGGGGCAAGTCATCACAAGACGGTCAAACTTTCGGGCGACGACTGGCTGCGGTTGGTGACGTGGGTAGACGCCAACGCGCCGTATCACGGCGGGTTCATCTGCAAGCGGACGAAGACGCAGCCTTACGACCTCGCCTCCGACCGCGAACTCTTGAGAAAAATCGCTGACGTTCATACGCGGCGGTGTGCGTCGTGCCACGAGGTCAGCGCCGTCACGCGCAGCGACTGGATTGACCTGCGCGCCCCCTCGCGCAGCCTCTTCCTGACCGCCCCGCTATCAAAAGAGTCCGGCGGAACGGCGAAGTGTGGACAAGCCGTCTACGCCGACCGCAGCGACGCGGACTACCAGATGGTTCGGCAAGCAGTGTTGACGGCTGTGCGCCAGACGTGGGAACGACCCAGACGGGATGTAGCAACGCTGTCGAGACCGGCGGGGTCGAATAACCTGGTGTCCTCAGGCTAAGGCGTGAGACTAACCGATTAGGCTCAGGCTTTCACCTGAGTAACATGGAGAGACATCGTGACTCATCTACACAAAGTTTACACCGGCGAACATTTGCGCTGTATCGCCATGCCGATGGGCGGCATTGGGACGGGGACGGTTTCAATTTGTGGGGACGGAAGTTTAAGGCAGTGGGAAATCGTTAATCAGGTCAACCATCAGGGCTACGTGCCGCAAAGTTTTTTTGCAGTGTGGGCGAAGCCGCTGCGAGGGAAGGCAGTGGCGAAGGTGCTGCAATCGCCGCCGCTTGAGGATGAGGATTTCACACCCGCCGCATCGGTGAGCGACCACATCGTTCCTGACGAGTTGCGCGAGTTGATGGATGACCTGCCCGGCGTGGAGGCGGTGGAGTTCGTCGGCGAGTATCCCATCGCGCAACTGACTTACAAGGATGATGCGCTGCCTGTGGAAGTGAAGTGCGAGTGCTTCTCGCCGTTCGTGCCCTTGAACGAGAAGGACAGCGGCTTGCCCGCGATTGTCTTCATCTTCTCAGCCAACAATCCCACCGAGCAAACCGTCAACGTTTCTTTCCTTGCCACTCTTCAGAACTTCGTCGGCTGGGACAATGTGAGCCTCATCCGCGAAAACGAGAACTTCGGTTACGGTGGCAACCGCAACACGGTGCTGCACCTGAACGGCTTGACCGCGATTGAGATGCGCAACGACCGTCTGCCCAACGACGCGCCGACGTGGGGCACGGTCTGTCTGGCAACGACCAACGCGGGCGCGACCTATCTCGCCGATTGGGAGGAACTGGAATCGCTCTGGGACGACTTCACCCGCGACGGACGTCTGAGCAACGCCGCCGCGGGTCAACCCAGCCCGACGTGGGAAACGTGGAACGGCGCGCTCTGCGTCTCTCTCACCGTCGAACCACGCACGACGCAAGACGCAAAATTATTGCTGTGCTGGCACTTCCCCAACCGCATCGTGAACTGGGGGCAACCCGGCGGCATCATCAAAGACCAGAAGAGCAAGTTCTATCTGGGCAACGCCTACAACAACCACTTCGGCAGCGCGGCGGCAGTGGCGGAATACGTGCGTGACAACTTTGAACGTCTGGCGGACGAAACGAGAAAGTTCCGCGATACCTTCTACGACAGCACGCTGCCGTATCCGCTGCTGGATGCGGTGACGTCGCAAGCCTCCATCATCCGCACGCCGACGGGGATGTGGATTGAGGACGGCACATATCACGCTTTTGAGGGCTGTAACGGCGCGAGCACGGGCGGCGCGGACCGCGTGGGCGGCTGCTGTCCGCTCAACTGCACGCATGTCTGGAACTACGAGATGAGCCTCGCCGCCCTGTTCCCCGCATTGGAGCGTACCATGCGCCGCACCGATTTGCTTGTGCAGATGCGCGAGGACGGTTCGATTCCGCACCGCACGATTGTGCCCGAATACCTGCCGCGTCTGTGGGGCGACATCGGCGGACCGCGCCATCACGCATTAGACGGAATGTTGGGCACGATTTTGAAGACGTATCGTGAGTTCCGCAAGTGCGGCGACGTCGAATGGCTCAAAAGCGTAGCGCAGCCGACAGCGAAACTGATGGACTACATCATGCGCACGTTCGACGCGCAAGGCGACGGCGTGATTCGCGGCGAGCAGCCCAACACCTACGACATCCACACCTACGGCAGCAACACCTTCATCGGCACGCTTTACCTTGCGGCATTGCGAGCGATGGAAGAAATGTCAAAGATTGTGGCGCAAACTGATAGTTTGCGTTACAGAGAGCGGTTTGAGATGGGGCGCGAGAACTATGACAAACTCTGCTGGAACGGCGAATACTTCATCAACAACTTCGACGCGCCGGGCGAACCGCCGGAGACTTACAACAAACGCAATTGCTGGGGCACGGGCTGTCACGCCGACCAACTTCTCGGGCAGTGGTGGGCGCACGAGTTGGGGTTGGGCTACGTGCTGCCCGAAGCGCACGTGAAAGCCGCGCTGCAAGCCATCATGCGCTACAACTTCCGCGAGGGTTTCGTCGGCTTCAAGCACGCCCCCCGTCAGTTCGCCAGCGAGCATGACAGGGGCTTGCTGATTTGCACCTGGCCTCAGGGCGGGCGACCCGAAGTTCCGATTCTCTATTGCGACGAAGTGTGGACGGGCATCGAGTACGCCGTCGCCGCGCTGATGTTGTGGGAAGGCTTTGCTGAAGACGCGCTGAAAATAGTCGAGGCTGTGCGCGACCGCTACGACGGGCGCGAGCGCAACCCGTGGAACGAGGTCGAGTGCGGCGACCACTACGCCCGCGCCATGAGCAGTTGGACGCTGCTCTCCGCCGCGAGCGGCTTTCGTTACGACGCGCGCGCCGCATCAATGTCGTTCGCCCCGCGCACGTCCGGCGAGTTCAAATCCTTCTTCATCGCCGCCGACGGTTGGGGCACTTTCGCGCAGCGCACGACAACACGACGCCAAACCGCAACGCTGGAAGTCAAGCACGGCACGCTGACGCTCAAGCAACTCACCCTGCGCCGCGCGCGCAAGTCGCGGGGAGCGATTGAAGTCGCTGCGACGGTTGCGGGAAAAAAAGCCGCCGCGAAGGTCAAGGCTGAAGGAAACGACGTGAGGATTGAGTTTCGTCGTCCGGTGACGGTGAGGGCGGGGGAGAGAGTGGAGGTCAGCCTGTAATTCGGGCTGCACTCATCGTCCAGAATCTCCAGATGCAATTTCTTGATCACACTGTCAGGGGCACCTAACTTCGCAGGTTCCTCGGGTGGGGAGTCTATGCCTTTGTTGACAGCGACAATGCATCATTTAATGAGTCATGAATGCTTCGAGTTCCTTCGCTGTTTTTCCCGACGCTTTAACGCCCCAGAAGACATCAGTGAATTTAGAGATAGACTTAATCAATCCAACTCCTGGCGCGTACCAATCGTAGACTTCTATACTTCCGCCATCTGTGGCGGAACCAACGCTCTTGACCTTCAAGCACCTCTCAAACGTTCCAGCGGGAACTGTCACAGTTTCACTTATACTTTCAATGGCGACCTGAAGAGTAAGGGTATCATTCTTCCCCTTCGGCATAGACACCTCCCAAGTGGTGCTAACCTGAATGGGATACCTGATGAGGTAAGCGGGAGGCTGTAAGATTATCGGTTCCATAGCGCTGGGCGGCTGGCGTGCAAATATGTATATGCCGTCTCGGTCTTCACCAATGAACGTAAAAGAAGATTCTAATCCTTTTTCACTCTTACGAGGGACGACCTTCTTGCCTTTTAATTCTCGTGAGGGAAAGTTTGTTTCTACTTCTTTTCCCGGTCCGAATATTCCGCCAGAGACTTGGTACACCCATGTCATATCCGCTTTCAGGGGATAATAAGTTCTTTTGAACCTCTTTGCCCCCGTGAACACAATATATCCCCCAATGCCAACGATAATGCCGACGACGGTTAGAACACATAGGGCACCAATGACAATGACTGACTTCTTCATATTTCTCCTCCGCATGAAAATCATTTGCCGTAGAGCATCTCAGCAAGTCAAACCTATCGAAGCCTTTTCGCCCATTCGGGGGCGTTCTCATCCAGCGGGTCGTCACACTTTGCCACCGCCCGACCAGTGGCAATGTCGTAAAGTTCATAGACCCCTGGACCGCGTCCACCGCCAGAATAGATAATCGCTTGGTTCCCCTCACTCCAAAACTGCCAACCTCGGATGAATCTGCCGGGTATTATCGTGCGAACGACGCGTCCATTCCTGTAGAGCACAAGTTTGGTGGCGTAAAGGGATTTTTCACCATCATCGTTGAGATGCTCTCCCGCAAGCCATCCGACGGTCTGGCAGTCAGGTGAGACCTTTGGTCCAACTCGCTGGGCGGTTGTCGAGTCGCCGCTAACACAATTGCCTTCCTTGGTCACCGTCTCATCTTTGCCGTCGGAGTAGACGATGTGAACGTTGCCATGTACACCTGCGTTTGCACAGTCGCACTTCACAGGCTTCACCTGAACTTTCATGACCGTTTGTTGCGTCGGTTGCTGCACCGACGCCGCGCTTGTTTTGCGCGCGATGGGCTGCCACGCGGGCGAGTATGTTCCTTGCGTGCGCAGCACGATTTGCTTTTGTCCCGTTTTGAGGTCCAAAAGCCACAGCCCTTCCTCTGTGGCAAACACGACCTTCTGCCCGTCGGGAGACCAAGTATGACCATCAACGTCTCCAGCGGGGAATAACTTTGGACTGGTGCCATCGCTGCGCATGATAACGATGCCAGAGCGTTTTTCATCGGTAGCCCCATTTTCTTTGAACGCTACGTTATGACACGCAATCTGCTTTCCATCCGGAGAAAACACAGGAGCGAAACAGGAGTAGTGATTCTTGTGCTTGGCGGGTCCATAAAGAAGTCGCTTGCGTTTGGTGCGAAGTGAGAAGAGATACAAGTTGGAGACTGGATCAGAACCATGCTCTACATAGAGAATGGAAGTCCCATCGGGTGAAAAGACAGGATGACTGAACGCCGTCCAGAATTCGGTTTTGACGGAGGCAATCGTCGTTAGCCCTGAGCCGTCAATGTTCATCGTCCGAAGTGTCTCCATCGTTTCTGTATCGTTCAGTTCCTTGTCTGCGGTGAAGACCACTTTTTTGCCGTCGGATGACACGGCCGGCAAAGAACAACTCCAACCTTTCAATTGCGTCAGTCGCCGCTTGCCTGTGCCGTCAGCGTTCATGATCCAGACTTGCCCCTGACTCGTGAACATGATGCGCTTGCCATCCGGCGTCCAGTACGGACTGGCGCACTCGCCGCTGGTGGTCAACTGCTTCAAGTCAGTTCCATCTGCTTTTACAACCCAGATGTCACTCTTCGCGTCAGGCTCACAAAGTGGTTTGTCCGACTTGACGAACGCAATGAGTCCCGTATCGGGTTGTGGTTGTGCCCCGATCTGTAGCGCAACGCAGATCATAACGCTTAACCCCATCAATACTACGGTAGTTGCTTTGCATCCTTTCATTCATCTCACCTCCAAGCACCTGACGAACGTCCCCATGCCAGCGTAAAATCCGTCGCGTAGTCTATTCCTATGTATCTTGGGTTGAGTCACGGCTGGGCGTGCGTTCCGAAATGTTTATGAGATTCGTTCCCAGCGCCCGTTCATCAACTGCCATACTCCCCTTGGGACACTAAATTGCCCTGACACGGAAATGCCCTCTTCTGTCGTAAACTGAAATTCGCCCACTACACGCTGGTCGGTCAGGGTCGTGAGCCGTAACGTGCCACTCTCACTGATGAAGGTCTCATTGTCTGTGCTCAATACCGCACCAGCATCCCGGAAATCTGTCAGAGTAATGGTCGAAGGAGAAGATGGGCGGGGAAAACCGAGAGAGATGCCGCTGAAGAAACCTTCGGGAGTGGTTCCGGATACACTGATGTCATTCAAGCCTATCTCTCCCCAAACGATGCTGGCTGTAAACCTGCGTGTCGTGCCTTGTGAGACAATCGTTGCAGTCATCCCCGTTCCATCAACACCTCCACCACCCTTTTTACCGCCACCTTTCTTGCCGCCACCTTTCTTGCCGCCGCCCTTTTTGCCGCCTCTCGCCATCTTGATGTCGGAGGTGACCAGCGAAGGCTCGCCGCTGACAATCGAGAAATTCCCCGTTGCCTTACCGCCTCCGCAGCCTGTCAGCACCAAACCCAATAACAACGCGCCCACAATCGTCATGCCTAAAATGCCTTGCTTCCATTGACCGATCATCATGTGAACATCCCCTTTCTTGCAGATGAGGAGTGGTGGGGGATAGGTGGAAACCTATCCCCCACTATTCCATTGCAGACTTACCGCTTCTTCAGTTCGGACGGCAAGGGACCTTGGGTATCTCGCAGGTTCTGCCACGCCTTTTCCTCTGCGTCCTTGTGGTCTCGACCTACGCCCACGCCCTCGTTGCGCGTTTGGTTATCCCGGACCACTACTCTGTCGATACCGACGAGCCGATCCAAGCAATTCGTCGTGTTCACCACATCGAATCGCTTCTCCGCCATTGCTTTTCACCCCCTTCCCCTTTTGCGACCCCAACTGACATCGTTCCGACTATGACACAGAGTGGGAGAGTGAGGCTCCTGCCGAACTCCGTCGGCGCGGCGGGAGCCTTGCCCTCCCATTTCCAACCCATCAAACCTGACCTGAAAATATTCGGCATAGGATGCCGATGTGGTCTGTGCCCGTAGTCCACGACGGCATCCCATGCCGTCATTTTTATCGGTGGTGGTGACCCGCCGATCATGATGACTACCTTGAAGGAACACTACTCCTTCCAACGCAGCAGAAAAGAAAACCTGAGCGGAAAAGACAAAAAAGTTGGGGGAGTGGGAGATTGTGAGCGGTTCTTGATAGCGACGGAGTTGCACTCCGTCGCTACCACTTACGGACGGGGAGACGTGCGCCCGTCGCCGATGAGGACGAAGGGTGCCCAGTAGAAGGGGTGAGTCCATTTTGGATTGCGGATTTTGGATTTCGGATTGGGGCGGAGCAGCGAGAGTTGTGCGGCTTGCAGGGCGGCGGCTTTGGATTTGCCTTGTTTGAGATGGGCGTAGAATTGCTTCATCAATTCCGCCGTGCTGTCGTCGGCGACTTTCCACTGCGTCAGCACGCTGGACGGACACCCCGCGACGAACAGCGCCCACGACAGCCCTAAAATGCCTTCGCCTTCCTGCACCGCTCCGCGTGCCGTGTCGCAGGCGGACAGCACCGCGAGGTCGGCGTTCAAGTCCATATTGGCAATCTCCCGCGCTTCCAGAAAGCCGTCTTCAGACCGCCCTTTCGCCAGCAGGATGCCCGAATACATCGGCTGGTTGGGGTCGAAGACGCCGTGCGTGGCGAAGTGCAAAATCCGATACCGCCGCATCTCCTGCTTGGCTCTCTCCTCGGTTGCCTCAGAGCGCGTGTAAACTTTCGCTGCCTTGCCAAACGATGCCTCAATGCTGCGCACTTCTTTCTCCGTGTTGGGCAGTTCGGCGTAATTGTCAATGCCCCGCAAAGTCAGTTCAAACTTGCGGGTGGAGTCAAACAGGGGATGCGCCATCGCGAGTAAAATGGGTGGTTGGGTGGTTGGGTGGTTAGGTGGTTGGGCGCGACGGCGGATGACGAGGTGGTTCATGGCGTCTAAGGCAGTCAGGGAGGGAGCGTAAAAGACGGCATGCTTTTCCACCAGATAGTGTCCCGACTTATCCTGCAAGGCTTGAAACGGCAGGTCCCACAACGCCTCATCGGGGACAATCCCAATCGCGGTTTTTCCCTCCAACGCTTTCTCCGCAGGGGCAACGAGGAGTTTGTAGAGCGTCTGCGCCTGAGGAGGAGATTTGCGACGGCTCGCGATGTCCGACCTCAACTCGCTGACCCATTGGATCAGTTGGTCGCGCTTGACATCAAGCCGATAGACCGAGAGAGAGATTTCGGATTTCGGATTTCGGATTTCGGATTTTTTGTTAGATTGGCGGGTCAGGACGAAAAGGTAAGATTCCTCCTCACCGATGAGGTATTCCAAAAACGCCGTCTGGTTGTCGGGCAGGAGTTGGGAGATTCGGTCAAGGGTGACAGGCTTCGTTTCTGCCCGCTGCGCCTCCAGTTCAGGGTGATTGAGGTAAAGTTTCAGATGGAAGGAGTCATACTCATCGCGGGCAGTTTTGAGACGCGCTTTCAGTGCTTTCACAAGTTGGGCGTCGGGACGGCTCTGGGAGAGGAGACCGCTCAGTTGCGTGTTCACGTTGCGGATGGCTTCGTCCAGTTTCCGTTCCGTTCGCTTCTCTTCCGCGGTCATGTCTTTGGTGATGTCTACCCTGCCTGCTCGCAGGAGTTCCGTCAGGAGGCGGGCTTTGGTCAGTTCCGTCGTGCGCAAGGCGGCTGCGGTGCGTTTGAGGCGAATCTGACAGGCGGCGAAGTTGTGATAAGAATCGGCATCAGATATGAATGTCGCCAGCGGGTCCAGCGCCCAAGAGTGATGCTTCGCCCCTTCATCTATGGCTTTTTGGTAGGCTTCGGCGGCGCGGTCCCATTGCTGCTTGAGGCGGTAGAGGTCGCCCCGCAGGACGTGAGGCACTGCGGAGAGAGATGCAGAGGCTTTCGCCTTTTGCAGGGTTTTCTGGATATACTCGCAAGCCTGCGTTTTATCTCCCCGTCGCATATAAACGTAGGTCATGCGCTGCAAAGCCATGGCTTCCCATCCCCCTTGATGAGTTTGTTGTCCGACCTTCAACACCTCTTGTGCGCACCTCAGCGCTTCGTCATATTTGCCTTGTTTGAGATAAACATCCCAGAGGTCGCCCCAACCGCTCACAACCCAACCCCAGTGCGGTTCTGGTTTGACCGCGTAAGCCGCTGCAAGACTTTGTTTAGCGCACATCTCCGCTTTGTCATACTCGCGACGATCATTGTGAACCGTGCCCATGCCCCACAGCGCGCCCGCCTCGCCCACTTTGTCTTTGGTTTCGCGCGATATCTTCAGGCTTTTTTCGTATCGCTCCAACGAGTCGTAGTAAAGCCCCAGTTGCTTGTAGGCGGCAGCGAGATGGTTCAACACGACGAGGTAGCGCGTTCGCGTGCGCTCGTCCTTGGGCTGCTGCGCAACGCACTCTTCCAGCATCCTGACCGCCTTCTCCATCTCTTGAATGCCTTGCGCCGCCTTGAACTCAACGTGAATACCGCCGATGTTGTTGAACGCTAACGCGATGACTCCCCTGTCCCCGCTTCGCTGTGCGACAGCGAGCATCCGCTGAAATTCCATGAGGGCTTGCGGATAATTGTATAGCACCTCCTTGTAGGTAATTCCTTTGTCCTGCAAAATCCGCGCGGTGCAGATAAGCAAGCGGGAGGATTCCAGCGGCGCGCCCGCGTGTTGACGACGCTGCGCCTCGGCTTCCAGAGCCTTCACGCTCTTTTCATACGCTGGCAGCGCGTCGTAGGGCTTGCCCCAAGACGCGAAGGTGTCTCCAATACCTGCCAGCGCTTGCGCCCATCCGTCTTTGTCGTTGACTCGCTCGGCGACGGCGCGGGCGAGTTGGGCAAGGGCGAGGGCTTGGGCGTATCGCTTTTGTTGTCGCTGACGCTCTCCCTCGACGAGCAACGCCCGCACCAACCCGTCTGTGGCTGACTTCTCCTTGCTTGCCAGCAGCGTGCGGCGTTCTTTTTCCGTCTTTGCCGCTGCCAGCGCGCGGGCGAGGTCTTCCATAGCGGCGGGGTAGAGGCGCGACACTCTCCACGCGCCGGACTCTTTGGCGAGAACGAAGACGTGCGTTACCTGCTGTGTGGTGCGTTTCTTCGTTCGGGCATTGACTTCGGTGCGGTCAACGGCAACCAGCAGGCGCGCATGGTTGCCATCCACCTGCGGAGGACGGACAAAGGTGAAATGGGCGAAGGCATAATCGGCAGCGGCGAAGCGTTGCCGCGCGTTGCGCCTGAACCACGCCCAGTCCCAGTGGTCGGGCGCATAGTTGCTCCACAGCGCCATGAGACCGTTGAGGTCTTCCTTCGCGTAGACGGCAAAGAACTTCTGGATGAGAGGTTTGAACTCGTCTGCGTCGGGGCGGCTGTGACCGTGCTGCGGCAGAATTAGATAACAGAGCGCGATGCCGATGACCCATGTCCTTGTTTTCCACATGGGATCTGCCTCCCTTCAGCCGAACGGCATGGTTGCCTTATTGTATCTGGTGGACGCGGAAAAGTCAAGTCCTTGTTTCACGCCGACGGATGTGCTATAATGGACGCGCTATGAGTGCGATTGACCCACGTTTGTCAGAGGATGAGGTGGTGCGCTTGGTGAAACTCTATCAGGAGGGACGCCTCAGCCGAGAAGAGGAGAAACGGCTGGAGCAGTGGGTGCGGGGCAAGTTTTACAAGATGCTCCACCGCGAGGAGGAGGCGGAAGATCTGATAGGCGAAGCCTGTCGGCGCTTCTGGGAGAACATCAAAGGGTTTCAGTGGGAAACGTGAGACGCTCTGCTTAGGTTTTGTCGTTGTGAGCGTTAGAAAGGATAGAACAACGCGGGAGGGCGACAGGGCTTATGGATAAAGTGACTGACAAAGAAAGCACGCCGCATCCCATCGCTCAACTGAATGCCTGGATGAAGAAGATTGCCGACAACCTTCGGTATGACGCCCGCCGTCAGGAGAGCAGGCGATTCGACACCGTACCCATAGATGGAACGCTTGACGGCGACGGGGATGGTCTCAGCATCGAGGAGATACTTCCTGACCCGCAGGTGAACGTCGAGGATGAGGCGCTGGCAGGCATCGAGCGTGCGGCATTGCACCGGGTGGTGACGCGACTCTGGAGACGGGCGCAACTGTCTGAGCAACAGAGGATGATCATCCGTCTGAGGCATGTCGAAGGTTGGAGCAACGTTCGCATCGCGGACAAATTGAACACGACGCCAGCAACGGTTGACGCCCAACACTATCGCGCCAGAAAAAGGCTCTACGAGTGCCTGCAAGCCCTGCGCGCTCAAGATTCAGACGTAGACCAAGTCATTAAAAACATCCTTTCAAAATCTCAAGGTGGCAATCCCCATGAATGATAAAGAATTTGACGTTTTTCTGCGCGAAGCCTTGCGCGACGAGCCGCCGCCCTCTGAGGGCGCAGAGTGTCTTTCGGTGGACGACCTCTGGGACTTCTTGGCGAAGACGCTGCCCCCGCCGCAGAAAGCGTGTGTTGAAGCGCACTTAGCAGCGTGCAGTCGCTGCGTCCACGAAATGGCGCGTCTGTATCGTGTCCTGACGCAGGAGGATGACGCGGCAGAAACGAACGTCGCTGTGGTGCCCGTCCCTGTCAGACATTCGCTATGGTTGGTATTGGTGGATTTCTTTCGCCCTCCTGCGGTGCACTGGGGAGTAACGGCTATTGCGGCTGCGCTGATATTGGTGATAGTGTGGCACGTGCGCCGACCCCAGCCTCCAAATCCCCAGAGCAACCTGTGGGCAGCGACCCCTGCCGAAAAACGCTTTCTGGCATGGGCAGCGGACGCGGGCAAGGAAACATTGCGCAGCGGCGGGACGCCCAACGAGACATCGCTCACCACCGTCAAACCTCATCTCACGATTGTTCGCTCTCAGACGCCTGAACTTGTCGCGGAGGCATCAGGAGTTGCGGGACCGTTCACCTTTCAGGTGGACGAAGTGAAATGGGAGGACGGTGAGTGGGTAGAGGTCAAAGTGGACGTGGCGAAAACGAAGGGCAAGCCTGTGGACAATCCGCGCCTCGTCCTCACAAAGCCGCTGGAGCGCGGCAAAGTCTACGCTTGGCGGGTGAGTGCGGGGGGTCAACAGTCCGAGTGGGCATACTTCATGGTGGCGGAACATCGAGGGGAGGATAAATGATGCGTCATCCATCGAGCAAACGGTTTTCGCTTCCGCCGTTGTTCGACCCACGTGAGGGCGTGACCGTCATTGAGCCGCTGCAAAGTGGCGTGGGGTGGTGGGCGGGGGCGTGCAGTGCGTTGTTTGATGAGACAACGCGGAAGTTTTATCTCTACTATCGCATCCGCAAACCGCGCGAGTTGGGGCGGGGGACGGATTGCTACGTCGCGCAGAGCGATGACGGCGTGAAGTTTGAGACGATTTGGCACGCGCGCAAGGAAGAGTTCGATTCCGATTCCGTGGAACGCGCCGCGCTGTTCAAAGAACCGGATGGGACGTGGTGGCTTTACCTCAGTTACGTGGATCCCGCCGATAGCCGCTGGCGGACGGACGTGATGACGGCGCAATCGCCCGATGCGTTCAAGCCGTCCGAGCGCGTCAAGGTGTTCACCGCCGCCGATATTGGCGCGGAGGGCGTGAAAGACCCGGTGGTATATCTCATTGGCGGACTGCACTACGCCATCTTCAGTTACGCCCCGACGCCGCGTGTCGTGACAGCAGAGGCGCAGGCGCAGATGCACGCGACGGCGGACGTTTATAACACGGGCCTCACCAAGTCACACACGGGGCTTGCCCTCAGCGGCGACGGCGTTCATTTCGCGTGGCAGGGCGACATCTTCGCGCCCCGTGATAGCGGTTGGGATGCCTACGCCGCGCGCATCGGTTGCTTGCTGTATCAACCGCCGGTGTGGCTGGCATTTTACGACGGCTCGGAGACGGTGGCGGAAAATTACGAGGAGAAAACGGGACTTGCGCTCACGTTCGACCTGCGCCGCTTCGAGCGCGTGACCACGGAGGGACCGATTCTCACCGCGCCGCACGCTTCGGGTTCGCTGCGCTACCTTGACGCCGTGCCTGTCGGGGATGAGATTTTCTATTACTACGAATACGTTCGCGCCGATGGATCGCATGAGTTGCGGATGAACAAAGTCAAAATCCGCGAATAACGCGAATGGGCACGAAATTCGCGGAGAGTTCATTCCAGATACCCCAACCCCCGCAACTTCTCCGCCATTTCTTCGGCTTCTTCTTCGGAGTATCCGCCTTCGATGGGACCATTCGGATTAATGGCGGTGGTCGTGATCACAGGGGCTTTAGCGAACTCTGGCTCAAAAGCCTCGAGGAGAACTTTGCCGTCCATGTCATCGGGAATCGGCAAGCCCATGCGATAGAGAACAGTCGGCGCGATGTCCATGATGCTGGCGTCAGAAATCGTCGCGCCAGCGCGGACGCCTCGACCGTATAGAACCAGAATCCCGTTGCGCCGATGGTTGCCGCTCCAGCCCAAATCGTCGGTGCTGCGTTTGTCGAAAATCTGCGACTTGTCGCCGCCCCGAAAACTGGGCTTGACCGCGCACGCGCCGTCTTCCCACCACGCGATGATGAGGTCAGGCGCGAGGGGGGTGCAAGGTCCGTGATACACTTCGTCGCGCCGCAGCACGCCCTTGATGACCGTCTCGCCGGTGTCGGGGTCGCGCAGCGACAGCAGCGCGTCGGTGATGTCGGCGCACAGTTTGTCATAGTCGCAGGGGGCAACCGTGCCTTGCGGAAAGACGCCTTGCGCGTTGATGTAGATGCTCGCCGCCGTCGCGCCCATCTCAGAGGCGAAGGCTTGGGTTTGCGACCAGTCAATCGCCCCCAGCGACGTCATCGTCGCCAACTGCTGCTGCGCCTGTGGGAACATTCCCAGCAACCGCCGCTTCGCGCTTTCGGGCAAATGCTGCCGCAGCCATCTTTCAGCCAACTTAGCCAACCTCAAGCCAACTCTCTTCACCCCGGCTTTCTGCGACTTGAGCTTCAGCAATCCCGATTGCTCCAGCCAGCGATTGAGATAAAACAGCCGCTCGCTCATCGCGCCGAAGCCGTGGTCGGACATGAGAATCACCGTCGTCTCATCGGGCAGCGCGTCGAGCAACCGCGCCACGTTTTCGTCAACGTTCTGATAAATCTGCAAAATCGCGTCGTGGAATTTGCTCTGTGGGTCGGCGAGATATTTCCAGAAGTGGTGCTGTCCCTGGTCGGTTGAAGTGAACACGACCATGCCGAAATCAAGCGGCTGCTGGTTCATCAGATAAAGCATCGCGTCCACGCGGGAGCGTTCGATGTCCTGCATCTCCTTCAGCACCGCCGCGCGTGAGGCGTCGTCGCGCATGTGCCCCAGAAACCTTGCGTCAAGGTGATAGTTCGGCACGGCTTTGCGGAGTTCCGGTTTGAGTGAAGCGGGGTAAGTGAACTCGGTCTGCTCGGACGGCGTGTCCAGTCCTGAGATGAGAAAGCCGTTGACGGGTTCGGGCGGAAACGTCATCGGCACGTTCATCACGCCGACGCGCAAACCGTTGTCGCCCAGGATGCGCCACAAACTCGGCGCGCGGCGCGTGGCAGCGTTGACGCAGCGGAACTGATAACTCTGCGGCGTTGCCTCGGTGAAGTGAAAGATGCCGTGTTTGCCGGGGTTCTTCCCCGTCATAAACGACGTCCACGCGGGGGCAGAGTGGGGGGGGATGCACGACGGCAACGGACCGTGCGCGCCCTCGCGCACCAGTCGCGCCAACGTCGGCAGTTTGCCCTCTGCCATCCACGGTTTCATCAAATCAAACGTCGCACCATCAATGCCGATGATGAAAACTTTCAAATCCTTGTGTTGTGTCATGCTGAGTTCATTCTAACTCATCAGCACGCCTTCGGCAACTGACCATCTCAGATTACCGAAATAAATCGGCAAACGGTATCAACCGTCTGTAAGAGCCGTCTTTCTTCACATTGCCGCCCTCACCTCCGTCGCCAGCCAGTCCGTCAGTTCCTTGCGGAGTTGCTGCGTGAGCGGCTGATGTTCGGCGTTGATAGGACGTCGCTCGGCGGGGTCGGTTTCGAGGTTGAACAGTTCGGGCGGGTTGTTGCCTGTGACGACCAACTTGAAATTGCCGCGCATGGCGGCGATTTGGTTGCCGCCTTCGGCGCGCCATTCCCAGAATAGCGTGCGTTCGCTGGCGTTCGCCGCGCCCGTCCAGACGGGAAGCAGGTTGATACCGTCCACTTTCCACGCGGGGTCTGGTTCTGCTCCCGCGGCAGCGAGGAAGGTGGGCAGAATGTCAATGTTGTGAACGATGTCGTTCGACACCTTGCCCGCTGGAATCTTTCCCGTCCAGCGCACGATGCCGGGCACGCGGATGCCGCCTTCCCACAGGTTGCGCTTGTGCCCACGAAACGGGCGGTTGCTGTCATGGTAGTTGGACGCGCCCTGATTGCCTGCCTCAAACGTCGCGCCGTTGTCGCTGGTGAAAACGACGAGCGTGTTTTCTGCTAGCCCTAAATCATCCAGCGTTTTCATCAGCCGCCCGATTTCCTTGTCCAGCCGCGTAATCATCGCCGCGTAAATCGCGTTGTAAGGTTTGGCAGGGTCTTTCTCTTTGAACTTGCCCCGAAATTGCGCCACGTCCTCTTCGGGGGCTTCGATGAGCAGATGCGGTTCAGTCAAAGAGAGGTAGAGGAAGAAAGGACGGGCTTTGTTGCGCGTGATGAAGTCAACCGCTTTGTCGGTGAACAACGTGGTAGTGTAGCCGCTGACCGGCTTCATCTCGCGCCCATGCCAGAGTTCTTTGGGGAAATGTTCCCAGGCGTGCCGCGCGTTAGTGAAGCCGAAGAACTCATCAAAGCCTTGATCCATCGGATGGACGTAACTTTGGTTGCCCGGTCGCGGGCGACCGTGATGCCACTTGCCGAACAGCGCGGTGATGTAGCCCTGCTTTTTGAGGGCTTCGGCGATGGTGGTTTCTTCGCTGGGCAGGTCGTCCCCGTTCGCCATCACGCCGTTGTGTATCGTATATTTGCCCGTCATCAACACGGCGCGACTGGGAGCGCAGACGGGCGTGCCGACGTACCACCGCTGGAATATCGTCCCTTGCCCTGCCAGACGGTCAAGATTCGGAGTGCCCCACTCCGTCCTGCCGTTGAAGCCTACGTCGCCCCAGCCGAGGTCATCCGCGAGAATCAGGATGATGTTGGGAGGACGTTCGGGGGCTGAAGCCATAACGCCCCACGTGAATGTGACCAATACGCAAACGAATACGATAAGACGGACGCGCACAAAGCCCCTCCTCTATTTTCTTCGCCCTGAAGGTATATCACGATGAAGGGCATTTGTCAATCCATTCCTTCGCGCAGCCAGCCGATGTAGTTGCAGAGTGGATCTTACCATCGGAACGCGCTGCTTCCGCCGCGTCCACTTCGCCTCGAAATCCATGATGCCTGATAGTCGTCTATGCCTTCCCCGCCGCCTTCAACGCTTTTATCACCTTCTCCGGCGTAATCGGCGAGTCCCAGATGCGGACGCCAATCGCGTTATAAATCGCGTTGCCGAGGGCGGGGAGGGTGGGGACGATGACGATTTCGCCCGCGCCTTTGGCGCCGTAGGGTCCTTTGCCGTGCGGGACTTCGACGATAATGGATTTCATGTAGCGTTCCAGCGGCACTTCCATGATGGAGGGCACTTTGTAGTCCATGGAATTGGCGTTGGTCATGCGCCCGCCGTCGAAGCAGAGTTCTTCGTGCAGCGCGATGCCGATGCCCATGATGACGCCGCCGAAGTTTTGCATTTCGACGCCTTGCGGGTTCATCGCTTTGCCCACGTCAATCGCGCTGACGAAGTTGACGACGCGCACCTCGCCCGTCTCCACGTTCACATCCACCTCGCACGCCTGCGCGCCGTGCCCCATGTAAGCCATCGGCTGCTCGCTCTGCCCCACGTTCGGGTCGGCGGCGATGGCGTTGACCACCCACGTGAACTTGCCGATAATTTCCACTTCAGCGGGGCGCTTACCTGCCAACATCTCCACCACGAACAGGTCGGCGATGTCCATGTTAATCGTTTTCTTTTTGCGCTTGTAGAAGATTTTCCCATCCGCCGTGTCGAGGGCGCGCGGCTGAATTTTCTGCCCGAATTTCTCGCTGAGTATCTTCGCGGCGAGTTCAAACATCTGCCGCTTCGCGTCGTCGCACGCGCCTTTGGTGGCGTTGCCGGTGTGATACGTCTGGCGAGACGAACCGGCGACGTGGTCGAACGGTGTGACCTGCGTGTCGGGCGTGATGAGTTTCACCTTGTCCACCGTGACGCCAAACTCTTCGGCGACAATCTGGCACAGCACGGTGTAGGCGCCCTGCCCCAAATCCACCGCGCTGGTGCGGAGTTCAAAACTGCCGTCCTCCAAAACCTTGAGTTCCACGCTGGATGCGGTGGGGGCGAAACTGTATTTGTTGCCCAATGCGATGCCCTTGCCGCGCTTCCACGGATGCCCCGGCTGCTCGGACGGCGTGCCCCACTCAATCGCTTCGGCGCACTTCACCAAACAGTCGTGCGCGCCGATGGCGTGGGCGGGCATGGTGATGGCGGTGCGCTCGCCTTCACTCAACAGGTTGCGCAGACGGAGTTCCACCGCGTCAATACCTAATTTCTCCGCGATAATATCCATCTGCGTTTCGACGGGGAACGCCGACTCCGCGCAGCCGAAGCCGCGCAGCGCGCCGGGCGAGATGCGGTTCGTATAAACGCCCAACGAATCCACATGAAGGGCGGGCAGGCGGTAACTGCCGGGGTAAAGATGCGTCGAAAAAATCGGCTTCAAAAACCCTTCGCCCGTGTAGCCGCCGCCGTGAAGAATGGAGGTCACTTTCCGCGCCCGCAGCAAGCCGTCGGCAGTCACCGCGTCCTTGATGTAAAAGATGAACGGCGTGCGCGCCGCCGTGCAAGCCAGTTCTTCCTCCCGGGTGTAAATGATTTTCACGGGACGCTTCGCCTTCCGCGCCAGCGCGACGCAGAACGGTTCCGGCTTGATTTCCAACTTGCCGCCGAACGCGCCGCCTACGAACGGGATGATAACGCGCACCTTCGACGGCGGTAAGTCGAGCACCTGACATAGTTCGTCCTTGACGATGTAAGACGACTGGTTGGACGTCCACACCGTCACGCTGCCGTCGGGCTGCCACTGCGCGACTGCGCCATGCGTTTCCATCGGCGCAGTGGAGACGTAGCCCGTGACGTAGCGGTTCTCGATGATGAGTCCGCCTTCCTCCTCAACCTTGCGAAACTCTTCATCCAAATCGCCGTGCCGAATCTTGTAGCACTGCCAGACGTTGGGCGGGCGCGGGTCCATGTCAGCGATGGGGATGAAGCGTTCATACTCGTCGTAGTTCTCATGTAGCACGACGGGGCAATCGGGTTTCATCGCCTCTTCGGGATCGTAAACGGCAGGCAACTCCTCATATTTAACCTCGATGAGTTCAATCGCCTCCTGCGCGATTTCGAGGGTTTCCGCCGCCACCGCCGCCACTGGCTCGCCCACCATGCGCACGCGGTCGCGGGCGATGAAATACTGGTCGAGCGTCAACGTGCCCAACAACTTCGGCGGCACGTCCGCCGCTGTGATGACCGCCCGCACGCCGGGCAACGCCTCCGCTTTGCTGGTGTCCACGCGCACAATCTTCGCGTGCGCGTAGGGGCTGCGCTTGATTTTGCCGTGCAACATGCGGGGCAGCACGATGTCCGTCACGAACTGCGCCGCGCCAGTGACTTTTTCGATGCCGTCTATCTTTTTGACTGTGGTGCCAACAACTGCCATATTTGTCTCCACATTATGATGAACCACGGAGACACGGAGGGCACAGAGAAAAACAAGAAATCAAGTCGTTCTCCGTGTCCTCCGTGTCTCCGTGGTTCCCTCTACAAAACTCGCCGTTTGATACCCTCCTTGAGGACTGGCACGTTGAAATTGATGAGCAGCCCTACCCGGCAATCTGTAAGTTTCAGGTAGGTCAACAATTGAGCCTCATGCACCGGATGGATTTCATCCACCGCTTTGAGTTCGATAATCACCTTGCCAGCCACGATGAAGTCAAGGCGGTAGCCACAATCTACTTTGACGCCTTTATACTCAACGGGCAGAGGCTTTTCCTGCTCAAAGGACAAACCGCGCAACTTAAACTCCTGAGCCAAACACGCTTGATAAGTGGCTTCCAGCAAACCGGGACCTAAATGACGATGTACCTCTATTGCCGCAGCAATGATCTGCTCGGTTAATTCCTTCTCGTAGAGCATTGTTGATCCTCTGGCGTAAGAACCACGGAGACACGGAGAACACGGAGATAAGACGAAATTGAAAGCCGTTCTCCGTGCTCTCCGTGTCTCTGTGGTTCTAAATCACTTCCCCGCCACACTCAACACCGCTCGCGTGATGTGCGTATATGTCCCGCAGCGGCAGAGGACGCCTTTGAGGGCGCGGCGGATTTCTTCTTCGCTGGGGTTGGGGTTTTCGGCGAGCAGAGATTTCGTCGCCAAAATCATCGCCGGCGTGCAGTAGCCGCACTGCACCGCGCCGTTGTCTAAAAACGCCTCTTGAATCGGGTGTAAATTTTCGGCGGTGCCGACGCCTTCAATCGTCTGCACCTCTTTGCCGTTGGCTTGCAGCGCGAGCGTGAGGCAGGACTTGACGAGTTTGCCGTCGAGGATGACCGTACAACACCCGCAGCGTCCGTCCTCACAGCCGACCTTCGTGCCCATCAAACCTATCTCATTGCGCAGCACGTCCACCAGACTGTGGTGCGATTCGACTTCGACATCGTAACGTTCGCCGTTGACGAAAAGATGGAGAGGATATTTCATCGTGACTTCATAATGAGGGATGAGGGATGAGAGATGAGGGAGGAAGATGATGGACGCCTCCCCAACTTGTTGGGGTTGAGAAAAGTCCCGAACAAGTTCGGGCGTCCGCTCACTCGACCTTTCATCTTTTATCTCTCATCCCTCATCCTGCTCTGCTTGCCGCCTTCTCCAGCGCATACCGCGCCATGACGCCGACCAGATGTTTTTCGTAATCCGCTGACGCCATGACCTCACCCGTCGGGTTGATTTCTTCTGACGCGATACGGGCGGCGTCGCGGATGACTTCTTCATTCAGAGAAGAACCGACCAGTCGCTGTTCGGCGGCAGCGGCACGGACGGGGGTGGGAGCCACGGACGTCAACACCAGCCGCGCCTCGCGGCAAACGCCGTCTTCGCCCAACGTGACGGTGGCGGCTGCGCCCACGATAGGGAAATCGCCGTCGCGGAGGGAGAACCTTGCGTAGCCGCTGAAACTTCGTTTCAATTCGCTGCCAGTGCGGGCGGGTTGCGGAGGAATATCAACTTGCGTAATGAGTTCGTTTGGTTCCAGCGTCGTGCGAAAAGCGTCGGCGATGAAACTTTCCACCGCAATCGTGCGGCTGCTGCTCGCGCTGCGGACGGTCACAGTGGCGTTGAGGGCGATGAGCACCGGCAGAATGTCGGACGCGGGATGCGCTGTGCCCAGATGCCCGCCGACGGTTGCCGCGTTACGAATCTGCACGTCCGAGACGGTGCTGACCGCCTCGTGCAGCACGGGACAACGCTGCTGCACGAGCGGCGACTTTTCCAAATCGCGCAGCGTCACCAGCGCGCCGATGGTCAACCCTGTTCCGTTGTTGACCTCGATACCATTCAGCCCCGCCACGTTCAAAACGTTGACCAAAGCCTGCGGTGACAGCAGCAGCGAACGCAGCCGAAGCATCGCGCTCTGCCCGCCCGCGACCACCATCGCGCCGCGTCCGTACTCGCTCAACACCTGACACGCCTCGTCCACCGTCGTCGGTTCAAAGTAGCGTGCGTCAATCACGTTGCCTTTCTCCGTCGGGGCGGAGCCTCCGTGCCAGCCCCCCCCCATTCAGGGCACGGGCTGGCAGGGACGCACCGCCCTTGCACATTGTTCTTCGACTTCCTTGCTACCAGGTCTGCGACATACACTTCTGCGTCAAGTCGTCAACTTCACTGCCGTGTATCCGCCCCTCGCTTTGAAGTAGAGGAACGCTCCGCCGAACACGACGACCAGGATGCACGGCAATATCGCCACGGAGCGGAACGACAGCGCCGCCCCCTGCCGGAGCGCCTCTTTGATGGCAGGCTCATCAGCAGTGCCCTTCAACTTCTCCGCCTCTGGGGGGCTGTAGCGACCATCCTTGACCACCTTTTCGACAACTGCGGGCGCGTTTTGCTGCAGGTACGCAATCGTTCCCTCATCGTAAATCTTGCCCATGAAGGGACCGGCGAACCCCGTGGCAATCATGCCCGCCGCGCCCATCATGGCTAAACCCAGTGAGCCGGTGCGCGGGAAGCGTTCGGAGGCTACCCCTAACATCGTAGGCCAGAAGAAGGTCTTGCCCACGCCGAAAAGGGTCGCCGCCAGAATGGCAGGTCCGACGGTGAACGCATAACTCAGCCCGAACAGCCCAATGGCAGCCAGCAGCGCACACGTGCCCAACAACCCGAAGGGCGAAATCGCGTGGGCAATCGGTCCGGCGAAGAAACGCAGCACGAACATCAAACCCGCCGTGTAAACGAGGAACAGCACGCCGCGCATCCCCACTGTGTCGGTCAGCACCGAACCGACCCACTGGTCGGGACCCAACTCGGTGACGGCGGTGAGACACATGCACAGCAGCAGCCCAATAAAGCCGGGTCTGAGGACTGCCTTGAACATCTCGCCCGTGCTCACCCCGGCGGCGGCGCGCTCAGTCGGCGGAAATTTCTTCCCAATAAGCATCACGCCATAGATAATAGCCGGGATGAAAATCAGCGATATCTTCACTTGCCAGCCCACACTGAAGAGTCCGCTCAACAGGGCTGCCAGCGAGCCGCCGATGACCAACCCACCCGGCCACCAGGCGTGCAGGACGTTGAGTTTATGGATTTTCTCGTTCGGATAGAGGGTGGCGATCAACGGGTTAATGACGGCTTCCACGATGCCGTTCGCCAGACCGATGAGGAGGGTCGAGCCGAGCAGGACAGGAAAGTTGGGCGCTAAGATAGTGAAGAGCGTGCCGACAATGTGCCCCAGACAGGCTAACCCCAACAGCCGCCCCATCCCCAGCGTGTCGCACAGCGGACCCATGAGCAGAATCGCTATCGGGAAGCCCCAGATGTGCATGAGGAAGATCAGTCCCTGCTGCTCATGGCTCAGGTTGAAATGCACCCCCAAGTCCTTGAGGATGTCCACCCGGATCGAAAATGACAGTGCGGTGGTGACGAGAGCGATGCAACTGGCAACAAACAAGTGACTTCGATTATACTCAACGATGCCGAACTCTTCTTTACTCACAATCCTTCCTCCCTTTCTGTGTTGTTGCGCGCAGACGAGGCACACGGCTTCCCTGCGGCGTGACCGTTATTATAGCGATTGAATTTTTTTTGTCAAGCGCGCACCCTGTCCAGTAAATAGGGGAGGTCGCTCCTCTCCCTCGAAAATCGTCGGCATAGGATGCCGAACTGGTCTATCGCCCCCCTGCCCCCGTTGACGGGGGCTGTCCCCCGCCAGCGGGGG
>FWPU01005675.1_pt1 | contig 26486 bp, 29 predicted proteins | sample 2228361 | NCBI WGS metagenome assembly FWPU01 (sample SAMEA103939777, study PRJEB20133) | metagenome
CCAATAAAAATTTTTGGAATTTCAATTCCCCTCGGAAAAATTTTATCTAAGATTAAGAGTTTACTTTTAAATTCATATCTCGTCCACTCCACTTCTGGAAGGGGTATGAATGGCAACCCGTATTTCTCCAGCACAGACGTCCATCTGTTATTTTTAGCTCCCTTCATAGGATTTGTCACCACAGTCTTGTTTTCCACTGGAAAAATTCTTTCCTTTTTAAAGCTGTCCTCCAACAATTTTCTTACCACACCCTCAACTTGCCAAGGGGAGGAGGAACAAGCTGGAAAATATTTTGTCCAGGAAAGGTTCAGTTTTAAAATTGTATCAATTTCCTTTGATATTGCTTTCTGGTATTCGGATAGTTCCATAGCGTTTTTTATATCATTTATAACATTTTCTGGAGATGTTTTTAAAACAACCACTTTTGACCTCATAATTTCCCTCCATAAATTATTAACATTACAGTTATTCCCCATAGAAGTATGGAGATAAAGAAAGGGGGATCGCTTAAAAGAGCCTCTTCTGGGCTTCCGCCAAGATTTTTAGTATAAACTATGTAAAGATATCTGAATATCCCATAAATAACAAAGGGAAGGGTCAAAATGAGGTTCTTTGTTCCGAACTTTTTTACCGTCTCTTCAGAAATTGTATATATTGTATATGCTATTAAAGTGGAAGAGGTAGTGAGCGCGATCATCTGATCAAGAAAAGCTGAATTGTAGAGTTTTAACGAGGTTCTATGTTCATCCGCTTTTTCAAGGGTCAAAATTTCATGCCTTCTTTTTCCCAGACCTAAAAATAATGAAACAAGAATGGTGCAAACGAGAAGCCATGGAGATGTCTCTACATGGATAACCCATGTTCCCGCAAGAACTCTTAAAAGGAAGAAGAAAGAAAGAGAAATAACATCAATAATCACTACATTTTTCAGGGATAGGGTATAAATTACATCAAGAAAAATGTAGAGAAGTGCGGCAAGAAAAAATTTTTTTTCGAGAAGAAAAGCTAAAAGAAGAGAAAGGGGAAGAAGGATGACCACAGCAATAATAGCTAAGCTAATAGGTAATTTACCTGAAGCTATTGGCCTCTGAGCTTTTTTGGGATGGAGTCTGTCCCTTTCAATATCTCTTAGGTCATTTATTATATATCCGCAACTAGAGATTAAGGAAAATACAAAAAAAGCAAAGATGACTTTCAAAAGATAATCAAGATTGAATAAATTTTTTGAAAATATAATCCCTGCAAAGAGAAAGAGATTCTTTGTCCAATGTCTCGGTCTGAGGGATTTTAAAATTAAGGAAAGAATCTCAAGAAATCTATTCATTTCTTATTTTATATTATTTATCTTTATATAATCAATGAAAAAATCTACATGAGAGTAATTGTAAACTTCCAACCTCCACTGGGAATTTTTTTGAACCTCCACCTTCAATTTTATTTGATCGAAGTTTTCTCCTTCAAATCTGTCAGAATATAATATTTCCCTTCTCCCTACTTTCCCATCAGCTCTTCTTAGCACAATTCTACATATAGGGGTTCTTTCTTTAAGAAGCCTTTCAATTTTCATAAAAAAAACAATCTCATTTATACCCCTCTTCAACTCAAACAGAGGAGACGAAATTACAGGATAGGAAGCGAATTTTTTCTGGGATGAAAGCACAAACTCATTGGAAGCTTTTTTGTCAAATCTTGGGAATCCGAAGGGACCTGTCCAAACTTCCGCTTCAAATAATCCTTCTTCCATGATGGGCTTGCCTCCAATCTCGAATAAGTTCCAGAACTTTCTTTTATGATGGTAAGGCTCCTCGAGTATGGAGTGATATATATGATATTTAGCTCTGAGAATAGCATTTTTCATTTCTGGGAAATTTGTTAAGAAGAAAGGAGTTTCGATATCATCCCACAAAAACGCATATTTAACCTGCTTTTCTCGTAAAAAATTTGGATCAGTGTTTGTCAGCCTTGGCCAGCAATGATATGCTTTTATATTGTTATTCATGGACACTGAAATTGCCCATACTCCCGCCATTGTTTCTCCAGGGAAAGCTCTCCTAAAATCTTCTGAAATTGTTTTGAACTGAAATTTGGGATTTTTTAAATAATTTAATATTTCTCTTGAGTTTATTAAAATTGTGTAAATAGCAATGAAAATTGAGAGAATTCCAAATAGAACTCTCGGAATCCTTCTCAAAAAAGGAGCAAATTTAATGAAGATAAAAATTGAAAGAACAAAAATGATGGAGATAATTAAGTCTATAATTAAATATTTTGTAAGGTTTAGGTATATTCTTGGAGTGTAGAGCCTTCTCAGAATATGGCTGAATATAAATAATGAAATAAAAAAGTAAATTGAAATTTCGAAAAAATTTATTTTTCTGTTTATGAACACTTCTCTTTTTTTGAAAGCTCTGTTTAAGAAACCTAAGAATATGAAGCTCATAGGGAAGAAGAAATCCAAATAGTATCTTAGAGGTCTCCAGAAGAGTAAGGAATGAAAAAAGTAACCCAAGCCAAGCCAACAGAGAGAGATTAGCTCAAGGGAAGAAATGGAATCTTTTCTGTGGAAAAATGCTCTCACGAGATAAAATAGAAGGGCTGTGACAAATATTCCTATAAAAGAGAGGGTGGTATGAATGGAAAAGAGGTGTCGGGAAAACCAATAGAACAAGATTTTTTTGAGATCAGGAAAACCAGCAAATAATATTCTCATGTTGTATGCACCGAATCTCTGATAGATTTCATGATGAGGAATATAGATAAATGGAAGCCAGATAGTGATTGCTAGTAAAAGCCCCGAGATTAAAGTTGCGGTTTTTAAAAACCCCTCTTTTACGCTTTCCTTTCTTCTCAAAAGTTCAAGAAAATGGGCAAGAAAGAAAATAGGAAGATAATAAATAATTTTGGGCTTGGAATTGTATGAAAGCCAAAGAGAGAATCCAGCTAAAAACATGGCAAATCTTGAACCTTTTAAACCCTTAAGCCAGAAATAAACCGAGAGAAGAGCAAAAAATAACATTTCAGGGATTCTGTCAGCTATTCTACTGTAGAGAAAGAAAAGAAAATTAGTTCCAATAAAAAAAATTCCAAAAAGAGCGATTTTTTCAGAAAATGATTGTTTCAAAATTAAATAACAAATAATGAGAATAAAAAAGCTAAAAAGAAGAGGAACCAAATTCATGCTTGTATAACTGACGCCGAAAAGAAGGAAAGAAAGATAGGTAAAGCAGTGAGGTATAGTTGTTAGCCACATGAGATTCCATTTCGTATCTATTTCCCACTCTCCAAAAAGAACTTTATTCCTTGCGTTGTATGCATATTGAGCTGGATCGCCATATTCTGCAACAGACATAAATGGCGGAGGATCTGCTTCGATATGGACAAATTTTAATGTGGTGATCAACAAAATGAATACAATTGCTAAAATATCAATTTTTTTCATCTTTTTTCTTTTCAAATATATAAACTAACCCGCCCAATCCTGCAAAAATAAGAGATATGAAATATCCAAGCATTGAAAGAGTAAGGGCTTTTTCAGGTTGAACACCGAATTTGGTAAATAATAGAACAAAACCACCCTCTCTCAACCCTATTCCTCCAATTGTAATTGGAAGCATTGTCAAAGTAAGTATTATGGGAATAAGAATGAAAAAATATAGAATGGGAAACCGAATTTTAATAGCAAGGGATATAACGAAGAAATAAAATACAACATTTATTTGAAGGAGGAAAGTGTAGAGGAAAACTTTCAGAAGACCTTTTCTTTCTTTGCTCAGGAGCTTTATGGAATTGCGAACCTTTTCGAGTTTATCCTTTAGTAAATTCCATGGGATTATTTTTAAAAAAATCTTGAAGATGGGAGCCCAGATAAAAATAATAAAAGCAATGGATGAGAAAAGTAAAAAAACAATGATGAACAATATCTCTTTATGCTCTTTTAACCCAAAATAGAAAATGAAAGTAAGAAAAGATATTATATAAAGAACAAGCATGCCGATGAATCTCTCGATAAAAACAGATGTGACAGCTTGAGCCCTTTTCTCTGTAAGAGAATAGACCTTAACCATTCTTACAGCGTCTCCACCAACTGAGGTGGGCAAGAAAGCATTAAAAAAAGAGCCGATCATATATAGCTTGTATAAATCCCTTTGGGATATGTCAATCCCATATGTATTCAATAGAACCTTCCACCTGCTACTTCCGAGAAGAGCTCCAACAAAATGTAAAGAAAGAGAAAAAAGGAGGAGTAAAATATTTGAGTCTTTTATGAAATTTAGAACGCTTTTTAGATCAAGCTTTGAAAATACAAGGATAATCAGAGATAAGCTGACCAATAGTCTGAGCAGAAGGGAAAGGAACTTTTTCAATCCTTTCTTTCCTCAAGTCTTGAACGAACAGGTATTGCAGGACTCCCATACGCAATGGTAAATTCTGGGATATCTTTTAGAACAATGGAGCCAGCCCCAATTACACTGTCTCTTCCAATTCTTACCCCGTCATTGACCATGACAAAGGCTCCAAAAAAGCAATTGTCTCCTATTTCAATTCCTTTTGCAAATGTTCCCTGCGCAATTATAGGCAAATCTGTCTTTTCAATATTCCTTGTGGATGAAACAAAATAGCAATAGGAAGAGGTGATAACATTTTTTCCTATTTTTATAGGCCCTCCTGCCTGAAGGGTAGAGTTGGGTCCTATATTTGTGTTGTCCTCTATCTCTATTCTTTCGAAATGACATGAAATAACGCAATTCCTGTTAATAAAAACATTGTTTCCGATCGCAATCCCAATTTCATGGTGACTTTTAGCATCCAGTACGCAAAAATCGTCTATAACACAGTTATCGCCTATTATAATCTTATGAGGCTGGCGCAGAGCAATGTGTTTTCCGAATACGCAATTCTTCCCAATCTTTTTAAATAAAAAAGGATAAAATATTTTTCTTAGGAAAAGACCTATTGAACCTCCCATGCCACCAAAAAGAGTGGTTATAAGCTCAAATTTTATAAAGTAAAAAAGACCTTTCTCCCCAACAAATATTTCTCGATATTTTTTTATTGGCGATTTTTTCTTATCCATCAACTCTTTCTGAAACTCGGTCATTATCTCCATAAGAGATTCTCCTGCTAATAAAACATATTTAAGTAATGAAAATAGCGGCGGCTATAACTGTTGTCCAGTAGCCCTTCTTCCCTACAGCAGTCTGAGTTATGTTTCTTGTGGTAACGATCTTTTCTGAAATTTTAAATAGCCCTCTTCTTTCATCCCAGCTTTGCTCGGGATCGAATTCCAGTCCAAGAGTGGTTGCCAACATCGAAGCTGCAAGATCTTCTGCATAGTCTCCCACAATTTCTTCCTTTTCGCCAAAACTATGATGTTCTGAAAGATAACCATATGTATTCTTATCTTTGGGAATGGCAATACCAATAGAAGAGGAGATCAGTCTGTGAGGCTCATTTGTGGAATTTTCGCTCATAACACAAAATACAATCTGCCCGGGCTTTAGAAGTTTCAACCCTTCTTCTTTTGAGATTAACTGACATCCTGGAGGGAAGATGGAAGAGGTTTTTACAAGATTGAAAGGAGCTATTCCTGCTGCCCTTAGAGCTTGCTCAAAGGATGCGAGTTTTTCCTTATGTCTTCCTATTCCTTTAGTAAGAAATATTTTTTTAGGAACCATTATTCCTTCCATAGAATTTTCAATATATCAAAAATATTCTTTCATCTCAATAGATCGAATTGAATCATCTAAAAAGCAAACAGAAAGATGGACACTACCCTCTTATTTTTCTTACAAAGAAGGAAAGGAAATATGGATGGTAAATCTAAAAATCTTACATTAAAACTTCGAAGAGGGAAAAGAACCTTTTGATAAGCATTTCTTTTGTCACCCTAACATTTAAAACCTTTTTGCTATTTTTTCAAACTTCATCTTTCTTTAATTGTTTCTTTTTAAACTTTCCAGAGTAATGTAAGAAAGTATAAATCCGAAAGTTATAGAAGACAGCAATCTTATCCAATGATCATTCCAGATATATAATTTCTCACCTATAATTTCCACACCTATAGGAAATGCACTTAAAATAAGATGGTAGGGCTTAAAAGATAAAGATTTTTTTAAAAAGGGGAAAGCCACAACTCCCAGAAAGAAACCTACATATATTCCTATGCATCTCGAACAGACCGGTAGATGAGCACCATTTACAAAAAAACATCTATCCTCTTTTTGATGACAAACAAAAGAAAAGGACAGATGAACATAAGGAGCAAGAGGACTTCTTATTTTTAGAAGAGCGGGATAGGAAAATATAGCTAAAAGCCATAATGTTATCCCCATCAAGAAAAGCCAATAATAAAGAGATTTCATGCACAAGATTTTATCAGAAAAAATATGGTATGTAAAATAAGAGAATTCCACGCCCTGTAAAACATGAATATTCTCAATTTCAATTCCTTAAGCCTCAAGAAATAAAGAGTTTTTCTGCCATGAGCTTAGAATCAAAGAGAGTAGCCAAAACATCATTTCGCTTCGTAAGGAGAATTTTCGACCTCCATAAATGATTTCGAACCAAAGCTCAATATCAACTTATAACTTGGGAAAAGCCAGTTTCATTTGTAAGGTTGAAAATCACATTTTTTTAGTGTATAAAGAAATATTTAAAAATGGATTTATTTATACCTTTTATATTTCTTGGATTTATAACTTTTGTAATGCTCTTTTTGAGCTGGATTTTTGGTCCCTCAAAAAAGAGCCCTACTAAAAATAAACCCTTTGAGTGTGGCTCCCCATATCTTGAAGAGGAAATTAAACCTTTTCCATCAAAATATTATACCATTGCTCTTCTCTTTGTTCTTTTTGATATTGAGATCGCCTTTTTGATTCCCTGGTCTATCATATGGAAGGAAGGAAACAGAATATTTTATCTTGGGATCATGTTCCTCTTTATTTTTATTCTTGCTATAGGATTTATTTGGGCATGGAAAAAGGGAGCAATGAGCTGGGAGAAATGATGAGCCGGAGGTAAATTTGAAGTTTATAACAACTACATTTGATAGTTTCCTTGGATGGGCGAGAAAATATTCTTTATTTCAATATCCTTTTGTAACAGCATGTTGTGGGATGGAATATATGTCCGCCATGTGCGCTCACTTCGATATAGATCGCTTCGGAGCTGGGTTAACTCGATTCACTCCGAGGCAAGCAGATGTTCTTCTTGTTGTCGGAACTATAAATCACAAAATCGCTCATGTTCTTAGAACAGTATATGAGCAGATGACGGAACCAAAGTGGGTAATAGCTTTTGGAACATGCACAACTACAGGAGGAATTTACGATAATTATGCCACTGTTCAAGGTATAGACCACATTATCCCGGTGGATGTTTATATAGCTGGATGCCCTCCAAGACCAGAGACAGTCCTTGAGGGACTCATGAAACTTCAAGAAAAAATTCAGAAAAGCAGGCAGGTATGGAAGGGAAGAAAGACTTAAAGGAAGAGATTCAGGAAAGATTTGAGAATTATTTTATAGAGTTTTTCACTTCTTTTGGTGACGATATTCTTATTATAAAAAAGGATGGTATTATACCTGTTCTTACATTTTTGAAGAATTATGGTTTTGACCTCCTTCTCGATATAACAGCAGTGGATTATTATAAAAAAAAGCCCAGGTTTGAAATAATATATCATATTCTTTCTACCAATCAGAAAAAAAGACTCAGAATAAAAGCATCTGTGGAGGAGGAAGACCCCAGGGTTGGCTCATTAACAGGTCTCTGGAAAAATGCAGATTGGCTGGAAAGAGAGGTATGGGATATGTATGGAATAATTTTTGCTGGACATCCTAACCTCAAAAGAATTCTCATGTATGAAGAGTTCGAAGGACATCCTTTGAGAAAGGATTATCCTTTTAGAAAAAGGCAACCAAGAATAGAGCTTCTTTATCCTGAGGACTAAAAATGGAATTTAAACCTCTAAGAAGGGACACCATGCTCTTAAACATGGGACCTTCTCACCCTGCCATGCACGGAATTATAAGAATTATGCTCGAACTTGACGGAGAAAGAGTTGTGAAAGCTGATATAGAGATCGGATATCTCCACAGAGCTTTTGAGAAAACAGCTGAAAATAAGACATATCTTCAGATAATTCCTTACACTGATCGTCTAAATTATGTTTCTCCAGTGATAAATAATTTAGGATATTGCATGACTGTGGAAAAACTCCTAAAAATAGATGTTCCTGAAAGGGCGCAGTATATAAGAGTAATTATGTCTGAGATATCAAGAATTACAGACCATTTAACATGCTTGGGCCCCATTGCCATGGAAACAGGGGCAATGACAGTGTTTATATACATGATGAGAGCAAGGGAGTTTCTTTACGATGTTTTGGAGCATGTAACAGGAGCAAGATTAACTGTTTCATATATAAGAATTGGAGGTGTAAAAGCTGACCTTCCCTCGAATTTTGATAACTTGCTAAAGAAGGGAATAGAGGACACCAAAAAATGTCTGAAGGAGACCCATGGACTTTTATCAAAAAACAAAATTTTCATAGGCAGAACAAAAGATGTGGGAATAATATCACAGGAAGAAGCAATTTCATATGGCTTTACAGGTCCTGTTCTTCGTTCCACTGGCTTCTATTATGATGTTAGAAAAGCTTTCCCCTATCTAATTTATGATCTAATAGATTTCGATGTCCCCTTAGGAGAAAGAGGGGATAATTATGACCGTTATATGGTAAGGATGCTGGAAATAGAACAGAGCATAAGGATAATAGAGCAGGCGATGAAAAAGATGCCAAAAGGTGAGGTTGTGGTGGCTAAAAAGCTCCTTGAACCTTACACCGCTGTTGACAAAAGTTTTTCTGGAGAAAGAATTTCACCAGAAAATGTCCGGCTCTCTCCAAATTTAAAAGGAAGCGAAAAAGAAAAAATAAATCTCATCTATTCATCAAAATTTACACCCCCTCCAAAAGAGGATGTTTACACTTCCATTGAGGGTCTGATAAAGCATTTCATGTTCTATATTCCCACCGAGGCAATAAAACCTCCAGAAGGAGAGGTATATTTTTCTGTGGAGGGAGCGAATGGAGAACTTGGTTATTACCTTGTCTCCGATGGCTCTTCCGAGCCATACAAGCTTCATGTTAGAGCCCCTTGTTTCCATATAATGGCAGGATTTCACAGGATGATTGAGGGTTATATGGTAGCTGATATAATTCCCACATTCGCCTCGGTCAACATGATTGGTGGAGAGTTGGAAAGATGAAAGAAGGAAAAGAAATTGCAATAGAAATATCAAAAATAATTCAGAGATATCCAAAAAAGAGAGCCGCTCTTATTCCTATTCTTCACCTTTTTCAGGAAAAGTTTGGTTTCATCAACTCAGAAATGGAAAAATACATCTCAAAAATTCTTGAAATTCCGGTTTCATCTGTAAAAGAGGTCTCGAACTTCTACACCATGTTTAAAAGAGAGTCTAAAGGGAAATATCATATAATCCTATGCTCCAGCATATCATGTCATCTTCTTGGCTCAAAGCAAATAGCAGATTTTATAAAGGATAAGCTCGGTATTTCTAATGGAGAGAGAACCAAAGATGGAAGATTCTCTATAGAGGAAATTAGTTGTCTTGGTTATTGCGATATTTCTCCTGTGATAATGATCAACGAAGAGGTCTATGGTAATCTCACCCTTGAAAAGATGGAGAAAATTTTAAATGAGCTTTCAAAGGACAGTGAAAATGATTGAATTTCCTAAGATCCTTACCCAGAATTTCGACATAGATAATGCTTGGGATATAAATGTTTATATCCAAAGGGATGGCTATATGGCACTGAAAAAAGCTCTTAAAATGAAGCCTGATGAGATAGTGGAAGAGGTAAAAAAAGCATGTTTGAGAGGAAGAGGTGGAGCTGGATTTCCAGCTGGTGTGAAATGGGGATTCATTCCAAAAAATATTCAGCCAAAATATCTCTGCGTTAATGCTGATGAGGGCGAGCCTGGAACATTTAAGGATAGAAATATTCTGGAAAAAGATCCTCACAGACTGATAGAAGGGATAGTGATAACATGCTATGCAGTAGGTATTGAAAAAGCATTTATTTATATAAGAGGTGAATGGGCAAAAATCGCAAAAAAAGTTGAAAAAGCAATTAAGGAAGCAGAAGATAAAGGTTTCCTGGGAAAGAATATTTTGAGTTCCGAGTTTTCTCTTGAAATAATAGTTCACAGAGGAGCTGGAGCTTATATATGTGGAGAGGAGACTGCTTTAATGGAATCTCTCGAAGGGAAAAGAGGTCTTCCAAGAATAAAACCTCCTTTTCCTGCTACAAAAGGGCTCTTTAACTATCCCACGGTTATAAATAATGTGGAGACCCTCTCCAACATCCCAACTATAATACTTAGAGGTGGTGAGTGGTTCGCATCCCTTGGTGTTCCTGGAGATGGAGGAACAAGGCTATTTGCTGTTAGCGGTCATGTAGAAAAACCAGGGGTATACGAGCTGCCCGTGGGAACAAAAATAAAGGATATAATTTACAAATGGGCTGGAGGAATTAGAGGAGGGAAATCTTTAAAAGCCATTTTCCCTGGAGGCGTATCTTCTCCCATACTAACCCATGATGAGATAGAGGTCCCAGCTGATTTCAGCTCTCTCCAGAAAATAGGTTCCATGATCGGCTCCGCTGCAATAGTGGTTATGGATGAAGATACTTCCATGGTGGAGGTTCTTGAAAGGGTTATCTCTTTCTTCCATCATGAAAGCTGCGGGCAGTGCACGCCATGTAGGGAGGGAACTTCCATTTTGAAAAGAAAGATTAAAAAAGTTCTAAACAAAGATGGAACTGAAAAAGATGTAGAGTATATGAAAAAAATTGGGAAGTCCATGACTGGAAGATGCTTATGTCCTCTTGGAGATGCTTGTGGATTGCAGGTTACAACCATCATAGAAAAATTTGGAAAAGAAATTAAGGGTTCTCTCCGAGAGAACGAAAAGAGTTCTTTCAGTTATTCTAAGAAAGAAGGGTAGAATATGCCTTTTATAACTATTGATGGAAAAGAAATAGAGGTTCCAAAAGGCACCACCATTATCGAGGCTGCGAAATTATTAGGGATAGAGATTCCTCATTTCTGTTATCATCCAGGACTTAAACCTGATGGGACTTGCAGGATGTGTCTTGTAGAAATCTCTGGTAATCCTAAACTCCAAACAGCTTGCACTACCGAAGCTCAAGATGGAATGGTTATTCATACAAATTCTCCTGCTGTTTTAAAGGCGAGACAGGAAGTTCTTGAACTTCTTCTCTACGACCATCCCCTAGATTGCCCCATATGTGATAAGGCGGGCGAATGTTTACTTCAAAAATATTATAATGAACATGGCTCCCCAGAAATTCCACTAAAGGAGAGAATGATAAGAAGAGAAAAGAAGTTCTCTATTTCTGAAACACTCATTCTAGATAGAGAAAGATGTATTCTCTGCACAAGATGCGTAAGATTTCTCGAAGAAATAACAGGAACCAGAGAACTTCTCGTTAATAATCGAGGAGATCATTCTGAAATAGATATTTTCAACAATTCTTTTGTAAATAATCCTTATAGCGGAAACCTTGTGGATATCTGCCCTGTGGGAGCCATTGGAGATATGGAATTCAGATTCAAAGCTCGAGTCTGGTTTTTAAGGGAAATCCCGTCCATTTGTCCTTTATGTGCAAGAGGATGCAATATCTATGTGGATGTTAAAGGAGAGCTATTTCCTTCCTCTTTAAAGGATAGAGTGGCGAGAATTAGACCCAGATTTAGTGAGATTAACAAACACTGGATTTGTGACATAGGAAGATATGAACTAAGGAAACTTGATACGGAAAGAATTACTAATCCTGTTATAGTTGAACCCAACGGAATAAGAGAAGTAAATTTTGAGGAAGCTCTTTCCACTTTTTCGTATTATTTGAAAGAGCCTGATAAAATTGCTATAGTTGCTTCATATTATCTTACAAATGAAGAAAATAATTTAATTAAAGAGGTGTTTTTCAAAAAAATGGGCATTAAAAATATAGCCTATTCAGGGAATAAAAATATTGATGGAGATAACTTACTCCTCGCTTCTGACAGAAATCCAAACAAGGAAGGAGTCAAAAAACTTTGGGGTAATGAAATTGAAGAAAAAAGCAAAAATTTGTTGGATTTAATAAAAAGAAAGCAATTTCAGCTGCTCCTTCTTATAGGAGATGAGGTAATAAATGATGAAGACGGTTTATCCACAGCTTTAAATGAAACATTTTCCGTATGGATTCTATCAAAGAAAAACAGTTCTCTTTATGGTGTAAGGGTTATTATACCCAAGAGAAATTTCTTCGAAATCGAAGGAAGTTTTACTAATATGAATGGCATCACCCAGAGTTTTACTCCTTGCCTTCCTCCTTTAAATGGCGTCATGGATCTTAGAGAGATCATTTCCCACATTGCTTCCTTGGCTGGCGTAAGAGTGGATGTGAGGGATTTTCAGGTTTGTGAGAAAGGGAGGCTTTAATGCTGATCATACTTTTAAAATCAGCTGTAGCTATTTTCTGGCTTCTCTTTTTTACAATTCTCCTTACATGGGCTGAGAGAAAAGAATCGGCTGTTATTCAGGATCGGCTCGGGGCTAACAGGGCTGATATTTTAGGGATAAAACTATTCGGTCTTTTTCAGCCCATTGCCGATGCAATAAAAATGATTTTCAAAGAGGATTTCTCTCCTCCCTTCTCTAAGAAATTTCTTTATAATATCGCTCCCTTTATCTCTTTCTTTTTTGCGAGTATTTCAATAATTACCATACCTTTTGGAAGTCCTATAAATATTGGAGGGAAGACAATTCCTCTACAAGTTGTGGACCTGGATGTGGGAGTGGTCTTCATTCTTTCCATGGCTTCTATTGGAATATGGGGAGTGATCCTTGGTGGATGGAGCTCTCATAACAAATACGGACTTCTTGGAGGAATGAGGGCTACTGCCCAGCTGATTTCTTATGAAATTCCTTTTGCCATTGCCTTTGTAGGAATTTTGATGGTTTATCCTTCCCTAAAGATATCGGAAATAGTAGCTAAACAGGGCGAGCTCCTGTTCGGTTTTATTCCGAAATGGGGAATAGTTTTGCAACCAATTGGATTTATAGTTTTCTTAATCTCAGCAATTGCAGAAACTAAAAGAATACCCTTTGATTTACCCGAAGGTGAATCTGAAATAATTGGATTTTTTACAGAGTATAGCGGAATGAAATTTGGAATGTTCATGCTGACAGATTATATCGAAACATTGATGGTGGCTGTTTTAATTACAACTTTCTTTTTCGGAGGTTTTGGAGTTCCATATCTTTACGATAATGGATTCCTCTTTCCGTGGGGTTCCTCCGTATCCCTTCCACCATGGCTAATTTTGCTATTGCAAATTGCCTCCTTCCATATAAAAGTAATCTTCTGGGCATGGTTCCTTCTTCTCATCCGCTGGACTCTTCCAAGATTCAGATATGACCAACTAATGGATCTTGGTTGGAAATTTTTAATTCCTGTGGGTATTTTCAATCTCGTGCTTACTGGAATAATTTTTAGCTTGGTGAAAATATGAAAACCATTGTTTATTTTTGGGAAATAATCAAAGGGCTTTCCATTACTGCAAGGCATTTCTTTGTTAATCTTTTTTATAATGCCTTGAGGTTTTACGGACTCTATAAAGGGGAGAAGGGAAGCGTAACCATACTCTATCCTGAGCAGAAAAAACTGCTTTCAGAAAGGTTAAGAGCCAAACACAGGCTTTTGAAGAGAGAGGATGGGTCTCCCAGATGCGTCGCATGTTTTCTCTGTGCCACTGTCTGTCCCTCAGAGTGTATAAAGATAACAGCTGGAGAAAACCCGAACTCTCCGGTTCAGAAATATCCTGTTTCTTTTGAAATAGACATAGGTAAATGTTGCTGGTGTGGTTTCTGTGTTGAGGCATGTCCAGAAGATGCAATAAGAATGGATAAGGATGAGCTTGATTTCACCTCTTATACCAGAAAAGATCTTATTCTCGATCTTAAAAAACTCATGGATTAGTGCGATAAAGATCACATTTTGTTTGCTTTTTTCCAATTAATCTTATAGAATTTAAAAATAATGCGCCACTGGCTTTGGAAAACTCTGTTTCTCCTTTTAATTACAGGAACACTATTATTTTTATTTCTGAGAAAAACAAGCTGGTCTGAAATGTTATATCATCTTTCAAAAATAACTATTCCATCCATATTGCTCTTTTCCCTTCTCACTGGTCTTAATTTTGTCTTTAGGGCTATAAGGTGGCATTTTATGCTGGCAATGGTTAAGAAAATAAGTTTTAAAAGTCTTTTTAACTCCACAGTTATAGGTTTTTCAATAAGCTATACTTTGCCAGGGAGGATAGGAGAGATAGCAAAGCCTTTAATTCTGGGAATAAAAGAAAATATAAGCAGGAGCTATGCTCTCGGAACAGTTGTGATGGAAAGGATTCTCGACATTTTATCAGTCCTCTTTTTATACTCTGTTTTTGTAGTGTGGAGTATTCTAAGCGGAAATAGGAGAGTAGAGGATAGTGCTCTTTTCCACAATATAAAAAAAGGTAGCCAGATAGTCCTCATATTTGTTGTAATATTCATAGCTATTGCCATTCTCCTTTTAAAAAAGAAGCACTGGATAGAAAAAATTATTATGTTTATTACAAAACCTTTTCCACTCAGAATTAGAAATGAAGTGGTAAAGATAGGGAATGGATTTGTGGAAGGCATTAATTTTTTCTCCTCCTCTCGAGTAAATACCATCCTTTCTTTGTTTTTTTCGTTGACTCTATGGTTGTGCATATCGCTATCCTATTACTCTTTTTTGTGGTTCTCAGGTGTTAAAGAAAGCTTCTTTTTAATCTTCCCATACATTATGATCCTTGCAATAGGGGCATCCATTCCTACACCAGGAATGGTGGGTGGTTTCCATGCTGCGAGTAGACTCGCTCTTGTCTCCATCTTCGGTCTCGATAGAGATCTCGCTGTGGGGTATACCCTGGTGATGCATTTATTGGTAGTGGGGACTACAGTTTTATTGGGCACTCTTGCGAGTTGGCAAGAGGGATTAAACTGGATTAAAATTAAAATGATAAGGGAGATGGAAGAGTGAGATGTCCATATTGCGGAGGTCAGAAAGACAGGGTTGTTGACTCCAGACCCTTTAGGGATGGTTCATCCATAAGAAGGAGAAGAGAATGCTTAAAATGCAGGAAGAGATTTACCACCTATGAAAGAATAGAGAACATCTCCATAATGGTGGTGAAAAAGGATGGAAGGAGAGAACCTTTCCAGAGGCAGAAACTTCTGACTGGATTAATAAAGGCTTGCGAAAAAAGACCTGTCTCTATGGAAAAGCTTGACGAAATAGCATCTGAAATTGAATCAAAAATTCAGGAGATGAATGTGAAAGAGATTCCCTCTTCATGGATTGGGGAAAGAGTGATAGAGAGGCTTAAAGAAATAGATAAAGTAGCATATGTAAGATTCGCTTCAGTCTACAGAGAATTTAAAGACATCGGGCAATTCATGAGCGAGGTGAAAGTTCTTTTAAGAGAAAGGCAATGAGGAAGAAAACTCCCATTTTATCCGAGATAATGCAGGTGGAAAAAGAAATGGAAATGCTTATAGAGGGCTTTTTTGAGGTTTCACCGCTATTTACTGCGGGATGGAGGCCAAACATAGACATTTACGAGAATGAAAAAGAAATCGTTGTAGAAGTGGAGCTTCCTGGGGTCAAAAAGGAGGATGTAAAAATTTCTCTCTATAATGAAAGACTTGATATAAGGGGAATAAAGAGGGGGTTCTGTGGCTCTGAAGAAAATGTTCGATTTCTCTTAATGGAAAGAGAATATGGTTATTTTCAGAGATCTATCCTCTTGCCCCATTTTTATGATCCTTCCCTTACCAGGGCTGTTTTTAAAAATGGCATCCTCACCATCTCATTTACAAAAGTCTCAGAATGGAGAGAAAATGCTTCGCTCGAAATTCTAATTGAATAGGAGGAAAAAAATGAAAGAGGGTCAAGAATTTACTGATGAAGAAAAAATCTCAATTCCAGCCACATTACCTGTTTTACTGGTAAGAGACATAGTCTTTTTCCCGTTTATGGCTCAACCTTTGTTCGTGGGAAGAGAGAAATCAAAAAGAGCTATAGACCAATCTCTTTCCACTCACAGGTTAATACTTCTGTTAACACAAAAAGATCCTTCTATTGAAGAGCCTAAAATTGAGGAGCTTTATAATGTGGGAGCTGTGGGAATGATTCTTAGAATGTTGAAGCTCCCTGATGGAAGAATAAGAATATTTGTCCAGGGTCTCACAAGAGCAAAAGTTGAGAAATTTGTTTCCACAGACCCATACTTTGAGGCAAATATATCTCTTTTGCAGGACGAGGACTATGACAAAGAGTCAATGGAATTAGTTGCTCTTATGAGAAGTGTCAGGTCTTCATTCGAAAAAGCTATGAATCTTGGTAAGCAATTGCCCCCTGAATTTGTAATTTTAATCTCAAATATAGATGATCCTGGAAAACTTGCTGACATCACTTCATCTAATCTCGAATTAAAAGTTCCCGAGGCGCAGGAAATTCTTCAAATCACCAATCCCATTGAAAGGCTGAAGAAAGTATATCAATATCTTGAAAAAGAAATCGAGGTTCTCGAGCTTCAACAACATATAGCTCAGCAAGCAAAAGGAGAAATTGATAAGTCTCAAAGGGAGTACTTCCTGAGACAGCAACTCAAAGCAATTCAACAGGAATTAGGAGAAACTTCTGAACTTCAGGAAGAGATAAAACAGATGAGGGAGAAACTTGAAAAATTGAAGATGCCAAAAGAAGCGAGAGAAGAGGTTGAAAAACAGATAAAAAAACTTGAAAGGATGCACCCTGATGCAGCAGAGACTGCAGTGGTAAGAAACTATCTTGAATGGATGCTGGAGCTTCCATGGAACAAAAGCACAAAAGATAATCTCGATATTAACAGGGCAAAGAAAATCCTTGATGAGGATCATTATGGACTGGAGAAAGTCAAGGAAAGAATTCTGGAGATCCTTTCAGTTAAAAAGCTAAACAAAAAGATGAAAGGTCCTATTCTTTGTTTTGTAGGACCTCCGGGAGTGGGGAAGACATCTCTTGGAAAATCAATTGCAAGAGCTCTCGGAAGAAAATTTGTTAGAATGTCCATAGGTGGAGTAAGAGATGAGGCGGAGATAAGAGGACACAGAAGAACATATGTGGGAGCTCTTCCAGGAAGAATTATTCAGGGTTTGAGGCAGGCAAATTCAAACAATCCTGTATTCATGCTGGATGAGGTGGACAAGATAGGAGCTGATTACAGGGGTGACCCTTCTTCAGCTCTTTTAGAAGTGCTTGATCCCGAGCAGAATTTCTCCTTTAGAGACCATTACCTTGGGGTTCCTTTTGATCTTTCAAAGGTAATGTTTATAACAACTGCAAATATCCTGGATACGATTCATCCAGCCTTTCTTGACAGAATGGAGGTTATACATCTTCCAGGATATACAGAGGAAGAAAAAATAGAAATTGCCAAGAGGCATCTACTCCCAAAACAGATAAAAGAGAATGGTTTAAAGCCTGAAATGGTTCAAATAAGTGATGGAGCAATTAGAAAAGTGATAGGCCAATACACAAGGGAAGCAGGGGTGAGAAATCTTGAGCGTCAGTTAGCTTCCCTTTGCAGAAAGATTGCTAAGAATGTTGCTGAAGGGAAAAGAGAGCCATTTAAGATCACAGAGGGAAATCTTCATATATTTCTTGGACCACCGAAGCTTTTCAAAGATCAGCTCCTTGAGAGAAGTCAGGTAGGAGTAGCCACAGGTCTTGCATGGACAGCAACAGGAGGAGATATAATTTTTGTAGAAACTACAATAATGAAGGGTAAAGGTTCTCTTATTCTTACAGGCTCTCTCGGTGATGTTATGAAAGAATCAGCACAAGCTGCCTTGAGCTATACAAAATCCCGTGCTAAAGAATTGGGAATAGATGAGAACTTCTTTGCAGACAAGGACATCCACGTTCATATTCCAGAAGGAGCAATACCAAAGGATGGGCCCTCTGCTGGTATTACTATCGCTGTATCCATGGCATCAGCATTTTCAGGTATTCCTGTTAGAAGAGATGTGGCAATGACAGGAGAAATAACTCTCAGAGGAAGTATACTTCCCGTAGGAGGGATTAAAGAGAAGGTTCTTGCTGCGAGAAGAGCGGGTATAAAGGAAATTATCCTTCCGGAAGAGAATTCTAAAGATCTTGAAGAGATTCCACCTAAAATAAAGAAGGAAATGAATTTCAAGCTGGTAAGAGAAATAAAGGATGCATTGGAGTATGCTCTTGTCAAGGAAGAAAAGAAAGACTCCAAAAGTGTAGAAGTAAGATTGTAAATAACTTTGAATTTGTAAGAAAGTTAAAATATCTTCATATGAGAAGGATAATTGCTTTAATTACTGATTTTGGAGAGTCCGATTATTTTGTTGGATCCATGAAAGGCGCTATTCTTTCAATAAATCCTGAAGTAGAAATTATTGACATCACCCATAATATAACTCCTTTTGATATTTTTGAAGCCGCATTTGTTTTGAAATTCTCTTATCTTTACTTCCCCCAAAAGACTATTTTCATTACTGTGGTGGATCCCGAGGTAGGCTCCAAAAGAAAAATCCTTCTTGCCTACTGGAGAAACTACTACTTTATAGTTCCTGACAATGGTCTTCTTTCTCTGGTAATGGAAGGAGAAGATAAAGCAAATGTTATATCTGTAACCTCAACCCATTATTTTCTTTCCAAAGTTTCAAATACTTTTCACGGAAGAGATATAATGGCACCTGTTTCTGCCTGGCTTGCAAAAGGAATAAATATCGAGAGTTTCGGAGAGCCATGTAATGATTGGTTAAGATTGAAATTTCCAGAACCAAGGAAAATAGAAGAAAAGGTTTATGAGGGAGAAATAATTCATATAGACAGATTTGGAAATCTAATAACAAATATCCCGTCCTCTTTTATAGGTTCTGAAATAAAGGAGAAAGGGAAATTAAGAATTGAAATAGGAGGAAGGGCTATCGAGAAATTTACAAGAAGTTATTCGGAAGGAAGTGTGGGAGAACTTGTCTTAGTAACAGGAAGCTCTGATTTTCTCGAGATCGGAGCATTTCTCTCCTCAGCCCAAAAAATTTTGGGCATAAAAAAAGGCGAAAAATTTAAGCTCTATCTTCCTTAAAATTTCCGTTTATTTCCTTTGTTGAAAAATGTATAATTTTAGATGCCACAAATAAAGAAAATATTGCTAACAGGCAATCCAGGAGTGGGGAAGACAACAATAATAAAGGAGCTTATCTCAGAATTAAAAGATTCGGGTGGTTTCTTTACCGAAGAGATAAGAGAAGGAGGAAAAAGGAGAGGTTTTAAAATAATTACGCTTGATGGAAAAACAGGAATTCTCGCCATAAAGAGAAAGGGCGAGCCGATGATAGGTTCTTATTCGGTTAATATAACTGATCTTGAAGAAATTGCTGTAAAAGCTGTTCTCCAGGCTCTGGAGAAAAATAAATTTATCGTTATAGATGAGATCGGGAAAATGGAAGTGCTTTCAAGAAAATTTCAGGATGTGGTAATAAAAGCACTTGAGTCATCAAAAATTGTTCTTGGTGTCATTCACAGGGAAAACACAGGTTTCTTTAAAAAGATTAAAGAAATGGAAGATGTAGAAATAATAGAGGTGAATCTTGAGAACAGAAAAGAAGTTAGAAGAAGATTGAAAGAATTAATAAATTCTCTAAAAGAGGAGGCATTATGAATAAAAAGGCAAAATTCAAAGAAATGATTGTTGAGGAATTTTTAAGCTCTCTTTCTTCGGACTCCCCCACTCCAGGAGGTGGAACAGTTTCAGCCCTTGCAGGCGCTCTGAGTTCTTCCCTTCTTCAAATGGTTTGTTCCATAACATTGAAAAAGACAGCCTCCGCAGAACTTGAAAACCTGAGAGAGAAAGCCAGAGAATGGGAAAAAGAATTATTGGAACTTATGGATCTTGATTCAACAGCTTTTGATGGCGTTATTTCCGCATTCTCCTTGCCAAAGAATACAGAAGAAGAAAAAGAGTTCAGAGCTAAAAGAATACAGGAGGCTTATAAGGAAGCTTCTGAGATCCCTTTAAAAACAACTAAGTTTTGCCACTCCCTACTTCAAGAACTTTTGAATATAAAAGACAAGATCAACCCGAATGTCTCCAGTGACTGGAAAGTTGCGGTATTACTTGCTTTCTCAGGGATGATGGGAGGAATGAGCAATGTAGAAATAAATCTACCTTCTATAAAGGATGAAGAATTCAAAAGCAAAATGAACAGAGAGATGGTAGAAATAAAAAAAGAAACAGAAAGTATAATCCAGGAGATTCTTAAAGATTACAAACTTTAAAATTTATTTAATTTTGACTGAGAATTAAAAGTGAATTCGCTTTAAAAAATAGATTTTTATTGTAAAAATGAAAGTTATGATTTACAGAGATTTTACATCATGCCTCTAAATTTCCTTCATTATATCAACTTTCAGAATATTAGGAGCTCATGTGATCCGATATCCAATGCATACAAAGTTTGTTTATCAATTTCAACCCAGTCTCCAATTAATGTGATTTATTTCTATTAACCTGAGGGAATCTTTACGTTGTTGCGAAAACGGGTTAAATTATAAAAGAGATCTTTATGGTTAGGAATTGGAAAAAATGATAAAAACAATTTTTATAGTGATCATTACAATTCATGGACTCATTCATATTATAGGTTTTATGAAAGCATTTCATTTTACAAAATTCGAGAAACTTACTCAAAGCATTTCAAAGTCTATAGGTATTATTTGGCTTTTGACAGCTTCGTTTTTCATTTGTGCCACAATTCTACTTGTAATAGAAAAAGAATGTTGCTGGGTAATAGGTGTTTTAGCAGTTATGCTATCTCAAATAGTAATAATCCTTTCCTGGAGCGATGCGAAATTTGGAACGGTTCCAAACATTTTAATTCTTGTTGTGATTGTTGTCAGCATGGGTAGTTATTTTTTTGAGCAGAAGTTCAGGAATGATGTTTTTTATAATCTTGATAACAATAAAAATGTTAAAAAAGAATTGCTGACAGATAAAGATATAGTTCATTTACCAAAATCTGTTCAGAGGTATTTGCAATACGCTGGTGCTATCGGTAAGCCAAAAGTAGAAAACATGCATGTTCGTTTTGAAGGTCAAATGAGGGACAAAGGTAAAGATTTTTTTCATTTTCTTCAGAACAATACAATTTTTTTGAAAACCCGGCTCGCCTATTTTTTATGAAAGGGAAAATTCTTAACATGACAGTCTTGGGATATCATAAATATATGGATTTAAATGCCAGTATGGATATAAGATTATTTGGTATAGCTTCTGTTATTAAACACACTGGCGAGCTAATGAGGAAAGCAGAGACTGTAACTTTTTTTAATGAAATGTGTCTCTTTGCACCAGCTTCTTTAATAGACAAAAATATTGTCTGGTAAGAAATTGACGACCTGGGAGTCAAAGCAAAATTTACTAATAGAGACATTACTATTACAGCCATTCTCTACTTCAATAAAGAAGGTCAATTAATAAATTTTGTATCCGATGATAGAATTGCAGTTGCAGACATGAAACAATACAGATTCTCAACTCCAGTTTTACAATATAAAATTATCGATGGATATAGATTACCATCTTATGGAGAAGCAATATGGCATTATCCTGAGGGAGAGTTTGTATATGGGAAAATATGGCTGATTTAGATTAATTGAGAAAAGTCTATCATATTGAATTAGAGCGAAGGAGAGTTTTGGAACCAACCCAATTAGCTCGTCTGACTCAGAATGGCTCCTATTCGCGCATCGTGCATATAAAAGCTGATAGGAGAGTTGATCCTAAGATTCGAGCTAACCCAAGTTGAGGTGCAATTTCTCATATCCACTATGTCAGGGGGAATCGCGGTTCTTGAATTAAGAATGGCGATTTGATAAATAGATTGTTAAATTATATTATTGCAAGCATGAGTAGTGCAACTCTTTCACTGGAAATGGATGCTTTGATTAATCCCGATCTACTTACTCAAAGAGATTACAAAGTCTACAAGATAATCGCAAAAACTCTCCAAATTTTTCTGATAGAATTGTGATCGACCTTGGACATGGATTTGCTATGGTCTTATTTACAAAATTTTACCAGGCGAAGCAGACTAAGTGAAAGGAATAAGTTTGCCTTGCCTTTTCTGTGTTGTGATGCAGGTGGCTTGAACAATGAATGAGATTAGAAGTTTTGCAAGAGATAAAAGGATTGAATATAAAGGAATCTTTTTTTACTTGATTTTCGGTATGAAAAATCTTACTCAAAGGAAATTGCACTCATAGCTCGCTAACAGCATATAAAAGAGAAAGCTAAGGCTTTTCCAGCTAACTTTCTTTCGACTCTTTTTGAGTTCGAAAAGTCATAATTTATAATATAATTAAAAAATTCAATTTCGAGAATTGCTATTGACACACCATTTTTTAAAAAATATAATCTAAGTGGAAAATTCAGAAGGAGGAGAAGATGAAGAAGTTTATCCAATTAAGTCTTCTTTTCATGCCAATTTTTGTTGGTTCTTCCTTTTTGCTATGTGATGAGCCATCCTTCAAAGGTAACACAGGTATCTTTCACCTTTTCTATGCCTCATCCCTGGAAAAAGGGAAGCTTCAGGGTGGAATTTTTGCCGATAATATTGACAGAGAAAATAGAGACACAGATGTTAACAACTACTCCTTCACCCTTGGTTATGGTCTCACAGATAAACTTGAGCTGGGTTTTTACCTGAGCTATCTTAGAAGAATTGATGTGGATGACTTTCAAACCCCCTATTTTAACGATTACCCTTTTGCGGAAAAATCATTCCAGCAAGGTTTTGGTGATGCAGAATTCGGAGTGAAATATCAGATTCTGGGCGAGAAATATTCTAAATCAGGGCTTGCAGTTAGAGGATTCTTTTCCCTTCCTCTTGCCAACAGAGAAAAGGGAACAACCACCACAAAGCCATCAGCGGGAGGCACTCTAATTTTTAGCCAGGAGCTTGGTAAATTAGTGGCTACAGTAAATGTTGGCTATCTTTACAGAAGTTCACCAGAGGGTATTGAACTTTCTAATGAGTTCAATTATGGTGCGGGTTTAGAGATTCCGCTCTATTCAAATTTAAAAGTAATTGCAGAAATATACGGTATTTCTTATACAAATGGCTCAGAACAGAAAAATCCCTTAGATCTCACTTTAGGATTAACTTATAGATTTGCTAATGGAATAAACATAGGTTTCGCATACAGAAAGAATCTTCTTTTCTCCGATGGAATGGCTACATCACAGGGAGGATTCGGATACATAAGCTGGAGCCCTGAAAAGGTAAAACCCCTTCCTCCAGCTCCACCACCACCTCCTCCTAAGGAGGAGCTTCCACCCCCTCCACCTCCTCCGCCACCTCCACCAGCAGTAGAAATAAAATTTGAGGATGTTTATTTTCCTTTTGACAGTTACGAATTGACGCCCTCTGCAATTCAGACTATAGAGAACGCCTTGAAGGTTTTCGAGGCATATCCTGAGATAGTAGTTAGAATTGAGGGACATGCCTGTAACATAGGAACTGTGGAATACAACCTTGCTTTGGGAGAACATAGAGCACTTGCGGTCAAGGAATATCTTGTGAGTAAGAAGGGAGTCAAAGAGGTAAAGCTTTCGACCATAAGCTTCGGTGAGTCCAAGCCTAAATTTGATAACTCAAAAGAGGAAACAAGAAGATTCAATAGAAGAGCTGAGTTTAAAGTTACGAAGGAAAAAGAATAAGGAGAAAAAAATGAGAAAAAAAATTATGTTTATATTTTTGATGTTTTCTTTTTCCTTCTTCCTCTTTTCATCCACAGGAAGAACTCTTGGAAATTTCTACTTCTCTAAACCTATAACTCATGGAGAAATTGTCTTAAAACCTGGAACTTATAAGGTGTCACTGATTGAGAAAAACGGAATCCCATATTTTCAGGTTTACAAAGGGAAGGAGCTGAAAATAGAGGAAATGGGAATAGTTCTTCCTTCAGAGAAGAGACTTCCCTTCTCTGTTAAAAGGGAACTTCTTAAAGGAGGAGATTACATCAGAATTAAGGTTTGTCAGGGAGACAAGATCATATACGGATACTTCTATACTCCTTGAAGATTTAGAACTTTAAACCTTTCTCCTCCAGCAATATATTGTAAAGAGAGGAGGTTTTCTCCACCATATTTTCAACAGAAAATAATTTTTTCGCTCTTTCGTATCCTTCTTTACCCATTTTAATTACTAAATCTCTATCTTTATAAAGTTTGAAAATTGCGTTTGCCAAGGCATCAGGATCTCTTGGAGGGACAAGAATTCCATTGACCCCGTCTGCCACGGCTTCAGGTATACCCCCTGTTTTTGTGGCAACAATTGGAAGCTCAGAAGCCATGGCATCGAGAAGAGATGTGCAAAGACCTTCAAGATATGAAGAAAGTACAAAAAGGTCTATTGCTTTAAGAAGTTGAGGGATATCGTTCCTAAACCCAAGAAATTTCACCATATCATCAACACCCAACTCTTTAGTTTTCCAAATTAGTTTGTCTTTCAACTCACCTTCACCTATCACAAGAATCTCCATGTCCGCTCCTTTCTCTTTCAGTATCTTTGCTGCCTCAATAAGATATATATGTCCTTTGTGATCAGCCAGATGTGCTACAATCCCTGCAAGAAATTTATCTCTTTTGAAACCAAGCCTTTCTTTCCATTCCTCCTTTTCTCCTTCCAGCTGAAATTTTTTAAAATCAGTTCCTTCATAGATAATGTAAATTTTTGCTTCAGGAATTCCATCGCTTACGAGGAATTGCTTGACCCCTCCTGATACAGCTATTACAGCGGAAACCCATTTTCCATATTTCCATTTTCTGAAAGGATTTCCCTTGATTGAGAAATCCACTTTTCTGGCTGCGATTCTTATCGGAACAGGAGAGAGAAAGGATGCAAGAATACCTAAGGTGGTTGAATGAGAATCGTGGAAATGCAATATTTTTACCCTCTTTTTTCTTATAATTTTGGAAATTTTAAGAATAGAAATTAGGTCGAACTCGAATCTCAATTTTAAGGGATAAACTTCCAAACCTTCTTTTTCAGCCCTTTTATGAAGAGGACTTCCTTTCTGACAAATTAGAGATACATCGAATCCTTTATCTTTTAGACCCTTTGTTAAATATAATGCCTGGGATTGTCCTCCTCTCCATCCTTTGCCACAATCAATATGAACTATCATTTTCTCTCTCAAGCTCCCTAAGTTTAGCGAACTTTAAAAAAACATAATATGAGGAGAACATCGAAATCAAAAGCCCCTGAACTCCGTCAAGAAAACCGAGTCTGAAGATAAAATGTTTCAGAAAAGTTATGGGTGGAAGCAGTAAAATTTTCGCATATGAACTCTTTTTCCCCTCTTTAAACATCTTCTGAGATGCAAGAGTTGAATATCTGTTTATTCTGAGAATATGATCTGCGAGGTTTCTGTAGGAATAATGGAGCAACTCCCCTTTTAATTCCTTTACCTTCCCTTTAAAAACAAGATTTTCATGAACGAAATCTCCCTCCCATTGAGCCAAGTCTTTTTTGAACAATCTTACCTTCTTATCGGGATACCAACCTGAGTGCTTTATCCATTTGCCCATGTAAAATGTTCTTCTTTTGAAAGAAAAACCATCGAAATCATGTTCTATATTTTTGAGCTTCGCGATCTCATCCTTCAGTTCCTTTGAGATACGCTCATCTGCGTCGATGCTGAGAACCCATGGATGCTGAGCCTTTGAAATCGCAAAATTCTTCTGATTTGAATACCCATCCCATTCCCTCTGGAAAAATTTTGCGCCAAATGATTTAACTATTTCTGGAGTTCTGTCTGTGCTGAATGCATCCACAACAATTATTTCGTCAGAAATTTCTTCCACACTCTTTAAAGTTTCTTCTACTCTGTCCTCTTCATTATAGGTTATTATACATACGCTTATTTTCATCTAACATAATATCATATGGGAAAAACCATATTCAAACTTTTTTTGTTAATTCAGAATTTCTTTTAATTTTTTTACTATTTCTTCTTCCACTCATCAAAATCCTTGGGAATCTCCTTTAGAGAAGAGCTTTCCACAACAAAAATATAGTCAAGTTTCTTATTCATCAAATAAATTTTATCGTTTTCCTCTTTACCTGCTATAATCTCAATCAGCTTTTCCTTTCCGCTCTCTTTTGTGGTTATTTTAAATTGTAAATTTGGTTTATCAAGCCCATATTCTTTTAAAGACCTGGGATGGTCAACAAATTCTTTTGCCTCGAGATCCTCGATTTTTCTTAAAAAATCATTTATTTTG